>Ga0209480_10000086_pt1 | contig 87751 bp, 60 predicted proteins | sample JI61114C2DNA_FD_187501 | JGI IMG/M metagenome (GOLD analysis project Ga0209480, IMG submission 187501) | Wastewater effluent complex algal communities from Wisconsin, to seasonally profile nutrient transformation and Carbon sequestration -... | ecosystem: Engineered > WWTP > Effluent > Algae...
CATATCGGACGAGCTGTTTTTCATTCCTGCAAAATTGGGAATCTGCTCAACCGCCATTTCAAAAAAATCGATCAAGGGAAAGTTCACACCCGTAAACGATGGGATATTGTAATAATAGAACGGTATGTTAGAAGCGGCCGCGGCCACATATTGACATTGCTCCATAAGTGCCGCAAGTGATTTAGGACGAAAGTAAAAAGAGGCCACCATAGCAACACCACTCGCACCCAACTCTTGCGCATGTTTAGCCATTTCTGCGGCCTCTTGTAAGTTGGCACTTCCAACGTGCACTACAATCTTAAAGTCTGATGCATGGTTGTCTTCGCGACAGCTAATCCAAGCCTCAACTAATTTAAGTCGTTCTATTATGGTAAGCGAGGCAAACTCGCCAGTAGTTCCATTTAAAAAAATACCATTGGCACCTGATTTCACACAATGTTGAAACAAGTCTGGAATACGAAGCCAATTGATGGAGCCATCTTCGTGGAATGGTGTAAAAACAGCAAAGAGAATTTCGGTCGTGCGCTTCTCAGCTTGGTTGATTTTTATTGTGTTTGCTTGTGCCTTCAACTTTCTTAAAATTTAATATCTACATTAGTTATTTGTGAGCTAAACCTGCGAGGTAATGCGTATGAATAGCTTTACGAAAGGAAGGAGTTTGATGCCCCTGATTCAATGTAGTGGTTTACTAAAAAGATGTATATAATTCTTACTGACGAAAACAATTTTCATTTCACTATCATTTTGATGACATTAGCCATACTTTGGAGAGTATGGCGCTTTTAAAGGTTGCTATGTTGTTCGAATTGATTTTTATTTAGGAAATTTATTATCCGCTAACGTGAACGAATACCAAATCCAATAAATTTATCTATTCGAAAAAGTGAAATCTGCCCAAACAAAAGATAAAAAGGATGTACCAGAACCCGATGGGGTAGCGCATCATAATTACTTCATTGTTCCAGATGATGTTCAGAAATCATTGCGAAATCATCCGCTGTGTGGCAATTTATTTGTGTCTGAAATTGGTTATGAGGAGACAGCGCAATTTTATCCCATCCCCAAGAAAAAAATTCCTAATCAATATGTGCTGGTATATGTAGCACAAGGTGAGGGCTGGTATGAATATGAAAAGGAAATATACTTGGTGGGTGAGAATGATTTTTTTGTTCTCCCGGCCAGGCACCTCACTGCGATGGGTATCTCCACAGAAAATCCTTGGCGAATCTATTGGGCAATCTTTTCAGGATTGCAGGCTAGTAAGATAACCCGTTTTTTGATGGCTGGAAATTATCAACCTAAAAAAGCGAAACCCCTGGTGGGAAGAATTGCTCAGTTCAATGATATTCTTCACCACTTGGAATTTATGAATAACATTGAAAACCTCGTTTATGCCAACAGTCGATTTTATTCTTTTCTCTGTTCATTCAAATTACAAATCTTATCAGCAAAAAAATCTGGAGAAAACGATAGGGTGATTCAAACCATAGAATACATGCGCGAGAATCTGAGTAAGGTATTAACCTTGGAAGAGTTAGCTGATTCGGTAAATTTTTCAGTTTCAAATTATTGTGCGGTGTTTAAAAAGAAGACCGCCCAAACGCCACTTCGGTTTTTTAATTCAATGAAAATTCAACGGGCTTGCCAATGGTTGCAAAATCCTGATCAAACCATTAAAGATGTGGCGTATAATCTTGGATTTTTTGATCAATATCATTTCTCAAAAGTATTTAAGCAAACGATGGGCATTTCGCCAAAGCAGTTTAAAGAACGAGTAGTTAAATAAGAAGTAGGTTGTAATCAATTTAAAATAGTTATGAGTTCTTTGCCCATTCTCGACTTGCTCATCATTGCCATCTATCTTCTGGGTATGATTGGTGTTGGGATTTATTTTTCACGGAAGAATACAAACACGGATCAGTTTACAAAAGCATCGGGGCATATTCCCGGATGGGCATTAGGTATAAGCTTGTATGCCACCTTTCTAAGCAGCAATACTTTTCTGGGCGTGCCCGGCAAAGCATTTGGCAGTAATTGGAATTCGTTTGTGTTTAGTTTGTCAATGCCTATTGCCGCCTGGATTGCCGCCAAATATTTTGTTCCCTTCTATCGCAAAACGGGCGAGATCAGTGCCTACACCCATTTGGAAAATCGGTTTGGCCCCTGGGCCCGCACCTATGCAACGGTATGTTTTATTTTATTACAACTGGCACGCATGGGTTCCATCTTTTTAGGTATTGCCCTCACATTGCAAGCCCTCACTGGAATTAATGTGAGCACTATTATAGTAGTCAGTGGTATTTGCATTTTGATCTATACTATACTGGGCGGCATGGAAGCCGTTATCTGGACCGAAGTTGCGCAGGGAATCATCAAAACGATTGGCGCTTTTGTGATACTCTGGATTGTGATAAGCGAAATGGATAATGGAGTAACCGATATTATTAAAATCGGAAACCTGGAAAACAAGTTTAGCTTAGGCAGCTTTAAGATTACGGATTTTACAAACTCCACTTTTTGGGTTGTGTTTCTGTATGGAATATTTATTAACCTCAACAATTTTGGTGTTGATCAAAACTATGTGCAGCGCTATCATGCCGCGAAAAGCGAACGCGAAGGCGCACGCAGTATTTGGCTTTGTGTGTATTGGTTTCTTCCCGTTACGGTTGTTTTCTTTTTTATCGGCACGGCCTTATTCGCGTACTTTCAACAAAACCCGGATTTATTGCTGGCTGTAAAACAACAAGTATCCGCAGAGAAAGGAGTGAGCATTGAAGCATTAGTACCAACCGATTATTCGGATCGGGTGCTTCCTTATTTTATGGTTACAAAAGTGCCGCATGGTTTGTTAGGATTAATCATAGCGGCAATTTTATCGGCTGCCATGAGCACCATTAGCAGTGGTATGAACAGTAGTGCCACCGTTTTTCTAAAAGATATTTATCAACGATACATCGATAAAAACATTACCCCTAAAAAAGAGATGATGGTGCTATACATAGCCACCTCAACGGTAGGCGTAATGGCTATTACTGCCGGAATTTTCATGGTTGGTGTAAAGAGTATTCTGGATATGTGGTGGCAGCTAGCTGGAATTTTTTCTGGTGGCATGTTGGGATTGTTCTTATTGGGTAACCTGAGTAAGGCTAATAACGCGGCTTCAAAAATGGCAACAGCTATCGGAATTTTGGTTATTCTTTGGATGACCTTTTCCTACTTACTGCCCGATGATTTAGAAATGTTAAGAAACCCGTTGCACATGAACATGGTAATTGTGATTGGCACGCTTTCAATTTTTCTCACTGGCGTATTGATTTCAAAACTTCAGAAAAAATAACATCCGAATATATTCTTCAGACACTCAACTTCCATAACTATGCAATCATCCGCTACCCTAACCTCAATTTTTCTTCCGCTGGCCTTAGGCATCATCATGCTTGGCCTCGGTCTTTCTTTAACCATTGCCGATTTTAAACGAATCTTAAATTATCCGAAGGCTGTTGCCATTGCCATGGTTTGCCAGACCATCTTGCTTCCGATGGTTTGTTTTTTAGTAGCTATAGGATTTGGGCTTCAACCAACATTAGCCGTTGGCCTTATGTTATTAGCCGCTTCACCGGGTGGGCCCACGGCCAATCTTTATAGTCATTTATATAATGGTGATGTAGCCTTGAACATTACACTTACCGCAGTAAATAGTGTGCTTACTGTATTTACCTTGCCGATAGTGGTTAACTTTTCATTGGGTTATTTTCTTGCTTCCGATCAATATGTGCCCATGCAGTTTGCCAAAGTGATAGAAGTATTTGTAATTGTGTTGGCACCTGTAAGTATTGGTATGCTACTAAAAAGTAAACTCCCTGCATTTGCAGCTAAGATGGATAAGCCGGTGAAAATTTTATCAGCTATTTTTCTCGTGTTGATTATTGCTGCCATTACTATTCGCGAAAGAGAAATGCTCGCCAATAATTTCGGAAAAATTGGAATACCCATATTAGTATTCAATGCACTTAGTATGGCCATTGGCTATTACCTTCCTTTATTATTCCGTGTGGAAAGGAAGCAAGCCATTGCCATTGGCATGGAGATAGGAATCCATAATGGCACGTTAGCAATCTTTATTGCGCTTAATATTCTCAATAACTCTGAGATGAGTATTCCGCCTGCACTTTATGGCCTACTCATGTTTTTCACTGCTGCTCTTTTTGGATTTTTGGTGCGGGGCAAAAAATCAACTTCACCCTCTTGATAAGAGCTAATCGTGATTGGTTACTGGAATAAGAATAAACTATTGAACACCGAGACCTGCGGATTTAATAATTCATTAATGTACTGCTGATCTAAAATGATTTAACATTTGAAACGATCCAATACTTTTACATTTCCGAAGGATAAACTGAAAAAGTCATTTTTGAATTCAAAAATTTTAATAGCCAGTGTACTTATGATTGGGTCTTGCTCAACTCCTGAATCCTTACTTGAAGAAATTCAGATCACGCATGATGATAAAAAAAATCATGACCTGGATAATAACGACAACTTTTCGCCAGACGGACAATGGTTAGTGTATGACACGCGCAATGATAAAACGGCTATTGCCGGATGTTCTTCCATTGAAAGGGTAAATATTAAGACAGGCGAAACTCAAATACTTTTTGAAATTGAAAATAATCATGCCTACGGGCCCGGAGCTGGAGCAGCGAGTTATCATCCAAAAGAAAATAAAGTAATCTTTATTCATGGCTTGCCTTTGTGCACCGAGCAAAATCCTTATCAACAGTGGCGAAGAACCGGTGTTATTATTAATGATGCCCAACCCAATGTGCCGATAAACATGGACGCCCGGAATGTTACATTTCCTTTTACAGCAGGCGCACTGCGCGGTGGAACTCATCGGCATGAATGGAGTGGCGATGGTAAATGGGTAGGCTTCACCTACAATGATGCCATCATGAAAAAGTTAGAAGACTCAACAAATATCAAATGGAACTTAAGAACAATAGGAGTCTCCAATCAACAACATCAGGTGTCTTCTCTTCGCGAAGAAGATGGTGAAAATATAAATGGAACCTGGTTTAGCGCAGTAGTGGTGCGTGTTACGCCCAATCCGTTACCGGGCAGTGATGAAATAAGTTATGCTGCCTCCGATAGTTGGGTTGGTTATAATGGATATTTTAATAAAGAAGGTAAACAACAAATTGCACGCGCATTTTTAGGGAAAGTGCAAGACCAAAAAGGAAATGCCGTTGATGAATTATTCATTGTAGATATTCCTGATTCTATCAACGTGCAAGGAGAGTTTGGCCCGCTTGAGGGTACAAAAAATTCTTTTCCTATGCCACCTAAAGGAACCAAACAACGAAGGTTAACCTTTACGGCCGATACGCAGTATCCCGGTTGCGCTGCAATAGTTCGATCTTCTTTTGATGGAAGCCAGATTGCTTTTTTAAAAAAAGATCAGAATGGAATTCAACAAATTTTCACACTTTCCCCGCAGGGAGGAACACCCGTACAAATTACAGAACATGAAACTGCAGTAACGAATGGCGTTCGATGGAGCGAAGACAATAAATCCATCGCCTACATTTGGGATAACAGTGTTGTGCTTTGTAGGATTTCTCATAAACCGTTTTCAGATAGATATAAAAGACTAACTAAAAGAACGGATGAATCACCATCGAATTTAGTTTGGTCAAAAGATGGAAGCACCATGGCCTTCAACCGAATTGTTAAAAATAATGATGAAGGCGTAAAACAGATCTTCGTTCTTAAACTCACTCAACCAACAACTAAATAATTTCAGTAATGAATCCTATTCGTATTGTCATCATCGTCCTGGCAACAGTTCTTACCTTATCAAGTTGCCAAACAAAAAAGGTTGAAATCCTTTCAGTGCCTGCCGGAGATCAGTTCTCAATCATAAATGCAAAGGGTATTTCTATTTTACCCAGCGGGCGATTTGTTACACCAGCCGGAGAAATGATTCGAATTACGGATGATCCTTTTGGCTTTGCCATTTCACCCGATGGACAAAAAGCAATAACGCTTCATGATGGTGTATTTACCATTATTGATATTCCATCGTTGGGTGCCACCCGTGTGCCTAGCTATGATAATAAAATTAAATCACCGTTTACCCGAGGTTCTTATTTAGGCATCGCCTTTTCAAAGGATTCGAAGACAGTATTTTTAAGTGGTGGCGATAATGGTGCGGTGCTTTCATACGACATTCAAAATTTTGTAAGGCTAGATTCAATTTCCTTAAATGGTTCGGTGGCTGGCGTAAATTATCAAGACAGCTTTACATCAGACTTAGTCCTTAATGAAATCAACAACGAGCTTCTGGTGTTGGATAGAGCGAATTACAGAATGGTACGAATTGATCTTGTTACTAAAAAGAAAACCGCATCTATTAAAGTAGGGCGTTTACCATTTGGGCTATCGCTTAGCCCTGATAAGAAAACAGCCTTTGTTGCAAATGTTGGGTTGTACGAATATCCACTTATAACCGGAGCAACTCCATCCAATTATGATTCGCTGCTGATTTCGCATCATCCTTATGGAAACAATACTAAAGAATCAATTAATGGAACCGTAGTGGAGGGCCGCGAAGTTCCTGGTGTAGGCAGTCCATTACACCTTGATGCCATGAGTGTTTTTACGATCAACCTTGAGACAAATCAAGTGATGGACAAATTTAAAACCGGACATCAGATAGGAACGATGATTGAGGAGGTAGAAGTTGTGGGTGGCTCCAGCCCCAATTCTATTGCGGTAGGAAAACAATTTGCTTATGTATCGAACGCAACCAATGACAATATCTCTATTCTAGATTATAAAAATCATAAAATCATTGGCCACATTCCAATTTCGGTAGATGCCCGCATTGATAAGTATCGTGGCTTGCTCCCTTTTGGATTGACCTTGAGTAAAGATGAAAAAACTCTTTACGTTGCTTTGTTAGGATTTAATGCGGTGGCCGTAGTTGATGTAACGACTCAAAAAACGAAAGGATTGATTCCATCAGGCTGGGGTCCAACAAGAGTTCAATTGTCGGCAGACGAAAAAGAACTTTATATAATAACCTGTCGTGGGTTAGGGGCCGGCCCCAATGGTGGTAAAGATTTTATTTCTCCCGAGCAAGGCGACTATATTGGCGACATCCAGTTGGGAAGTTTTCAAAAAGTTAAAATACCAGACGAAAATCAATTAGCATCTTATACAAAGCAATGCATAGACAATACGTTCAAAACTATTAATGTTCAGGATGATGGAAAAAATCCACTTCCTCCTTTACAGGGTTTGCGACAATCATCTATTAAACACATCGTATACATTACAAAAGAAAACCGAACGTACGATGAGATTTTTGGTCAATTAAAAAACGCCCGAGGCGATAGCACATTGGCACGTTTTGGTGTGAACAATGAATACACCTTGCCGGATTCACTTCAACAGAAATTCTCCCATCTTCGCATCAGTCCTAATCATCACAAAGCGGCTAAAACATTTTCATTCTCCGATAATTTTTATTGCGACAGTGATGCCTCTATTCATGGCCATCATTGGATGATGGGTGTAATTCCAAATGAATGGGTGGAGACTAATTCAAGTGTAACCAAAACCAATAAAATATTTTCAACAGCTCCAGGCAGACGGTCGCCTGGCTCAACAGGAAGTATTGATCCTGAGGATTATGCAGAGATTGGTGGAATTTGGGAAGCACTGGAAAGAAAAGATGTTTCGTTCTATAATTTTGGAGAAGCAAATGAAACAGGCCATGTTAGAGAAGCCTGGTACGACACCGCTACAGGGGCAGCTCATGGAGTAATGGTGCCGATGCAAAAAGCATTGTTTACCAGGACAAGCCATAACTACGCGGGATTTAATACAAACATTCCAGATCAATACAGGATGGATCAATTTGAAAAGGAATTTACTGAAATGTGGATTGAAGCGGATGCAAGCATGCCTTCTTTAATTACCATGCAGGTTCCTAATGACCATGGTGCTGGCATCCGGCCAGAAGATGGATATCCTTACCCACAGTCTTTTATGGTAGATAATGATTTAGCCCTCGGCCGAATTCTACATTTTTTATCCCGCACAAAATATTGGAAAGACATGTTGGTTATTATTACAGAAGATGATCCGCAAGGCGGGGAAGATCACGTAGATGCTCACCGTTCAGTATTAATGATGGCTGGCCCTTATGTGAAGAGAGGATATGTATCGCATACCCATGCCAACTTCGGGTCAATCTTAAAAACTATTTACAATATTCTTGATGTGCCTTATGTAAATCAATTTGATGTTACTGGATCATTACTGCAAGATTTTTTCACACCAATACCTGATTTTACACCCTATACGATGGAGCGGCATGATGAACGGGTTTTTGATGCGCAGCTAGCTATGAAAAAATATAATAAAACAATTGACTGGCGAAAAATTGAACAAGGACCACCGATGGATGATGAAGAGGTAGAGCGAAAAGTTCACTATGAAAAGGAATCAAATTAAGCCTGTGTTTATAATTTCTACAGGAATGTCATAATAAAACGGGTATTTAATAATCTTCAGATAATAAGTAGGACAGAAATTAAATACATCTTTAAACTAAGTTTGTACATCTTTCTCAGCCAGGGAGTAGCTTACCTTGGGTTAGATTTACTAAATCCTTAAATTCTTCACTTTACAACTTTTTAACTTTCTTCTATGAAAAAACTTTTACTGTTTTCCTTAACCTTCCTTTTTGCGCTCAGTGTCTGGGCACAGAATCGGGTGGTTTCAGGAAAAGTGACCGATCTTCAAGACGGTTCAGCTTTACCTGGTGTTAACGTTGTTCTGAAAGGGACGGCAAATGGATCCGTAACGGATAGTGACGGAAATTACTCGTTATCAATTCCCTCCAGCGGAGGAACGTTGGTATTCTCGTTTATTGGTTTTAAAACACAAGAGGTTGATGCTGGAGAAAAAACAATCCTCAATGCCCAAATGACCACCGAAGCACGCGGACTTGATGAAGTTGTGGTTACAGCACTTGGTATTGAGCGAAGCAAAAAATCTCTTGCTTATTCGATTAGTGATGTCAAATCCGAGGATTTGGTTAAGGGCGGTGCTATTAACGCAATGAAATCGCTTGACGGTAAAATAAGCGGTGTAAACTTAACTAGTTTAAGCAGCGATCCTACCTCATCGGTTTTAGTGAACATTCGTGGTAATTCATTGCTACCAACTTTGGGCGGTGCCGCAAACTCGCAACCCTTATATGTTATCAACGGTGTTCCCATGTATAATTCTACAGCTTCGGGAAATTCAATTGCTGCTCAGAATGGAGTTGATTTTGGTAACATCCTTTCACAGTTAAACCCGGAAGATATTGAAAGCATAACCGTGCTGAAGGGTGGTAGTGCTGGTGCATTATATGGTTCAGCAGGTGGTAATGGGGTAATTATGATCACTACCAAATCAGGTAAAGGCGGTAAAAAAGGAATTGGAGTTTCGGCATCAGTTGCTACTACTGCCGACTCACCTTATAGATTTATTAAAGAGCAAAATCAATATGGTCAAGGTGAGCGTGCAGACTCCTGGCAATATGATAATACGGATACCTATGGACCTAAACTAGATGGATCTTTTACAGGTGATTTTTGGAATACAAAAACCCAACAATGGGAGAATGGCCCTCAAAGATCTGCTAATGAAGACCGGGTAAAAGCTTACCTGCAGACTGGAACAACAGTTACCACCAACGTTAACCTTGACGGAAATTATGACAAAGGTTCTTTCCGTTTGTCAGTAACCGACATGAAAAATACTGGGGTAATGCCCAATACCAAAACAACGCAGAATTCAATTTCTTTCAATTCAGATTATAGATTGACAGACAAGATAAAAATTACTGCCAACGCTAATTATGTGCGCACCTATTCTCCCAATAAGGCCAACGTAACCGGTAGCAATAGTATCTTGAACAGGTTACTATTCAATTTACCTACCAACCTTCAACCTCTTTCTGATATGAAGAATTATTGGTTAACAGGTTTTGATGGTTTATTAATGAATGGAGCTATTCAAAGAGACAATGGTATCGATCAATCCGAACCTAACCCGTGGTGGATTACAAATGAGCAACTGAACATCTTTACTAGAAACAATTTCTTTGGCAAGATTCAGATGGACTGGAAATTGAATGACAATTTTAGCTTACTGTTACGCAGCGGTTTGAATAACCTGAATGAGAACTATGAATACAGACAATCGTTTGGAATTCAACGCTTGAGTAACAGACCTGGTTCTGGTGATGGTGCCTTTAATGCCAATACCAGCAATGCATTTAACGTTGTTTCGGATGCAATCATTTCTTACAACAAAACGGTTAGCGACTTCACGTTTGCAGCAGCAGCAGGTGTAAACTATGTTTACAATTCAGCAAATAGCTTCTATACCAATGCTTCTGCGTTGTCTACTCCTAATTGGTTTAATACAGCTAACGCGTTCCCTAACAAATTAACTGCTGGTTATGACTGGAGTGTAAGGCCTCAGCACAGCTTTTACGGAACCTTTGATGTATCGTGGAAAGAGCAGTTGTTTTTAGGGTTAACAGGTCGTCAGGATTATATTGGAAATTTATCTGAAGAAAAGATCAATTACTTCTATCCTTCTGTTTCAGCTTCGTGGTTGGTAAACGAATCATTTGTGTTGCCACAACAGTTCGACATGGTTAAGGTTAGATTGGCATACGCGAATGTTGGTAACGGATTAATTAACTATCGAAATATTGACACCTTTGGTTATAATATTCCAGATTGGTCGGGTTCAGTGAAGACGGGAACAGTAAGCAGTACCCTCATCGATCCGAACATTAAGCCAATGTCTTCAGTAACAAAAGAAGTCGGTTTAGATATGTGGTTGTTCCGTAAGAAAATTATGCTCGACTTAACGTATTTCAGCAAATCACAGATTAATCAAACAGGTAGCGTGCCTGTTGTGCCCGGATCAGGTTATACTTCTATGACAACCAATATTGGGGATGTTACCAACAAGGGGATTGAAATAGGCTTAACCATTAACCCTGTTAAATCAAATGATTGGAATTGGAGTGTTACTGGCAGCTTCACGCATTATAAAGCCACTATGACATCTTTATCGGATCAATTCCTTGGATCGGGCGGATACTATTTTGCAAATTATGATGGTAAGACAATGGTGAAGGTGGCTCCCGGTGAGGTGATTGGTAATATCTATGAGCAAAACCCAATCCTTCGAGTTACTTCTGGTAAATATGCAGGTATGCCCTTGTTGGATGATGATGGTAAATTTCAAAATTCAGGAGCGGCTGATCGCCAGCAGATCGGTAATTATAATCCCAATTACATATTGGGACTTAATACTACGTTAACCTACAAGCGATTCTCCCTAAACATGGTAGGAAGTTTCCGTGTGGGTGGAAAATATGTATCAGTTAACCAGCAGTACATGGATTCTAACGGAAGATCGATTGAATCATTAAGTTCTGGTGATAATAATCCTTATTGGAAAGGTGGACGAGATGCATCTATGGGCGGATTGCCTTGGCCTGCCGTTGGTAGCAGCGATTATCAGGAAATGAACGATTACAACGATCCTAACCATAATGATAACCTGAATGATGCTGGTTATGCTAAAGGTGTATGGTTGGTTCCTGGTTCAGATGCGAGCAACGATGCCAATTATGTTGTGAATGGTGCTGATCCTAAAAATACCTTTTATGATTTTACCTACAATGCGTTTGGTGATGTGATCTGGAATTTTGCCGGATTGCGTTCTTATGATGCAACCAACTTCAAGATGAGGGAAATATCTCTTAACTATAATTTGCCAACAGCATTGGCTACCAAGATGAAACTGACCAATGTGAATCTTTCCTTTATTGCCCGTAACGTGTTCCAGTGGAACAAATCTGGTCGCAATGAAGATCCGGAAACGGCCTTCACCAATGTGGCAGGCACTGGTGGTGGAGCAGGAGCACAAGGCGTGTTGCGCGCAACACTTCCTTCTATCCGATCACTTGGATTCAAACTATCTCTAAGCTTCTAATTTTTTGACTTGAATAAAAAAAGATATTATGAAAAATATTCTTAAATCAATATTCGCACTCACCCTGCTAGTAGGTGTTTCCTGCAGCGATGATGACTTGCGGAAACACGATGTTTTGGCACAAAAGAATGCCATCGAGAATCAGGCTGACCCGATACTTTTATCAACGATAATTACCAACTCCACTTTATTCTATCAGAATCTTGGATGGGGTGATTCACGTTTGCCAAGTGCGGCACAGGTAATGATGAAAAATTATCAGGGTGGCGATAATATTTATAGCTCGTTTAAAGCACCGTCAGATGATTTGAACAACGCTATGAATATGCTTAAGTATGTTCAAGTAGCTATCGACAGAGCAAACGAAAGAGGATCGAACACGCATGTCGGTATTTTTAAAACATTCAAAGTTTTGATGTTTTCGTTTATGACTGATTTTTATGGTGATGTATATTATAGCCAGGCTCTGCAAGGACGGGAAGGTATTTTGTATCCGCAGTATGATAAGCAGTCTGATCTTTATGTTGCTCTTTTAGCGGAATTGGATGAAGCAGCTACATTAATTTCTAGCGGAAATGAGTCAATCAGTCCAACCTATGATTTGATGTTTGGTGGAGACAAAAGTCAGTGGACGAAATTCAATAACTCCTTGAAGTTGCGTTTGCTCGTGCATGCTTCTGCAAAGTTGCCAAATGCAGCTGCTCAGATTGCCGCAACGGCCGCAAAACCTTTGTTATCAGAAGATGCTGATATGAATGCTTCTATTGCTTACGAAGGCACGACTTCAAGGAATTCATGGGTTGGCGGTTCTAACAATTGGGGCGGCACTACAGGTAACGAATTCGTAAGAAGAAGACCTTGTAAAACGTTAGTGGATATGCTGGCTACTTATAGTGATCCACGCACAAGTGTTTGGTTTGCGCCAATTGAAAAACCCTGGACAACCAATATAGCTTTAGACGGAGTATCTTTTCAGACAAACTCTAATGGTTATAATTACACGTCTACCTGGGAGTATGTTGATTTAGCTGTTCCGGCTAATAACAGTCCGGAAATTCAAACTCAGATTGCAAACGGAAACATTCTTGATGTTGATAAAAAATATGCAGGCTATGAAGCCGGCATGTTAGGCGATTTCAAGAATGGTAATGGTCATTACAACACCGCTGATGGTGGTGCTTACGGTAATTTCAAAGTTTCTCCATGGTCTAATTTATTTGGCCAGAATAGTAACGCACTGCTAAAGGCACAAATTATGAATAAGGACGAAGTGCAATTCATGCTAGCCGAAGCGGTTACTCAGGGTTGGATTGGTGGCAGTGCAGATACGTACTATAGAAAAGGTATTACGTATTCGTTGAAACGCTGGGGTGTAAGTGATGCAGACATTACAACTTACCTGGCTCAGCCCATTATCACACTGCCAGGTAACAAAGCAGGCGATCTGGAAAAAATAGCTACACAAAAATGGATAGGCTTGTTTTCTGTGGCAAGCGAAGCCTATTTGGAATTACGTAGAACAAATCTGCCAGATATAATTGGTAACAATAACAATCAGTTCCCAATACGTTTCCGTTACCCGGCAAGCGAACTTGGTCAGAACAAACCTGCGTATGATGCGGGTGTTGCTACCTTATTGCCAGCCGAAGATTCACAATATGCTAAAATGTGGTTGCTGCAATAGGTAAACACTAAATAGACACGTTCAAAAAAATGCTACCGATAGGGTAGCATTTTTTGATTCTAACCTTATCGGTTCAATTGGTCATTCACTAAGAAAATTCTTGAATCCGTAGATAATAATTCTTAATCGAATTCAAACATTGACTTTATGAGGCACGCTTCACAAATTGGCTATAAAAATTAAATACATCTTTAAGCTAAGCATATACATCCTTAAATGCGGATGCGACCTCTACCTTAGAGTCGGTTAATGAATCGTGAAAAAATTGAAATTATTGCAACGAGTAAGGGCATACTTCAATATCTATTCTTAAACTAGTAGATGAAGAAAGTGAATGGCAAAATTTGAACCCGATGATTTAAAACGGAAATTGCTAAGCGGCCAACTCGTGTATGGCACATGCATTACTAATCATTCGCCACGGTGGTCAGAGCTGGTTGCAGGTTCAAATCTTGATTTTGTTTTTTTGGACACTGAGCATATTCCGTTAGATCGGCCCGAACTATCTACCATGTGTCGTATTTATCGTGCTCATGGACTTACACCTATCGTCCGTATTCCGCAGCCCGATCCTTACCGAGCCAGTCAGGTAATTGATGATGGTGCCATTGGCGTTGTTGCTCCTTATCTTGAGCGGGTTGATCAGATTAAAGAACTAGTTGGCGCAACTAAATACCGACCGCTAAAAGGAGAAAAGTTAAATGACATTTTGAATGGCATTACTAAACCTTCCACAACGTTAAAAACGTACCTCGATCAATATAATTTTGGAAATCTCTGCATCGCAAACATAGAAAGCATTCCAGCCATTGAGCGCTTAGATGAACTTTTGAGTATTGATGGATTAGATGCAGTTTTTATTGGCCCACACGATCTCTCTATAAATATGGGCATCCCCGAGCAATATGATCACCCCGACTTTATTAAGATGGTAAAAGTTATTGTTCAAAAAGCAAGAAAATATACGCTTGGTGTAGGCATTCATTTTTCGCTGGAACCGCAGCGGCAAATTGATTGGATAAAAGAAGGTGTAAATATTATTGTTCACAGTTCGGACATGGCACTATTTAGTCAGCGCCTTCGTGCCGATATAAATCAGATTCGAATAGCTTCTGGGGATGATCATAGCATGTCCTCACAGTCAGGAAACGTCATCATTTAATTATAATAAATTTAATCAATGAAATATATAATAGCTGTTGTCTTCTGCATCCCACTTATCACTCTAGCGCAAGAGAAACAATTCAATCAAGATGTGGCAACAATTTATTCAAACTCAGGATTGCCAGAACCCAAAGTTTTGAAAATTGAAATTCAGAATGACAAACCACAAATTCTTGTGGGGAGCGCATGGTTTGATTGGAATGGAAAGGCATGGCAAAAGATAAATGAAAATCATAAATCTGATATTCGTATAAAACCAATTGTGCCGTCACAACAAAAACTCTTAAGCTATGTAGCCTTCGGGCAAGGATTTGCGATTGGTTGTGACAACGGTTTGTTTTTCTCTGATCAAAAAGGAAAACAATTGAAAGAAATGTTCCCAGCTGACTCCAAGTATAGTTGGAAACCTCGGATGGTTACCGCTATGACGGTTGATGCCAAAGGAAATTTATGGGTTGGCATGCAACAGGGTGTCGCTAAATATGACGGAGCGAAATGGAAACTATTTACCGGAAAGGAAAATTTACCTGTTAATGATTTTATTTGTGCAGCTTCTAGTTCAACTGGTGAAGTTTGGTTTGGTACCACAAGAGGTGCCATTCGCATTGATGGAGATTATTTTTATTATCGGTTTAGCAGAAGATGGCTTCCTAATGATTATGTAAACGATATAGTAGTCGATAAAAGTGGAACTGCGTGGGTCGCAACAAATAATGGCGTAAGTAGGATAGAATCAACTGCTACCACGTACGAGAAAAAGGCCGCATACTTTACTAAGCAAACGGAAGACCGACATACCAGAATGGGTTTTATAGCACCTAATAATCTTAAGGTGCCGTTCGACTTCAGTTCGTTTGAACTCGGTATTTCCGACAACGATGGTATGTACACTGCGATGTATGGCGCTGCGCAAGCTTTCCGATATGCAGCCACGGGAGACAAGGAAGCGAAAGCATTAGCCGATAGAAGTTTAAAAGCGTGCAAGTGGTTGGTAGATATTACACACGAGCCGGGTTTTCCTGCCAGAGTAATTATACCCATTGATTATCGCGAACCGGTCAATGAACAGTACAGCAAGGAATACAATAAAAGACATCAACAGTCTGATCCATTCTGGAAAGATATTTATCCACGATTTCCATTAAGTAAAGATGGCAACTATCGTTGGAAATGTGATGCAAGTTCAGATGAGTTGGCCGCACATTATTTCTTTTATGGAATCTATTATGACTTGGTAGCAAAGTCAGATGCGGAGAAGGCTGATGTTCGAAAAGTAGTAGCCGATATTACCGATCACTTAATCCGTCATGGATTTATGTTGGTTGACTACGATGGCAAGTCAACACGATGGGGAAATTTTTCTCCGGAGTATTTCTCATCCATTTGGGGATGGGACCAACGTGGTTTAAACTCTATGATGATGCTTTCCTTTTTGAATGTAGCCAAGCACGTTACCGGAGACACAAAGTATGATGAAGTTGCGGATATGCTGCGAAAGAAACATGACTATCACATAAACGCCATGCACGGCAAAGAATTCTTTCCTCCCAGTAATGTGGTTCCTTGGGATAATAATCTTGCGTTGATGAGTTATTATGGATTAATAAATTATGAACAAAATCCTGAGCTTTTAATCATGTATCGTGAGTCGCTTCAAAATGCATGGCTTCATATCAGTAAACAAAAAAATGCATTCTGGAATGCTATCTATGGTGCGTTGTGCCAGAAGTTTCAGGATAAAGTTAATGCTGGTGCGGTCGATCCGAAAGTGGCATTTCTTGAAAATAAACTTTATGCTCCATCTAAAATAAATGAATATAAAACATGGGATGCGCATACAAATGATATTGTAGAAACATTGCAACGCATTCCACTTGACCTGATTGGCTATGAAATGGATAACACGCATCGACTTGATATTCAAATTGACCCATCCCCCGGTCAGGCACCAATAATCGGTTGGAGAAATGATACCTATGCCCTTCCCGTTGATGAACGTGGTCATGTAAGACAAGACAGAGATGCATTTTTATTGCGTTCCAATGAAGTTGGTGGCGGAAATGCTGAACATGAAGGAACATTTTATTTATTACCGTACTACATGTCACTCTATCATCATCTAATAGAAAAATAAACTATAGCAATACATTTTCACGTTGAGTCATGTTCAAACAATTTTCTAAATCTGAAAAATGAAATCAAAAGGACTGCTGATTAATCTTCTTGTTGTTGGAATGACACTTGGCACAACGTGGGCTATCCGTGGTCAATTTGGTCATGAGCACGGAGCCGCATGGGCTGGAGCTGTGGGTGCTATTTGTATTCTTTTAATTTCTAACCGAGAAGATTGGTATAACAAACTGTTTAAAGCAACATTAGCCGCTGCAATTGGATGGGGCCTGGGTGGTATAATGAGTTATGGAGCGGTGGTAGGCTATGGACGAGGCACCGACTTTATTAATGTGTACTATGGATTTCTAATGCTCTTTATTATTGGAGGATTGTATGGATTTATCGGAGGCGGCTTATTCGGATTAACCCTTACGGATTCAATAAAGAGTAAAGTCAAGTGGCCTATGTTATTAGCTGGCATGACTGCCTGTGGAGCTATCACTTATTTTTTTCTGGTGCTGCAATGGGAATGGTTAATGACTCCACCACGTTCTGAAGATTGGGCAATATGCCTGGGCATGGCCTTGTTCATGACCTGGTTTTTAATTCATCATAAATTTAATTCCGCATTACGCGTAGCTGTTTTTGCCGGACTGGGTGGCGGGTTCGGATTTGCCTTTGGTAATTTCTTGCAAGTGATGGGCAGACTAACCGAAATCCAATTTAATTTTTGGAACGTTATGGAATACACGCTCGGCTTTTTTGGCGGTATCGGTATGGCTTATGGAACATTCACTTCTGCTTGGGCGCCTGCAGACAACGTTCAGAAAAAGTCTTCAAATCTCATTCCCATACTTCTCGTAGTTTTATTCATTCCGTTTGTAGTGTGGCAACAATCTTTTGTGGGCGAGCGGGTTCAGGAGACTTACGCTAAATTAATTGACGGTGATATTGATGGAGTGGTTTGGGCAATTAAAATTATTGCCCTTGCACTTATTATTGCACAGTCTGCATTTGTACTGTCCCGTTACTACTTCTCATCCAAAGGCAATGAGATTCAATATTCTGGGCGATATGTAAAAACATTTTTCCTGAGTCACTTTGGAATTTACATGGTTTATAGTTTTCTGATGACAGGCGCTATTGTTAGCATCTATCGAATTGAGCAGTATCTCTACTTGGTTAACTATGCTATTATTCTTATGCTACTTCCTAAATTAAAACCTTACTTTGAACCAAAAGAGATTAATTCTGGTAAGTGGGGAAGATTTTTTTTAATCGTAATGTTGATCATCGCTGTGCTGGCCGTTATTGCCATTAATTCTCATGAAGAAATTAAAGGATACCAACATCGATTTGAATTTTAAATTAAAGAGGAACTAATAACCTAACTATACATTCTAATAACGATAACAATGGAAAAAAAGAATCTAAACATTTGGCATGTGGGAAACTGGTGCATTCACACGGGTCAAAAGTATATCGAATCACCTTTTTTAGCTGCTACTAAGGGCGTTGAAATTTTAAATTATGCCCAACAATTTGTAGATGCTGTGAAAGGCATTGAAGGTGCCGATGTATTTTCTCAACCTTCTTGGGAATTGTACAATTTGTCACCTGAAGATTTTGAAGCTCGACTGAAATGGGCAAACGTAATCGTGTTTGGCGATGTAGAAACAAAAGTACTTATGCTGCATCCCGATTTTTTTAATCGCAACAAGTGGGGCGATCAGTATGTGACTTTCCCTGATCGGTTTACCCTTTTGGAAGAATGGGTAAAAAATGGCGGCCACTTTCACATGATGGGTGGGTGGTATAGTTTCAGCGGAGAGATTGGTAAAGGCGGATGGAAGCGGGTTCCTTTCCATGAAGTACTTCCTGTTGTTTGTTTGGATGGTGACGATTTAATTGAATCAACATCTAGTTTTCCGGTGCGGATGCAAAATCCAAATCATCCGGTACTGGAAGGAATAACGTTGGATGAAATTCCTCCGTTACTAGGATTTAACGAAACGAAACTCCGCGAAGGCAGTACAAGCATTATTGATATTCAATACATGGGTAACTGGTATCCTTTGTTGGCTGCAAGGAACTTCGGAAAAGGAAAGGTGTCAGCCTTTACAACCAGTGCCAGTCCACATTGGGGAATTAATCTGGTGAAATGGAAAAAGTACGATCAGCTTTGGCAGCAACTATTTACTAAGCTTTAATCACTCGCAAGAATTTAATTAGGCGAACCGCTAGTATCAAGTACGATGAAGAAAATAATTCTAATCACGATTGTTCTTTTATCTGACCTAAGTCTTCGGGCTCAGGACAATACTTTTAATGTTATGCCTGTGCCGCAGTCGGTCAAGCCAAACAAACAAAAGTGCCGGGTAGAGAAAAGTTTTTCTGTAACAGTTGTTGGCAATCCGGGGGATCGCGTTTACGCGGAAGCATCGCGTATGCTGAGAAGATTAGATGAGCGGGTAGGGTTGTTCTTTACACAAGGGTTTATTACCAATAAAGACAAGGATGCTAATTCAACTTTACTCATACAAGTAGGGCGATCTGCTGAACTAAAATTGAATGAAGATGAATCGTATGAGTTGACGGTGAATAACAAACAAATTGTTATAAAATCCGAAACTGATTTTGGTGCTATCCGTGGAATGGAAACATTACTGCAACTGCTCAGTATTGAGGATGGTGGTTATTATTTTCCTGGAGTTGATATAAAAGACTTTCCAAGATTTCCCTGGCGCGGCTTGATGCTTGATGTGTGTTTGCATTGGATGCCGATGGATGTTGTGAAGCGCACGTTAGATGGCATGGCTGCAACAAAGATGAATGTATTTCATTTTCATTTTAGTGAAGACCAGGCCTTTCGGGTACAATCAAAAGTATTTCCAAAATTAACCGAGGTTGGTGGCGAAGGTAATTTTTACACACAGGAAGATGTAAAGGAGATTATTGCTTATGCCAGTCAACGCGGCATTCGTGTTGTGCCCGAGATTGATGTTCCGGGTCACACAACGGCTATGATTATGGCTTATCCTGAGTTGGCTAGCATTCCTCGTAATTACGAATTGCAACGGTACTACGGAGTGTTTGATCCAACACTTGATGTAACGAAAGAATACACGTACGAATTTCTGGATAAACTTTTCGGAGAAATGACTCAACTTTTCCCGGATGAATATTTTCACATAGGTGGCGATGAAAACACAGGTGAAGATTGGAAGAAAAGTCCTACGATCACTGCGTACATGAAGAAGAATAATATTAAATCCACATTCGATCTTCAAACTGAATTCAACAAACGAATGCTTCCAATGCTTACTAAGTATGGAAAGAAAGTAATGGGATGGGACGAAATCCTGCAACCAGGAGTGCCTAAAGATATTGTCATTCAATCATGGCGCGGAGGAGAACCGTATTACGAATCATTAAAGAAAGGGTACACCAGCCTTTTATCAAGTGGGTATTATATTGATTTGATTCAACCAACTGACTATCATTATCTGGTTGACCCTTCACCAGCAGATGCAAACCTTACTCCCGAACAGCGAAAATTAATTTTGGGAGGCGAACCAACCATGTGGACGGAACACACCACCGTTGAGACCGTAGACTCGCGGATATGGCCAAGAACAGCAGCCATCGCTGAACGATTATGGTCTGATGAAAACGTAAGAGATGTTGATGACATGTATCGCAGGCTTGACATCATTAGCCTACGACTTGAGGAGTTGGGATCCACCCATATTAAGAATAAAGGAATGTTGATGCGTAGGTTGGCCAATGGATATGATACAAAAGCTCTAGAGATTTTGGTAGATGTTATTGAGCCTTTAAAAATTTATGAGCGAAATGTAGGTGATACGATGTACACCGTGTTTTCACCTTATACAAAAATTGCCGATGTGGCTACGCCCGATCAAAAAGTGGCAAGAGAATTTAGAAAAAACGTTTCAACCTATGTGCAGTCGCACGACAAAAATCTTGAAAAGGAAATTCTTGGCAAGCTGTTACTATGGAAAAATAATCATCAGAATTTTTTAATGCTTGTAAAAAGATCTCCTATTCTTCAAGAAGTAGAAATTCTTTCCGAGAACCTTTCCGTAGTAGCTGCATTAGGTGTTGAGGCAATTCAGTTTGCCGATTCCAAAAAAAGACCGCCATCAGCTTGGAAGCCGAAAGCAATAGCAGCGCTGGATAAAGCCAAAGAGCAAGGTGGAAGATGTGATCTACAAGTAGTATCAGCTATCAGGCAACTGGTAGATTCCGTAAAGTAAAATCTAAACATGAAAGAAAATCGCCTCATTTCACTGGATGCTTTTCGCGGTTATACCATCGCAGCCATGCTGTTGGTTAATTTTCCAGGTAGTTCCGAATATGTATACTTTCAACTGCGCCACACGGTTTGGAATGGGTTGTCTTTTACCGATCTGGTTGCGCCCTTCTTTCTTTTTATCATTGGCGTCTCAATTAGTTTTTCATACTCAAAGATCAAGCAAGCAGGCGGAGATAAATCAAGTGTGTACAAAAAGATTATTATCCGATCTTTAAAAATATTTGCCGTTGGTATGGTTCTCAACCTCATGCCTTATTTCACTTTTACTGATGTCCGCTGGACCGGGACATTGCATCGCATTGCCATAGTTTTTCTTGCTTCCGCCATCCTTTATCTTAATACAAATTGGAAACAGCAAGCATTGACTGCTGCTGGTATTTTAATTCTTTATTGGATCGTTATGATGGCGATTCCAACACCTGGCATTGGAGAAGTAATATTTGAGCCCGGAAAAAATATTGCAGCTTGGATTGATAGTAAATACTTGCCGGGAAAAATGTGGCAAGGCACCTGGGATCCTGAAGGCATATTGAGCACATTCCCAGCCATCGTTTCATGTATAACAGGAATGTTAGCTGGCACTTTATTGAAAACAAATATTGCTGAAAACATGAAGATAAACTATCTCATGTCTTTTGGGATTGCCTCATCCATAGTAGGATTTTTCATCGGCCTTTTTTTTCCTGTAAATGAAAATATCTGGACGAGCAGTTTTGTTTTGGTAACGTCAGGGTTTGCTTGCCTGTTGTTAGGAGCCATGTATTTTAGAATTGATATTTTAAAAAAACCACAAGGTAGTTGGCCGGGAGTAGTCTTTGGGTCGAATGCTATTGCCGCTTATGTGCTTGCTGAAATACTGGCATTGCTTTTTTATGAATTAAAAATTGGTGGCCAATCGCTAAATGATTATGCCGTGAGTGCTCTCATTCAACTTTCATTTCCGGGTGAGCTGGCAAGTATGATCTATGCATTCTGTTTTGTATGCATCAATTTCATTCCCGTGTACTTTCTGTACAAGAAAAAAATATTTATTAAGCTATAGCAGATGAAGCCCCTCAGAACCTGGATAAACATTGACATACTCATTATTGGCGCTTTGTTTTTTGTATTTGGTTTTGTTACCTGGTTAGGATCAGTATTGATTCCCTATCTTAAAATTGCTTGCGAGCTAACCACATTCGAATCGTATCTGGTTGCATTTTCATTTTACATTTCATACACGGCCATGGCTATTCCATCTGCCTGGGTGTTGAAATTAACGGGGTCAAAGAAAGGCATGTCGCTAGGACTATTGATTATGGGAATTGGTGCATTATTATTTATTCCGGCAGCGCTTACCCGATTGTATCCTTTATTTTTATTGGGATTGTTTATTCAAGGTGTCGGGCTTACCATTTTGCAATCAGCATCAAATCCTTATATAACGAAGTTAGGTCCTCCCGAAAGTGCTGCAAGACGAATTAGTATCATGGGTATTTGCAATGGTGTTGCCGGTGTAGTGGCGCCTTTGATTTTAGGCGCGATCATTCTTAGTGATACGGACTCAATTGTGGGAAAACTAAAAAGTCTAAGTGCTATTGAAAAAGTTAATGAACTTGAGATGCTGGCAAATCGTGTTATTGGGCCATACATCATCATGATGATCTTATTGATTTTACTAGCTGCCGTTGTTTACTTTTCGCACTTACCTGAATTAGATACGGATGAAGAAGATGAAGCTACGGGTATAGCTATCGCAAAAAAAACAAGCATCTTTCAATTTCCACATCTTTTGTTGGGTGTCCTAACACTCTTTCTTTATGTAGGTGTGGAGGTGATTGCCGTTGATACAGTCTATGGCTTTGCGGTGGCGCAAGGGATTTCAACTTCGCAGGCCACTTATTTTGCAAGCTTTACTATTTTGAATATGCTGGCAGGTTATATTATTGGAATAATTTGTATACCCAGATTCATTAAACAGAATGTTGCGTTAAAGTTTTCAGCGATTGCAGGAGTAGTATTCGCACTCGTTGCCTTATCTACAAATGGAATTGTTTCTGTTGTTTTCATTTCTCTATTGGGTTTAGCTAACTCATTGATCTGGCCTTCCATTTGGCCATTGGCAATCGATGGACTTGGTCGATTTACGAAAACCGGTTCCTCATTATTAATTATGGCTGTTGGTGGAGGCGCTATAATTCCTTTGCTGTATGGCCGAATTGCTGATGACATCAATCCTCATGTGGCCTATTGGATTGTTGTACCCTGTTATTTTTTCATACTGTACTACGCAACTTCGGCCTATAAAATCAGAACTACATAAGTAAGATCAAAAATTATTCATCATGAAAAATTCAACTGAAACTTCACGGAGAGCTTTTTTAGGAAAACTAGCCATGACTACAATTGGTGTTAATGCCATGTTTACAAAAGAACTCAGCGCTCACACTTCCTTACTTGATCAAATTGAAACTAATCATCAATTCACATTACCAATGAAAGACGACAAGAAATTTGTACCCGTTATGATCACGCCTTTTCAATCGGACTTAAAGATTGATTACAAGGGCCTATCAAAGCTTGTAGATTTTTATCAGGCTGCGGGTGTTAAAGGCTTTTTTGCGAATTGCTTAAGCAGCGAAATGTATTCATTAGATGCCGAAGAACGATTGGCGTTGGTGAAGCATGTTGTTAAGCAGGTAAATGGAGCTGTTCCTATTGTGGCAACGGGCTCGTTCGGAAATACTATAGCAGAGCGAGCTGAGTTTACCAAAAAAATGTTTGATACAGGAGTCAATGCTGTAATCCTCATCACCAGTCATTTTGCAGAAGCGAATGAGAGTGACGCTATCTTAATTCAAAACCTGGAACAATACCTTAAGTTAACAGGTACAATTCCTTTGGGCACGTATGAATGTCCATCTCCTTACAAAAGAATTCTAACACCTGAAGTTTTCCGATATTTACTTTCAACCAATCGATTAGTGTACCATAAGGATACCACGATTGATTTCGATAAAATCAAAGTAAAATTAGAAATGGCAAAGAACAGCAATCTTGAATTTTACGATGCTCATACCCCAAATACAGTTAATTCTTTACAACATGGTGCGCGGGGTATTTCCTGTATCGCAGGAAATTTCTATCCTGAAATTTTCGCGTGGATGTGTAAAAATGTGAATAATGCAAGTCAAGCTGAAAATGTTAGCTGGCTTCAATCTGAGTTGACGCGAGCGGATTCAATCATATCAACAAATTATCCGCTGAGTTCAAAATATTTTCTTAACAAGCGCGGAGTACCCATTGAATTGATTTGTAGAAATAATAGCAATCAGCTAACAGATGCTCAAAAAAAACAACTCGATGCGACCTATAATGATTTATCAGTGTGGCACAATCGACTCGGAATAAAAGTGCAGAAGTAAATAAAACGTGTTAAAAAATAAATCAACGTAAAGAATAACAAACCATCAGATAATAAAATACTTTAGTCACTCCATTCTTAAAAAAATATGCGCTTCATGCTTCGTTCCATTCCTGTTGCAATAATAATGGTCATGGCCACTATTGTACTCTTCAATTGTAATTCCAGTTCAGATTCTAAATCGTATCCAGTTGTAAAAATGCCTGAGGATGCCGATCCAGAAAGTTCGGATTGGAAGGGGATTGACTTAACACCCAGCGCTCCGGTGTTACCAGTTTCTCCACAAGATGAAGCTAAAAAACTTCTCCTTCCGGTGGGCTATAGCATTGAACCCATTCTAACTGAACCACAAATAGAACAGCCCGCTGCAATCGCTTTTGATGGAAACGGAAGAATGTTTGTTTTGGAACTACGCTCTTATATGCTCACAGCCGATTCAGATAATGAGCTTGATTCAATCAGCATCATTTCAAGATGGGAAGATAAAGACAACGATGGCGTGTATGAAACAGGGACTAAGTTTGTTGAAAATTTAATATTTCCCCGATTTGTATTGCCTTTCGGGAACAATAGTATCCTAACAATGGAATCCAATGCTGATAATATTTATAAGTATACGGATACGGATAATGACGGTGTTGCCGATAAAAAAGAATTATTCACAACCAACTTTGGTCGGTCTGGCAATGTAGAACATCAGCAAGCTTTTTTATACTGGGGTATGGATAATTGGATGTACAGTTCGGTAAATGCTTTCCGGATAAAATGGACACCTAATGGAATATTGCGTGAGCCAACAGGCCAGAACCATGCGCAATGGGGAGTAACTCAAGATGATGATGGAAAAATTTGGTTTCAGGGCGGAGCGAGTGGCGTTCCTTCTTATTTTCAATTTCCTATTCACTATGGAGAATTTGAAATTCAAGATGAAGATCAATATGCAGATGGATTTGACATTGCCTGGGGAATGCCGATGCATTTATCCGATGTGCAAGGTGGTATGGACGAAGTACGACAGCCCGATGGTTCGATAAATCATGTAACCGGTGCGGCAGGTAATGATGTATTTCGTGGCCATCGACTACCTGCCAATATGGTTGGACAATATTTTTACGGTGAACCCGTAGCGCGAATTGTGCGGCAAATTAATCCGCTAGTGAAAGAAGGATTCACAATGCTTCATAACTATTATCAAGATTGGAAATCGGAATTCATCCGTTCCACTGATCCATTGTTCAGGCCAGTTGATCTGGCCACCGCACCTGATGGAACCTTATACATTGCAGATATGTATCATGGCATCATTCAGGAAGGCAATTGGACACAACCCGGATCTTACTTGCGAACAAAAATAGACCAGTATCAAATGGATAAAGTAATTGGGCTGGGAAGAATTTGGCGCGTACGCTATGAAGGAATTGAACGCGATAAAGAACAACCGCACATGCTAGACGAAACTGCCGCTCAGTTGGTGGCGCACTTCGATCATCCCAATGGATGGTGGCGCGACATGGCGCAACAATTACTGGTGCAAAAGCAAGATAAGTCGGTAGTGCCTGCGTTGCAACAAATGGCGCGATCATCCAAAAATACGCTTGCCCGATTTCATGCACTGTGGACACTGGAAGGATTGGGTGCGCTTGATGTTTCATTGCTTCGGGAATTATTAAAGGATTCAAATCCACGCATTCGCATTCAGGCCTTACGCGCAAGCGAAACTTTATATAAGGCCGGAGAAAAATCTTTGGCATCGGATTATAAGAATGCACTGAAAGATCAAAACACCGATGTTCTCGTTCAAGCTATTCTAACCAACAACATTTTAAAAATCCCTAATGCTAATGCTGATTTTAAATCAATAAAAAATATTAATAAAGCTAAAGGTGTGCAATTGGTAACAGAACAGATTTTAAACCCGGTTGCAGACGGACTTTTTGGAGAATCTATTTTACTCGACTTTAATGACGATCAAAAACCATTGATCATTAAGGGTAGTACTATTTACAATGAGCTTTGTTCAACCTGTCATGGTATGAACGGAACCGGCATTATGGTAGGCGATCAACTTATGGCGCCAGCGCTTACCTCGTCCGATCGCGTGAAGAGCCATCAGGATTACGTGATTAAAGTTTTATTACGTGGCCTTTCGGGTACGATAGATGGAAAGTCCTATGCCGGTAGTGTAATGGTACCCATGGGGTCTAATTCTGACGAATGGATTGCTTCAGTGTCTTCATTCATTCGAACAAATCTTAATAATGAAGCCCAGCCAGTAACTGTAGCGGATGTTGCGCGGGTTCGCAAAGAAACAGAAACTCAAACCAAGCCCTATTCACATGAGATGTTGGTTGCATCCGTTCCGCAAATTGTTGATGCCCAAGCCGGATGGAATATAAAAGCAAGTCAAAGTGGAGTGATGCGAATTGGAATGACGGCTTCACCACGAGCAGCGTTCGACTTCGAAGGATGGACTACAGGGGTGAGTCAGGAACCCGGTATGTGGTTTCAAGTTGAGTTTCCTGAACCAATAAAACTTACTGAAATACAATTTATTTCTCCTGAAAAAAGAGATAAAGTAAACTACGCAACGCACCCCAGAGACTTCATGGTTCAGGTATCGAACGATGGAAAAACCTGGACAAAAGTTACGCAAGGAAAAGGAGTGGGAGAATTTACAGCCATTGCCTTTGCACCCGTTGATGCTAAGTTTTTAAAAATTTCTTTGAATGCAAAAGATGAAGCACCCTGGTCGATGCGTAATCTTAAGCTGTTTGCTTTAAAGAAGTAGCACCGTCAGCACAGAAATATTCGATTTCAATTCCCGATAAAAAACCTATGATACCTTCCCATCCAATAGGGAAGTAAAAAGTATGCGCCATCATCTTCCACGTCTCCATTTGTGCCGGTGTCAAATTGATGCGGATTCGTGTTCCATTTTGAAATACCTCCTTCGGGTGCAGGAATTTTTTTTACAGCTTGGGCATTGCCACCACGACTGTTGACCTGATCCTTTTGAAGATCCCAGCGATGACTGTTTTTCATTGACCATGAAATTAAATCCATTGGCACCTGCTGAAGTTCGTCAACGGCATATTGAAGATCGCAATCTCTTTTTAATGCCGCACTTGCAATGACATTCCAAAGAGGTATATGATCGTCTTTTGCAATCCGCCAACTTCGTTCCAGGCTTTTGATATAGAGGGGGACCGAGGTATCATTGCCTGCATATCGAAATAGATTGTAATAAGGAAGATACATCAGGATATCATCTGAATAACTATTTTCAAATGGGCCATACATTTTTGACTGGACGGCATTCTCGGCATAGTGATGTTTTTGAACCAGCAGCTGATAGGCTTTTTCAAATTTTTGATCGTGTGTTATATGACTTGCTGTTTTTAGAAAAGATAAAATTTGCAAAGAATTAAGGCCGCGCTCGTACCATCGTCCGGGAATAATATTCAGTGAATCTGGATTCCATATCGCCCATTTGGTAGGGAGTCCATCATAGTCAATGAGCTGAAAATTATTATCAATAATATGAGTCATAACTCTGTGTACTAAATTTCTTGCGCGATCTTTCATTTCTCCGTCCGCTACCAGATCATAAAAGAGTGCAACGGCAAAAAGATGACCAGCCACTTCATCGGAACTGGTATCATCCATCCATTGCCATTTTCCATCTGATGATGGGTGCCATAATTTTGGATGCGGTGACCGCGATTGAGTAACGTGATCAGTTGCAGCAGCAAAGGTGCGAGCGGGAAGACCAGATATTCCAGTAACAGTTTCTAATCGCTCTAATGCTTCATAGGCTCTTATTGCATTCTTCTTTGCTTCCTGATCGTTGGTTACACCAAACCGGAAACACTCGGCAGCAAGATATATGGAAGTCCATAGGCCGTCATTGTCGTTGTTGATTGTCTGACTGGTTGATAAATCGCCTGGTGTTACTAGTTTGGATGGACTAACCAGACCATATCGGTCGTGACGTTTCTTAATCCTTTCTTCAAAGACAGTTGCTTTATCATTCAGCGTCATTTCAACTTCCTTAATTTGACTAATGCCTTCAGGTGTTGCAATCCACACAGTATAGTCGTCAATGATTAGAATGTCGTTCACTTTGTTATTGGGTAGCCACCGTTTTCCATTATAATAATGCCAACGATCATCTTTTTTTATTGCACCTTGTTGGGTACCAAGCCAAATAGTTTTTGCTGAAGAATGAATAGATGTAGCGGGGCCAAACGGTAATCCATCATCGCCACTCGCTACCCAGTTATCTCCGTTTTCGGCAATGCACCCAATAGAGAATTGTGCACCGAATAAAACTTGATGTTGTTCTTTTCTGCTTTCCAGCGAAAAGTATAATCGGTTGAGTCCATCAGCCATCAGGTGATCATCTAAATTGAACCATTTGCTATTTATGCGGTTAAGCAATCCATCATTGGTAGCTAACCAAAGAATGTTGCTGGCATCTCTTGCGATGGCGTTAATTCTTTTGCCTTTGGTAAACGGTATGACTTTCCAAGTTCCATCCCACGTAAGAAGTCCGTTGTTTGTTGCGACAAGAAGCGTCTTATCGTTTTCCCAAAACAAACTTATGATTGAATCCTTCCGCGCAAATTCAGGAAGTTCAACTTTGTTTTTATCACCTGCTTTCTGAAGAGTATTTACTGACGCAACCCACACCGCGCCTTTGGAATCTAATGTGGTAGTTTGCCATCCAGAACCGAATGGTTCGCCTGCCCACGTTGAATTCTGGTATTGAAAAACACCGTTGGAGCAAACTACAATTAGTTTATCCGATTGTTTAAATAATCCAATGACATTTGAGTCAGCGTGTTGCGGCAATTGGATGTCGGTTTTTATTTCCTGAAAATAATTTCCAATTTTAATTCCCTGAACGTTCTGTCCCACTGATGCTGTTACATGGAGCAAAGCACCAATTACGATTACAATGATTCTTGACTTGATTGAATTCATTTTATGTCTTTAAATATTTTCGGCATAAGGGTTTTCAACCCTTATTTGCAGCGACTTACAAGGGTTGAAAACCCTCTTGTGCCTTTAGCCGCTGCAATTTAGAATGCACCCTGCCAACTCCTGAAGAGTTGCATTGCTGTTATAGTTTCAATATCCAAACATCAGTGACCCGACTTTGCTGTCTCCAGTTCAAGTGTTCTTCGTTTGGTTTGTCGAAGGTGATTTTTAATTTGCCGTCTTTGTATAACTCCTTCGGCAACGGAAATTCTTTAAACTGCTCAAATCCCTTTTCATATTTGGTAGGCTTCAAGCGTTCGCCATTGGCGCGCAAAAGTGCTTCGCCCAATCCGGATACACGGATCAGGTAATTCGCATTGGGATCTAACTCGTTGTATTGTAATTCAGGTGTAAACTGAAATAGTTGTGTCGACAAACGCTTCCGGCTCAACCCATTATTTTCCCATAAGTAGTCGATGGCATCTTCTGTTTCAGAGGTTACATGTTTAGCATCCGAACTCGAAACATTGTCATAAAAACTTCCAGCTCCTGGATTTTCATATAATCGGATAGACTCAAGCCTTGCCAGTTTTTCAGCTTCCGATTTCAATGCTTTAATTTTTTTAAACTCGTCTTCGAGCCACCATCGGTTGTTCAAAGGGTAGTCAATAAAATCGCGAATAGCTCCTCGTTCAGGGCCGGCCGCATTGTATAGAGCAACGCTGGTTTGTAGACCAACAGATTTAAATAGTTCATCGATGTAATAGATCGCTTTCTGTTTCAAATCTTGCCCCACAAATTCCTTATCGGCAAGTTGTACATGAGCCAACGCTTGATCCATCGCTTTTTCAGCGCCAAGATTTTTTGCATCAGCCAAAATAGTATTGGCTTCAGTCTCCAGCTTTTTTTCATAAGCCAATCGCTGTTGAATGTAAGCATCGTAGTAGGCTCGCATTACCAGTTGTTGCCATCGCCAGTTTCCTTCCAATTGCGGATTCTCTGTTTCTAATTTTTTCCACTGGTTTAATGTGTTTGTAATAACTGGATTGTTAGTGATCGGGCCAACCCAATTTTGCTCTAGATCAAGAATGCCTTGTGCAGCATCATCAGCTACTTTTGTTCCAAAGAAGAAGTTACCATATTCCTTTATCACATTTCTAACATCAGCTTTAGTATCCCAAGCCATTTGACTCCATACAATTTTATTAACATCATCATGCACCCCATCGGAGTAAGAAATAAATCCATCAGTAAAAGGTGCATCATGATTGTGCACATTAGCATAGTACAATGGTTGGGGGTTGGTGCACTCGCGCCCAAGTGTTAATGCAAATGCTTGATCCCAACGCTTAACCGGAAATTGACATCGTACCGTATGCGTTAGATCGGGGTAGGAGCGAAGTTTATATTTTTTAGGTAATCGTTCCCGCTCAATATTAAGCGGTGGACTACTCGGTCCATTTGCAACACCAGTTAACCAATCCGGATTTTTCTCATTTAGATAGTTGAAAAAGTAGTTTACTTTTTCTTCCTCAAATCCTTGCAGAGAAATCCACATGCCGGCATTGGGATGATACTTGTGCATGATAGTGGTCATCTCTTCCAGAAACGGCAATACTTCCGAGGGATGATTGTCGCCTGGGTCGCCACCGGGAAAAAAGACATCATCAAAGCGAGGGCATGATTTAAAGAAGCCCTCCATTTTATCAAGTGCTTCCTGGCGTTCCTTTTTATCTTTTAGATCAACTTCTATTGCAGCCCATATCCAATAGTCAACATCATACTTTTCACAGATTTTACTTAGTGCAACATTCATCACATCGCGAGGATATTTCATCAACGTATCAATGCGAGTGTCTTGAAATGGAATGCCCTCAATGCTGTTAGCTCCAAACAGCACTTGTTCACGAATGTGTTGATCAAATTGTTCAATGGTCCATGCGTCCCATGAATTGGCAGTCATGCGATACCCGAATTGATGGCCGCGAATTGGATATTCTGGGGAACTCGAATAGTCGATATTATTAGCAACAGTTAGTTTACTCTTAGCGAACTCAGCAATCCGAAGTAGCTTTCCAATTCCATACAAAATGCCCCGCGGGTCATTTCCAATTATCCATAAAATATTTTTGCCATTGTTGGTATCGTGAAAAATACGAAAGCCTTCCTTTTTTAATTGTGGAGAATCTATTCCATCACTTTTTGGTACAGCCTCGCCAAATAAAGTATCATCACTCGCAAGCGCGAGCGCGATAACTGTTTCGCCAATCCATTCTTTATTTAATTCAAAGTGAAGTGAAGTTCGTTTTTCAATTTCCTCAATAAGAATTGCAGCGGCTGATTCTTTAACCGGAGAGTTTATGTTTGAAGAAATGAGGATGCTAGAGTTTGATAAATCAAATTGATCCTTTACTTCGTTGCGGCAGGATGCGAAGATGCCGATAATTGCCAGTGCTACCCAAACTCTAGTCATTAGTTTTATTTTTTTAGTAATTCAAAACGAGTGATGTATTTGAAATTTATCGAGAAAAATATTTTATTGCTTATTGGTGGATTGAAGTTTTTTAAAAACCGACAGAACTGCTCGAGCATCATCGGTCTGAATTAAATCTATCTCCAATTGAATGGCTTTGGCATATTCTCTCTCGTTATCATAATTGTCAAGCAAATCAGAAAATACTTTCACTCCCTTTGAATGGATCAAGGCAACAGTGGCTTCATTCAACTCATTTGGAGGAACATCCAGTGCGTAAGGATTAATTTTACTAATCAACTCGTCCAATAATTTCTCTCCGGGATAGGACGGCATAAGCCGGGCATTGCCATAATTATTTTTTATCTGCAACAAGGTTTCAACACTACCATAGAATACAGCAGATTCAAGCAGTCCATATTTTTTCAACGTGGTTACCACCTCTTTTGAATTGATGGCTTTGCAATCCACATAAAGATTTACAGGAACCTCACGCCTTTTGTTTTCGGTTGCTAACAATTTACAGACCTCGTCAAACAGAGGGACTTTTTGGTTTGCGAATCGTTTGGCAAACCAGGCTCCTGCAGATAGCTTTTGAATTTCTTCCCAACGTACATCCTGAACTTTTGCATCTTTTCCGGTTGTGCGCAACAGCGATCCATCATGCATAATAACCTGCTTGCCATCTGAAGTTGTGCGCACATCCAATTCAATGAAATTGATTTTTAATTCCATCGCGTAAGCGAACGCGGCTAATGTATTTTCAGGAGCTTCCCGATTTGCACCCCGATGCAACGAAATCATTGGAAGTTTTACGTCACTATTTTCTGTTTGAGCAAGCGATCGATCAGCTGCTCCAACCACGAAGAGAAAAACTAAAATCTTTAACTTAGAAATCATAGCGTTTTTATACTGTTAAGAAATTAGGTTTTAGTCAGCCACAACATCTATAAAAAAATTCTTTTTACTGAGGCCAGTACTCATCCATTTTTCGTCTTACATAATCCACGCTTCTGGCTAATTGCTCCATGCCATCCATGCCATCTTCAATACTTATCCAGCCTGTGAAGCCAACACGTTTTAGTTCAGAGAAAATTGCATTATAGTCATTCAATCCTTTTCCGATTTCGCCATGGCTTAGTCGCTTAGCATAACCGACAGCACCGCCCTCTTCATTTCGAAGATCAGCAATGGTTCCTTCTTTCAAAAAGCGATCGCTGGCATGCATAGTAACTACGCGGCTCGATACCCGATAAAGCAAATCCAACGGATCTTCACCTGCCAAATAAGTATTGCTAGGATCATAATTCACTCCAAAGTTGGGATGATTTATTTTGTCGACCAGTTTACAAAACACATCCATCTTTTGTGCAAACTCGGGGTATTCCCAAAAATCATCCTTGTAGTGATTTTCAAGAATGAGCGTGATACCAAGTTTTTGTGCATAGGGTAAACAGGCTTCAATACATTCGGCTGCAAAGTTGACACCCTCTTCTATAGATAATTCTGGTCTCCGTTGACCAGACAGTACGCGACAATAGGTGCCACCGAGTACATGCGTCATGTCAATCCATTTTTTTTGCTTAGCAATTTCTTTGGCGCGAAAGGCGGCATCAGGATGGGTGAAATCCGGAGAGCAACACATCATGGGAATCACCTTGCCGTGATCTTCAACTTGTTTTCGAAACAAAGGCCAATTAGTTTCTTTCTTCATTTCAAGAAAACCAGCATACCATTCCAATCCATCAACGTTTAATTTTGCGGCCATTTCGATCCATTGTGAAACGGTCATGCTTCCATCTTTACATAGGGCTTGCATGAATGCTTTTGGAAATACTGCTAATTTTGGCATAGGATTATAGAGAGTGATTTTAAAATTTTTATATGATAGTTTCCTGAATACTAAAAGTCTTTAGGAGGATTACGACCAATGAATGGATACTGTTCAACATCCATTACTTGTCCACTAATGGGGCCACTTTCATCAGCAAGCCAATAAACTGCAGCTGCAGCAATTTCCTCGGGTTTAATTATTCTACCGGCCGGTGCAAATACGGCAGGCATCTCTTTATACCAGTCGTTTGCCAACCCTTGCTCTTGCTTGCGTTTAACTTCGGTTTCGGTCAACACCCAACCTGGGTTTATTTGATTTACTCGAACACTATGCTCGCGAAAAAGTGTATCACCAAGATTGCGGGTCATTGTCATGAGCGCTCCCTTCGACACACTGTATGGTAATAAGTTCGGCTCTCCGCTATAGGCATTAACGGATCCTATATTTAGAACACACCCTTGAGTCTTAGTTAAATGAGGTAACGCTTCCTTTATTAAAGCAAAGGGAGCTATTGTATTTATGTCAAGAACTTTTCGAAAGAAATCTAAATCAGTAGTATGAATATTAGATGAAACAACCATGGCTGCATTGTTTACAACGGCATCTAATTTTCCAAAAGTCTTCAAGGCCAGATCGATTAAGCGCTGAGGTGCGCCAGCATTGCAAATATCTTCAATATGCAATACGGCCTTGTCCTTTCCGATCTGCGCCAGTACTTCGTTACCAAGATTTTCTTCTAATCCGTGAATCACAACAGAAGCTCCTTCTTCCACACACCGTAAGGCAATGGCTTTACCAATGCCTGTTGTGCTTCCCGTGATAAGAATGATTTTATTTTTTAACCGCATCTATTCAAACTAAAGATTGAAAATCTTATTGACCGAATAATATTTATGCCATTGGCTTGAGCACACTTTTTACCACTTCGCCTTTGTGCATCTTTTCAAAAGCTTCATGCCATTGATCGATCGGCCACACACCACCGATAATTGGTTTCACGTCTAACTGACCACTCGCCAATAAAGCTATTACGCGTTCCCATATCGGCCAGTTGTGACTGAAACTTCCTTGTAGGCTAACATTTTTTTGTACGAGTGGATCTAATGAAAATCCCATCGGCTGAGGGCCCCAACCCACTTTCGCTATGTGCCCATTTGGCCTTACCAACTGCATAGCAATTTTTAACGTAGCACTGGCACCAGCCGCATCGATTATGCAATCGGCACCCAGTCCATCTCGTTGCTTTGCCCATTCGGATGCATCGCCAATTATAGTTTCACATCCGTATACTTTAGCAATATTTAATCGGTGCGCGTCTGCTTCTAACCCAACAATGGCTACCTCGGCTCCGCATAAGCGAGCCATAGCTGCACATAAAATACCAATGGTACCAGGGCCAAGAACGATTACGCGATCGCCCGGTTTTAATCTTGAATTTTCAACTACGGCACTAAAGGCAACACAACTTGGTTCCGTAAGACATGCTTGCTCAAAAGCAAGTTGATCAGGAACGCGGTGCAAGCAACGCTCGGGCACTCGCACAAAACGAGTCATGGCACCGTTAACACCATACCCAAATCCTTTACGATTTGGGTCAAGATTATACAAACCCTTTCGTGTCATTGGACTATTTGGATCTATCACGGCTGCAGTTTCACTTACCACGCGATCACCTTCTTTCCAATTTACCACGCGCTTCCCGGTTTCAACAATATGACCACCAAACTCGTGACCTAACACTACTGGATAGTTAACATGCCAGCTGTGATCGGCAGTCCATTGATGCAGGTCACTGCCACACACGCCAACGTTTACTACTTCTAATAAAACATCTTCTTCACCAATGGTAGGTTTTTCAATTTCTCGAATTTCTACAGATCCTTTTTCGGAAGAATAATTTACAACGGCAGGTGATTTCATATTTGATAGTTACGATAGATTGTTATTAAAAAATAATTAAGCTCTTTTGCCGATTTTAATATCGCCATAAGCGTGAATTTTCTCACAGATTAAACGAAGTGAACTTTCCAGATTGCCATCGGCCGTCTTGAAAGCATCAGCATCAATGGTTAACGGAGCACCCAGCACAACTAACGGAGCCCCAAACTCAGGACAGCGGATTGCTTGTTCTAAACTTAATCCGCCAACAGCCTGCACCGGAATGTTTACTGCACCGACTACCTCACGAAGTTGATCAAGCGGACTTGGCATTCTTTTTCCTTGTGCAGCAATTCCTCTTCGCTCATCATATCCAATATGGTGGACTACAAAATCGCATCCCAAATCTTCAAGCCATTTTGCAGCAGCCACCATATCGGGGCAGCCCAGGTTATCGCCCATCACTTTCGCTCCAAAATCACGGCCTGCGTTTACTACACATTTGATAGTTTCTTCATGCGCGCGAGCCATCACCACAACATGGGTAGCTCCAGCTTTTGCCATCATTTCAGCTTCCAGGTAGCCACCGTCCATTGTTTTGAGATCGGCCACGATAGGTATTCCTGGAAAAGCTTCTCTTAATTTTTTTACTCCGTGCAACCCTTCAGCCAGAATAAGCGGAGTGCCAGCTTCGAGCCAGTCAACACCGGCACGCATGGCAAGTGCAGCGGTTTCTAATGCCTCATCAATATTGGTGAGGTCAAGCGATATTTGTACGATAGGTTTCATATAAAAAGTCCTTTCCCAAATGTACCTTACAACAGCTATTAATGAAACGACTTTTTGTTATTAATTTACACGGAACACAAACATTAAAAGACTTTTAATGTAGTTGAATAAATTCTTAATATTCGATTTGAAATTTCTCAATTATGACAGCCTCTTTACTATGTAAAATTCCATGCTTGTTAGGTGAAGGTGGCTTCTGGCATCCGACACGTCAAAGTTTTTTTTGGGTGGATATTGATGGCAAATCGCTGCATGAGTATAACTTCCTTGATAAGAAAGTAAAGAGTTGGAGTTTCCCCGATCGCCCCAGTATGATTGCCTTGGACAAACAGGACCAATTGGTTCTTGTCTTTCAAAGTGGCGTGGCACAATTTGATTTACAAACTGAAAAATTGAATTGGCTGGTTGATATTGAGAAGGACATTCCGGACAATAGAACCAACGATGGTGGAGTTGACATTTGTGGCAGGCTATGGATTGGTACTATGAATGTTAAATTTAAAGAAGGGGCCGGTTCATTATATTGTGTGGATGATGATTTATCAATCACAAAAAAAATCCAATCACTTGCCATACCCAATGGATTGGTTTGGTCTTTAGATAACCAGACTATGTACCATATTGATAGTCCTACCCGTAAAGTTCGGGCCTATCGGTTCGATAGTAAAACCGGCTCTATCGAATTTGAAAAAGTAGCGATCACAGTTCCTGAAGAGTTAGGCTCACCAGATGGTATGTGTATAGATGAAGAAGGGATGTTATGGATTGCGCATTGGAATGGCTTTGGCGTGTATCGGTGGGATCCGATAAGAGGAATCCTATTAGATAAGATTGATGTGCCAGTGCCACAAGTCTCTAGCTGTACCTTTGGCGGTAGTAATATGGATCAACTTTTTATTACTACCGCGCGTGAAGGTTTTAGTGCTGCGCAATCAGAAAAATATCCAGATAGCGGCAGCGTGTTTGTTGCTCAACCTGGTGTGAGAGGAGTGAAGAAAAATATTTTTGCCTATTGATCTTCTTAAGAACTTATTATAAGCTCCAACCACTTCTATATTCTCTTTTTACAAATTGATTTGCCTCATCAAAGTTTGTGATCTTCATATTTTTTGCGTCCCACAACAATTTTTTTCTTCCTGGCAAAGTCATTTTTCCATCCTTTCCTGTTGAACGATAGTTGTAAGTTCGAATGGCGAGGTTGCCCATCAAAACACTTTCCACAAACGGACCGGCAAAATCAAAATTGGAACTTGTGGTAGCTTTACCAAATCCTTTAAGACAGGCATTTACCCACTGCAGATAATGACCCTCAGGTACGCGTGGTAAAGTTTCTTTCGGGAGTGAAATCTCTTTCATTAATCGCGTTGGTAATAGCCGTGGATTTTCACCATAACAGTCAGCCATTATTTTTCCTTTAGTGCCTTCAAAGAGGACGCCACCATCCCAATTACCAAGTTCTTCTTCAGGCAATAATTCATTAGGGCGTGCCGGAAGATTTCCGCCATCCATCCAGGTAAGTGAAATATCAGGCTTGCCGTTTTTTCCAGGATACTTAAAATGAATCATGGAAGAAGTTGGATAACTATCGTCATTGAAAGACTGATCGAAGTATCCTTTGTATAGGGCGCCAACACTCGCTTCTACTTCTGTAGGATAATCAATAGGCAGAATTCTGAATACTGGATCAAGAATGTGACATGCCATGTCACCTAATGCTCCAGTTCCAAAATTGCACCATCCGCGCCAGCTTTGAGGAACATAGGCTGGATTATAATTTATAGCCTGAGCCGGCCCGAGCCACAGATCCCAATCCAGTTCGGCAGGCACAGGAAAATCTCCGGTCGGTGCCGGAATGCCTTGTGGCCACACAGGTCTGTTAGTCCAACCAGTAACTTTTGTAACATCTCCAATTAGTCCGGCATCATACCATTCTTTCATTTTGCGCACGTCATCACCAGAGCCACCCTGATTTCCCATTTGCGTAACTACTTTATATTTTCGAGCTGCTTCGGTAAGCATACGGGCTTCGTAAATATCATGCGTCAATGGTTTTTGAACATACACATGTTTACCACGCATCATTGCGGCCATCGCGGCTACAGCATGTGTATGATCGGGTGTTGAAATCGTGCACGCATCAAATCCTTTTTCTTTATCAAGCATGACGCGGAAATCTTTATAGTATTTCGCATCTGGAAATTTAGTTCGTGAGCCAGCTGCCCTGCGATCATCTACATCGGCCATAGCAATAATCTTTGCTTTAGACTTTGTTTCGCCCGGCATAATTTTTACCATCTCGCTCATATCGCTGCCGCCTTTGCCTCCAGCGCCAATGCTGGCAATATAAAGTGTGTCACTTGGCGCATTGAAATTTTTTCCGCCTAACACAAAGCGTGGTACAATGGTGAAAGCCGCAGCAGCCACACTTGCTGATTTCACAAAATTCCTTCTTGAAAGATTTCCTGACGGTAGTTGATTTACTTTTTTGGATTTCATGATTGACTATTTTAGTATATCAGTTCAATAAAATTAATGTTCAAGCGATGACCCTCTTTGCAATGAAAGAAATTTTTGATCGAATAAGCATTCAATACTTGTTAAGTAATACTCTTAAAGATCTACTTCACAAACACTTCATCTTGATCGGCCACAAACATGCGTGTACACTCAGAGTACTCGCCACCATTAGAGTCCTTATACTTTAAATCAATATAGAACGCCCTATAACCTGAAGTAGGATAGGGTTGCTTACTGATTACTAATGGAGATTTCTTTTTCAAAACCACCTCTTGACTCGTCCATTTATTATCGCGGAAATCTGTATCATCCGAATCGGCCGACCAAAGGGAAACACCAACCAACCTATCAGGTGAGGTTTTCACTTTTAAGGTTATTCCTTTTTTATCATAAGCAATATCGGCTTGGCATTCCGGGTAAGCTTTACCAGCTATGGTAGTTCCGAAAAAAGCACTCAAGGCAGTTAGCGCTTGCTTTTTATCTCCCAGATCATGCCCGGCATTAGGTACATAATGAATATGATTTTGTCCGGGAATACTATCTATATAATTCTTAATAGCATCAACAGTCCAATACTCATCATTGGTGCCCATGAAAAGCATTTTAGGCATCGTTAATTTTTTTCTGTAAGAGTATGGATCAATCATAGTGGTAGCAGCATTTCCTTTGTCAGAATGAACGGATTGAGGTATGCCCAATTTCACATAGTCTTCAATTTGAATGCTGTACCCTTTATACATTTTTAGTTGGTAATCCAGGTTCACTGGCATGTTTAGCATATCAATAACCATAGGGGCAATGGCAACTACACGAGGATCACTGGCACCGGTAAGCCATGTTGTCCAACCACGTTTAGATGCACCGGACACAACAAATCTGTTTATATCATGATGAAGTTCCTTTTTAGAAAACTCCTGAACTGCATCCATTGCTTTCACAGCACCCTTTACCATAGGGAAAAGTAAAGGCCATGAATAATCACCATCTTCTTTAAACTTGTGGATTGTATATGAAATTATTTCATCCTCGGTAAGATCTCCATAGAGTGGTTGATTGGGCGTCTGCTTTAATAAGGCAACTATACCATTGTTTTTAGTGGCAATGGTGCCGAGGCTTTTAATAAAGCTATCATCATTACCCGACCAGTTAGGAATTCCTTTATTATTGCTGCCTCCTGTAATGAACAATAGCGCTCCATCATAGTTAACTTCCTGAGGTACGATTATGGTTAACTCGTGTGTCCAGATGTATTCGTGCCATTGCTGCGAGGTTAAAAAAAGTTTATACACTTTCAAGTCATCAACTTTAAAAGACTCTTTCAATTCCCAGTGATACATTTTATCTCCATTATTCAAATATCCCTGAAGTGCAGTTTCAGGAGTTAATTGTTTTTGACCCATAAGTGGTACATACAGGCTAATCAAAAACACAGTAAGTAGCGTAGCAAATCCTTTTGTCATTATATAGATTGTTTAATTGAAAAAATAATTATTGTTTTTTAGATAATTCATTGAGCCATTTGGAAACTTCATCGATGTAAACTTCACCCGTCATTTCACCCAAACTGGTTTTACTAATATAATCGTATCGCTTGAAACTAGTAAAGTCCACTTTGGTGAGTATATATCCAAAGGCATCATTTGTCAAGCCAAAAAGAAACGGATTTTCAGTATCCATCTTACGTTTAACATAATAGCCAATGTTCGGCAAAGCTTCACCTGGAATGGTGAGCACTTTGGCAGTTCCTATTTCCAAATAATTTATTCGGGTGGTTACTGAACTCACATCTTCAGGTGCCTTTACTACAGAAGAATATTTAAAAATGTATTGAATTAATGGAGACGTTATCGGGAATTTAATGGTTCGCGATAAGCATTTCATTTCAGGATCTTTTTGAATGGGAGCATTTTCAATGATGCTTAACGCTTGATCAGCCAATAGCTCGCCAATGCGTTTACATTCTTCCCATGTGTTAGCCTCTTTACCATTAGCCAGTCGCACATCGGCTGTAACCATACCCCCTTGAGCGCCATTCATAAAAATTGCAACCCCGCCAACTTTCGCTTCAATTCTATCATATAAAGGGCCGCATAAGTCCGGGCTTAATATTCCCTGCCCCGAACCAATTACTTCTGGATGTATAGCATAGTTAACCAGCGTAGCAATTGGTTTCCCTTTATTTTTTCCAGATTCAGCAATAGCTTGTATCACTCCGCATCGTGGATCATACAATTCCGGTGCATAGTAGTTGTATGCAATCTTTCCCTTAGCCTCGCCCACCGCAATTTTTAACGATGCAGGTTCTAACTTTTTTACCGCTTCATTAATAGCTTCAGCCATTTGCCTAACACACCAATCCAGGTATTCAAGGTTGGCATACGTTTTTTTATTTTCATCAGGAAAACCATAAGCATCGGGAGCGCTGTGTGTATGCGTTGCTCCAATTAGAATATTTTCAGGGGGAATGCCTTTCACCAGCGCGCGTGTTCGATCAGCTAATACAGCAGGCCATCCTAAATTATCGATGCCAACGATAGCTATTCGAACGCCATTTTTTTCAAGCACCATAACGCGAACAAATAGATCTCCTTTTTGCTCGGTTGTTTCTTTTGGTTTACCGACACCACCCGATACTGCCAGTAAAGGATTTGGCGTGATTACTCTTACCGAAGCGCCCGCTTTAAATTGTTGCGCACTTGCCTGACAGGACAAGAAAAGGGCGATGGTGAAAATCAACAATATGTCTCTCGTGCTCCTAAATTTGGTATTCATCTTTTTCATTTGTTTCACTAAATTCATTTCATAAAAAAAATAGCGGAACACAAGAGGTTCCGCTATTTTAAACAAACCCAAAATCAAAACAAACCCTTTACCAAGGCTTGTTAGTACCTTGTATTAACCATTGTTTAGACCAGCTACTGTTTTGTCCTTCTCCAGCCGAATAGTTGGTTAATTCCAGTTGACCAATAGCAGAATTCACATTGTCTACATTTAGTCCGGTTTCATTGTCTCCATAGGGAAATCGCACAGGTAAAACTTGCCTGATCGAACTCACACCGGTTTTTAATACAGGAAGGCCGGTTCTGCGATAATCAAACCAAGCCTCTGTGGCAGCCGTCCAACTAGCAATCCATTTCTGGTTCATAATCTGGGCAAGTGTTCCATCGTAGGCAGCATTGCCACCAATATAGGTAGCGTATTGACTACCAACGCCCCAAGTCTCCAACGAAGCTTTGACCCCAGCTTCGTAATGAGTCTGTGCATCGCCAACTGCCCATCCCTTTAGTGCAGCTTCCGCCAACGTAAAGTGCATTTCGGCTGCTGATAAAATTCTGGCTTTAAGTAGAGCATCATCTTCAGTGCCAGCCAGTTTGTACCTGGGGTTAAGTTGTGACACATGTGGGTTGGCAGAACCTTGGCTGGTGCCATTTGGATTCAGGTTATACAGTCCCGGAATTGCGGTCTGGCTAGGTAATCCAACGTAATTAGGATCTGTATTAACAAAGAGATTAGCCACTTTATCTGGTGATAATATCCGCTTACCGCCCACAATTTTATCGGTTCCATTTGGTTGAGCGGGATCTACAACTAATGGTATTTTTACTTTCTCAGCAAAAACACCTAGGCGAGGATCATTCAATTGTAAAAGATCAACCACAAGCACCGAGTCCATTTTAGTTCGAAGGTAGTTACCACTAGTAGATTGGTCATACACGGTATTACTTGGCCAGGATGTACCTGAACTTTTGCCCGGGAACGCCATAGTTGCATCATCGCTTGAACTGCTTACGATGGGATACTTAGCAGGGTCGGCCATGATCTTTTCAATACCTGCTTTTGATACATCCGGCTTCTTAGATGAAATCCGCATATAGTAGCGCACCATCAGTGAATTAGCCAGTTTTCGCCAACTCGCAGGGTTACCGTGATAAATGACATCGGCATCGTCAATAATCCTTAAATATGCCGATTTTTCCTTCGATAGAAGGGTGTTGGCAGTTTCCAGATCCGCCAGGATGCCGTTATAGATGGTTTCCTGATCATCGTATACAGGTCTGACTACTTCAGCTCCCTTTAAAGCTTGAGTATAGGGTGCGTCACCCCATAGATCGGTTATCATACCAAACAACATGCTTTTTATTACCAAGGAAACACCCTGATGGAACTCATAGTTTAATTCAACAGACCGATCGTATACCAGTTTATTGTTGTTCAATAGCGAGTAGTAAGAAGTCCAATCGGGGCGACCATAAGCAAAACTGTTATGACCTCCGTACCAACCGTCTTTTTGCGTGTGTTGCATGATGCCTGCTACATCTCCGAAGCCAAGTCCAAGAACGTTATTACCCACACCCGTCAAAACAGTAGTCAAAACCAAATTAGGATCAACAGCATCAGCATTAACACCATTTGGGTTAACGTTTAGCTCTGTTAAGTCTTGGCAGGAGAAAAACACAATGACTACCAGAGCAATGAATATTTTACTTTTACTTTTTATAATTTTCATAACTAAAGAATTTTAAATAATCCTTAAAATGTAAAGTTTAATTTGACACCAATTGGAAATACCCAAGGGGTAACATTATACCGCTCAATACCTTGCTTGAATTGCATACCACCGCCTTGTAGGCCAGACTCTTGTTGAAAGGCAGTCTCAGGATCGATGTTAATGCCGGCTTTTGTCCATAACATGATGTTCCGGCTATAGACCGACACTCTTGCACTCTGGATACCCATTCGGCTAATAACATCCGAAGGAATAGAATAACTCAATGCGATTTCCCTTAGCTTAACAAAAGAAGCATCAAATGTTGCGGCCTCTGTAAAATCCCAAGGTGTGTTCACAGCAGCAAATGGGTAAACCCAGGTTGTGCCGGGGCTACCAGGCGGATTTTGTTGTGAAGGAATTTGCTCCCCCAAATTTTCAGTGTACCCGGTAATATTTCCACTACCATCATATTGAGCGATAACGCCTGGAATAAAGGCACCATCATTAAGTATAATGCCATCTCCAAAATATTGGCCTGCTAAATAATCTGTTAAACCACCATACGTTTCGGAAGGACCACCAATAATTGGGAAATGATTGCCATTTGGAATTATAAGATTGTTCGGATCGGATTTAAGCCAGTTTGCAAGGTCTGCACCTGTTAACCCATTCGGGTTGATCAAACGATCCAACTGCCTTTGCGACCGGGCATCTGATTCTGTATACCGCATGGTCTGCGACACAAAAACACCGCCACTTCTCCAATCTAACGAAAAATTAAGGGCGAACCTTTTATAAGACATAGTGCCTTGCATCCCCATAGTAAAATCGGGATTATAGTTGCCAATCTTGTTCCTTGCCTGAGTAGCGGCTGTACTTTGCCAGAAGCCATCACTTCCCAATATCGGATATCCGTAATAGGGAGAAGTTTTATCTTCCACGGTTACCAGTTTGGCGTCATAGATATCACCTATGCGGTCACCCACAAAAGACCATGCTCCACCTTTGGCATCGGTCCAGAAATAGAAGCGGTCCTGGCCTGGCGCTAACTTTTCGATGAAAGCTTTGTTTTTTGAAAAATTAATTGAAGCATCGAGCTTAAATCCATTGTCCTTATCAATGAGTGTTCCACCTAAAGAAAGTTCAATACCCTTGCTTACCACCAAGCCCGCGTTAAACTGCTGGGATGTATATCCTGAAGATCCTGGAATCTGATTAGTGAGTATTTGATCTTTATTATTAACATAATAATAGGTTCCGATAAATCTTATTTTGTCTTCAAACAAGTTTAAATCTATACCGCCTTCATATGAAGTAGCTTTTTCTGGTCTTAGATTCGGATTAAACAATCCACCAGGCTGGCCAAGTCGCGTTGTACTTCCCCAAGGCTCTGCACTACCTAAAACGGGATTCAAACTATAAGGACCCGTGTCATTTCCAGTAGTTGCTATTCCACCTCTTACTTTAAGCATACTAACGGCAGCCGGCATTTTAACAATGCGATTAACCAACGCACTTATAGAGCTGGATGGGTAAAAATAGCTTCTATTTTGAGGGGGTAAGGCACTGGACCAATCGTTACGTCCGGTAATGTCCAGAAACACCATATCCTTAAAATTAAGATTAACCAAGCCATATACACTGTTTACGGCTTTCTTGTAGAGACTGCTGGAGTAAGCTATATCGGTGTTTGAAATGTTCTGTAACGTATAAAGACCGGGCAGAACTAACCCGGCACCATCCTTGGTTGCAGCGCTATTGTTAAAACCCTGATTGTACCTACTATTACCCCCAACGGACGCAGTTAACGTTAATGGGCCAAAAGTTTTGTCATAATTTAAAAGAAAATCAGCATTTCTCTCCAGATTACCGATGTTGATGATTCCATAACCTCCTCTGGGTTGCTGGCTATAACTCTGCGCCATTTTTGTTTCACGCTGTTCTTTATATGTATCAAGCGCAAACCGTCCCATTAAAGAAAGATGTGGCGCTATTTGCCAATCTATTTTCATATTACCAAATATCCTGTCGCGCACGAAACTGTTCTTTATTTCATGTGCTAGAAAATAAGGATTGTTAAAATTTCCTGGACTTAAAGAATTTTGCTGAAGTCCTTCTTGACCAGGTAACCAGTAATCCTTTTGCTGTTTAATGTCCAGATTCGATGGGAAATAAGATAAAGCTTGCAGAGGATTTGTTCCTCTATTAGAGGCCGGGCGGTTATTTGAGCCTGACTCACTAATGTCTACCATGGAACTTAGCTTAACTTTTGAACTAATCTTAAAGGAAGAGTTTAGGTTGAGTACATTTCTTCTCAAATCTGAACCAGGAATGATTCCTTTGTTTGTCATATTGGAGTAAGAAATACGGTAGGTTGCCTGATCCGTGCTACTGGCCACCGAAACATCATTTGTGGAGGTAATTCCGTTTTGAAAAAAGTTCTTAAAGTTATTCGGATGCGAAACAAGCAATGTTGCCATGGGCTGGCCATTTGCATCTAAAGGAGCATAAGGTTGAATAGCATAATAGCCTTTGTCAAGTTCAGGGCCTAGCGCACCACCAGAGTTGGGATCTATAACCAGAACACCATTAGGATAGCCATTATTATCAGGTGTAAATGGCCGCACACCTTGAGCAAACTGATTGATAAACCGCACCGTTTTCCACGGTCTGTCCACAACTGTGTTTGAACTCACGGACACGGTCATTTTTTTTGATTTGCTCCCGTTTTTAGTTGTAATGAGTACAACGCCATTACCCGCACGAGCACCGTAAAGGGCTGCAGCACTTGGGCCTTTCAAAACCGTCATGCTCTCAATGTTTTCTGGATTGATGTCAGAAATTGCATTACCATAGTCAACTCGGTTATCGCTACCAATCTGACTGATATTGTTCAATGAGTTAATTACTGGAACTCCATCAATAACAAAAAGGGGTTGATTGTCGCTATTTAAAGACTTGGTTCCCCTAATCGTCATTCTCACAGAAGATCCGGCTCCACCAGTTGAATTGATTGTGACACCCGGCACTCTGGCCGCAAGACTGTTGAGGGGGTTTTCCTGTACGATATTGGTAAGGTCCGAACCCTTTACTTTAGTATATGAGAAGCCCAGCGTTTGTTCAGCCCGTTCAATACCCAAAGCGGTAACCACTACCTCGCCTAATGATTGAACACTAGGTTCAAGAGCAATGTTAATTACAGATCTCCCGTTTACGGAAACCTCTTGGCTTTCGTATCCTATAAAAGAGAAAACTAAAACGGCATCTTCGCTTGCAGTCATTGTATATTGACCGTTGGCATCAGTAACCGTTCCTCTTTGCGTACCCTTTATGAGTACGTTCACCCCGGGAACGGAAGAATTATCTTTAGAGTCGGTAACCTTTCCGGTAACAGTGATATCGGCTGCCAATGCTGGTACGGACCAGGCAAGTAGCCCGGCTAGTAAAATGGCCGTCAACCTGCCATTTCCAAATAGTTGTTTACAGTAAAAACTTATATTCATGGGATTTAATTTAGTTGAGAGTGATGTTAAAATAGTTTGACAGATATTGTGTTTGATACTACTGTGCTGTAAAAGTGGCAATTAGTGCATAACCAGCAGTGGGGAATGTACCAGGATCTGCGGCTATAAATATGGCAAGCCTCATGGATTTGTCAGTAATGTCCTGCACAATTACTTCGCGTTGATGATCCCAAAAGCCTATGAATTCGGTTCCTGAAAACGATATTGTGTTTACTCCTGGGTATATCAGAAAATTCTTATTTTCAGTATAGGTAAATGTAGCCCCAGCTTGCGGTGTATAATTAGCCGTGCATAAATCAAATTGGGCTGTGTAGCCATTTGTTTTTTTAAGATTGGCTCCACCATCGGTAAGCAACTGATTTACATATCCCGCAAAAGCACCACCCGTAGAATTTACCGTATGCACATAGCCTCCGTCAAACTTAAAGGTGTATTGATCCTCATATACTTCAGGAAATCCTATTTGGCCAAATGTTCCAGCTGGTGTTGCCTGAACGTTAGTAAAACTTGCATTTGCCAAAGCAAATTTATCTTGAGTGCTCCCCGTTAATTTCCATGTTTTTCCGTTGGCAGCCGTTGGGCCACCCGTTAATAAAACATAGGGGGTAATCGCTACTGCTAATTGTGCAGTATCGGCATCGGTGCCCGTGCTTCCATCTACTTTAATTATTACAGTATAATACCCACCATCTTCATAAACATGCACAGGGTTTCGCTCTGCACTGGTGGTTCCGTCTCCGAAATCCCATAAATAAGTAGTAGTACTGTTTGCTAAAGCTGCAAAAGCGGCTTGCTTACCCTCCAGACTATAGTTAAGTTGTACGGAGGTTGGAAAGGTCACATCATCCTCTTTGCACGATAACGAAATCATCGCAAAGAGAGAAAATCCATAAAGAAATTTTAGTCGAATTCGCATCATAGTTTGTATTTAGGTTCAGTTTATTTTTTAAATCTTAATCTTATTTTAAGCTATCTAAATTACTAAAGAAAAATCATTTTTAAGATGTTTTAGCAAAGGGTTATTTTCCAATATTATAGTGCTTTTGTTGATGCTTTTTGATTTTCATATTATCATTCTATTACGCTTTGTTTTTTATCGGCAATTGGATGATTTCAACTATTAAATTTTGCGTCAATATTTTTTTATTCAATGCATTTAACCTAAATGAGCTTTGAGTGAACCAAACGCCTCCCTTATTCATTCATTAAAGACCAGACTATTAGTTTATGAAATAAAGGATTTTGGCAAACCCAATTCAATGTAGTGGCTTATTAAAAAGATGTATAAAATTCTTACCCGTAAAAAGAGTGTTTATTCCGCTACTCATTTTAATTGATCATGTTCATTAAGTGATAAAGGAAATAGCTGCATAAAGAATTTACTTATCCGAAATAATTTGGACCAGCAGTCAAAAAAAATAAAAGACACGGCAAGAAAGGTTGCGTCAGCACTACAATTATTTCATGGCTAAAAATGACGGTTAGAATTCAGGTGTAAACTGAAACAGTTGTGTCGACAAACGCTTCTTGTTCAATCCATTATTTTTCAACAAGTAGTCGATGGCATCATCTGTTCAAGATGTTAGGTGCTTGGCATAAGAACTGGAAGCCTTGATCCGCGAAGATTTTTATTTTTGGTTTAGTTCATTTAACAACTCCTTGATATGTTGATGTAATAGTGGAGCCGTTTCAGGCCCTAAGGAGTTGACTTCTCCGTAAGGACTTTTGTCGTAAGTATAAGGGGCTTTGGCATCCCATTGACTTTTTGGTATAATATAGCCGACTTCATCGTTCGCCAATCCAAAAATAAATTTAAACTGACCTTTCATCATGTCACGCACAGGCGGTATTTCTAATATCTCTGTATCAATGTCACCTCCTGCGGGTTTTTCAATGCCACCATTAATAATCTCTGGATATATTTCACCTGGAATGGTTGCAAATGCCAACGGTCCTATATTAAAGACTGAAACTTCAGAGCGCATACTCATCCATCCATCGGTTCCGCGATTTATTACGCCCAGTGCAGCACCTAATTTAAATAACGAGTTCGTAAAAGGTAGCGATATGGTTCTTACCATAAGTGAGATTGAAGCACTATCTAATTCTGCCATTGGTTTTTCCATCGCCTTCAGGGTAACTAAAGCCAACTGCTTTCCTTGCGCGTCTGCTTTTCCAAATGTTGGTTCGTTAAATACTTCGTCTGTGAATGGATCCTTTACCGGTAACCGGGGATGTGTTGTCATTAGTCCTCCGATCGCTCCATTCATATAGACAACTATTCCGCCAATGCCGGGCATTGCCAGACTATCGCCCTTGTAAACACCTTTCTCAATATATTCGCGAACGAAGTGCGGAAAGTCTGATGTGATCTGAAGATTATCGCTCCATAATGTTTCAGGATGATCGGCCCACGCAACCAATGAACCAATCGTTTGCCCATTTTCTTTGTCAATCGCTCGTATAATTCGAATACCCGGATCCAAAACTTCCGGCTTTCTGGTATCCATCACAAATGGTGCTGCGTTGATAAGATCCTCTGATATGGCAAACTTTACAGGACGGATGGCTTTGGCAGCTGTAACAACGGATTGTACAACTTGATTTTTTACGAACTCCATATATATAGGATTGACTCCATTTTTGAAATGAGAATCTCCCCACAATCCCAGCAGGTCCGGACTTTCATGTGTATGCGTAGAGGTAACAATTAGATAAGTCACCCCAGCTTCCTTAGGAATTCGACTGCGAATATCAACCACATCGTCATGCATGAAGCCAATGGCATCAAGGACTACCGTGGCGATGCGTGTTGTGCCATCATCGATTATCATCGTTCTCGCCCACAAATCATCATGAATTCCATTGGCTGCTCTTTTATTACTAAAGCCAGCCAGCCATACACCATCAAATACTCCGTTGCCATTTCCATCGGTAAATGAATCACCGTCATCCGTATTATATTCTGCGTCTCCGTTTTTATCTACCCAACGATCAGGAACTTCAGGTGTAATGGGCACTGCAGCAAACCCGGCTTTTAAGCCAGAGGGTTTAGTATTGGTGATTTTTAAATCGGCATTATATCCGGGATGCCGATCTTTCATATTGATATAGCACCAAATCGAAAATCCTATCACAGCAATAAGCAAGAGGAGTCCAGTGTATTTAAAGAAAGTTTTCATAATGGATTTTTTGGATGAGGCTTACTTACGATGTAAAGTGGTTGATAATTAATTTATTTTGGGAGTCAATACAAAAGTTGCATAACTTAATTAAATTGAATGTTGATAACGCAAGTAAAACTATTCTTGAACAAAATGTAATCCGATGAAAAAAATATTTTTACTTATTCTGGTGCCTTTGCTTTTAATGGCTTTTCTGCCTTCGAACAAAATCGAAAGTAAAAGTAAGTGGATCTCATTATTTAATGGGAAAGATCTTGATGGGTGGACAATTAAAGGAAAGGCGGGATGGAAAGTTGAAAACGGTATTCTTATTGGTGAGGGAAATAGAGGTCATATTTACTGTGGCCCTGAGCTAACCAATCTTGAGGTTAAGGGAATGTTTCGATTAGTTGATCTGGGTGGTGGTTCAAATAGCGGTTTATATTTTCGAGCTAATCCACCCAAAGATAATCCCGATGGATTTCCTATAGGATACGAGGCGCAGATTTGCCATAATCAGGAAGCTCATACGGGTTGGCTTTGGAAGCCGGGAACCCCCACCGGCAAAGCCACAGCACTGTTAACAAAGGATAATGAATGGTTTGAAATGAGAGTAAAGGCCGAAGGCACTCACATTCAGATTTGGGTGAAAGATCAATTAGTAATGACTTATGATGACGATGAATTTAAATCTGGGCAGTTTGCCATTCAATGCCACAATGCTGGCATGCGCATAGAAGCAAAGGATTTGTATTATCGTGCATTGAAGCCTTAGAGTTTAAACCACGAATAAGATACAAGTCAGTTAAGAATCAAAATCTATTTTAACTCAATCAAATTATGAAGTCAAAAATCCTTAAGAGAATTCTTTACAGTCTGTTGTCTATTGTTCTAGCCATTACAATTGTTATGTTAATCCCAAGGTCATGGGCAGCTATTAGTCCGCAAAGTGCGCCCATTGGTTATTATTTTGTCTATGCCGATTACCTGGCTGTTGCAGTAGGCCTGGAAAGTTTGATTGATCGTGAGCCTAAGATTCCTGAATCCATTGAAGAGACAAAAGATGTGGAATACAAAAACATAAATGGTAAGTCGTTGCAAATGGATTTTTACCGATCCAAAGGTCAGAAGGAAAAGTTACCCCTGTTGGTTTTTATTCATGGCGGTGGTTGGAAGGGCGGGAAGCGATCCGACTATCTTCCCTATCTTATTCCTTATGCTGAGAAAGGTTACATGACAGCTACCGTTTCATATCGGCTGTTGAAGGATGGCGCCTATCCCGCATGTCTCGAAGACATTACTGATGCGGTTCAATGGTTGTTTCAGCATGGCGAGGAATATGGTTATGACCCAGATAGAATTGCCTTGATTGGTGGATCGGCAGGTGCGCATTTATCAATGATTGCAGGCTATGGTTGGAAGAGTGCGGATGCCAAGAGTGACAGCGTGGTCGTTGTTCCTGAGCATCGCATAAAGTTAATTGTTGATATCTATGGCCCGGTTGACATGACTACGGACTACTCCATACATCATCCACTCGTTACTAATTTTTTAGCGCAATCGTACCAAGAAAATCCATCCCGATATTGGGAAGCTTCGCCTGCCGCCTGGTTGGATAAGAATGATCCGCCAACACTAATTCTACACGGAACTAGTGATGAACTCGTGCCTATTAGCCAAAGTGAATTACTCAAATCGAAATTAGATAGTTTGGGAGTACCGTGTGAGTATTACCCTGTGCCGGGCTGGCCCCACACGATGGATATTATTAAACGCGTTAATGTTTTCAACCAGGAAAAAATGGATGCGTTTTTTAAAAAGTACTTATAGTAATGAGGTGGTGAGCGTGAGTGTTTAAGCTCACTTCACTTTATCTCTTCGCTCCTTCAATTCGCGCCAAGTGGTTAAGATTACACCTTCCGTTTCAAGAAATTTTTTGAAGTCTGGATTCATCATAGTAAGCATATCGCCTTTTCTAACATTACCAGAACCGGAGATGTTGCGAAAAATCTCGGAGGGTGCAGTACAATGCACGATCACCATCGTTAGTCCTGGTTTTAGTTCTTTAATCCTGGCCGAATAATATTCAGTGGCAATACGCTGGATTTCTTTTTCATTAGACACATCCGTGTTTTTAGGAATCGAGAAACCCTGACTTTGAAGGTCATCAAGAACTGGCAGGCCTCCGGCCCAAATCATTTTTCCCACCTCGCGAAATTTCTTAATCTCTTCTTGAGAAAATCGGGTGCCGACCACAGTTGCATGACCACCTGGAAACATAACCGGAATTTTATTTTCTATCCCCACTTTAATATAGCGTTGTAAAAATTCGGGCGACATAAAAATAGTGCCCATGTGTGAATCTAAATGAGTTGGGTTGAAGCCCATAGTTTTGGCTCGAGCCAACTGAGCGCGGATTTCTTTTTCGACTTCATCCGCTGTAGCGAATTTCACCACGTCCTCACCCTCTTTATGCATGGCACCCTCCGCATCAACAAGACCCGGCACCTGAGGCTGGCCCATTAGTGGGGGCCAGCGGTAGTTATTCCACTCTGATGTTAACGTTAAATGCAGGCCAGCATCTACGTTGGGATGTTCTTTTAAATAATGTACAAAATCCGGAACCCAGGGGCACGGCATCATCACACTACACGAGTTAGCTACTCCATTTTCAGATGCTTGGATAAAGCCTTGGTTCGAATCCCACGACATGCCTACATCATCTACATGCAGTATTAAAACTTTCTTGCCTTTCGGGAAGCCTAGTTTTTCAGCATAGGTCATGTCCTGCGCATTGAGAACTCCAGAAAATAAAACTAAAACGATAAGGATAGCTTTTTTCATTATGTAGAAGGTATTAGTTGCGTTAAAGTTAAGCTAATTGATGAATATTTAGGAGCATGGCTTGCATTGAAACTTTATTAATTATTTTTTCCAGATGCTTGCTGGTGAAATTACTCGATCATATTTAGATATCGACCCATATAGTAAGGCAACAACCAAAACACGGGTTCTCGTTCCACGCGGGCATCACCACCATTAATTCCCCAAGGATTTTTATCCCATCGCACTGTAGCTCGAATACTTGGTGGTGGCAATTCATTTACCTGAACGTCATCAAGCACCGGTGAATGTACAATTTTTATGTCCTCGCGTTTTTTGTGATCGATGTACCAGTCAACAAGATCTAACGGAGTGTCTACCAGAAATTCCACGGATGATTCAAGTTCAATTTTTTTATTGCGTGAATAACTATAGATAAAATTGAAGAGTGGATTCTTATCCACAGTATGACGCTTCATGAGGTTGTCGAAATGATCTTCGTAAAACTTATGCAGTGTAGGATCTTTTTCCTTTAGCAAAATTGGATATAAGTATGAGGCCATCGTAACATCATAATAAATATACCAGGCCGGGTTTTGATTTGGAATGTTCTCCATGTTTTTAAGATAGCCCTCTTCATGGATGAGTCGCAGATATGTGCTTTCGTATTTCTGATCATTGGTAACATAATAGGCAAGTTTAAGAAAGGCTAACATTTCCATTGAGTTAAGACTGCGATCGGGCAACCATTCTGGATCGCGATTCAGTCTATCGGGTGACCACATCCCCCAACGGGTTGGAGTGTGATCCACATCCGTTAATGTAAAATTGTTTGCGATGATGTGGTCGATTACATTTCTAATATGATTTCGTACCAACTTCTTTTCATTTTCATCGGCTACCAGTTCATAATAGAAAAAATAGCCAAACACATGTCCGCACATTTCATCGCTACTGGTATCGCCTTTCCATAGCCATTTGCCATCTTTCGATTTGTGCCACCGTGTTTCAACGGGTTTAAAGCGAGGTTCTTTTACCAGCTCTTCTGCTTTTTCTTTTTCTGTGAAGGTGTGATTTCCATCATGGACAAAAGTCCAATTGCTGGGTACAATCGTGCGCGCATAGAAGCCATCAGTTTCAGTCACTTCTTGCAAAAACCGTAGGAAGCGAAATGCTTTTGCTGCTTTTTCTTTAGCGTCATTACTTTTTGTTACCGCATAACGAAAACTTTCCATCGCTAAATAATTGCCGCCAAACTCCCCATCGTTATCATCGTCTTCGGGTTTCCAATTAAGTGTATCGCCCGGAGAATCCAACCTACATTGACCCGCAATCCAGGGTTCACGAATGTGCCTTCTCATTAACACATCATAAAAATATTTTTCTTTTGTAGCCAGCGTCATCTCCTTGTGTTTGATTACGCTTACTCCACCTGCGGTAGCTACCCAGGCGTTTCCTCGCGAATCAAAAGCAATGTCATTCACTTTATCATTTACTAGCCAACGCCTGCTAAATCTAAGCGAATGACTTCCGTCTGGTAAGTACCTCACTACGCCCATGTCGGTGCCCACCCACATAACTCCATCCGGTGCGCGCTTAATGCAGTTCACTATATTGGAAGGAATTCCATTTTCCTGATTTAGTACTTTTACTTTTACAGCCTCCTGCAGAATGGTTACTCCCCCGAGACCGCCAGCCCATAATTTTTTTTCGGTGTCGAACGCAACGCTTCTGATGTAGGCACTGATCAACGTATCTGGCTTATAGTAATGACTCGTTTTCTGTGGAGTTGCATGATACAAACCCACATCGCTGGCTAGCCACAGTCCGTCTTTTCCATCACTAACTGCATCGCGAATGGAACGGGCAATTGGATAATTTTTCTTTTCGCAGCCGTTATTATTGCAAAGCCAAATTCCATTTGGACCAACTGCATACACACCACCCGAAGTAGGGCACAGTGCGGAAATTGGAGCGATGATACCTGACATGGATTCAAGCTTGTTATCCTTAAATCGGTAAACGCTTTTCCAGTTGCTAATCCAAACTGCGGACTCATTATCAACTTCTACCGAGAATGATGGTCCTTGATCTGCTTCTTGGATTGCCGGCAACCAATTTTTCTCCCCATTCTTTTTTACAAAAACTCCGGCTGCTGTTGCCACCCACACGTTTTCGGAAGCATCTACAACAATACTACGGACTTCATTAGCCAGCGGACTCTCAGAAATGGGGTAGGCTTCGTGGTACTCTTGCGCGAATGTAGTATCCTGATACGATGTTAGGATAGCAGTTGGCGTGTCAGTGGTTTTTTTTTGAGTGCACGATCCTAAGAGGATAAACAATAGAATACTGATGAATGGAAATTTCATGAATTAAGATTTTATAAGAGACAGAACCCAACGCAGCGAATCAAAATCGCTTAAAGCAAAAATGATCAATTAATTACATTAAGTGAATGTATATTAGCATCGAATTAATCAAAGTGCGCAAAATAATTCTTGAGTAAAAAATGATTAATAAAATTCATTGTGGACTGGCTTTTCAATACTTTATTCTGATTGTGTTGGCATTGCTTTTTTCTTCTTGTGGCCAGAACAAGAAGGCCATCGAGGAGGTTGAATTGAAAGGGTCTGGCCTTACGGGAAATGTACTGGCGATAAAGTATTGCAGCAGTTGTCATACATTTCCTAATCCGAATTTGTTGACTGCCAGTATTTGGAAGAATGATGTACTGCCATCGATGGGGCATCGCATGGGAATTTACAAGGGTGAGCATCAACCGGATAGTTTGTTTGAGGCTGGAAGAGGAGGTCAGATTATTCGGAACGCTAATATCTTTCCTGAAAAACCAATACTAGCCAAAGAAGACTGGCAAAAAATAATTGACTACTATGTAAAGAATGCTCCCGATACCATATTACCACCCATACGTGAAAACAAAATTAAGATAGGCTTAAAGCATTTTAAGTATAAAGAGACCACGTATTCACATTGGCCACCTTTAACCACAATGATTAAGATACTCCCTGAAAAGCGAGGAATTGTTTTTGGTGATGGAAAGCCAGATCTAAGCAACTTAACATTTCTAAAGGCCAACCTTGATAAAGATTACAATATCAAAACAAAATTAGCGCCCATTCATTACTATGAAAAGGGCGATACTGTTTTTCTAACAACCATCGGCAACAGCATTTATCCACACGATTCACCCGATGGCGCAGTTCAAGTAATAGTTAAGTCCAAAGGACAACCAGCATTTAATAATGCGCGTGTGTTAATATCAGACTTGCAGCGACCTGTTTATATGGAGTATGGCGACCTGAACAACGATGGGTTGGAGGATATTGTGGCATGTGAGTTTGGAAACAATACTGGCAAATTGGTATGGTATCAAAACAATGGACATGGTCAATATTCATTGCGGCCATTGAAAGGGGTTGCAGGTGCCATAAAGGCGACTATTAAAGACATGGACAATGATGGTTTGAAAGACGTAGTTGCGTTAATGGCGCAAGGTGATGAAGGAATTTTTTGGTTCAGAAATCGCGGCAACGGAACATTTGAAGAAATAAGACTACTCACCTTCCTTCCGATTAATGGTTCGCAATATTTTGAATTGTTGGATTTCAATAAGGATGGCTATGATGACATTATTTATGTCTGTGGCGATAATGCCGACTCGACACCAATCCTTAAGAGCTACCATGGAATTTATATTTACTTGAATGACGGCCAAAACAATTTTACATCGAAGTTTTTTTATCCGTTGAACGGGGCTTATAAAGCTATACCGAATGATTATGATTTAGATGGTGACATAGATATTGCCGCGATCTCGTTCTTTCCAGATTACCGAAGCTACCCTGAGGAGAGTTTTGTTTATTTGGAAAACAAAGGCGGATTTAATTTTGTTGGCTATTCTTTTCCACAATCCACCAACGGCCGGTGGATCGTTATGGATGCCGGTGATCTTGATGGCGATGGCGATATTGATTTAGCACTCGGTTCGTTTGTGTCTTTTGTGGCTAAAGATGACACTACGGGCTTGGGTAAAAAATGGTACACTTCGGGTCCTTCTATTATTGTTTTAGAAAACACTATTCGATAACAATCAAATAATATTCAGTCTAAATCCATTACCGAAAAATAGAATCAGGATAGAACTTAATTTTTTTAGTGTCTTAAAAAAATAGGAGTAAAGAGTAGTTTATCGGATATTTATCCGATAAGAATTTGCGAGAATCACTTGAGCAAGCTCCTGTAAAAGAAACTTGATAAAACCTAATCATGAAACTATCACGCATCCTAATTCGAGGAGTCAAAATAATCTTATATGCTTTACTCGGAATCATAGTATTGATCTTTGCTATTTATTTCGGGCCCGCCCTTTGGAAGAATTGGATAACCTATCCCCGGCTTGAAGAACAGCGGGCAGCACTTTGGAAACAATATAAGAAGCCAGATACGTTCATTACGCTTAATTCCTATCGAGGCGTGCTGCACTCGCATTCGTATTGGTCGCACGACAGTCGCGGTACGTTGGCGGAGATTATGGAAGGTGCGAAGAAGGCAAAATTTGATTTCATTTTTTTATCCGATCATGCGCACAATAAATTGGATACGCTGCCGCGAGGTTATCACGGTAAGTTCGATGGTGTCATTTTTGAAGCCGGTACCGAAGGCGATTGGGGACTTATGGTTACTCCGTTCGACAGTGTTGTTATAGATTGGAGTCAGAGTTTTGATTCAGTGGTTCATCAGGTTGTCTCTAATCATGGACTAGTAACCTATGTGCATTCAGAAAAAAAACACCCTTGGGGAAACCCGGAGTATCAGGCGATGGAGATCTATAATATCCACTCTGATTTTCTGGATGAGAAGGGTGGCTATTTACCGCTGGTGATCAACAATACAGTTAATGGAGAGCGTTATAAGCAATGGTCCTTTAGGGAAATTTATGATGATCAGACAGCAATTTTAGCCAACTGGGATTCTATAAATCAAGCCCGAAGAATTACTGGCATTGCTGGTGTTGATGCGCATAACAATAATAATTTTCGGGCTCGCTATACGGAGGATGGATTAGTAGAATGGGTAGGGCCGAATGCAAAAACGATTTCAGTTAAGGAAGCAAACTGGCTTGATAAATTATTGCTGAGTGAACCGGATAAACATGGATGGGCATATAAGTGGGAACTTGATCCCTATTTCATTTCATTCAATTATGTGAATGACCATGTCTTTAGCGATACGTTTTCGAATGTGGGTATTAAGGAAAACATCATCAAAGGTCATGTCTTTATCGCGTTTGAAAGTCTGGCGATGTCGGATGGGTTTCAATATTTTGCAACCGATGATCATGGTAACGTTACCGCTATACTTGGTGATTCAATTTCGAAAGAACAAGCCAGCACACTTAAAGCGGTTTCTCCATACCCTGTTAAATTCAAATTATTTAAGCAAGGAGAAGTAGTGAAAGAAACAGAAGCTCAATATGAGTTTGAATACGATGTTCAGAATAATATCGGAAATTATAGAATTGTTGCGTATGTTAATTTGGACGACAAGTGGGTTCCGTGGATTTTTACTAATCCAATTTATATACACTAGTATCGACTCAAAAATTTAAGAGGGTATGATTCGCAAAATCCTAAGGGGAATAATTTTCGGTGTAATTTCACTCACCATCATTGGATATTTTTATTTTGTGCTTCCACTTTGGGGATATCCATTCAATGCGCAACGCCATGGCAACCCACCCTTAACTCCCGCATGGGCGTTGGAGTGTTGGCTTTGGGAAGATGATGTTAATACTTCTGATTATGTTGATGAATTATTGGCAGGATATGCAGAACATGATATTCCCGTAAGGACAATCATAATAGATAGTCCGTGGAGTTATCGCTACAACGATTTTAAAATTGATACTAGTTTGTATCACGATCCTGATCGATGGTTTGGAAAACTGCAGCATGATGGTTATCGGGTTGTGCTTTGGATGACCACCATGGTTAATAGTTTCAATAAAGATCTAGCGTTGAAGAATTCGGAAGATTGGTATGAAGAGGCGCGGAGCAAAGGATTTTTGGCAGGAGGTGGCAGTCAAAACAAATGGTGGAAAGGTAAAGGCGGGTTTATTGATTACACCAATCCGGAAGCGATGGCGTGGTGGCATGGATTGCAGCAACACGTTTTTGATTTAGGTATTGATGGTTGGAAATTGGATGGCACAGCTACACTTTTTTGGAGTAACCTTGGACCCATCCCCATGTTTTACAATAAAACTGCTACCGGACTAATGACAACGCGAACCTATATGGATCAATATTACCGTAATGAATATCAACATGCATTGACGCAAAATCCAGAGTTTGTTACGTTGTCGCGAGCGATGGATCGCGGGTATCATCCTGAAGGATTTGCGCCTATCGATGCGTCTCCGGTAAACTGGGTTGGCGATCAGGAGCATAAATGGATAACCGATGAAATGATTGCCGGGAGCGAAAAGGAAAAGGTAGACATTGCCATGGATGGGATTGAAGGGTTTGAATCGGCAATTAAAAGTATTTTGAAAAGCGCCAGCAGTGGTTACAATATTATTGGTTCTGATGTGGCCGGCTTTTCTGGGAAGACAATTCCTCCGCGCTTGTATATACGCTGGACTCAGTTTTCTACTTTTTGCGGATTGTTTATGAATGGCGGACATGGAGAAAGGCGACTTTGGAAACGAAGTGAAGAAGAACTTGAAATCATTCGACAATACTCATGGCTTCATACCGAATTGGTTCCTTATATGTATCACTACGTTGTAACAGCTCATGAAGGCGGTCAAAGATTGCAAACTCCCATCGATGGTAAATACCATTATTTGTTTGGTGAAGATATTCTTGTAGCACCCATTTATAAGGATAACTTAAAAAATGAAATTGATTTGCCGGAAGGAGACTGGCGTTATTGGTTCGATGATTCAAAAATCATTAAGGGGCCAGTAACATTCGAACAGCAATTCCCGCTCAATGAATATCCTCTTTATATAAAAGAGGGCGCTATTATTCCAATGAATATAAAACGGTCCTACACGGGCATTGGCGTAGGAGCGGATTCGAGTTTCCTTACGTTTAGGATTTATCCCAACAAGAAAAACTCATTCGAGGTGTTTACAGAAAACGCTCCAAGTACGTTGTTGACATATGAAAAAAGTGAACGCGATCTACAGATAAACGTATCGGGAGAAATGCGACCACACATACTAAGCATTACCTTATCTCAAAAACCAACCACAGTTGAGTTGGATGGAAAACATCTAACGGAAAATGAAGCGTTTACTTACGATGCAGTTACTCAGAAATTAAAAGTGGTTACGGCAACATATGAAAATGGTAGTTATCATATTCAGTGGTAATCGTGAATTCCTCGAACAGAAAAATATAAATAGGTTATTACATGCGAAAATTCTTCAAGATACTTTTATTCACCATTGTTGGTGTACTGTTGCTTGCAGCATTCTCGATCTCATTCGCATGGTTTAAATATCGGAGCATAGTTGATATTATTCCGCAATCAATGCCTGAGCAGCTAGTGACTAATTACCCGCTTTCATCTCACGTAAATCCTTTTATAGGAACAGGTGGAATTCCATGGACGTGTGCTAATAATTTTCCAGGACCTTCACTTCCGTTTGGCGTGATGCGATTAAGTCCGGAAACGCAATCCTGGCTTATTGACGAAACTGCCTCAAACAAATCTGGATACTTTTATGGCGACCCGAAGATTATCGGATTTTCTCATACACGTCTTGTAGGAACGGGTGCAACGGATGGTGGAAATTTTCTCGTCATGCCAATTGATGGATCGGCATTGAAAAATAGTTTTGATAAAGGCTATTATGAATATTCTCATGAAAATGAAAGCGCTTATCCCGGCTACTATTCCGTTGACTTCAAAGATCAAGGTATAAAGGTTGAGTTAACAGCAACGGAGCGAGTTGGCGTTCATCGGTACACGTTTTCAGAAAATACGCTACCAGGAGTTTCGTTGGATGTAACAAGCGCCATGGGCGGAAAGAGAGTTGAAGACGGGTATATTAAAATCATACCTGAGCGCAATGAGATGGAAGGCCATGCGCGAACATTTGGAACATTTGCGAGTAGGTATGGCGGCATCAAAGTTTACTTTGCCGCAAAATTTTCCGCTCCATTTTCTGATTTCAATATTTCGAGAAATGATAGTTCATTTCATTCTACTTCAGAGAGCGGAGATAAAATTAAAGCATACTTCCTGTTCGACAAAAATCGTAAAACGCCTATCGAACTAAAGTTGGCCATCTCTCATGTTAGCATAGCAAATGCGTGGGAAAATATGAATGCTGAAGTTCGCGATAAGGAATTTGATGCTGTTGCCATGAATGCGCTTGATGTTTGGGAGAAACGATTAGCATCAATCAACGTGGCCGGAGGAACCTCCGATCAAAGAACTAATTTCTACACTGCTCTTTATCGATGTTTTCAAATGCCCACCGTTTTCAACGATGTCAATGGTCAGTATTTGGGTTTTGATAAGGTAGTTCATCCGGCAGATAGTTTCAGGTATTTTACGGATATGTCTATTTGGGACACCTTTAGAACTGTGCATCCGCTCTACACATTAATTGCGCCCGAAGATCAACATGATATGGTCGTCTCATTGGTACGGATGGCCAAAGAAGGAGGCTGGCTTCCACGCTGGCCATCGGGAAACGGGTATACTAATTCTATGTTAGGCTCAGCTTCTGATATTTTAATTTCCGAAGCCTATCAAAAAGGTATTCGAAATTTTGATGTTGAGTTCGCGTATCAATCTATGAAAAAAACTGCGCTCGCCTCTACGCCAAAAGGCTCTGCATTTTCGGGAAGACGAGGAAACGATGATTGTGTTCGATACGGTTATTGTCCTGCCGACTCAATGGATCAAGCCGTTTCGAGAACACTTGAGTACGCGTGGTCTGATTATTCTATTGGGTTGTTGGCAAAGGCTCTTGGTCATACCGATGATGCAAAGCTTTTTGAATCTCTCTCCATGCACTACAAAAATGTTTGGAATCCTGAATCTCAATATTTTCATCCCCGAAATGCCAATGGTGAATTTGTGAAAGAATTTAAACCCTTGCTCCTTACCTATTTGGATGGCGATGAAACGTACACCAATGATTATGTTGAAGGAACCGCGTTGCAATGGCGTTGGGCTCCGTTCTTCGATGCAGCAGGACTTATCAAACTATTTAAGAACAAAGAGTATTTCACCACTGAGCTCAACAACTTTTTTGTTAAGTCAGAACCCGAGATAGGACATTGGAACCCCGGCTCATATTACTGGCATGGCAATGAGCCAGACATTCACGCGCCCTATTTATTCAACTATGTTGATCGACCAGAGTTAACGCAAAAATGGGTTCGATCTATTTTGGATACCAAGTATCTGAATCGGTACGATGGATTGGATGGAAATGATGATGCCGCTACGCTTTCTGCCTGGTATGTATTTAGCGCTCTTGGTTTTTATCCGGTAGCGGGAAGCGATTTATATCAGTTAGGCGCTCCATTATTTAAAGAAGCTGAACTTATGGTGGGCGATCAAACACTAAAGATTACTACTGAAAATTATGCTCCAGAAAATATCTATGTCAAGCGGGTTTGGATAAATGATACCCTGCTGGATCGAACCTGGTTTAAGCACGATGAAATTCGAAATGGGGGTACCATAAAATTCGAAATGATAAATGAATCACAACTTAAAAAGTTAGTCACTTTAAAGTAATTTTTGGCTACTATTGAAAGCACATACCTTTAACTGGAATTTATGGTAAAAAAGATTTTTAAGATACTGCTTGCAATCATCCTGCTTATAGTGATTGTTATTGTTTGGTCTATCAAGGGTTTGGATACAACACCTTATTTTAAAACTGAATATTATTCCAGTACAAAGAAACGATTGGATAGTTTGAGTGATCAATTACAAATTACAAAAGGTAAAGTGTATGTTGGTTTTGGCAAACAAAATATCACACCTCAACTATTTGTTCAGCCAGAAAACTGGCAGGAAGGGAAGTTCAATAATGTGCCACTTGCGGGCTTTGGAGGTAGAAAGGGTAAGCCGGCTCAAGGTGTTCACGACAGTTTATATGTAAAAGCAGTGGCCCTTAAGGCGGGTGATAAAACACTGGTGTTTGTCGGCTCCGATCTTTTGATTATGCCACCCGAGGTAAGCAAGCAGGTAGTGGAGCTACTATCTAAACAGACTCAATTGAAACGAGAAAATATTTTCTTCTCGGCCTCACACACGCATTCTAGCGTAGGCTCGTGGTCAGCTGGTGTAGTGGGTGAACAATTTGGCGGAACGTATAATCCAGACATGTCTCGATGGCTGGCATCAAGAATAAGTCTGGCAATAGAACAAGCTGTCAATGATCTTAAGCCAGGTCGATTAGGTACTGGAAGTTTTACAGCAAAGGATTATGTGCGCAATAGATTGGTAGGTGAATTAGGAAAAGTAGATGCGGACTTTATGTTCTTGCAGGCTATCCAGGAAAATGGAAGAAAAGCTGTGCTTGGTTCCTTCAATGCGCACGCCACAACGTTGGGTGATGAGAATATGGAATTCAGTGCTGACTATCCAGGCTATTGGCAACGCAAGCTCGAAAACAATGGGTTTGATATGGCTGCTTTTTTTGCAGGCAGTGTAGGTAGTCATACTTCGAGTGGAAAGGGTGAGGGATTTGATCGACCAAAATATATTGGCGAGGCTCTGGCCGATAGTCTTCTAAATTACCTTCCAAAGATTGCGATGAAAGATTCTCTCGAACTTGTTTCATTATCGCTACAGTTAGATCTACCTGAATTTCATATTCGCGTGAGTGATGGCCTGCGGCTTCGCCCTGTTGTTGCCCGAAAACTTTTTCCTGATGTAGGTGACGTTTATGTTCAGGCTGCAAGAATTAACGATTTAATTTGGGCTACTGCGCCAAGCGACTTTAGCGGAGAAACAGCTATTATTTTTAAAAATGCCATGCATAGAAAAAACTATAAAGCAATGGTCACCAGTTTCAACGGAGCCTATACTGGCTACATCATTCCATGCGAATACTATCACATGGATGCATACGAACCTCGGTTGATGAACTGGTTTGGTCCAAGCTACAATCCATTCGTCAATCACATGCTAGACGGTATCATTGAAAAAATTTCAGAAACCAAGTAGACTGGTTGTGGTTCAAATATCTATTTGAAGCTATATAGATAAGGCGCTTTATGAGCCTTGCCCGAATATTTCTTTTCGTGACGTTTAAGTAATTCAGTGGCTAACATTTTTCGTTGAAAAGTGGTGCGCCTGAGTTTGGTGCCTAGGATAGCTTCGTACACATGTTGTAATTCTTTCATGGTGAACTTTGCTGGCAACAAGTTTCCGCTAGCTAATTTTTTATCCAGATTATCACGAAGCGTATGAATGGCCTTTTCTACAATTTGTTTGTGATCGAGTATAAGTTTGGGTAATTTTTTTATTGAGTACCATTCGCATGAATCCGTGAGCACATCAGGCTTGGGCACTACCTCTTTATAATTTATTAAAGCGTAGTAACCAACGGATATAAATCGTTCTGTCATCCAACTATATTTTCCTTTTGGATTGTGGCCATTTGCGTTAAGGATGGTGTTCATCACCTCGGGCTTAAAGCGCGATACATTTCCAAACGTATAAAATTGTTCGAGATATATATTTGAAAGCCCTGTTCGTTCTCCAAGACCTCTTCGAACGGCTTGATCCAAATCTTCATTAATGCCAACAAAACCTCCGGGCAACGAAAAGAGTTTTGTGTTGTGATACTCTGTTATTAGTATTTTCAAATCCTCTCCCGAAAATCCGAAAACGACAGAATCGTAAGCTATATGAGAAAGATATGGGTTTGCTGGCACGAAGGGTGAACACTAAAACCAAAATATATGGCATTTATGTTAATAACTTACTACTATTGTTACAAAATGAGACAATGATGAAAAATTTATCTAAAGCTAAACTATTTTATGCCATTCTTTTCATTTGCACAATTTTTATGAAGGAAACTACCGGCCAACCGAAAGACGCATTTTCGGTTCAAACCAAAACCGAAAATGGAGTAATAGAAGGACTTTATGACACCAAGTCTGGCCTTCAGTTTTATTTAGGAGTGCCGTTTGCCAAACCACCAGTTGGTGACTTACGATGGAAAGCTCCGCAGCCATTAACCAATTGGACTGGTGTTAAAGAAACAAAAGTTTTTGGACCAAGACCGGTTCAAGCAATTGTTTTTGGTGATATGAACTCTCGCTCCAATGGTATCAGCGAGGATTGTCTCTACTTAAATGTATGGACACCTGCAAAAAGAAATACTACCGCACTACCCGTACTTGTGTATTTCTATGGCGGTGGCTTTGTAGCGGGCGATGGTTCTGAACCGCGTTATGATGGAGCAGCTATGGCTAAGAAAGGTATTGTTGTAGTTACTGTTAATTATCGTCTTGGTTTGTTTGGGTTCTATTCGCATCCTGAGTTAAGTAAGGAAGCGCCATACAAAGCTTCGGGTAACTATGGATTATTGGATCAAGCTCATGCATTGAAATGGGTTAATAAAAATATTGCGGCTTTTGGTGGCGATCCTAAAAAAGTAACAATTGCTGGTGAGTCGGCAGGCTCAATGTCAGTGAGCGCGCAAATGGTTTCACCTTTGTCAAAAGGATTAATTGCGGGAGCTATTGGAGAAAGTGGTTCTGGCATTAGTGCATTGGCTGCGGTGCCGTTGGCCGAGGCCGAGAAGCAAGGATTAGAGTTTGCAAAGACTGCAGGCTATACAACTTTAGCGCAAATGCGTTCGGCATCTACACGCGAATTGTATGAAGTGTATACTGAATCCAAGAGGTTTGGATTCTCATCGGTTATTGATGGTTACTTCTATCCAAAAAGTATGTTGGAAATTTTCAATGCTAAAGAACAGGCACAAGTTCCTTTGCTAGTAGGTTGGAACTCGGCAGAAATTTCAGGAATGGCATTTACGCAAGGGCCAATAACAGAAGAGAACCTGATTAAGAAAGTAAAAGAAGCCTATCCTAATAATTGGGAGGAAGCCTTGAAGATGTACCCGCATGGAGACTCTAAAGAAGTAGAGTGGGCCGCAACCAATTTGGCTTCCGATCGCTTTATTGCCTTTAGTACTTGGAAATGGTTTGACGCACATCGTAAAAACAGTAGTCAACCAGTTTATCGTTATTTATATAGTAAACTTCGCCCTTCAATGATTGATAAGAATCTAACTCCTGGTTTGGCTGGTGGCACACAACAAGGCGGTTTTAAAATGCCAGAGCCTATTGGAGCGCCACACGCCTGTGAGATTGAATATTGTATGGGCAATCTGGATCTAGTAAAGGATTATGCATGGACAGCCGATGATTATAAAGTTTCGGAAACGATGTTTAACTTCTTCGCCAATTTCATTAAAACCGGAAATCCTAATGGCGATAAACTTCCAGAGTGGCCGGCAGCAAAAGCAAATGAAAAAAATCCTCCGGTTATGATATTGAATACCGAATCTAAATCGGTAAACATGGATGACTCTAGATACTACTTTTTAGATAAAGTGAAATAAAAACTACTTGATGCAAAGAAATTTCTTACGAGCAGGGTTATTGCTTTATTTTCTCGCAATAACTCCGCTCTTATTTTCTCAATCAAACCCACGCACTATTGTAACAACCGATGGTGAACTGGATGATGTGGATTCCTTCATCCGCATGTTACTGCACTCCAATGAGTTTAAGATTGAAGGACTGGTAATCTCCAGTTCTCAATGGCATTATAAAGGTGATGGCAAAGGCACCAAGTTTATTTCCGAATTGGAAATGACGAAGAACCTCTATGGCGAGCGAACGGAATTACGCTGGCCAGGCACTGATTGGATTTATAATCTGGTGGATGCATATGGCAAGGTGTATCCAAATTTAAAATTACATGCTGCCGACTTTCCAAAACCTGAATATTTAAAAAGTCTTATTCAAATCGGTAATATAGATTTTGAAGGCGAAATGGAAAAAGATACCGATGGGTCAGATTTCATCAAGTCAAAATTATTAGATGATAATATGGAGCCTCTTTATCTTCAGGTTTGGGGCGGCACAAATACCATTGCAAGAGCTTTAAAATCAATTGAAGATCAATATAGGCATACGGATCAATGGGCGAAGATTTATAAGAAAGTTTGCGATAAGGCAATCATCTATGCCATTTTGGATCAAGACGCGACCTATAAAAAATACATCTCTATAAACTGGAAGGATATAAAAGTTTATTACAACGCTAATCAGTTTTGGTGTTTTGCTTATTTCTGGAAAACAGCCGCTCCAAAAGAAATGCATTCCTATCTTGAAGGAAAGTTTATGGGTTCGATCATCAATGATCATGGTCCATTATTAAAAATGTACTACAGTTACGGTGATGGCAATCCACCAGCTGGAGAAATAGAAGACATCTATAGCGATCCTGAAAAAATAAAAAAGAACCAGTGGGGAGGTTTCACAAAGTATGATTTTATTTCTGAAGGCGATTCTCCCGCCTATTTTCATTTGATGAATGTTGGGTTAGATAATCTTGAAAATCCATCTTATGGCGGATGGGGCGGAAGATTAGTTCAATCGAAAACATTGCCTAACCGATGGGAAGATGGCGATCACGTTACAGATTTCAATCCGTTTACTCAACAGTACGATAAGGCTTATCCGCAAACCCGATGGATTGATGTTCTTCAAAATGAATTTGCAGCTCGGGCTGATTGGTGTGTGCTACCGTATTCAAAAGCTAATCATGCACCGAAAGTTGAACTCGTGAGTCCGCATCGTTTATCGGCTAAACTCGGATCGAAAATTAAACTTGAAGTAAAAGCCTCAGATCCTGATGGAAATAAAGTGGACTACAAATGGTGGCAATACTTTGAAGTGGATAGCTATGATGGAAAAATTAATCTCTCCAACCTTACCAGAAAATTAATTGAGTTCGCGATTCCGAAAGATTCAAAGCCTGGCGATACCATCCACATTATTACCGAAGTTACAGATGATGGAAGCCCAAAACTTACCCGCTACGCTCGTACGATTATTACTATAAATTAACTCACAGATTAATACAGGCGCGAAGTTTGTATTTTTTTTGCAGTGAAAGATGGAAAATGATTTTCCAGAACGTCTTTGTTGACTGACATCTATTCTAGTAAATGAAAAAAATATATGCAAGTTGGCCTTCATTTCGGACATCATATTGGGTTAAGCTCTGGTGACCCTGCGGATGCAAATGCTATACTCGTTGCCGGCATGGTGTTTACCGTTGAGCCTTGGTATTATAATCATGACAAAGAAATCTCAGTATTTACTGAAGATGAAATTTTAGTTACTGAACAAGGTGCGGAAGTGCTCACAAAAGCTATGCCCCGAGCACCCATAGATATTGAAGCGTGGATGCGGAATAAGTAGCAAAAGCTACTGTTATTTATTCAATGGCTTCTGGCTGCTTCTCATACTTTCAGCCATTTTTGCGGCTTCGTAAGCGTTTACTAAACCACCCGAAATGCTTAGCTGATTAAAATTTACCAAGCCATCATTTGGCTTCTGAACTTTCAGTCCATCAAACTTCCGCGATGAATTCATCAATATGCTTTTCACTTGTTCTGCTGTAAGCTCAGGAAAGTAAGACATTATCAAAGCGGCAACCCCTGCTGTTGCTGGGCTGGCCATACTGGTTCCACTTTCATCTTTATATTTATTTCCAGGCACGGTTGAATAGATATCAACACCGGGAGCAAAAAGAGCTACTGATTTTTTACCATAGTTTGAAAAACTCCCAACAAAATCATTGTCTTTACCGGCCGAGGAGGCTCCAATTTCCATCCAGTTTTTAGCTTCTTTTCCATCAGCATAAATTCGGGTAGGATAATTTTTTTCTACATCAATATCTTCGCCATCATTACCCGCGGCATGAATAAGTAATACTCCTTTTTTTTCAGCATAGCGCACAGCTTTATCAACCACTTCTTTTTGCGGTGAGAATGATTTGCCAAAACTCATATTGATAATGTTAGCACCATTATCAACTGCATAATAGATAGCATTGGCAATATCTTTGTCGCGCTCATCGCCATTAGGCACCGCACGGATAACCATTATTCTTACATTGTCGGCAATACCTTTAATACCTAATTCATTGTAACGATCGGCAGCAATAATACCCGCTACATGTGTACCGTGGGTAGCGTCCGGGCCAGTAACCTGGTTGTTGCCATAATATCTTTCATTTGGGTTGTTACTATCATCACCAACAATTTTGCGCGAATCGAAAGACTCATTGTATCCATACTTAACAATCACACCATAATAATCGACTCCTTCTTTTAACTGGGCTAAATATTCGTCAATACTTTCGCCTGCTTCCATGTTGCGAAACATATTTAGAAGAAAGCCCTTCGCGAAAAGTAAACCGGGCTCACGTGTTTCAAAACTCTTAAGCACGTCAAGGGTTATGGTATCAACATGGAGTAATGACTTCAGCGTATCGATGCTAGAAGCCATGTTGGTGTAGATTCCATTATAGAGCTTGTATTGCTGCTCGTTCTTGGCTTTTAGTTTTGTAAACTTATCAGCAACTTTTAAGTATTGCTGGTATTCGGTTTTTTGTTTTTTATTCAACTTGTTCTCAACCACGTTTTCATAGATCGCTTTCAAACGAATGTATTCTCGGGTTAGCTCATACGTATCAGCATCCACATTTCCATTAGCTCCGCCAATAAAATTCCAACCAAACACATCATCGATATAGCCATTTTTATCATCATCAATTCCGTTGTCCGGAATCTCGGCTTCGTTTTTCCAAATCACGTTTTGTAAATCTTCATGCTCAATATCAACACCAGAATCAATAACTGCCACTATAACCGTGCGAGATGGTTTGTCTTTAAGCACCGTTTGATATGCGCGTTCGGCACTTACGCCCTGCACACTATCCATCTCAGGATCGAGTAAAAACCAGTCATTAGGTATTGGGCGACTGCCTAATGTTTGAGAAAAGGCAGGAATGGAGGATACAACAAAAAATATTACATATGCGAGCCGCTTTATCATAGGATTGTATTTTATAAAAAGGACGACAAAAGGGTTTTTATAGCGTTAAATAGATTTTTTTTACAAATACACGCCCGTTTTAACTGCTAATAGCGTGGAAGTTTGTCAAAAATGCAAAAGAAATTACTTCTGTGTGTTGCACTAGCTGTTGGCTGTTTATGATTTATTAGAATGAGTGACTTTTGAAAACAACAAACGCAACCACTATGATCTTGTTTTGTCTACTAGCCGTTTTTTCGTTTTTCACCTTGTTTTTCTATACAGTTATAAAATTGCATGGGGAAGCTGAGTTTGGCATTTCCGGTTTTGACTCTAAAAAGAGTATAACTGAGGAGAAGCTTTCTTATTGAGCACTTGGAAATAAAAAACCCCATCTTCCGATGAGGCTATGTGCCCAGAACTGGATTCGAACCAGCACACCTTGCGGCACTACCCCCTCAAAGTAGCGTGTCTACCAATTTCACCACCTGGGCATTAAACAAACCCGAATATTCTTATGCGGGTAAGGGGCAGCAAAAGTAAAAATGTTTTAAAACTTTACCAATCTAAACAGCTAAGCTGCCGGAGTCTTTTTCTTAGGAATCTTTTGTTGCAAATACTGCACAAGTCGCGCGTATTCCGTGTGTTCTTTCTGCCCAATACTTAGCCTCGTTTTATTGTCGAATAAAACTTCAAGTTGTTTGTAAACTGATTTCTTACCCGTTTTAATAATGTTTTCTCTCCAGGCAACAATGGCTTGAAGTTCATACTTTTCTGTTTTTCCGATAACCGGATACCTGATCTCAACTGAATTGTTACCCGCCCGAATTACTTTATAGCGGATAAAAATTTTGTAAGCAACAAACAACCCAATAGGCAGTAAGGCTAGCGCAACAGCATAGTTATACCAGGCTGCGGTTTTGCTAAAGGCAATAATCACATTCATTGTAAACACGCCAAACGTGATTATCAAAAAAAATGAGAAGGAAACAAGCGTGTTTGTTTGTGGCTTAGAGACTACCAATGGCAATAGGTTTTAATCGTGGATTCAAAGATTCAAAAAAAAACTTAAACCAGATAATACAGTAATTGCCAGCGTTTGGCAGTATGTGCCTGTTAACTTTAATTTTTTTGTCTCATTTGTAATTAATGTATCTTGAAACAATTATGCTTTCTAAAAAATGTAAATATGCCATTCATGCCTTAATTTATTTGGCAGAACGATACCAGCAGGGGCCCGTGCATATACAGGAGATTGCTGACCGGCAGCGTATACCAAAGAAATTTTTAGAAGCCATTTTACTCGAATTAAAAAACTCTAAAATTTTGCTCAGTAAAAAAGGTAAAGGCGGTGGCTATTACCTATACAAAAAACCTGAAGATGTTAACCTCATGGACATCATCCGCCAGATGGACGGTGCTATTGCCATGTTGCCCTGTGTTTCTCTTAATTATTATGAGCCTTGTGAAGAGTGCCGCGATGAAAAAATTTGTGGCATTCGCGATAGTTTTCTTGGTATTAGGGATGAAACCCTGCGAATTCTGTCTGAAAGTACACTTGCCAAAATTGTTAAGCGCGAAAATATCCTCGCCAAAGAGTAATTTCTATTAGTATATAAAATTAGTAGAGTTATATTTGCCCTTCATTTAACACACTAATATTATGTCAATACGATTAGGCGATATTGCTCCCGATTTTACTGCGGAAACTTCGGAAGGATCTATGAAATTTCATGATTGGTTGGGAAATAGCTGGGGAGTTCTCTTCTCGCACCCGGCCGATTTTACACCAGTATGTACAACAGAATTAGGTGCCGTGGCCAAACTGCGCGCTGAGTTTGATAAACGAAATGTAAAGGTAGTTGCTTTAAGCACCGATTCGGTTGCATCGCACCAACAGTGGATTGGCGATATAAACGAAACTCAAAAGACACATGTGAATTTTCCAATCATAGCCGACCCTGACTTTAAGGTATCGAACTTATATGATATGATTCACCCACAGGTGAGCGACAAGTTTACGGTACGATCGGTATTTGTAATTGGGCCTGATAAAAAAATAAAACTTACTATTACTTATCCGGCATCGACCGGTAGAAATTTTGATGAAATTATTCGCGTGATAGATAGTTTGCAGTTAACAGCAGGCTATAGTGTTGCAACTCCCGCAAACTGGAAAAATGGTGAAGATGTAATTATTTCGGGTGCGGTAAAGGATGAAGATATAGCGGCTAAATTTCCAAAAGGGTATACAAGGGTTAAGCCATACTTAAGAATTACTCCGCAGCCAAATATTAGTGTTAATTAAACTTAAAGCAGAAAGGCTCCGCGAGGAGCTTTTTTTTCACCCTTTGTATTTTAATCTTTTTGGGTTTTTGGTGTGAGTAGTTAATCTAAATCCGGCAGGGTACTTTATTGCAGGTATTGGTTTTTTTTCTGTTGTTGATACCCATAGTTAACCAGATAGATTCCAAAAATTGTTACCATAAATGCAATTCCAATCTTAAAATTTAATTTCTCATCGAGAATAAGCCAACCCAATAATACAGCAACCAACGGGTTAATGTATGAGTAAAGAGAGGCGATAGTCATCGGTAGTTTGCTCAAGGTGTAAGCATACATGCTAAAACCCGTTATCGAGCCAATCAAAATTAAATAAGAGAGAGCAAAGAAAACGTCACCAGTCCAAACGATCTGATTAAGATTGTCAAAAGTCAAGCTAAAGGGTAAACAAAAAAATCCTCCAAAGAACATTTGTAATCCAGCATTCAAAAATGGATTACTGTTCGCGCTCGTGCGTTTGGTAAGTATGCTGCCCAGTGCCCATGTTAGTGTTGCTGCAAATATCAGGAGTATTCCAATTCTGTAATTGGGGTTTATAAAGTCTGATAAAAATTCACTGAACACTAAAATGATTCCAGCAAGTCCTGTAATTGAACCAAAGGTTATTAGCCAGGTAGGTCTTTCATTTTTATTTATTGAAAGATTTATAAGAATGACCATGATTGGCATTGTTGAGCAAATTATGGCTGCGAGGCCGCTCGTAACAAAAACCTCGGCCCATGAAACTAACCCGTTTCCGCAAGTAATCATTAAAAATCCACGAAAGGCTTGGATGCGCAATGTATCAAGAGACGGAAATTTTTCGCGTTTGATGAGAAGAAAGAATCCAACGAGAAGTGAACCCGCTACTAATTGTCGAATTGCTGCAAACAAAAATGGGGGAAAGTGCATGACCCCGATTCGCATAACCAGGAACGTAGTACCCCAGATAAGCGAGATGCCCGCCAAACAAAAATAGGCCAATGCTGTTTCTTTTTTCACGGGCGGGAAGATAGACTAGGTTATGGAAATCACCAAAAGTAGGGGTTGAGTAGCAGAAAGTTGTCTTACGAAAAACGAATCGAAATGAGATTATCTAAAAACATCCAAGCAAAAGACTTTCAGAACTCATACCTAAAGAGTTTCCAAGTTGCTCAGCAGAATTTTAGGCTTTGGCAGCAAGAAGAAGCAAACAAAGTTTATAAGCGAATTGTCAACAAGATTAGTCTTGACCGCTACGCATTAATCACATCATACACCACCACCTTTTCCCAAAGCTGTGAACAGTCGGCAATAAATTTTTGATGGATAGGATGATCTTGATATGTTTTCTGTCCAACTTCATCATCAAAAAACATGAGTTCTGACACGGAGTAACTGTTATCAACAACATCTCGTTTTTCCGTGGAGGCTGGCACGCCCACATGAATTGTGCGAATGGTTTCAATTTTTGATAGACTTTTAACTCCGGCAATTAACTTCGAAAGATCTTCTTTAGAGGCAGGATTTTTCAACCAAAAGAACACGTGGTGAACAAGTACTTGTTTTGGATTTTTCATGGGTAGTGCTTCAAAGGCAGGAGCCAAAGTTAATAAAGAAGCGCTGGCAATAAACTTTCTGCGTGTAGATTTAGACATGGATTTTAAGTGTGATTGAGTATCGAAAATACTAAATCTTTTGCTTGGCCCTAACTAAGTGTTAAAGTTGTCCCCTCACCAAAGGTGGAAGATATCGATAAGGTCATTCCCATTTTTTTAGCAGCTTCGTAGGCGATATACAGCCCTATGCCTGATCCTGGTTGTTGATCAGTGGCTCGGTAAAACATGGTGAATAGTTTATCAAAATGTTTGGAGTCAATTCCAATTCCGTTATCTTCAATAGTAAGTCCAAAATTACTATCCCTTTTTTTAAATACATTTATTGAGACCTGATGCTCTTTGTATTTTGATTTAAATTTTAAAGCGTTTGATAAGAGATTATTCAAAATAATTTTCATTCGGACTGGGTCGCAAGCAATTATTTTTGCCTGTGGATCAATTTGGATGTTTATTTGAGTTCCGGCATAGTATTCAGAATATTTGAGGTCTTCTAGAATATTGTGAATCAGCATTTCAATATCAAGCTCCATCGATTGAACTGGAGTTCTTGAATTGCGACCGTATTCTATTATCTCTTTAATGAACAAATTTTGCCTTGTAATACTTCGTTCTATCAGATTGAGATAATTTTGGGTATCAGCCGTTAAGGATTCCATTCGGGTTAAGTTTATTAAACCCTGAATTGATTTGATAGGTGCACTCAAATCGTGCGAGACACTATAAATAAATCGATCCAGTTCTTTATTGGTTTTTTCTAGCTCTAAGATCATCAATTCACGATCAGTCTCCAATGCTTTGCGAACGGAGATATTATTCATTGTTCCACTAAAAAGTTCTGGCGTGCCGTCATTCTTATAAGTGGCCTTCCCCTTTACGTGAAGCCAACGCAACGTTTCATCTATCAATATAATTCGAAGTTCAATATCGTAGGGTGTACGATTTGTCAGCGCATGCTGAAGATCCTCATAAGCCCGATCTCTATCGCCTTCGTAAACAAAGGAAAGATAATTTCCCTTCTTCAATGGCTCAGCTAAAGTTGGTAGATCAAGAATCTCATACATTTCGTGACTGTACTCTGCCTTGTCCAGGTCAAAGCTGTAAATCCAAACACCCATCTTAGAGTTTTCTAGTGCCAACTCTAGTTTGGTTTCACTTTTTCTAAGTTCAAGAATACTTTTTTCAATCTCCAGTTCAAGTTTATCTTTTGCTTTTTTATTAGTAAAAACCCAATGGATGGAGTAGCCAATGGCCGCAGCCAATAGAAACAAAAAAAAGAAAAATGGGTAGCTTTTATATATGGGAGTCGAAATGTGTATTGGTTGAGTTTTGGAACTTTCGCTCCAAGGTGAATTGCCTAACCGCGCCTGAAACTCAAAAATGAATTCGCCTGGGGGCAAGCTACGGTATATTACTTCTCTTACATCCGAACTGGATAATTGCTGCCAATTGTTTTGATAACCTAGCATCCGATATCGAAACTCCACGGGCTTTCCAGTAAACGAGATAGCCTGTAACCCAATAGTAATAAAGTTTTCGGTATGCAAAAGTTGAATTGAATTGCTGGGGCTAAAAACTTTATCCACGGAGCGAATCCATTTGATTGTTGGTTTGAAAACCAAATTTTTACTTTCCGTCTGTAAAGGATCATAAAAATTCAGTCCCTTATTAGTGCCTATTATCAACCGACCTTTACTGTCCTGAACAAAGGCTCCACGATTGATTTCCCACCCCATCAATCCGCTGTTCTCATCGAAGTGAGTAAGTGATGTGTCTCGAATTAGATAAACTCCATTGTCGGTTCCAAACCAAAGCCCATCCTTTCCATTGATGATTGAATAGATTGCGCGATTGATTTCCTTACCGTTTATTCTGGCTCTTTTTACCGAATCGTTTTCCAAAATTGCCAACCCACCCTCGGTACCAAGAAAGATTTTATTATTATAGATAAATGAGCAGAAAGCTTGCTTGATCGACAGATCAGAGTATTTACTGATAGTTTTAACGGAAGCTCCCGAAATAATTTTGACCCCGTTTCGTGTGCTGATAATAAATCGGCCATCATCTAACCTTGCTAGATGGCGCGGGAAGTCTTTCACTGAAGCGCGTTTAATAAGTTTTTTATTTTTTAGATAATAAAGATTCCCATTATAGCTTGCAGCCCACAAGGTGTCACTCAGATAGCTCACTAATGCCACAGCGGTATCGCGTAAAGAAATCCAGTCTATAGATAAATTTGAATTGAGTAAACCTACACCAAATTGATTTCCGGCCAGGTAGGTTGTATTGTGATTATCCTTTGTTGCATTAAGTATTCGTGTATTGAGAACGTTCCAACGTGAATTCTTTAAGATGGAAATAACCGAGTCATCTTCCAATATTTCATACCCATTGCGAAGCCCAATCAAATATTTATCAGGTGACAACTCACTGATCACGGAGACATCGGCATTCATTAACCCTTTTTCTTTACCAAATCCAGAAAAAAGAAAACTGGGGATATGATGAAGCCCCCGGTAGCTTGTAGCCCAGAGTCCATTTTCTTTGTCGATTAATATTCTGGTATTAATTACGTCCAGGTCATCGGATTGAGTAACGAATGAATGTAATTCGTGTGATGGAATGTGGTACCAGTAAAATGATTTTTCACTTTTAAAAAATAGAAACCCGTTGGAACTCTTTCGTATTTGCTGAAATTTTGGGTTGGGTTCCTTTCCTTTAATGGGAAGTTGAATGATTTTTCCATCATTCAACTTACAGAACCAATTTGTGCCAGCAAGCCAAATTGTGGAGTCCTGATCAGTGTCGTAGAAAATATCGGTCGGCTTGCTTTTTTGCTGAGACTCTGAAAATTGAAAAATCTCTTTCCAGTTTTGATTTGTTTCTTCATAGATTCCTGATTGTGCGAGGAGGATAGTTTTCCTCCCTCTAATTACTAGCTTACGATAGCTGTTAGTCGTGGGCGAAGGCAAGGGTGTAGATGTCCATGATTTGCGGGACGATGTGTAGCTATACAAGACATTATTGTTAATGTATTTAACACTCAATTCGTTGTTTACGAGGGCGGCATCCCAGATCCTATTCTTGCCTATTTCAGTCGAGTCAGGAATTTGTAAATCGATCCACTTCGAATCTTTCCAATACCGGGCAATGAAGTGAGTTGCTAAATTGAGACCAGCAATCACAGCTTCATTGGGGCCCACAAACTTTATTCTGCTGTTGGTGGATACGGGAAAGAGGTTGCTGGAATCTCGAAAATTCTGGAACGAAATGCCATCAAATTTTGAAAGGCCCTTCGATGTAACAATCCAAATGGCTCCATCATGATCTTGTGCCACATCGTTAATGTGATCAGATAAAATTCCTGACTGGGTATTATAGGACACCATCCGGTAGGTTTGGGGCCAGACCGGAATTGTTATCCATAGAGATAGAAGAATGATGAGTATAATCCGAAGTAGTTTCATCAACTTGAAACTACTGATTTTTTATATGAATATCGCGTTGCGGGAAAGGAATCGTGATTCCATAGGCGCGAAAATTTTTATCGATATCGAATCGTAAGTTACTTTTCACAAACTCAACGGTAAAGATGCTGTTCGTCCAAAAAAATATTTCAAAAAGTAAAGCGCTATCGCCAAAGTCAACAAAGCGAACAAACGGATTGTGCGGATCTTCATCATTGGTTCGAATAATTTCAGGTTGATTTTTGGCACAAGCCAACAATATTTCTTTTACCTTATCTACATCGCTGCCATAGGCAACGCCAACAACCACTTTAAATCTCGTGCTTTCTGAGTTATGACTCCAGTTGGTAATTTTTTCTACAATAAATTTATGGTTGGGTACAATGATCATGATGCCATCGCGAGTAAGTACTTTAGAGGTGCGTAGATTGACGGAAAGAATTTTACCCACCATACCATCTATCTCAATGACATCATTGACTTTAACAATTCCCTCTATTAAAATAAAAATGCCGGATACCAGATCTTGAAAAATTTGTTGAAGGCCCAACCCTAAGCCAACCAGTAAAGCTGCCGACCCGGCAAGAAGAAAAGTTATATGAATTCCAACTATTTCGAGGGCACTAATGAGTGCGATTGTCCAAATCAGGTAGGAGGTTAGCTTAAATATAGCCTCCTGCCGTCCAACGTCAATACTCTTGTTTTTAAAAAAGCGGGTAAGAATTCTTTTAATTAAAAATATGCCTATGCGAACAAGGAGAAATAGGAGAAGGATTGAAACCAATGAGCCTGCCGTGAGAATGTACTTACCATTTTCAAATAGCGTGTAATTAAGAAATTCATTCATCCTTTTAATCTTTCTTTAAATTAATTGAAAGAGATGGCAACGAAGTTACCTCGAATGTGGCCGATGCAAGAGTTACTGAGGCGGTAGTGTTTTTTAATTCATTTAAAATAGAAGTAAACAACTGATCCTTGGTTATTCGCCTACGCTTATAGTCCACTACATAGCGAATGGTGAACTCTATCCAGTTATCATTCGCAACTAGCGTTACAATGGCGTCCGTTTTTGCATTCTCAACTCTGTATTTATAAGTCATGGTAGCCCAGGTCGATATGGCTTCCTTGCTGAAGTCGCTCGTAACCTCGGTTACAACTTTATAGAAAATAGCCCGAGCCTTTTCATAGTCACTTCCATACTTAATAGGAATCTTAATTTCATCCCATAAAAATGGAAAGTCGTGCGAATAATTAAATACTGGTTCTTTAAAGACAAAACTGTTGGCAATTCTAACAATTCTACCATTGTAAAGATCACCATCCACCCACTGACCAATTTCCATAAGCGTGGTGCGAAGAATACCTATGTCTATAACATCGCCTTTAATACCACCTAGTTGAACGCGATCACCAGGTTTGTAAAAATTTCCAAACAGAAGCGCTAGCCAGCCAGCAAAGCTTGCAATTACTTCTTGCAAGGCGAAAGCAATACCAGCACCAGCTACACCAAGCGCCACTGTAAAGCCAGCTAAACTTGAGCTATACAATACAACTAGCACAATTAGGAAGAAGGCGTAAGACCCGAAGGTGACTGCTTTCTTGGCTTTGTAATGGATTTCGTTGCCGAGTTTTGTTTTACCTATTTGATATTTTACTAAGCGTCCTATTATCCATATTAAAATAATCCATGCCAACAAGATAATTGGATTGTAGAGGTACTTAGGAAGGGCAAGAGTTTCAAATATCTTATCCATTTATTTTTTTTCGTCAGACGAATTTTTCAAGTTGACATTGAATGTAGGAGCTTGATAATCTTTAGGCAAATAATTTGCCGGTATGGTTGTCATGTTTCCATCGCGTGCAGCACGGTAGTGAGGCGACAAAATTTCAACACCACCTTCATTAAAATAATCCTGAATGTTTTGATGCAAGTCTGAATAGATGCCTGCCATTCGGTGCGATTGTTCGGTGAAGGCATTTATTTGATAAGCGACATAAAAGTCGTCCAAGCTGGTTTGAAATACGAAGGGTTTATGATTTTCGTCTTGCATAATTCCATTAGTTGCAAGGGCAGCTTTTATTAAAAGTTCATGAACTTGTTTCCACGGAACATCGTACCCAATAGTTACTCCGGTATGAAGGATAAGTCCGTTTTCCTTAGCGGAAGAAGTATAGTTAACTGTAGATCCAGCCAGAATGGTAGAATTAGGAATTGTTATATTTTCGTTCTTAATGGTCCGGATGCGGGTAACCAATAAAGATTTTTCAATTACATCACCCGTTATATCTCCTATTTTGATTCTATCACCAATTTTAAAAGGTCGCATGTAGGTAATTACCAATCCAGCAACGGCATTGGAAATAGCAGAAGAGGACCCCAATGAAAAGAGAATACCAACAAAAACAGAAACCCCTTGAAATATAGGTGAGTCTGATCCAGGAAGGTATTTGAAAATGATAATGAAACTGAACGCGTACACTAAAAATTTTACAATGTTTAAAGTTGGCCGGGCCCAGTCGGGATAAAAGCCAGGAAGCGATAATGCCCCGGTCTCAATTTCACCCGCAACGAATTCCAGAAACCTTACCACATAATGGGTAACAGTTGCAATTACCAAAATAGTAAACAGGTTTGGTAGGTAACTGAACAAACCACCAAATATGCTTTTCAACGGTGTGGTAACCCAACTGATTAATGTTTCAGCAATGCCGCGCGTCCAGGGGAATACACTAAAGAGTAGTGGAAGAGCAATGTAGAGCGCCAACACAATAATGAGCAACCTGAAAATGTTTACGAGAAACAGAATTACCTGAAGCTCCCGATTGCTATCCAGAAACTGATAGCCTTGAAATTTTATTCCTTTCAATGTACTGTCTTTTAAGGACTTTAGCTTATCATTTATTTTTTTGAAGAGCTTATTGATCAGTCGAATAATAATATAAATTCCGCCTAGTATGGCGATGATTGCCAGAATGCGAAGGGCTATATTGAGAATGCTGTTCGACTTTTTTTCTTTTTGAACTGCGTCAGCAATTATTTCTTTATATTCCTTAGCAAGAACAATCGGCTCCTTACTAAACCAGAGGGCTTCAAGTTGATTTACACTCATAACAGTAATCTCCTTATAAACAATTTCGGCAGATACCTCTGAGCTGATCACCTGCAGCGAGTCAGCGTTAAATTCGTAATCGGAGTATAAATCTTTTATTTTTTTACGGATGGCTAGCGCTCTGTCTTTCGAGCTAAAGCTGCCAACGCGTGTGTAAACAAGAAAAAGAGTATCGCCAAAGGGGGCAACAGGAAAACCTTTTGCTGTAGCTTTTAGCTTTTCTAGTTTTTGGGTTTGAGCTACTTTTTTTAAGGAGTCCTGCATTTCGGATTCCTTCAATTTTTTTAAGAGAGCTTCACGCTCCTTATTGGATTCAGATCCACGCAGATTTTCAATCTCTTGCAAAAGATTCATCCGCTTTAATGAATCAGCTAGATGCTCGCTTTTTATCTGGTTCAGCAAATTGGTTGTATTGTTCAATGTTATTGAATCCTTAATAAGGGTAAGGGAATCCTTTTTAAGCGGAACAGAGTCTAGTGGTTTTTTTTGTGCAAATGTCAGGATTGACGAGGCAAGAAATAATATGAGCAGTGCAGTTTTTTTCATGGTCAGATAGTTTCTAAAATGTTATTTTTTCTTTGTTCGCCAGGACACGCCCGTACTTACAAAGTAATCTTTAATTCCATAATTGTTTCCATAACCTCCATATAAATCGAGTTGCAGATCGGGAGTAAGTAGCCAAGCCAAACCTGTATCGAAATTGATAAGAAAGTTTCCTCGGCCGTAGCCTCCAAATGTTTCTACAAAAGATCCAAATCTATCATTGAAAGGAAACGATAGATTGACCACGTAAGTGCCTAAAGGTTTGCTATCAACACCATTCCATGCCGCACCCCAGTTGGTAATCAAATTGAATGTATTAGAAAGCTTTTGACTGGTAACTACAATAAATCGGGGTGCGAGATCATTAATTTGGTAAGCTTCACTAAGGATAGGTAATCGCATCCGGATTTGAAACCCCACATTGGGGATCAATCCTTTTCCTGTATAAATGTGATAGCGCATACCCACATCAAAGGCACTAAGCCCTTTTTGATTTGTTTTATTGTTGCCTTCAGTGATTCGCTCTGTTTTATATTCTAATAATGTACTAATCTCAAACTGTTCAGTTAGCCCGTACCGCATTACCGTGTTATTTAGTAAGCCATTATTTTTTGAGTCAGCCTTTGAATTTTTAGATCCGAAATAATCAAACCCGCTTTGCATTTGAAAAATTCCGCTACCAACGGTAAAGGCTCCAATGGCCTGGCCGGGTCTGCCTGTTCGGATGGTTTCATTAAACTGGGCAACGGACGAAGTTAATGTAATGAAAGAAATAAGAAATGATAAAAGAATACGCATGAAATAGAATTAGTTCTTTGCCACTATAATATAGGGCGAATAATAATTTAACTATTGAGTCACCTCAAAATAATTTTTCCTGAAGGATGAAAGCCCCAATTCCTGACAAGTAACCTAACAAGGCAAGCCAGGTTATGTGCTTTAGGTACCAGCCAAAAGGTATTTTTTCTAAACCCATAGCGGCTACGCCAGCAGCTGAACCGATGATAAGTAAACTACCACCTGTGCCAGCACAAAATGCAAGTAGTTGCCAGAACGAATCGTCCATGGGATATACATCCATTGAATACATGGCCATGGTAGCCGCTACAATAGGTACATTATCAACAATGGCTGAGAGCATTCCGATAAGGGTTAGAATTATTTTTTCGTTTTCAAATGTATTGGCAAGCATACCGGCCAGTTGGGTAAGTAGCCCAGTGTGTTGGAGTACACCTACGGCTAATAAAATTCCTAAAAAGAAAAGTACACTGGGCACATCCATGTGTTCGAGTGCACGAATTACCGAGAGTTTTTGTTTTTCTTCTTTCTTTTTATTGCGATGGAGTAACTCGGTTAGTATCCATAATAAACCTAAGCCCAACAACATTCCCATAAAGGGTGGTAGGTGAGTGGTTGTTTTAAAAACAGGTACGAAAAGAAGTACTGCAATTCCACTAAACAAAATTAACTTTTGGTCGGCAGAAGACGCTTGCACTTTGTTTGTGTTTAAATCAGAAACATCTTCTTTGGGTAATTCGCCTTTGATAATAAAAGAGGCCGCGGCCAATGGCACGAGGATACTCACTAAACTTGGAAAAAATAATTTTGAAATGATTACCATGGTGGAAATCTGACCGCCAATCCAAAGCATGGTGGTGGTAACATCGCCAATGGGCGACCATGCTCCACCAGCATTAGCAGCAATTACAATCATACCTATAAAAAGCAATCGATACTGCACATTGCGCACTAACTTAATGCAAAGCGTAACCATAACAATGGTTGTTGTCAGGTTATCTAAAACAGCAGAGAGAAAAAAAGTTAACGTGCAAATGATCCAAAGTAATTTTAATCTACTGCGTGTAGTGATTGTGCGATTGATAAGCTCAAATCCATCGTGTGAGTCAATTAACTCCACAATGGTCATAGCACCCATCAAAAAGAATAGGATACTTGAAATTTCACCGAGTTGCTCAACTAATTGCTCAGTCACCAAATGCGCATCTGCGTTCAGGATGTAAACAGTCCAGCAAAGAACGCCTGTAACTAATGCAGTAGCTGTTTTATTTATGTCGATGGTATGTTCTACGGCAATTAAAAAATAGCCTAAGCAAAAAATGGTTATGATTAGAATGGTCATCCGAAAATAAGTTGATAGGTGAAATAGTTAAGTTAGAAAAGCCCCTTTGCGGGAAGGGGCTTTTGGTTTTAAATCTGGACTCAAAAAAACGAGCCGATGTTTTATAAATTTATACGTTCACAGGTTGCCTGCCATTACTTATCATGTCTTTAGCTTTGGCGTACGACTTGCTTACCGAATCAGAAACATCTTTTGTTTTATCAACAATGAGGTCTCTTGTCTTTGACCCTTTCATAGGTGCAAATAAAAGTGCCAGTGTGGCACCTAGTAAAGTTCCTGCTACAAATCCGGTTGCTATTTTAGTTGTGGTTTTCATGTGTTATTTATTTATGGTTAAACTAGCCTCGATACTTTCGAGGCATTCTACTATCATTTTATTTTAGGCTACTGCAAATTCCATTGTATTTTTATTGACTGACGATTTGGGTTTTAAACTCTCCAAACGATATAAATCTTTTCTGCGATCTCTAAGATTAGTTACCGAACCTTTATGATTGAGATCTTTTAATAACTCAAGATCAACATCAACAATTAATGTCATTTCTGTATTAGGTGTAGCCTCTGCTTTTACGCCATTGGTAGGGAAGGCAAAGTCTGACGGAGTAAACACAGCCGACTGAGCATACTGAATATCCATGTTGTTTACTTTAGGTAAGTTACCCACGCAACCAGCTATGGCTACAAAACATTCATTTTCTATTGCGCGTGCCTGGGCGCAATACCTTACGCGGCTGTATGCATTTTGCGTGTCAGTAAGAAATGGAACAAACAAAATGTCTATGCCATCATCGGCTAACAAGCGTGGTAGTTCAGGAAACTCAACATCATAACAAATTAAAATTCCAATTTTACCACAGTCGGTATCGTAAGACTTTAATAAGTCACCGCCAACCATGCCCCAGGCTTCACGTTCGCCTGGTGTGATGTGGATTTTTTGATATTCCTCGGTTGTTCCATTGCGATGGCACAAGTACCCGATGTTATAAAGTTTTCCATCTCGTAAGTCAGGGAAGCTGCCTGTAATAATGTTAGCATTATAGGCAATGGCTAATTGCGAAAATTTTTCTTTTAAAGGCTTCGTGTACTTCGCCAAACCTCTAATGGCTTCCGCTTCCGTCAGGTTATTGTATTCTGACATAAGTGGAGCATGAAAAAATTCCGGAAATAAAATAAAATCAGCTTTATAACCCGAAGCGGCATCAACAAAAAACTCAACCTGCTCGCATAGTGCTTCAAAATCTTTGAAGGGTCGCATTTGCCATTGCACCAAGCCAAGCCGTACATCAGTCTTTTTTTCATTTAAGAGTTTTTGTTTGGGATCATAATAAATATTATTCCATTCAATCAGTGCGGCATATTCCAATGACTCTGTATCGCCTGGCATATAGCCTTTTAATATTTTCCTTACGTGAAAGCCATTGCTGATTTGGAATGTAAGCGTAGGGTCATACAATTCTTTATGTTTAACTTTCTCAATGTATTCTTTGGGCGAAAGACTATCTGCATGTTCGCCATAGCGCGGCAATCTTGCGCCCGCTATGATGGCGCGTAGATTAAGTTTTTCACATAATTCTTTTCGGGCATCGTATAACCTTCTGCCCAATCGCAAGCCACGATGTTCAGGACCAATAAAAATTTCTATACCGTAAAGTACATCTCCATCCGCATCATGACTCTTAAATGTATAGTCTCCCGTGGCATCTCTATAGGTATGGCTGTCGCCAAGACTTTTATAATCAATCAGGAGCGACAAAGCTGCACCCACTAACTTTCCATCAACTTTAATGCAAAGTTGTCCTTCGGGAAAAAGTTTGAGTAAGTGTTCAATCTGATGATCGCGCCAGTAAGCGCCCCAGGCTGCATACGATTCCAACATACTTTCTTTAAGACCCAGGTAATCGTTTATAGTTAAATGTGATACTTCTACTTTCATATCTTTCTATTTTGAGATTTATTTATTGTTTTGAATTAATACTTTTTCTTAGAAGTACATTATAAAATCGCGTGTGCCTTATGTTTTGTTTTCGCATTTTGGCTACTAGTTGCTATTGATCTTACTGAATCGCCAGAAATTTCGGGTCGGATACTTAGCACAGGATAATGTGCATGGTTCACAATGTCTTGCGTGTACGGTCCTAGAAAGAAATCCTTCAAAGACGAATCAAGCGTAGCGGTTATTACAATCAAATCTGGTTTTTCGGTTTCTGAAATGGTGAGTACCTGCTTAGCAACATTTTCACAATAGTGTACTTCACTTTGGCAGATTACGTCATCTTCAGTCATTTTGGATTGCACCGTTTCCACCAGTGCTTTCATTTCTATAAATCCTGTTGAATCATCTTTCTTTACAATTCCGGCAATGGTCATTGAGGAGCCATTCTTTTGAACGATTGGCCTGATAACATCGTACTTATCAAGTGCATTTGGCACCATGCGTACTGGAAAAAGAATTTTTTTGAAATCAATCCATTTATTATCACCGGGCATCGTCATGACTGGGCATGGTGAATTTTTCACTACGCGATAGGCATTGGAACCCAAAAAGAATTCGCGTAAGCCGGAAGCTCCGTGTGTGCCCATCACAATTAAATTTGAATTCTTGTGAAGTGCCCAGCGACATATTTCATCGGCTGGATTTCCAGATTGAACGATGTGGTTAATAACCAAATCGTGATGGGTACGTATTTTTTTTGCCAACTCGGTTAAGTTCTCATTCGCATTTTTTACGAGATCAGGCAGAATTGCTCCTGTAGCTCCCCCGGCTTCGGGCGGAAAAAGAACATAGGTATTTTCAACCACATGAATAAGGGTGAGCGTGGCAAGTTGTCTTTTGCAAATAGCAATCGCTGTCTCCAATGCATTAAGCGAAACTGGAGAGAAATCGATTGGGACAAGCACTTTATTAATTATATATGAATCCATTATTTTTTACCTTATGTAACTTTTTAAAGTATGTATTCTGGTTTCAGAATCATATATGCAAATTTACCTATATGAGGCCATTTTGAGTGGTGCTATTAAGAGATGATCTGGCACTTTTTACTTAACTTGCTCAATGACTGAACCTATTCAGGCGTATACAATTGAATCTCTCAAGTCTACAAATTCAGAAGCTAAGGACTTTGATTTTTTTCGGTTTGAGTCTTTTGCCAAAGACATCGAGCATTTGCGTGTACCGCATCAGCATCACTTTTATACATTTATTTTGGTAACTGGGGGTGAAGGAAGTCATGCCATCGACTTTCATGATTACAATTTAAAATCGGGGCGACTTTTTCTTATTGCACCCGGCCAGGTGCATGCGTGGATTGAACTAAAAAAGGTGAAAGGGTTTGTGGTTTTGTTCAACGATAGCTTTATGGCATTATCGAAAGGTAGAAAGATGATGAGCGCATGGCCGCTTTTCAGACCTAATCAAGAAGTCTATTTTGATTTGGATGCAACGGAAGCAGCAAAGTGGGTAGATGAGTTTCTATATATAGAAGAAGAAGAAGAACGAGCCGATGATTACACACGTGATGCAATTTTCTATGCAATCAGTTCTTTACTTGTGCGCGCAACACGACTGAGTTTAAAAACTCAAGGGAAGAGTAAATTAGCTGGCCAGGATTTTCTGTTTGTGTTTCAGGAGTTGATTGAAGAAAACTTTTTGACATTGAAAACTCCGAAGCAGTATGCTGAAAAAATGAATGTAACTGCTAATTATTTAAATGCACTTTGTAAGAAAAAGTCTGGCAAGTCGGCTGGCGAACTTATTCGGCAACGTGTTTTGTTGGAAGCCAAACGTTTATTAGCGCACACTAAGCTTACCGTTTCAGAAATTTCTTTTAAACTTGGTTTTGAGGATAATTCTTATTTCGGCCGGTTCTTTAAAAAATATATTGGATTAACACCAGAAACCTTTCGAGCAGATCAGGCTTAATTGTTAACTGGCTATTAACTATACTTTCCCAACTTCATTTTGTAACCTTTCAGCACTCCACTGGTAATTAACCCGAAACGTGACAAAAAGTATAGACCTGATGAGCGATGAACATATTATGAAGACCGTGAAAAACGGAGATCTCCAGCAGGCAACCATACTTTTTGAGCGATATAACAAGCGGATTTTTAATTTTTTGGCGCGTATGGCGTCTGATCGGGAAGTAGCAGAGGATTTAACACAAAATGTTT
>Ga0209480_10000087_pt1 | contig 87410 bp, 72 predicted proteins | sample JI61114C2DNA_FD_187501 | JGI IMG/M metagenome (GOLD analysis project Ga0209480, IMG submission 187501) | Wastewater effluent complex algal communities from Wisconsin, to seasonally profile nutrient transformation and Carbon sequestration -... | ecosystem: Engineered > WWTP > Effluent > Algae...
CTGGCCATGTCCCGCGCACCTACTTGATAAGGTATGAGCAGGTTACTGAACGTTCCGGAAAGTCCACCGGTAAGCACAAAGAACACCATGATGGTGCCGTGGATGGTGACCAAGGCGAGGTACATGCTGGAACTGAGCACACCACCGGGTGCCCATTTTTCGCCGAGGAAGAAATGGGTGAAGGCGAAACTCTCACCGGGCCATGCGATCTGGAGGCGGAAGATCACGGACATGATCATGGCCACCCAGGCCATCACGATAGCAGTTATGAGGAACTGCTTGCTGATCATCTTGTGATCGTGCGAGAAGATGTACTTGGAGATAAAGCTCTCCTTATGGTGGTGGAGGTCCGCGTGGTGCTGGCCGCTATGGGCCGCCTGCGTATTGGCTACGGCGCTCATGTCAATGCTGTTTCATTTCGGTCGTGGTGGAATCCGCCTTGGCTTCCGCCGCCACTTGGGTTTTCACAGTGTCCACCGGTGTGGGTTCAACTGCCTTGTCCTTGCTCTCAAACGTGGGCAAGAGGATGGACCATACTTTGAACGCACCGGCCTTTTCCACCGTTAAGGGCATCTGCATATTGTAGTGGGAAATACCGCACACTTTGTTGCAGAGCATAATGTAGTCAAATTCAGGGTTGTTGGTCACTTCACGCATACTGTCCGTAGTGATGGTGGGCACCAGGTGTATGCGTGTGACCATGCCCGGCACCGCGTTCATCTGTGCGCGCATGTGTGGCAGGTAGGCACTGTGGATCACGTCCTGGCTGCGGATCAGCAGCTCCACGTCCACGTTCTGTGGCAGGTGGAACTCCTTGGTGACCTGATCGTCCGCGCCATGCAGGTAGGTGCTGTTCCCACCGTTCACCGCAATATCCTCCTTCATAAGGGTCTCCAAGTTCATTATGCCTTCGCGCTGTCGGCGGATGTGGCTGATGTGTTCTTCCATTTTCGCCAGTTGATCCTGCGGTTGGACCTCGGCTTGTGCAACGAGGTCGGCTTCGGCCTTTTCCAGATCTGCCTGCAGCTCGGCCAAGCGCGTTTTCACGGAATTGCCGGTAACGATACCCAATGGGTTATCGCCATTGATCAGTCGGAAATCGGTAGCACCGAGTTGCTTGTCCTTACCCGGATAACGGATGGTCCAGTCAAACTGTTTGGCATACACTTCCACCGCCATGGTGCCAGGGGCGGGAGCGGCAGTGATCTTGTTCCAAACGGAGAGTCCGTAGATGATCACGACGATGAGCACCATGGCAGGGATCGCCGTCCACAACAATTCCAGTCTGTTGTTGTGCGGGTACCAGAAAGCTTTTTTACCGGGCCGGTGGAAATACTTGCCGGAAAAATAGAACAGCGCGATGTTAGTGGCATAGAACACGATGCCCAACATGATCCAATTGAAGTGGTACATCGCGTCGATCCACACGCCCTGTGTACTGGCGGGCGGCGGCAGGAACACGGATTTGAAGTGTATGGGGACCCAGGTGAAGAATACCAGGTAGATGGCACCGATCACCCACATCAAGCGGCCACTGGTGCGGTTGTCCTTTTCGGGAATGAGTTCCTCGCGCTCTCCGCGCAAGGCGGCGGCAAGGTCGGACACCCTGTGGAGGCGCATTACCACCAGGAAGGCCAAAACGATCACCGCGAGGATCAACAACGTCGTCATGCTATTCGGTTATGGAAGGGCCGGTGGCCATTATCAGATCTGGTGGTGAACACTTTCCTCCAGGAAGGGGTGATGGACAACGGTGAGCGGAGCTTTGGCGAGGGCACCGAGCACCGTACGGATGAACAGGCCAAGGAAGGCGATGAAGAAGCCGATCTCCACCATCCCCACGCACTCGAAATGATCGCCCAAGGAACCGGGCATGATCATCTGTACCATATCCAGCCAATGGCCGATAAAGATGATCGCTCCAACACCGATGAGGAACTTGGGATTGCGCTTGGTGTCGCGGCTCATCAACAACACCATGGGCAATGCGAAGTTGATGAAGTACATGCCCCACACCAGCCAGGAGTGGTGATCGATGCGCACTTTGAAGTACGTGCCTTCCTCTGGAATGTTGGCGTACCAAGTGAGCAGGAACTGCGCGAAGTAGAGGTAGCTCCACAGAAAGCTTACGGCAAATACCCACTTGCCCATGTCCTGTATGTGGCTGCCGTTCACTTGCGGCAGATAGCCTTTGCCCTTCAGGTAAAGTACAATGATCACGGCGGTCACCATGCCCCCGATCCACATGCCTGCAAATACGTACCAACCGAAGAGGGCGCTTTTCCAATGGACATCAATGCTCATGATCCAATCCCAAGCGAGAACGGAACTAAAGAACGCGAAGAGCACCATGAAGCCGATGCTGCGGTTGTACATCGTCAAATGTTCCTTCAACAGGCCATCGCTGCCCACTTGGTCCATACGCAAGCTTTGTGCGCGGAACCAACGGGCGAAGTAGATGAAGGTGCCCATGAACAGCACGGCACGTACCCAGAAGAAAGGCAGGTTCAGGTAAGGGCTCAACAACGCGATGTGCGCGTCGTAGTGGTTGACATCCGTCGTGTCCAACGTGCGGCCGTCCATCCAAGGCCAAATGTGGTTCAATCCGAGGGAACCAGCGACCAGCGCGACGAGTACCAACATGGCACCCAGCGGCACATATGAGAAAATAGCCTCATACACGCGTCGCACCAGCACGGTCCATGCCGTTTCGGTGATGTTGTTCAGGGCGTAGAAGAAGAGCGTGCCCAAGGCGATAAAGAAGAAGAAAAGGGCATTGGCATAGAATGCGGCCCAGCTGTACTGGTGGTGGTCGGTATGGTCGCCGATCACGCCGATCACGGCCAGCACGATGCCCACGGCCAACAGAACGAGGCTTGTGGTGCCGGCGCGTTTGCTAATGGTGAAATTCATCGGTTGTTGCTGTTGTTCACTGCGCTGCGGGCGCTGTCGCGGTGCTGTCTGTGGTTGCTGCGGCTGTAGCCTCTCCGGGCATCTTGCCGTCATGCTGCAGATACTTCACGTATTCGATTATCAGCCACCGTTCGTGGTGATTGAGCTGGCTGGCGTGGGAGCCCATGGCGATGTTCTTCCCGAAGGTGAGGGAATGGAACATCTTTCCTTCTGGCAAGTCTTTCAGTTGAGGGCTGTCGTAGGCTGGAGGGGGCGGGTAGCCGCCTTTGGCCACAACGCCGCCGTCGCCTTTCCCGGTTGCTCCGTGACAGTGCATGCAGAATATTTCGTACAAGGCCTTTCCCTGCTCTACGCTGGCGGTGGTCATGGGAATGGGGTTGTGCAGATTCAACCCAGCCTCCTCGTAGCCTTCGGGCGTATTGGGGTAGGGATATGGGAAATTGTAGGCGGCATCCTCTTCTTTATCCGCGAAGGGAATGGTGCCAGCTACCGGTAAGCGGGCGCTGGGCGTTCCGCGCTGGGCCTCGGCTAAGCTGTCGCCGAAGTAGTACGGGTCCTGGCCATAGTCCACGTAAGCCTCGATGGCGGGGCCACGGTACATGTCCGGCATGTACTCCAAGCCGGGGCTGTCCTTTTTGTTGTTGCAGCTGGATGCGACCAGCACGAGCAAAAGGCCCGCTGGCAGCATGCCGATGGGGTTGCGCATGGTGTTCAGCATTGGCGTTCGTTGATCTCCAGCACGGCGGTATCACGCAGCATGCCGGTGAGTGAATCGCCGCTATGGGCGTGATTATCCGCGGTGCGCAACTCCATCACGAACTTGTCGTCGGTGCTGCGTGGGTCCGGGTTGCGGCCTTTCATGCCGGGCAGTGTCTTATTGCGGATCAAGTAGGTGATGGCCATGCCGTGCGCGGCATTCAGCACGGTGAACTCGAACAACACGGGAACGAAGGCGGTGATGTTCTGGTAGTAGAACCCGTTCGGCTTGCCACCGATGTTCATGGGCCAATCGTAAATCATCATGTAGTAGGTGCCCAAGAGCGCCAGTGACAGGCCGAAGCAACCGAACATGAAGGAAACGATGGCCAAGCGCGTGCGCTTGAGGCCGATGATGGGGTCCAGGCCGTGGACGGGGAACGGGCTGAATACGTCGCGCACCTTCACGCCGGCGGAAACCAGCTTGCGCGCTGCATCCTTCAGCAGTTCTGGGTCCTCGTAGACCGCGTAGATCACTTTGTTGGACATGCCGATCAATGCTGTGATTTTGGAAGCACCTCGCCTTTGTAGCTCTCACCGCTGGATTTCAGGATGGTCTTCAACTCGTTGAAGGCCAGCACCGGGAAGTAGCGTGCGAAGAGCAGGTAAAGCGTAAAGAAAATGCCGATGGTGCCGAGGAAAGTGCCCACGTCCACCCAGGTCGGATAGAACATGGTCCAGCCGCTGGGCATGTAATCGCGGTGCAGGCAAAGCACGATGATGTCGAAGCGCTCGAACCACATGCCTACGTTGATGACGATGGAAATGGCCCAAGCCCAGAAGAAGCTGGTGCGGACCGCTTTGAACCAGAGCATGCCAGGAATAAGGATGTTGCAGATGATCAATGCCCAGAACGCCCAGCTGTACTGGCCGGTGGCGGCACCCATGCTCATGTAGGTGTAGTACTCGTATTCCACACCGCTGTACCAGCCCATGAAGAATTCGGTGGCGTAGGCCACGGCCACGATACCGCCGGTCACCATGATCACGATGTTCATGTACTCCACGTGCTTGCGCGTTACGTAAGCTTCGAGCTTCATGGCCTTGCGCATCACGAGCAGCAGGGTTTGCACCATGGCGAACCCGGAGAAGATGGCACCCGCAACGAAATACGGCGGGTAGATGGTACTGTGCCAACCGGGCACCAGCGAGGTGGCGAAGTCCATGGATACAACCGAGTGTACCGAGAACACCAGCGGGGTTGCGAGTCCGGCGAGCACCAAGCTCACTTCCTCAAAACGCTGCCAAGCCTTGGCATTACCGGTCCAGCCGAATGCAAGTACGCTGTAGAGGCTTTTCTGCCACTTTTTTACCACGCGGTCGCGGATGGAAGCAAAGTCGGGGATGAGGCCGATGTACCAGTACACCAAGCTCACACTGAAATACGTGCTGATAGCGAATACGTCCCAGAGGAGCGGTGAGTTGAAGTTCACCCAAAGCGAACCGAACTGGTTGGGCAGGGGGAACACGAAGTAGGCCAGCCAAATGCGGCCCATGTGGATCATGGGGAACATCGCGGCCATCATCACGGCGAAGATGGTCATGGCTTCTGCGGAGCGGTTCACGGCCATGCGCCATTTTTGGCGGAACAGCAGCAGAACCGCGCTAATGAGCGTGCCGGCGTGACCGATACCCACCCACCACACGAAGTTGGTAATGTCCCAAGCCCAGTTGATGGTCTTGTTCATGCCCCACACCCCGATGCCTTTGCTGATGAGGTAAAGGATGCAGCCGATGCCATATGCGGCAATGATGGCTGCGATGGTAATGAGGACGTACCAGGCTCTGGGAGCCTTATTCTCGATCGGGCCTACCACGTCATTGGTGATGTCACCGTAAGTGCGGTGGCCCAGGATGAGCGGGGGTCGTATCGCTGCTTCTTGATGCATGTTGCCTCTTCTGGCTTAAGCGTGGTGGTGTTCGGCCTCCCCGGCGGTGTTGCGCACCTTCACCTGGTAGGTCACGTTTGGCTGCGTGCCGATCTCTTCAAGCATTTGGTACCCGCGGGCACCATCGCGTTCGGCGCGCACCCTGCTCTTGGTGTCGTTCAGGTCGCCGAAGATGATGGCGTTGGTAGGGCAAGCGCTGGAGCAGGCGGTCTCGATGTCACCGTCCTTCAATGGATGGCCTGCCTTTTTCGCTTCAAGCTTACCTGATTGTATGCGCTGCATGCAGAAGCTGCACTTCTCCATCACGCCGCGACCGCGTACTACAACGTCCGGGTTCAGCACCATGCGGCCTAACTCGTCCCATGCAGGGTTCACGTCTCCGAACTGCTCGGTCACATAGTTGAACCAATTGAACCGGCGCACTTTGTATGGGCAGTTGTTCGCACAGTAGCGCGTGCCGATGCAGCGGTTGTAGGTCATCATGTTCATGCCCTCCTCGCTGTGCGTAGTGGCGGCCACAGGGCACACCGTTTCGCAAGGGGCATGGTTGCACTGCTGACACATCACCGGCATGAAGATCACGCCGGGCTGTGCGCTTGGCTTCTCCATTTCGGAGAGGCGGCCGGCCCAGCTAAGGCCCTCGGTGTCTGTGTGGGCGTCGCTGGAATAATAGCGGTCGATACGGAGCCAGTGCATTTCGCGGCTGCGACGCACTTCGTCCTTACCCACCACGGAAACGTTGTTCTCGCTGTTGCAGGCCGTAACGCAAGCACCGCAACCGATGCAAGCATTGAGGTCGATGCTCATGCCAAAGCGCAGGCCCACTTCTTCAATGGGGTGCTTGGCCCAGAGATCGATCTCCGTTGCAGGCACGCGGTCCAAAGCATCGACCTTGCCGTCGTGGTTCACGTCCTCGTGTACAGCGAGGGTCTCCTCCTCGTTATAGGTTTCCCTCGGTTCGTGCAATGCCCACACGGCCAACGTGGTCTCCTTCACGATGCTCTCGCGGTCCATTCCCGTCATCTGGGTCTGGGTAAGGGCGATCGGGTAGGTCTTGCCCGTGGTCTCCACGGTTGCAGGTGCTTCGTAGCGCACGGTATTGCCGCGCACGCTGGTCCAAGGGTAGACGTTCTGGCCTACGGGGGTGAGCTTTCCATCGGCATCCTTCATGCAGGCGGCACGTCCTACGCGCTCGCCGTTCGCACCGCGACCGTAGCCGAGTGCTACTGCAATGGTCTTCGGCGCTTGGCCGGGGCTCATTACTGCGGGCAGGTCCATGGCCACGCCGTTCACAGTAACTTTCAGCACCTGGGCCGGGCTTTCCTGCCCGATGTACAGGTCCTTGAAGGATTTGCCGGTGAGGGCGCTGAGGTCTTCCGGTGCAATGCACACGTAGTTGTCCCAAGTGGCTTTGGTGATGGGGTCGGGCAATTCCTGCAACCAAGGGTTGTTGGCGTGCTGGCCGCTGGCGAGGGCTTCCGAAGTGTAGAGTTCGATCTCCCACTCGCCGGCATCCTTCGCGGTGTCCATGGCTTTGGCCGAAGCTTGGGCCAGATCAAACGCGGGTGCTGTAGCATCGGCCATGTTCAGGCCCGGTCCGCCATACACGCCGTCGTGCAGGCTTTGGTCCCAAGCCCCGGCTGACATGGTGGATGCGGAAACGGTTTGCACGAACTGGTGCCAATCGGTGCTTTGTCCGCTCCACTTCAGCAGGCTCTCACCCCATTGGCGGGTGTTGAACAACGGGCGGATGGTTGGCTGTGCCAAAGCGTATTGGCCAGCCGCAGGGTTGAAATCGTTCCAGCTCTCCAACCAATGGTGGTCCGGTGCGATCCAGTTGCAACGCGAAGCAGTCTCATCGGCATAAGGCGCGAAGCTCACGGAAAGGCCGGTCTTGGCAAGACCTGTCTTGAATTCTTCGGCGTTCGGCAAGGTGTAGGCAGGGTTCACACCGGCGATGAGCAGAGCGCCCACGTTGCCCGCGTTCATGTCCTTCACCAATTGCGCCACCTGCGCGTCGTTGCCGCGGAAGAAGGAAGAAGCATTGCGGATATCGAGGGTGCTACCGTAGTTGCCCAGCATGTTGTTGATGCTGTTCACCAGTACCTGCACGCCTTCCTCGTTCTTTCCACAAACCACCAAGCTCTTGCCTTTGGCAGCGAGCAGTTCCTTGGCGCAGGCTGAAACGGCTTCAGCGGCGCGTCCTTCCAATTTACCGCTACCTGCAGCGGCATTGCCGGTTCCGGAAGCGATGGCATTGTGCAAGGCAGCCACTACGGCAGGCACTTCGCTGTTGCGCACGGCAACGCGCTGGTCGGCGTTGGCCCCAGTAAGGCTCATGCGTGCCTCGAACTGCCAGTGGCGGCTCATCGGCTTGTCCTTCGTGGCATCTTCGGGCCTGCGGCGGCTGGAATACTGCCATGTATTCTCCGATGTGCTGCCCCAGTTGCTGAGGAAGTCTGCACCGATACCAACGACCACATCGGCCTTGGTGAAGTCCAGCACGGGGAAAGCCCACTTGCCGAAGCTTTTCAGGTTGGCACTTGCGATACCCGCGTAGCTGATGGCGTCGTACTGCACATGGTCCACCGCTCCACCGATGGTGGCTGTAACGGCAGCATCGCCGCTGTTGAGCACCAAACCGTGCTTGGCGCGGAACACGTCGATGGCGTTCTTCACACTGGGGCTAACGACGGTGTTGGTGAGCAACACGATGCGCTTGCCAGCGGCACTCACCTTGCCCAGGCCGTCGCCGATGGCCTTGTCCGCATCAGCCCATGCGCGTTGGGTCATGGTGCCGTCCTTCACTTCCATGGGAGCGGTGAGGCGCTCACTGTCATAGAGGCCGAGCACGCTGCTGTTAACGCGTGCGTTCGCACCGCTTTTCCCGGTCGCAGGGTTGCGGTTCACGCCGAAGCGGGGGTTGCCGGTAACGTGGATGGGGCGGCCTTCGCGGGTCTTTACCAATACGCTGGCGAAATCCTCACCATCGTAGAAGGTACTGGCATACCAGTTGGCTACGCCGGGGGTGATCTCCTCCGGCTTGTTCACGTAAGGAATGCTCTTGATGACGGGCGTTTCGCAAGCGGCGAGCGTGGCAGCCCCCACGGAGAAACCTAGGAATTTCAGAAAATCGCGGCGGCTCGTGGTGGAGCCGGTGAGGGTTCCGTCGCTCAAGGCCTGGTCCAGCGTGGACGGTGCCTTAAACTCGTTGTGATCGGCCGCTGCCGGAACGTGCGCAGGATCCGTTTCTGCAACGTCCTGCCAGTATTGCTTTTTGCTTGGCATCTCTGCTTCAATCGGTCTTAGTAGTGGCACTTGGCGCATTCCCAGCCGCCCAGTTCCCGCACAGTGATCTTTTCGTCTTCCAGGTATTTCCGCAACTCGCGCTGCCCCATCGGGGTTTGAGCAAGCCTGCGGTGGATCTCTTTGTAGTAGCCGTTGTCGCTTCCGGCCACCTTCACTTCGGTCTCGTTGTGACACTCCAGGCACCAGCTCATGGTCAACGGGCTCCACTGCTCCGCTTGGTCCATTTTGGTATCCACGGGGCCGTGGCATTTCTGGCATTCGATCTTGCCCACGGCCACGTGTTGTGCATGGCTGAAGAAGACGTGGTCCGGCAGGTTGTGCACCTTGTTCCAAACGATGGGTTTTTCAACGCCAGTGTAGCTCATGGTGGCGGGATCCCAACCAACGGCGGCGTAAATTTTGGCGATCTCCTCGGTGCCCGTCTTCGGCCCTTGGCTCACGGCTTTGTGGCAATTCATGCACACGTTGGCACTTGGGATGCCGGCGTTCTTGCTCTTGCTGGCGCCGCTGTGGCAGTACTGGCAATTGATGTTGAGGTTGTCCTTGCCGGCATGCAGCGTGTGATCGTAAAGGATGGGCTGTGAGGGTTTGTAGTGGGCCACCTTTTCGCCGCCGTACACACCAATGTTGAACAGGAAGTTCCAAGTGAGCACCGCGCCCCAGACCACCAACGCCAGCACGGCCACCGAGGCCCAGCCCTTGTTGTTGAAAGCCCAGCGCCGGATACGGCCCCAAGTGGTCAAGCTTGCTTCTGGCTGTAGGCCTTCTTTTTCACGGAGTGCATTAACGAGTTGGGTGCGCACACCGCCCAAAGAAAGCAGGACCAGCAGGAGCAACAAGCCCACAATGAGGAGCCACTGCCAGCTGGAATTGGATGTTTGCGCTTCGGTCGAGGCGGCTACAACGGGTTTGACCGCACCTTTCGGTTTATAATTGTCCGCGAAGTACAGGATGGCATCAATGTCCGCATCGCTCACCGCCTGCGGAGGCATGATGATCTTGTTGTGGGTTTCGAAGACCTCTTTGGCGTGGGCGTTGCCGCTCTTGATGTAGGCCTGGCTGTTTTTGATCCAGGCATGCACGTCACCCTTGCCTTCCCAACGGGCTGTAGCGCCCTGCAGAGCAGGACCGGTCATGTCCTGGTCCGGCTTGTGGCAGCTGGCACAGTTGGCCTTGAAGATCTTTTCCCCGTTATCGTATTGCGCCTGATCGACCTGCGCCCATACGCCATTGGCGGAAAGGAGCAGGCCAAAGGCGATCACGAGATGGAGCAACCCTGTGGAGCGCTTGAAAACCATGGATACAAGGGACATTCCGGACGATTTTGGGGGCATTCCCCGGTGGATCTTCGCGGCGCAAAAATAGACGCGGACTTTTAGGACGAAAGCCCGCACCTGCTGTGAACCGGGTAAAGTGCCCTATTTAGAATGGTTCCAATTAGCTGGAAGGCGGCTGAAGGGCTTGCTGTCATTGAAGAAATTAACGTCACGGCGGTGTCATTTTCCGTTGTTCAAAAGATTGCCTGGCATTCGATAAAACTCTCTCTCTTCATGGTGAACTAAGGAAAACGGGCGACTTCCACGGAGCCGCACAGGTGTAAAACGCCCGGTCCACACCCGGTCACGGCCGTTGGGTTCACGCAAGTTGAAGGAAGTCACAGAAACGATGGTGGACCGTGCATAAATCCAGTGATCCGGCACGCCGCTTGCGAATACATTTGTCGCCGATGCGCTTTTTACTTCCTCTTCTCACCTGCTTACTTGCCCTGCACGTCTGTGCGCAGGAAGACCCGCGCCTGTTCAAGCCTGCGGAACAAACGCCCACGGTACTGCCCGCACGCACGCCTCCCAAGGCTTGGCAGCCCGACACCGTTGCGCAGGATACGGTGAAACCCGGCAAGGTCACCGTGTTGGAAAGTGACAAGATCAAGGCGCAAATGGCGAACTACGCCGCGCATACGCGTCCGCTGGAAGGCTTCCGCGTGCAGATCTTCAACGGTGACCGCAACACGGCTGAAAGCATGCGGCGCGGCTTCTTAGGCAGCCACCCGGACATTCCAGCGTACCTCAGTTACCTCGCGCCCAACTTCCGCGTGCGTGTCGGTGATATGCGTGATCGCGTGGCGGCGGAAAAAATGCGGGAGGACCTGCGGGAAGAATATCCCGGGCTGTATGTGGTACCGGAGCAGATCGAGCCGCCACGGCTGAATACGGAGCGGTAAGGCTTTGATCGCCCATCATGGTCGATTGATAAGCTCAACGCGACCGCAGCCCGGTCGACCCATAGATCCGCCGCCTGCAATTCAAGTTTAGACTTCGCCTATCTCGCCACGGTCAGTTTAATCGACCAAGATGGTCGATCGACTAACCTTCCAACGTCCGCTTCACTTCCTCCATCACGAAGGCTTCGATGGTGTCGCCCACTTTGATGTCGTTGAAGTTCTTGATGCTTAAGCCGCACTCGTAGCCGTGCGTCACTTCCTTCGCATCGTCTTTGAAACGCTTAAGGTCGCTGAGCTCGCCGGTGTACACCACGATGCCGTCACGGATCAGGCGGATCCTGTTGTTGCGGGCGATCTTGCCGTCAACCACATAGCAACCGGCCACCATGCCCACTTTGCTGATGCGGAAGGTTTCGCGCACTTCGGCCGTGCCCATCACTTTTTCCACCTCCTTCGGCGCGAGCATGCCTTCCATGGCCTGCTTCAATTCCTCGATGGCGTCGTAGATGATGGAGTAGAGACGGATGTCGATCTCTTCGTTCTCAGCGAGTTTGCGCGCACCAACGGTGGGCCGCACTTGGAAACCGATGATGATGGCGTTGGACGCGGAGGCCAGCAGCACGTCGCTCTCGGCGATCGGACCCACGGCTTTGTGGATCACGTTCACCTTGATGCTTTGGGTGCTCAACTTCAGCAGTGAATCGGTCAACGCTTCCACGGAACCGTCCACGTCGCCTTTCACGATCACGTTGAGTTCTTTGAAATCGCCGATGGCCAAGCGACGGCCGATCTCGTCCAATGTAATGTGCTTGTGCGTACGGATGCCCTGCTCGCGCTGGAGCTGCTGGCGGCGCGTGGCGATGAGACGTGCCTCGCGGTCGTCCGTCATCACCTGGAACTTGTCGCCCGCGTTCGGCGCGCCGTCCAAGCCAAGAATGGAGACGGGCACGGAAGGTCCGGCTTCGGTGATCTGTTGTCCACGTTCGTTGAACATGTTCCGCACACGGCCACTGAACTGGCCAACGAGAAGAATGTCGCCCTTGCGCAGTGTGCCTCCTTCCACGAGCAGTGTGGTCACATAGCCTTTGCCCATTTCGAGCGTGCTCTCGATCACTACGCCGGCGGCGCGTTTACCGGGGTCGGCCTTGAGGTCCAACAGGTCGGCTTCGAGGAGTACCTTTTCCAGCAATTGGTCAATGCCTTGACCTTTCTTGGCGCTGATCTCCTGTGTCTGGAATTTGCCGCCCCACTCCTCCACGAGAATGTTCATTTGGGAGAGTTGCTCACGGACTTTTTCAGCGTTAGCACCTGGCTTATCGATCTTGTTGAAGGCGAACACCATGGGCACGCCAGCAGCCTGCGCGTGGTTGATGGCCTCCCGTGTTTGCGGCATCACGCTGTCGTCGGCGGCGATCACGATAATGGCGATGTCCGTTACCTGCGCACCGCGTGCGCGCATGGCGGTAAAGGCTTCGTGGCCCGGCGTATCGAGGAATGCGATGCGTTTCCCGTTCTCCAGTTCCACGCTGTACGCGCCGATGTGCTGGGTAATGCCACCGGCTTCGCCCGCGATCACGTTGGCTTTGCGGATGTGGTCCAACAAGGAGGTTTTACCGTGGTCCACGTGGCCCATTACGGTAACGATCGGCGCACGTGGCACCACGCGTTCCGGTTCGTCTGCCTCTTCAACCGTGGTGTCCTGAACGTCGGCACCTACGAACTCCACCTTGAAGCCGTATTCGTCCGCGATCACCGCAAGGGTTTCCGCGTCCAAGCGCTGGTTGATGGAGACCATCATACCGAGCGAGAAGTAGGCCTTGATGATGTCGGTGACGGGCACGTCCATCATGGAGGCCAGTTCGCTGGCTGTCACGAATTCCGTTACCTGCAATGTTTTACCGGCCAACTGGCGGGCCTGATCTTCTTCTTCGCGACGCTGGTAGCGTTCTTGGCGTTTGTCGCCTTTGCGTTTGGCACCGCGGCCACGGCCACCACCGCCACCGCCTGTTAGGCGTGCGAGGGTCTCGCTCACTTTGCGCTTCACCGCGTTCTCGTCCAGTTCGCCTGGGCGACCGGTACCGGTGCGTTGTTCGTGCTGCACCACGCGGCCAACGTCCACGGGACCTGGCTTCACGATACGCTTGCGGCGACCGCGGTCCTTGTCACGGTCGCTGGGCTTGCGCTCGCGCTCTTTGGGCAGTTCGATCTTGCCCACGGTCTTGGGTCCGGCAAGTTTTTCAACGTTCACGCGGATGGTCTCCGGTTCGGGAGCGGGTTCTGGCGGGGCCGGTTTGGCGGGTGCCTCGGCCTTGGGTGCAGGTGCGGGTGCAGCTGGTTTAGGGGCGGGAGGTGCAGGCGCCTCGGCCTTGGCTGCTTTGGCTTTCTTGCCAGCGTCCAAGTCGATTTTGCCTATGGTCTTGGGGCCGGTAACGGCTTGTGTCTTGGCGCGGATCACGCCATCGGCATCGGCCACGGGTTCGGCGGGCTTGGCCTTTGGTTCTGCCTTGGTCTTTTCAGGCTCGGCGGCCTTGGGAGCTGCCGGCGAGGGTGCGGCGGGGGTCGGGGCGGGGGCTGGCGGTTCCGGCTCCACCACGGCGGGGGCGCTGGCCAGGGCCACCACCTCACGCTCTTGGCGCTCTTGGATCACTTGCTTGCTGGCCTGCTTTTCGGCCTTGTCCTGCCCGAATTCCTTCTCCAGCAGCGCATACAGGTCGCCGGGGATCTTGGCATTGGGGGATTCCTCCACCTCATGCCCCTTGCTGGCGAGAAATTCCACCACGGTGTGTACCCCGAGATTAAAATCGCGGGTCACCTTGCTCAATCGTACCGTCTTTCCTGCCGTTTCTGCCATTCGCACGTGTTCTCGTTATGCCCTACTCCCACTGCCTACTCCTTCTGCCACTGCCTACTGCTTCTGCCAACTACCCCTTTTCACTCTTCGTGTCCTTAGCGTCCTTCGTGGTACTTCCACGTTTACTTCGCCAACTCCGATTTCAACACACGCAACACTTCCGTCACCGTCTCCTCCTCCAGGTCCGTGCGCTTGGCCAATTCGTCGGGGGCGATCTCCACCACCGAACGGGCGGTATCGCATCCAATGTTCTTCAATGCCTCGATGATCCACGGTTCGATCTCGTCCTTGAACTCTTCCAGGTCCACATCGTCGGTTACTTCATCGCTGTCGCGGTACACGTCGATCTCGTATCCGGAAAGCCGGCCCGCGAGCTTGATGTTGTGTCCGCCTTTGCCGATGGCCAATGCCACCTGGTCGGGTTTCATGTACACTTCGGCGCGCTTGTTCACTTCGTCGAGCTTGATCTCGCCCACTTTGGCGGGGCTCAGCGCGCGCTGGATCAACAGCGACTCGTTGCTGGTCCAGTTGATCACGTCGATGTTCTCGTTGCGAAGTTCCCGAACGATGCCGTGTATGCGGCTGCCCTTCATGCCCACGCACGCGCCCACCGGGTCGATGCGGTCGTCATAGCTTTCCACGGCCACCTTGGCGCGCTCGCCGGGTTCGCGAACGATGCGCTTAATGGTGATGAGGCCGTCGGCTACTTCAGGCACTTCCTGCTCGAACAGTTTCTCCAGGAATTCCGGCGCGGCGCGGCTCAACAGTACCACCGGGCTGTTGTTGCGCATTTCCACCTTCCACACCACGGCACGGAGGGTATCGCCTTTCTTGAAGAAATCGGTCTTGATGTGCTGGTCCTTGGGCATGATCAATTCATTGCCCTCGTCGTCCAGCACCAGTGTTTCGCGTTTCCAGATCTGGTACACCTCGCCGGTGATGATCTCGCCCACACGCTCCTTGTACTTGGTGTAGATGTGGTCCTTCTCCAGTTCCATGATGCGGCTCTGGAGGTTCTGCTTGAGGGAAAGGATGTTGCGGCGGCCGAAGTCGGGGATCTTCACTTCCTGGCTCACTTCTTCACCCACTTCGAAATCGGGTTCGATCTTCAACGCTTCGCTCAGCGGGATCTGGAGGCCCTCGTCCTCCACTTCGCCGTCCGGAACGATCTCGCGGTTCAGCCAGATCTCCAAGTCGCCCTTGTCGGGGTTGATGATGATGTCGAACTTGGCCTCTTCTCCGTATTTGCGCTTCACAACGCCACGGAACACATCTTCAAGGATACCCATCATGGTAACCCGGTCAATGTTTTTGAGGTCCTTGAATTCCCCGAAGGATTCGATGAGGTTAACTGTGCTCATTGCACTGCTTCAGTTGAGGTTGATAGTGGCCTGCACGGCCTTGATGCCGGTGAAAGGGATCACCGTTGTTTCGTCGCTTAGCTTGGGCTGGCGGCCTTTCACCTTGGTAGGTTGAAGGATGCGCAGCGAAATTCCGTCGTTGTCAAAAGCCTCCAGCACGCCTTGCAATTCGGTGCCGTCCGCCATGGAAACGTCCACCTTTTTGCCGAGGCGTTTGCGGTATTGGCGCTCCACTTTGAAGGGCTTGCCGAGTCCGGGACTGCCCACCTGCATTTCCACATCGTCCAAGGCTTCGCCGAATGCTTCCTGCAAACCCTTGTTGATGGCGGTTAGGTCGGCCAGTGTGATCGGCGCGTCATCATGGTCCACCTCCACCACGGCTTTTCCACCGGGCCGCACGGCGGCGCTCACCACAAAGCGTGGTGTGCCGTCCAGCTGCTGCTGAAGTGCTTGTTGAAGTTGGTCTGTGGTGATCATCATCCGGACTGCGCCGGATGCGGGAACAAAAAAGAGGGGCGGTCCCCTCTTCCTCTCCTCACCGCATCCAAACGGCGGCAAATATAGCTGTTTTGGGTGAAATGTGGACAGGCGGTTATTGACGGGATTACAAGGTTAGGGTTTTTGACAGGATTGCAGGGTTTATAGGATTGACCACGATCCTCGATCACTGGTGTGGAGTCAGGCCGCCCCTAGCCTCCGGCAATCATCCGTCTTCCCGCCCCAACGAAATTCATCCTGCAATCCTGTCAAAACCAACCCGTCTTCCGCGCCGCCGCTACCTTCACCACCTCCACCGCAAAATCCATCTGCTGCTGCATGTCCCTATCCCTTGAAAACCAGAACGGCAACCACGACAAGCGCCTCTTTTTGCTGGATGCCTACGCCCTGATCTACCGCGCGTACTTCAGCTTTATCCGCGCACCGCGCGTGAACAGCCAGCGCATGAACACCAGTGCGGCCTTCGGCTTCACGCTTACGCTGCTGGACCTCATCAAGCGTGAAAAGCCCACGCACATTGCCGTGGTCTTCGATACCGCCGCGCCCACTGAGCGGCACATTACGCATGTGGAATACAAGGCCAACCGGCAAGAGATGCCGGACGACATCCGCAGCAACGTGCCTTACATCCGCCGCATCATCGAAGCCTTCAACATCCCTGTTATCGAAAGCGACGGTTACGAAGCGGACGACGTGATCGGCACCTTGGCCAAGAAGGCGGAGAAAGAAGGCTACACCACTTACATGGTAACGCCGGACAAAGATTTCGGGCAGTTGGTAACGGAGAACATCCTGATGTACAAACCTGGCCGCAGTGGCGCACCGCCGGAATTGTTGGGACCGAAGGAAGTCTGCGCGCGCTGGGACCTGGACAACACCGATCAGGTGCGCGACATTCTCGGCTTGATGGGCGATGCGGTGGACAACATCCCCGGCATCCCCGGCATCGGCGAAAAAACGGCCATGAAATTGGTGAAGCAGTTCGGCAGTTTGGAAGGCGTTATCGACGGTGTGGAGCAGTTGAAGGGCAAGCAGAAGGAAAACGTGATCGCCTTCGCCGAGCAGGGCCGCATGAGCAAGGCCCTGGCCACCATCATCGTGGATGCGCCGGTGGACGTGGACCATACCGCGCTGCACTTGGATCCGCCGGACAAAGAGAAGATCAAGGAGGTGTTCAGTGAACTGGAATTCCGCAGCCTGCTGAAATCGGTGCTGGGTGAAGATGCGCAAGTCGAGGCTGCTCCTGCCGCACCCGCAGCGCGCAAAAAAGCTGCGGGGAATGCGGATCAGATCAGCATGTTCGGCGATGGTGGAGGCGACGAAGTTGAAGGAGGTGAGGGAAGTGCTACCATGGCCAACCTCTCCACCACGCCACACGACTACCGCATCGCCGATACGCCGGAAAAGCAAACGGCCTTGGCCAAGGAATTGGCAGGTTTGAAAAAATTCTGCTTCGACACCGAGACCGATGCCCTCTCCTTGCAAGAAGCGGAATTAGTAGGCCTTTCCTTCAGCTGGAAAAAGCACGAAGGATGGTACGTTCCCGTACCTGCCGGAAAGGAAAACGCGCAACCCATCGTGGAACGCTTCCGCGCCGTGCTGGAAAATCTGAAAATCGAAAAAGTGGCGCAAAACCTGAAGTATGACATGCTGGTGCTGGAGCGCTATGGCGTAAGCGTTCAAGGGCCGCAGTTCGATACGATGCTGGCGCATTTTCTGCTGGAATCCGACCTGCGGCACGGCATGGACTACATGGCCGAAACGCTTTTGCATTATCGGCCGCAGCCCATCACGGACCTCATCGGCCCGAAAGGCAAAACGCAGAAAAACATGCGCTCCGTTCCGGTGGAAATTGCTGCCGAATACGCTGCGGAAGATGCCGACATCACCTGGCAATTACACGAGCTGCTCGCGCCGAGGCTGAAGGAAAAAGAACAGGAAAAGCTCTTCACGGAAGTGGAGATGCCATTGGTGCGCGTGCTGGCGGACATGGAGCGCGAAGGCATTCGCTTGGATGTGGATGCGTTGAACAAATTCAGCAAGGAATTGGGTGATGAGATCTTGGCGTTGCAGGATAAGATCATTGCGGCGTGCGGCGTGCCGTTCAACATCGATTCACCCAAGCAACTTGGCGATGTGCTTTTTGAAACGTTGAAGCTGGGCGGCGAAAAGCCGAAAAAGACCAAGACCGGCCAGTACCAGACCAGCGAGGACATCCTCAGCGCCATGGCGCACGAGCATGCCGTGATCCCGTTGATCCTGGACTATCGCAGTCTGCGGAAATTGAAAGGCACCTACGTGGACACGCTTCCGCTCGCGGTAAACCCCGCCGACGGCCGCATCCACACCAACTACCGGCAAGCCGTGGCCGCCACGGGCCGGTTGAGCAGCGACGACCCGAACCTGCAGAACATCCCCATCCGCACGGAAAAAGGGCGGGAGATCCGCAAGGCCTTCGTGCCGCGAGACGAAAACTACGGCATGCTCAGCGCCGATTATTCACAGATCGAGCTGCGCATCATTGCGCACATGAGCGGTGACCCCAACATGCAGGAGGCATTCCGGCAGGGCTTGGACATCCACGCGGCCACGGCGGCCAAGGTGTTCAACACCGCCATTGGGGATGTTACACGCGAGCAGCGCAGCCGGGCCAAAGCGGTGAACTTCGGTATTGCTTACGGGCAAGGCGCGTTCGGGCTCAGCCAGAATCTTGGCATTCCGCGCGGGGAGGCGCAGGGCATCATCGACGGCTATTTCGCGGAATTCCCCGGGGTGAAAGGCTATATGGATGAGATGATCGGCTTTTGCCGTGAACACGGTTATGTGCAAACGATGATGGGCCGACGGCGCTACTTGCCGGACATCACCAGCGGCAACAACACGGTGCGTGCTGCGGCGGAGCGGGTGGCCATCAATGCGCCGATGCAGGGCACCGCGGCGGACATCATCAAAGTGGCGATGATCCAGATCCATGCGCGGATGCAAGCGGAAAAGATGAAGAGCAAGCTGCTGCTGCAGGTGCATGATGAACTGGTTTTTGACTGCCACAAAACGGAAGAAACCGAATTAATGGCCCTGGTGAAAGAGCTGATGGAGGGCGCCTTGCCTTTGGCCGTTCCGCTCGTTGTTGACATGCGCGTGGGGAAAAACTGGCTTGAGGCGCACTGAACGCCCGGTTCGTAACCGGCACCTTTACCGCGCCCTTCAAAATCGACGTACGACCCATCATGCGACCCAACCTCCTCCTTAGCACCGCCTTGGCCGCGCTCCTGCTGGCCTCCTGCGGCGGCGAGCAACCCCAACAGGACACACTCACCGTGCCTGCCGCGGACAGCACCGCCGCCCTTCGCGCAGCCCGCACCAAGAACATCTTCCACAACATTCCGCCCCCCATGGAGACCGCGGCGTTGTTGAAGAAGGCCGGAGCGGAGTACGACAAGGACATCCTCAACGACGTGAAACACGTGAACGACTACACCTCCGCGAGCAAGCAGGCATTGAACCTCGGCATCTACGGCGCCGACCTCAGCTACGCAAGCGTGTACAACAACACGCAGGAAAGCATGCTGTACACCAGCTGCGCACAACAACTCTCGAAAAAACTCGGTGTTGACAATGCGTTCAACGAGCAGGTCGTTTCGCGTTTGGAGCAGAACCGCAACAACCGGGATTCGCTCCTCAGCATCATCAGCGAGACCTACTGGCAGGTGGACGGGTATTTGAAGGAAAACCAACGCGACAACATCAGCGCGCTGATGATCGCAGGCGGCTGGGTGGAAGGCCTGTACATCGCTTCGCAAGTGGCTGCACAACACGACACGCCGGAGCTCCGCCAGCGCATCGCCGAGCAAAAACTGCCCTTGATCGACTTGTTGGAACTTGTAAAAACCTACAGCCCGGACGATCCGGCGGTAGCCTCCGTGCAAACCGACCTGGAGAAGCTCACCGATCTGTTCAAAGACGTGGTAACGCCCACCGGCGCGGCCACGGTTACGCAAGAGAACGGCGTTGCCGTGATCGGCGGTGGCGCCCCGACGGCCGCGCTCACCGATGCGCAGATGAAATCCATCCATGAAGCGGTAACGGCCATCCGCAACGCCTACATCAATTAAGAGCCGCCATGAAGCAGACCCTGAAATTCCTTGCGATCCTTTGCCTTGCGGCGGCCCCGCTGGCCGGCAACGCCCAATGCCGCAGCTTCGCCAAGAACAAGTGCATGCCGGCCATGGCGCCGTACAAGTTCAACCAGACCTTCAATGCCGCGCAATTGGCGCCCGGCGAAGAAGCGGAAGTGGAACTCACCTTCTACAGCGGACAGGAATACCGCCTACTGGTGTGCGCGCACCCCATCCTGGGCGCAGTGAATTGGAAACTCGCCGATGCGGCGGGCACCACGCTCTTCGAAAGCAAGGCCGACGCACCCAAGGAAAACTTCGAGTTCAAGGTGGCCACCACGCAAAAGCTGATGGTACACATCGACGTGCCCCAAGCGGACCGCGGCGGCAACAACATGCTCACCGTGGGTTGCGTGGCGATCTTGGTGGGGTATAAAGAGTAGGCATATTTGTCGCTCAGAAGGAATTAATTTCCCGGCTGGAGCAGCAGCTCTACAAATTCCTGATTCCTAATTCCGACTGCCGACGCGGCTTGTAGGAAATTAGGAACCACTGGCATCCGGGATAATCTCGGATGGTATTTTGGTACGATTCCGTTACTTCTTTCTAATGCTGTCACCCCGACCCTTTAGCCGGGATCGCAACCGCCCGGTATTTGGTTGTTAGGAAGCAACCACAGGGTCCCGCTGATCATCATTAACGACGACCAGCGGACCCTGCGGCCACATCGTGTATCTCCTCACTTCACCTTCACGGCCCGCTTTACCACAACAGCACCATCCAGCATGAATGTGCAGAAGTATGTGCCCGCTGCCAGTTTAGTGGTGTTCCAAGCGTAATTGTAAGCTCCAGCCTCGGCTTTCTCTTCGCGTAAGGTTTCCACGGGCTTACCATCGCTGGTGCTCACTTCCAAGCTCACTTGCCCGGCCTTGGGTACGTAGTACTCCAACGTAGTTAGGTCCGCCACAGGGTTGGGAATGATGAGCAGGCGCTGTTCCTGTACATCGCTCTCCGGTGCAGTGTTGCGTTGGCCACCTTGTGGGGCCATACCATTGCCGTTTGCGGCGCAGCATTGGTTGATCTGGTCGCGGAGTTGATCTATGGTGACTTGCATCTCCGCGATCATTACCTGTTGTTCCTGCAGAGCACCGACCAACACCGGCGTCACTTTGTTATAGTCGATCCCTGCTATTTCCACGGCAGGGTAGATCACTTCTCCTGTGCTGTCCCTTTCCGCCGGTACCGTGGTGTGCCCCACGGCTTCAGGCAACACTTGCTCCAGATCTTGCGCCATGAGGCCCACTTGCGGCCCTTCTTGAAGATGGGCTTGCGGCAAAGCTTCTTGCAGGAACAAGTAGCGCTTTGGATGCATCTGCATCACGATACCCAGTGATCCATCCAAGTCTTCCACATTTGTCTTCAGGTTTTCATCGGAAGTTACCAATGTACCGCCGAGAACATAGGCATCGGCGGTGATCATCACTTCGCCGGAGAAGTAACCCGCGTAACTGTTGGTGGCGATAGGTGCCAATCCATGCACGCCATAATTTTGCATCGCGGTGCCTTTCGATTCGCCTCTCAAGCCTGTACTTTGAAAGGTTCCACCATATGAGATGCCCTCCGCGCCTATCGTGAAAGTTGCATTATCCCTCGCAAGGAACGCGCCAGCATAAGCACTGGTCCCGGTCGCACCGATGGTCTGGGTCCGGATCCCGCGCGTATAGCTCGAACTGCCATGCACGCTTACCTCTATGCCCGCATTCAAAAAGCTGCTGCCCGTTACATCGGTCATTACGCCAAAGTTCTCTCCCGTTGTCGTACGAGTGTTTTTCGAGATCACCCCCGTGTTGAAGTTATTGTTGAGCACGTTTACTTTGGTGGTGTAAAAGGCTGGTGTAGGGTTGACAGGCATGATAAAACCTGATGCAGTTGTGCCCATACCCACATAGTTCGCATCTTGCGGTGGGCAAGGATTCCCGTTGAACGCCGTTACCGCATTGTTACCCTGCAACGACCAGCCGGAAGTACAGAGGAACGAATTCCCCTCGCGCCATTTCACTACGCCGTTGTTGTCCACCACCATTACTTTGGTAAGGCTATTGAAAGGGGGCTCTGTGGGCAGTTGGCGTATGCGCAAACTTCCGTCGTAAATGTCCAAACGGTCCAGTGGATCGTCCCCGGCGGTTGCAAAATCTCCTATGCCCACGTTCACATTGTTCCCGTCCTTCGGCCAAAGACGCATGGCTTCAAGACCGTTCAAGCTGTTCATTTTTGAACCGGGTGAGGTTTGATACTGCGATGTGAAAATGAAGCGCATCCGGTCGGCCTTGGTGAAACCGGGGTTATCGCTCCACTGGATCACCATGTCGGTAACATCGAGGTCGCCATACTTCTGCCCGATGTAGCCTTGGTCATCGTTACCAGTGAATGAAATACCATTACGCTGCCAAGGCCGGTACCCGAAGTTCTGGGTATCGCGCGTGCCATCCGCCAAATGCAAGCGGCTGAATGGACCATAAGGGGCGCTGGCTAAAAAGCTCGCATTCGGCGAGAGCAAGGTAAACCCATCCGCTACGACGGAACTGAACCCGTTCAGCGACGGGTAGGTAAACTGCTTATTAAGCCGCATGCGGAATATGTTGGTGGTGTAAAAGTCGATGGGATAGTTCCCTTCGTGCTTGACATCCAAAGCTTGGAACGTATTCGCATCCCAACCGGAAAAATCGCCGAAACCGCCGGTATTCCCCGGTACAGATGCTTGACCAAACGCCTGGCCAGCCATCAACAAGGTTCCGGCCACAATCGCGGCTCGTATGTTCTTCTTGGTTCTCATGTCTTTTCGTTTTGATTGAAAAGACCGGACCACAGCTAATCTCCGACCAACACGAACTTGAACGACGAATGCTTCTTTTCTCCTTCCAGATCTAAAACGTATGCCCCCCGGGCCCAACCGCTCACATTGACTACGTAGTTATTCGAAGTGACCCCTACTTGCCAGATTACGCGGCCCAGTGCATCCCGAAACACTGCACTTGCTCCTTGGGCTTCTTTGATCCAAATTTCACTCGTAGCTGGATTGGGAAATAAGACATTGGCCTCTCTTGTAGCAGAGACAACCCCCTGTTGCAAGTCGCAACCAAGTGGACTTAAGGAAACGCAAACTTTGTCAATTAAGGTATACCCCCTTGGGAACCACTCCCATGGATTCCCTTGCGGAGCAAAGTGCACCGTATCCGTTAGGGCATTGCTGAAGAAGTTACCGACCATCAAGTACTGGTAGGCGCTATCAGCTATGAAACTGCCGCTTACCATAGTCCAACCTATCGTGTCTGTCAACACTTCAGACTGGAATACATGGGCGAAGTCCAGCGCAACAGGATATGGATCCACAAGGTGCCATGGCCGTGCTTGAGTGGTAAAGACCATGCCGATGTTATTGGAACCAAGCCAGATCTGCGGATATTGTGCATTCCCGCCGAAACCAGCATTCGCATAAAAACTGGCGTAATAGGCCTGGCCGACAACCAAAGGCTCAGTCAAGTGGACCATAACCCATTCCCGTTGCTCCTCGACTCCATTTAGGATATAGCTACCCATGCCTATGCAGGAAAATCCATCAAAGGGTTCTTGGTAGGTGAAGAAGTTGAGCGGCAGCCCGTTCACAGCCCCAGGTGGCAAACAGCTTTGCAAATAATCCGGAGTTAGGTAGGCAGAAAACCAATTCAGCGGTCCCCGATCATCAGCTACAAAACCTAACCCACTAATACAGCTATCCGCCTCTTCAAAAGACCCATTCGGCACCAAATTCTGCGCTTCACAGCGAGGGGTAAAAACAAACAACAGGCAACCCAAGAGCCATTTTGCTCCGGGCCACCTGCTGTTTTTTTTAGAGAGAAGCATTCGTATTGCACTGAGTTTATTGAAATGTTCGTTCGTTCGTGTTGACCGGTGTTCGCATTGGCCCAGTCAAAAAAGCCGCTCGTACTAATGCCCGCTCGCCTCGCGGCTGTGGTGGGGCATGCCAGGATTGGGTCCGATGGCGACGGTGGCGGGGCTTACTGTACTTCAACCTTCGCCTTACCTTTGTCAGCTTTTGTTCATCTTACTTCGCGGTTTGGTGGGACATGAGCGACTTGCCCTCGGTGTTTGCGCACCGGGGGCTTTTTTTGAAAGTACGATACGAGCTACCTTCAGTAGTTGCTGAGTTGCTGAGGAGCTGAGGAGCTGAGGAGCTGAGGAGCTGAGGAGCTGAGGAGCTGAGGAGCCGTTGAGCCGTTGAGCTCAGGAGCCAGCACAGGAAACACGCTTCCAGTAAAATATGTGGTGAAGCATTCCATTGCGATGCCCAAGGTTCGAAAAAATAACGTAACGGGCTTTTCTAAGATTTTCTTACCTTTAATCTTTCGTGCCGGGCGCGTCGGAGAAATACGTTTCGCAGCGTTTGTAGCGTCAGCTCGCAAAAGAAACGCGTGGTGCCGAATTGAGTTTCTGTTAAAGGTGTTCAGAAGTTCGACAGTGCGGAGATTTCCAGCGGAACGCATTCGCGCACGCGAGCGCGTGCTTGCGAAAATTGACAGGCCGGAGGCGTTGAGCAGAACGCACTCGGGAAAAACCCGAGGGTGTGCGTCCGATTTTTAAGCAGGACCTGAACGGCAAAGGCCCCGGAAATTCCGGGGCCTTTGCCGTTTTTATAAGCCGATATGCGGAACTATTCCTTGGTCACCTTCACCACGCGCACGGCGTCACGGTATTGCAGCCGCACGAGGTACATGCCGGTTGGAATTCCGGCGAGGGAAACGTTCCATTGGGCTTTACCGGCGGGGCGGTTATCGTTGGCGATGGTGCGCACGGGCCTGCCCAAGAGGTCCAGCAGTTCAACTTGCACGGGGCTTGCGGCATCCAATTTCGCAGTGATGGTCAACTGGTCCTGCGCCGGGTTCGGCCACACCGAAAGCACGCCATCGTTCGCCCCGGAAAGCTCGCCAATGCCGGAGGTCGCGCTACTGATGTTGATATCGTCCAGCCAGAGGTCGTTCCCGCCCCCGCTATCGAACTTGAATTTGATGCGCAGGTTGCTCACATCGTAAGGTGCTCCGAAGGGCGTGGATTCATAGTAGCCCCATTGGTCAGGGCCGTTCGGGGTGAACGGGGAACCGGTGTTGGGCGCCGTTGCGAGAGCGTCACCGATCAAGGTTTTCCGGAGGCTCCAGTTCACGCCGCAATCAAAGCTGAGGTACAGGCGCAACGCATCGTCATTGCTGCTGTTCCGTTGTGCGAAGGCATAGCGGAAGCTGACCTTCAAGGGCGGGTCCGTGGAAGCATCAACGGTATTGCTGAACAACTGGTCCACCCGGCCCGCGTTGCCGCTGGAATTGTGGAGGCGCACACTGTGGGTTCCGGTGTATGCCGCTGTATTGTCCACTTGGAAGGTCCCATCATTGTCCTCATCATCCAAGGTCCAATCCACCGAAGGCAGGCTTTGGACGTTCTCGAAGCCCTCCTCGAAAGGCAATGTTGCACCGGTGGTGGCCAACACCTGTACATATTGGGGCTGGGTGGCACTCTCCGACTGGGACCCATTGCCCACGGTGAGCGAGACATCGTATATCCCGGGGGTATTGTAGGTGACGGTGGGATCCGCTTCCGTGGCAGTGGCCGGAGTGCCGCCGGCGAAGTTCCAATTCCAATCGGTGACCCCATTGTAACTGTTGTCGGTGAAATGCACCGTTTCCCCTTGGCAAATGGTACGCGTGGTGCTGCTGAATTGCACGTCGCAGATCTCCGGGTCCGTGCTAAGCCCGGTGGCCGCCAAGTTGGAAGGGGTCCACAGGTTATTGCGACTTGCGGTGCCGCTGTTGAGGGCGGCGATCATGCGGGTCTTCTGCCCTTCGGTGAACATCTTGGAGCAATAGGAATACTCCATGAAATTCTCCACATTGTCCTTGTCAGAGCCACAAGAGGCCCCGTTGAGGCTGCAACTGGTCCAGCCCTTGGTGTCCGGGGTATCGGCAACGCCATCATCATAATTGCAATTTTCCGTCAGTCCGGGGTTGTTGGTATCGCCCCAGCAATGCTTCAGGTTCAACCAGTGGCCGGCCTCATGGCTCAAGGTGTGGGAATTGGTGAGGTTGCTGGTGCCGATGGAACCCACATAGCTTCCCAGCACGGCGATGCCATCCGAACCTTCGCCCCAGGGTCCGGAAACGGTGGAGGGGTATTGGGAATAGCCCGCAGCGCCACCGAGGTCCGCAGCGACCCAGATGTTGAGGTATTGGCTCCGGGGCCAATCGATCAAATTCTTCATGGCCTGGTTGCCTTCGTAGGTAAGCAAGCTCTGCGTGCGCGTGATCCCATTGGTGCAGTTGCCGTCGGGGTCCAAACGGGCGAGTTCGAAGGTGATGCCCACATTGGCCACGATGTCGAGGAATTCCGGTTGAACCTCGGCCCAATCCGGTGTTTCCTTGTGGTAATCCTGGTTCATTACCCGGATCGCATCGCGCACTTGGGCATCGCTGATGTTCTCCGGCCCGTTGTTGTGGATAATGTGGAACACAACGGGGATGACGTACGCATCGCCCCCACGGGCTGGATCGATCTGATAGTGTGCGGTGTAGCTCTCCAGGTCGGCCTGTGCCTGTGCGATCTCCGCGACCCGTTCAGGGTGGCCTTCGATCAGATGGCCCATGCGGGAAAGTTCATTGTTCCCGCACATAAAGTCTTGTGCTTGGGAACGGGGGACCAAGAGGAAAATGGCAAGGACGGCCAGCATATATGCTCGGCCGCAGGCAACTATGGAGCGGGATGTCATACCCACAAATTTACAGAACGGCGAATTAGGCCCAGTCATCTTAGCGTCACAACCTTGGATTGCCAAGGAACGCACTAAGCCAATGCTTGCTCCAGATCGGCGATGAGGTCATCGGCATCTTCCACGCCGACACTAAGGCGGATAAGGGAGTCCGTTACGCCGGCCTTCAACCGCTCTTCGCGGGGAATGCTGGCGTGCGTCATGGTGGCGGGGTGGCCCATCAGGGATTCAACGCCACCAAGGGATTCCGCCAAGGAGAAGAGTTTGCACGAGCTGAGGAATTTGAAGGCATCGGCTTGCTGGTCTCCTTTGATGGAGAAGCTCATCATACCCCCGAAATCGCGCATTTGGCGCTTGGCCACAGCATGGTTTTTGTGTGTGGATAGCCCAGGCCAATAAACACGTTCAATCTTGGGATGCTTCACCAACCATTCTGCAATTGCCCGACCGTTGGAGCTGTGGCGTTCCATGCGCAGGTGTAAGGTCTTTAAGCCGCGAAGCACGAGGAAGCAATCCTGCGGGCCGGGCACCGCCCCGCAACTGTTCTGGATGAAGGCCAAACGCTCGGCCAGTTCATCCGCATTCACCACCAAGGCGCCCATCACCACATCGCTATGGCCACCTAGGAATTTTGTCACCGAGTGCATCACTATGTCCGCGCCGAGGTCCATGGGATTCTGCAAGTAGGGCGATGCGAAGGTGTTGTCCACGGCGAGCAGGATGTCTTTGTTTTTGGTGAGCTTCGCCACTGCGGCGATGTCCACGATCTGCAACGTGGGATTGGTGGGCGTTTCCACCCAGATCAGTTTAGTATTCGGGGTGATGGCCGCGGCCACGTTAGCCGGATCGCCCATGTCCACGAAGTTGAACTGGATGCCGTAGGGCTCGAAGATCTTGGTGAAGAGCCGATACGTTCCGCCATAGAGATCATTGGTGCTCACTACTTTGTCGCCGGGCTTCAGCAGTTTCACCACGGCATCGATACTGGCCATTCCGGAGGCGAAGCAGAGGCCGTGCTTGCCATTCTCCAATGTTGCCAGCGCATTTTGCAAGGCCGTGCGCGTGGGGTTCTGCGTGCGGCCGTACTCGTAGCCCTTGTTCTGTCCCGGCGCGGATTGCACGTAGGTGCTCGTCTGGAAGATCGGGGTCATAATGGCACCGGTGGAAGGATCGGGTTCCACGCCTGCGTGTACGGCCTTGGTAGAGAATTTCATGGGAATGGTTGAATGGGGATGTGAGGGTAGGATGGCGTTGGGCACGAGAGGACGGTGAGTAAGGGCGGGATGGTGAGGATGGTGTGAGCTTTCCCTCAGTGTCTTCCGCCGAAAGCAGTGGCCTTAGCACTGCACTGGCGAAGCAATGTGAAAGTAAGGCGAAGCACACAGGCGGAGACACTGAGTACATGTAATTGGTGAGAATGGTGAGAACCGTTAGAATGGGCGGAAAGTTGAGAATGGACTGAATGCTTCCGTCCGCAGAATATCCAACGGCGTATGGATTACGGGCATAACGCCGCAAGGCAGGCAGACGCATTAGTGTTGCCGGGTAAATACGAAAAGCCGAACTGGTGCCATCTACCGGCCAGAACGGAGGAAGCCAAGTGCTTACTGAGGCACAGAAGTTATCAACACATCATGCGGGCGTGAGACTACTCACTAATTTAGGCCCCGAAGCACATCGTAACACATCTTATCATGGCAAGGACACAAATTGCGTTATCGGTTGGTTTGGTCTCGGTAAGTCTTGGTGTTTTTGGGCAAGTGGTCTACCAGCCCGAAATCACGGATGCGGTGATCAATAGCCGTACGATCGATGTTTCCAAACCTGTAGGTGCCATTGCCGGTGCGGCAGGCGTCTCCGCTATCGGAGCAGCTACTTACACCATACCAATTGTGATACCGCCTGGCACCAATGGCATGCAACCAAGTTTGGCTATAGTCTACAATTCGCAGGCAGGTGACGGGGTTCTCGGGTGGGGCTGGAACTTGAGCGGCTTGTCGGCTATTACACGCACTGGATCTAATTGGCACTATGACGGTTTCGGTAATGGGGTGGGCCATTCGCCCAATGATCACTTTATGTTGGATGGCAACAGGCTGGTGAGATTGACCGGGACGTATGGTGCGAACGGCAGCACATACGATACTGATCGAGCGGGTTACAGCGTAGTAACAGCCGTCGGGGTTACCGGTAATGGACCTACCTCCTTCACGGTGCTGAGCAAAGAGGTTATCTACATGGAATATGGTGTATCGGTTGATTCGCGCATAGCAGGTTCCAGTGATGCATCGATAAACTGCTGGCTGCTCAACAAGGTCCGCGACCCCTTCGGCAATTATCTTACCTATAGCTACACATCAAGTGACGGGCAAACTATCCTGACCGCCATAGACTACACTGGAAATGCCACAGCGAGTATAACACCCTACAATCGTGTGGAGTTCACCTACGGCGGCAGGGCGGATAAGAATGAATTGTTCATTCATGGCCTGGGAGGTCAGAAAACCACGAACCTGCTTACAACTATTACTGTTAGGTGTGATGGTTCAATAATGAAGAAATATACGATGAAGTATTGTCTACGGGACATCAATAAAAGTTATCTTCAGGAGATTTTTGAATCGGATGGATTTGGAAATTCTGGCCTCAACTCAACCCTTATTAAATACGGTGACCCTGAATTACCTGCTCTAGTAACAGAGACATCTAGTGTGCTAGTTGGTACTACAAATAATTTCTATTCGGGGGATTACGACGGAGATGGTGATTCGGAAATACTGACCTCAGCCTACCAGTATACAACTGAAGGCTTCCGCTACAACTATAACTTGAAAATTTGGAAGCGTATTTCCGCAAACTACCTCCAGAACAGTTGGAGCATGAACCTAGATCCTAACATCCAAGTCATAAACGGGCAAAATGTACCTCAAACTTATGCGGCAAGTGTTAGCAATGACGTAAATTGCGGACGGACGAGATGACATATTGCTGATGAAGGTGGTAAAATCTGGATCTCACTATCGGTTACAACAACTACAAGTGCTAGCTAGTTCTACCAACAATGCCACGGGTTTCACCACAACATCCTTTCCACCACCAACTTTCACCGGAGGTGGAGGTTCGTCCACCTACGATATAGTTTATTCCAACACCTTTAATTACCAGATTTGTGGCGATTTTAATGGGGATGGGAAAGGAGATGTGGTGGTATGCCTGAGCAATGGCAACTCCTATCAGACCTTCTTCATAACCCCCGAACCCGGCGCCACTTGGACCCGCTTGAGTCCATTGCCGGGTGACCCTAATACGATCTACACGGCCACATTCCTGGCGGCTATCGACATTGACGGGGATGGCACACACGAAATCTTAGCTACACCAAGCAGCTACTCCAATTCCTCACGGGCACGGGTTTACAAGCTCTTGTTTGATGCGCCCTTTCCAAGGTTGACCTATGCCTATGAAAGTGAGGTTGGTGGTTTTCCATCTGCATCACACAAATTATTTACAGGAGATTTCAACGGGGATGGTAAAACCGACTTGCTGAACCGGAATGGCAGCACCGGCAGTTGGAATATCGCATACGGCAATAGCACTGGCTTTTATAGCATTCCATTCACCCAGTTCAATACGTACGTTGAACTCGGTTATACCGGCGATGTTTTAGCCGTTGCCGATCTCAATGGCGATGGCAAAAGTGACATATGCCACGGGCGAAACAACACATCTAATTCAACGCTGGATATTTTCTATTCCCGCGGTTCCCATTGTGATTTTGAGGAACGCAGTTATCCAAACCAATCCCTCCTTGGTTGGGCACCACCTTTGATTACGGATTTGAACGGCGATGGGCGCTCCGAGGTAATCAATACAACAGACATTTACAGCCCTTTGCAGATACTCTTTTTCGGTCGTAACGGCCACGAACGCAGTATTTCCAAAATTTCGGATGGCATAGGAGCTAAAACCGAGTTCCAATATGGCTTAATGACTGAAACCGCCGTTCACGCCCGGGGCACCTCATTCGCCTATCCAACAGGCGATACGCAATTACCCTTGGAACTGGTAAAGCAAATAAGCCAGTCCGACGGCATTGGCAGTATGAACTCAACGAATTACTCCTACGGCTTAGCCCAACTTAACCGAACCGGCCGAGGCTTTACAGGCTTTAAGAAACTCGTTCGTACGAATCTACCTTCCAATCGTAAGTGGATAGACCAATTCGCTTTGGAACCAAACTACGCGGAACTCTATCCGGCCAGTTCCGAGACTTATCGACTGGATAACCCGAGCACCTTACTTTCCAACACGGTTTGGAACCATTCCTTCGTCGCTGTTGGCGCGCCTGCTCTTAGAAGACACGAAATGCGCATGATTAATACCATCGCGACCGATCAACTCGCAGGCACCACTGTATCGTTGACCAACGGTGCATGGAATACAACAGGCGAAGTAACGGCCACATCAACCAATGTAGCCGGCATCCTGACCATTACTACCGCAATTACCTACATAGCGGCAGGACCATCTACTGTAGCATGCAAACCTTCCGCTACACTCGTGACTACGACACGCACCGGGGCACCTGCTCAAGCCGTGAACACAACATTTTCTTATGATGCTACCACAGGAGCGCTCACCCAGAAGATCGATTTCCAGAACAAACCTGTTAAGAACACTACGGATTATCTCTATTGGCCTGCGGGCAACCTAAAAAAGACCACCATCTCATACACGGGTTTGCCCAACAATGATCGGCGCATTGAAAGCCTGACCTATGACCCAAAATTTCGTTTTCCTACCACGGCAAAACAGAAATGGAACAATAACGGCACTTTGGTTGATGTTACGGAAAGTTTCGTGTATGACGCGCGCTGGGGGAAGGTCTTAGAATATACCTCCACAGATCAACTCGTTACAAATCATGTATATGACATGTATGGGAGAGAAGTGTCCGTTTCCGCTCCTCACTTGGCGCTTTGGCCTCTTTACGACATTACAAAGCAATACATCTGGGACATTAACGGCAACAAGGTCTGGTACGAAACTACCACCGACCCAATTACTCCCACTATAAAGATTTGGCATGACGTATTGGGCCGAGAGGTGGAAACTCAAACCGCATCATTCTCGAACAATACTTGGACTACAAGCAATATCAATTATGATGCCGTGGGTAGAGTGGCTAATACCACCTTACCTCACCTTTCGACCGAAACACCCCAAGTGGTGACAAATACATACGATGTTCTGGGGCGCTTGGAGACGACACAGAACAGTTTCAGTGGTACCACTACTTTCGGATACAGCTATGGGAGCGGTAAGTTGACCACTTCGACCACCACTCCGGCCAACCACACTACGTCCACTACTGTGGACGCAAGCGGCAAGACCGTTTCTGCCCATGATGACGGCGGGGACTTGAGCTATACCTATGATAGTTGGGGAAATTTAATACAAGCTAAGCATGGCTATTTGGCTCAAGCCACCAATACCTATGACGTATATGGTCGTAAAATTAAACTGATTGACTTGAGCGGAGGGATTACCCAATATGCATATAACGCCTTCAATTTATTGACATGGCAAAAAAATGCGAACAATCAAGTTACGACCTTCGTTTATGACAATTTAGGCAGACTATTATCAAGAACGGAACCGGAAGGACCTTCCTCCTGGGAATATTATTACCAACAAGGCAAATTCAATAACAATATTACAATAGCTTTTGCACCCAATAACAGCATTAGTTATGAATATGATCTTATAGGGAACCTTGTGAGCACGGATCAGTTTGTCAATGGTACTGGTGGTATGGAAAAAACATTTCTGTATGATGATTTTTCCCGACTCAGTTCAGTCATTTATGATGCCGGCCCCATGCAGGTTCAATTGGATTACACGTATACTGCAACGGGTTATTTGGATTTGGTGAAACAAGGTGCGACAATCCTTTTCGACGGGCTGAACATGAACGGGTTCGGGAAATACAAGCAGTACACGCTGGCCGATGGCTATACAACGAGTGTTACGTACAACCAGCAATTCCCAATTGCTTATACATCACCCGGGGTACAGCACTTGGAGTTGCTTTGGGACCCGAGTACAGGTAACCTGGACCAGCGATGGGACAAACAAAAGCACCGGCGCGAGAATTTTACTTATGACGCTCTTGATCGCCTCACACAATCCAGTGTCGCTTCAGTTGATGACAACGGTAATGCTGTACTCGGTCCCATATTCGATTTGATGAATTTTACCTATGATGGCAGTGTAGGCGCAGCCACCAATGGGAATCTGCAAAAACGTTCGGACATCGGCAAATTGGGATATTCCCAACTCAAGATTACTTCTGCCGTTGGTGGCAATTACCCAACAAACCCTTATGATCCGCCCCTGGCCATCAGCCCCAACACGCAAACCGTTACCTACACCTCATTTCATCAACCGGCAACCATTAGTGAAAGTGTAAATGGTGCAGCCTATACAATGACATATAAATACGGTGCAGACCATCAACGGATTTACAGCGAATTGAACGCACCCAGCTTAGGAGGCTATCAAAGGAAGCGCCGTTATTTCGGCGACTTGGAAAGTACTACCGCCGAAGATGGTATCAACCAAGTAGTTCTTTATGTGCAAGGCGGTGAGGGCCTTTGCGCAATGTTGGTGGCAAGCACCGCAGTTGGCAGTACACTCAAAACGTATGCTGTCTATAAAGACCACTTGGGTAGCTTAGTAACCCTAACTGAAAAAGTGGGTAGCCTTGTGAATATTGTGGCTGAACAGAATTTTGATGCTTGGGGACGTAAACGCAATATGGACTGGACCTATACGAATGTGCCTATTGCACCTGAGTGGCTATATAGGGGCTATACCGGGCACGAGCATGTGGAGCCTTTTGCTTTGATTAATATGAACGGGCGCATGTATGACCCACTCAATGGGCGAATGCTGAGCGTGGATAATTTCGTGCAGGGCGGTACACAGGGGTTTAATCGGTACAGCTACGCACTTAATAATCCACTAAAATACAGGGATCCTAGTGGTGAGTTCATTCAATTTGTTATTGCAGGAGCAATTATAGGGGCGTATTTAGGGGGGGCTATTTCTGCTGGGAGTGGTGGATTGCAGAATGCTGATTGGAATCCTTTTGGGGGTAAAAATGGCGCTTGGACGGGCGATTGGTGGAAAGGCGCGATTACCGGAGCTATTCTTGGAGCCTCCGCTGGGTATGGTTTAGCGCATATCATTGGTGGAACATCCGTTCAAGCCGCGCTAGCCACCAAGTTAGGCACAGCCATTGGTTTATCAACAAAAAAAGTTGCTATTACGGCAGCTCTAAGTTTAGCTCGAAGTGAGAAAAAAGGATGGGATATTTGGCCGACGTTAGCCGTTGCAGCACTAACACCATTCATTGCAGATCTTAGTTTTATCACTGGAAATGACGCGCTTAGCGCAACGGGATTTACCGAAGGGGTTGCTAATGCCGCATATGGCTTCGTGGACAGATATACAAACCCGGAAATAAGATCCACCGCGGGGGCCAGTAGGATCGGCTACGGGCTAATTGGTGCTTTTGAAGGTGCGGTTAGTGTTCCATTATTCGGAGGCATCCTGACAGAGTCTGACGTTGCGCAAGAACAAATTTCCCTTTTCCTGCATGTCACCACAGCCTTGCCTGGCTTCAACGAAAGTTTAGCCCGTGGTGTGATTAGCCCTCTAACGTTGTTCGGTACAATTCCGTTTGATTCGTGGTATATAAGCCAAACAAACCATTATCCTCGACCATTTGATTTGGATAAAATAATTCTTAGGATCCTGCAATAATGTTGAGAAATAAAAAACTCATCATAATGTATCTTACCGCCATAATGCTTTACCTAAGTAGCTGTTCTTATGTAGTAAACGGAAGATACCATTATGTAACAATTCGGGATACGAGCCACGTTGCAAACGGGGCAGAAGTAACGAACCGTAAAGGACAAATCTGCTATAATGGCACGATTCCCGTGCAATTGTCGCTTAAAAAAGGAAGTGGTTTTATGCGAAGGGAGGAATATAACGTCTTGTTTTATTGCGACCAAATGTCCGTTTTTTCCATCGATACAATTTGCTTCAGTCGATCTAAGTCCTATTGGGCCAATTTATACTTTTTCAATTATCCTGGCTTCTTGATAGTAGATCCTTGGACTGGAGCAATGTGGCTGTCCAAAGACACCATTTGTGAACCCAATTTGTCGCATGCTCCCGCAAGTCTTCCCGGCCCAATACGTAGGTGAGTTTCAAGAAAAACAGGCCGGGGCGACTTGCGGAATTGCTCACCTTCAAGTTCCACGAAAATACGCACAAAGCACAGAAACGTCAAGTAGGCCAATTTCCTACTCTCAAAAGAATCGCACAGCGAGAATATTCTACTCCACCACAAAACCCTTAACCAAACACTCCATACCGCGAACAATACTGAAGTGGTATTGGCCCGGGGCCAACGAACTTATATCCACGGTTTGGCTATTGCCGCTCATGTTGCCGGAGAACAAGATTTTCCCCTGCATGTCCATGATGGTGTAATCGGCTTTGTCTATCGGGGCGGAGAGCAATACAGCGGTTTGGCCGTGGGCCGGGTTTGGAGCAAGGGATAGGCTCATGCTTTCCAAAGGGCGGTCGGCACTTTCTTCCGGTGCTTGAGGAGTGGATTTTTCACCAAGCTCATTTGTATCGCTCGGAGCCACCAAAGAGGCACCCCAACAATACAAATATCGGTTCACGCGGTTCCCTGCTGCGTCATAGTCGTACCGGATCATGCAACCTTCTTCAAGACCTCCCGGACCAACTTGTGCCATGATAGGGCTGGTCGTGACAGAAAAAAGCGAGGCCAGACCAATGATCGTTAGGAGTTGCTTGCTGCTCATTTGGGGTGAATTTGGAACGAAGTTAGTGGAGTTTCGGAAGTAAAAAAGGGGTGTTGATAATTAACTTGGCATGGGAGGACGGGCTGAGTACCGGAGGTGCTTTTCCGATATTCATCGGAAGGTCTAACTCCCCTGCCAGGACTTATGGAAAGCACCGCCTTCGATCACCGAATGTGCATCAGTTCCATGGTGGTAATGACTTGATTGAAGCCTTGCTTCCGAAGGCCACGGACCAAAGCAAGATCACCGGTCCAAAGAAGTGCATTCAGCTCGATGACCAGCGCGACGAACGGAGCCCCAAATTCATCCACCGATTCGCAAATTGACCTTGCCTTAGCACGGACCATGAAAGACACGGCAGGTTCTGATATCAGCTCAATGCGATTAAGAATGGCGGCAGTTGCAGTATCCAATTGGAAATCGGTCAACTTGGCCGCCTTCCGCAATTTGGAGCGGTGCCGGTCCAGTTCTTCTTCAAGAAGATCGGGGGTGTAGAACAGTAATGACCCAGGATCGCGCAACAACAATTCACCAATGTTCCCGGAACTCCGAACAAGGCAGGAAAAGACGATATTGGTATCAACGACGATCTTCACCGAGATAGCGTTTCTTGTTCTTCTTCCACCACGCAGCTTTGGAAGCCCGCGCCAGCTCATCTATATCCTCTTGCTTCGCCTGCGAGCCTTCCGTGGCCAATAGATAGGAGAGGTAGTCCACTAAGCGTTGCACGCACTCGGCATCCTTCCCGCCCGAAATGGTGATCACCACTTCATCGTTTTTATTACGCTCTACTCTGGTCGTCATGTTCCCCAAATATAGACGATCAAAAGATGAGGTAACTTTATCGGCGTGCATTTGGCACATTTCCTCTTCCATGAACCCACGCAACATCGCCCTTCTTCCGCCGGACACGCATACCGGCTTGACCTTGAGCGACCGCAAGGACCGCGCGGCGGGCATTCCGGCCGTTCTGCGATCGCTGGCACACATCCGTGAGGAAACCGGCGTGCTGGACGGATTGAAGATCCTGAACAAGCTGAACCAGAAGGATGGCTTCGATTGCCCGAGCTGTGCTTGGCCCGACCCGCACCATCGCAGCAAGCTGGGCGAATACTGCGAGAACGGCGCGAAGGCCGTGGCGGAGGAGACCACCACCAAGCGCGTGGACCGCGCCTTCTTCGCAAAGCATGGCGTGGAGGAGCTAAGCCTTTGGAGCGACCTTGACCTCGGCAAGAGCGGGCGCATCACCGAACCGTTCATCCTGCGGAAAGGAAGCGACCACTACGAAGCGATCGGCTGGGACGAGGCCTATTCGAAGATCGCACAGCGGTTGAACGCGCTTGCCTCGCCTGACGATGCCATTTTCTATACAAGCGGCCGCGCGAGCAACGAAGCGGCCTATCTGTACCAGCTCTTCGTGCGCATGTTCGGCACCAACAACCTGCCGGACTGCAGCAACATGTGCCACGAAAGCAGCGGCACCGGCCTGGGCGAGACCATCGGCATCGGCAAAGGCACCGTAACGCTGGACGACATTTACGCCGCGAAGCTCATCATCATCATGGGGCAGAACCCCGGCACCAACCACCCGCGGATGTTGAGCGCATTGACCAAGTGCGTGGAGAACGGCGGCAAGATCGTTAGCGTGAACCCGCTGCCGGAGGCCGGCACCCATGGCTTTATCGACCCGCAAAGCGTTGGGAGCGTGCTGAAGAACGGCACCAATTTCCTAACGTTGCACGTGGGGTTGCGCATCAATACGGACGTGGCCTTCCTGAAAGGTGTAATGCGGCTATTGCTCGACAGGGAAGATGCTTCGCCAGGCTCCGCATTCGATAAGGCGTTCATCACTGAAAAGACCGAAGGCTTCGAGGCTTTCATCGCGGACCTGCGCAACACCGACGTTCAGGAAATGGCCAAGACCTGTGGCGTTCCTTTCAGCCAACTGGATCAAGTGGCGGAACTGGTGGCGGGCACCGGGCGCATCATCGTGACCTGGGCGATGGGGCTTACGCAGCACGTGAACGCGGTGGCCAACATCCACCAGGTAGTGAACCTGCTTCTTTTGCGCGGTGCCTTTGGGAAGCCGGGCGCGGGCGCTTGTCCCGTGCGCGGCCACAGCAATGTGCAGGGCGACAGGACGATGGGCATTTTTGAAAGGCCGAGCTCTTCGCTGCTGGATGCGTTGGACGACCGCTACGGCTTCAAGGCACCGCGTAAGGACGGTACCGACGTGGTGGCCGCGATCGAGTCCATGCGCGATGGCAAAGGCAAGGTGTTCTTCGCCCTTGGCGGAAACTTCATCAGCGCCACGCCAGACAGCGAAGTGACCGCACGTGCATTGATGAACTGTGACCTGACCGTTCAAGTAAGCACGAAGCTGAACCGCAGCCATGTGATCACCGGCATGGAAGCGATCATCCTGCCCTGCCTCGGCCGCAGTGAACGAGACCTGCAGAACGGCAAACCGCAGTTCGTCACCGTGGAAGACAGCATGAGCGTGGTGCACCGTTCGCAAGGCGCGCACGAACCCGCGAGTGGGGACCTGCGCAGTGAACCGGCGATCGTGTGCGAATTGGCCGCGGCCACACTGGGCAACACCCACAAGGTGGATTGGCCCGCCATGGCGAAGAGCTATGACCTGATCCGTGAGGAAGTGCAGGCGGTGATACCCGGCTTCGATAACTTCAACAAGCGGGTGCGCCAGCCGGAGGGCTTCGTGTTACCGAACGGCCCGCGCGATGGGGCCAACTTCACCACCCCGAGCGGCAAGGCGCATTTCATGGTGGACCATGCACCCTCATGGAAGTTGGCCGATGGCGAATACCTGATGATGACCATCCGCACGCACGACCAGTTCAACACCACGATCTATGGTCTTGAAGACCGCTACCGCGGCATCCACGGCGAGCGCCGTGTGGTACTGATGCACGCCGACGACATGGCGCGCGAAGGGCTGGCCTCCAAAGCCCTCGTGGACATCGTGAGCGAACACGGCCGTGAGCGCGTGGCCACGGACTTCTTCGTCATCCCTTACGACATCGCACGCGGCTGCGTGGCCACCTATTTCCCGGAAGCCAACGTGCTGGTGCCCTTGGAGCTGAAAGCGGAGAAGAGCGGCACCCCGGCCAGCAAGAGCGTGGTGGTGCGGCTGCGGAAGCGGTGACCGCACGACGTACTTGACGCTTTCAGCGAGGTTTGGCGACGCCAAACGCGTTCACCATATTTATCATTTTTCATGAACAAGCTGTGTTCGTTTCGTGCTTTTTCAAAGTACTTTGTTCATTCTTTTTAATCAATCATTGAACAGTTTCAAGATTTTGCCCTATCTTTGTACCGAACTCAAAAACCCACAACGACATGACCCCCTTAAAAACTCTCATGGCAACCTTCGGGATTGCCGTCACTTCCGCGGCTTGGGCCGGAGGGGGTGGAACCGCCACCCTACAGATCATCCACAATTGCGCAGATGCCGCCGTACCCACGGTTGATGTGTGGGTGAACGGAGCCTTATTTGTAGACGACCTCAATTTCCGGACGGCAACTCCTTTCGTCGAAGCTCCTGCGGATGTTCCATTAACCGTCGGTATTGCCCCGGGCAATAGCATGAATGCCAGCGAATCGGTGTATACGCAGACGCTCACCTTGGCTACCGGGGAGTCTTATGTCGTGGTGGCCACGGGCATTGTCAGCGCAACCGGATACATCCCTGCGCAACCTTTCAACTTGGCTGTCTATGACATGGCCCAGCAAGCTTCCATTGGAGGCGCCGGTACCACGGATGTGCTCGTGTACCATGGCAGCACTGACGCTCCCACGGTAGATGTCTATGAAAGTGCGGTGTTGAACGCCACTGCAGTAAACGACATTTCTTACGGAGACTATGCCGGTTATCTCGAACTCCCTACAGCGGATCATGAACTGCAAGTGCGGGATAGCGCGAACAGCACTATCGTTGCGGCCTACGCTGCACCGCTGAGCACGTTGAGCTTAGGAGGTTCCGCGATCACGGTGTTGGCAAGCGGTTTCCTGGACCCCTCGGCTAATAGTAATGGTCCTGCATTTGGACTTTATGTGGCTCTGCCGGCCGGTGGCGATCTGGTGCCATTGCCTGCTATCGCCATTCCGACTGCACGGGTGCAGGTGGTTCACAACAGCGCTGATCTTGCGGCTGCCGTGGTGGATGTTTGGTTGAACAATACGCTTTTACTGGACGACTTGGCCTTCCGCAGTGCCAGCCCTTTTGTGGACGCACAAGCTGGAGTGCCATTTGATGTCAGCATCTGCGCACCTTCCAGCATGGATACGGTGGGCGCCATTGCCCATTTCACCTTTACACTAGAAGAAGGAGGAAGCTACCTCATCGTTGCCAACGGTATTGTTAGCGCCAGTGGCTATGCACCCGCTGAGCCGTTCGACCTGTACGTGGCGGCGGATGCTCGCGAAGCAGCGACGGATCCAGCCCAAACGGACATCTTGGTCTTTCACGGTGCTACGGACGCGCCCACCGTGGATGTGGCTGAAACCGCTGTGTTGAGCGGAGCGACGTTGGTCAACGACCTTACGTACGGCAGTTTCTCCGATTATTTGGAAGTGCCCACTGTGGACTACACGTTGGAGGTCCAAACCTCGGATGGAACGCCCGTGGCCGCTTACGATGCACCTTTGGCAGGGCTGGGGCTTCAAGGCCAAGCCATCACGGTATTTGCCAGCGGTTTCCTTGACCCGGCGAATAACAGCAATGGCCCGGCCTTCGGTCTTTGGGTTGCTTTGGCCACTGGCGGACCTTTGGTTGAACTGTCCATCGCCACCGGAGTATCTTCCATCGAGAAGGTCGCGGACCGCATTGCCTTGTACCCGAACCCTGCGATCAACGCGGCGAATTTGGAGATCCAAGGCGCAAAGAGCGATCGCGTGAGCTTACAGATCGCCGATGTGACCGGTCGTATCGTGAAGGATCTGGGCATTCGTGCAACAGGGGCCGATGGCAGCGTGATGACCATTGACGTAAGTAGCTTGACTACGGGCAGCTACCGATTGATCATGTCTACCACAAATGCCTACACTTCACTTCCTTTGCAAATTGTTCGCTAAGCCCAGCACCTACCCGCAGTAATGAGGAAGAGGCGATCATGGCGATCGCCTCTTCCTATATTGCATTGATGACTCATTGAATGAAAATAGAACCAGCCTATTTCAGCGACCGGTTCAGCATCAAGGACCTGGAACTCTTCTCCGGGATCAAAGCCCATACTATCCGGGCTTGGGAGCGGCGTTACGGGCTGCTGAAACCTTCGCGGAGCGATACGAACATCCGGTCCTACGGAATGGACGAATTACGCACGGTCCTCAACACATCGCTCTTGTTGAAGAGAGGCATGTCCATCTCACAGGTCGCAGCGCTGACGGAAGAGCAGCGTCGGGAGAAGATCAAGACCGGTATCAGCGACCAATTGGGCAAGGATGAGGCCCTGAACGCATTGAAAATGGCCACAGTGGCCTACGATGAAGAGCTGTTCGAGCGCACTTCACGGATTTACCGGATCGACCATGGCTTCGAAGCCTTGGTGGAGAATCTCTACCTGCCCGTACTTAACATGATCGGCCTGTTGTGGCAATCCTCCTCGATCTGTGCGGCCCAGGAACACTTTTCAAGCAACTTGGTGAGGCAGAAGCTCGTGAGCGCAATCGATGCACTTCCGTTGGGAGGCAATGCCGCTCGGCCCTTGGTTGTGCTCTATCTGCCGGAGAATGAGATCCATGAGCTTGGCCTGCTTTACCTTCAATACCGCTTGCGCAGGGAAGGAAGGCGCACGATCTACCTCGGTGGCAGTGTTCCGATCGAGGACATCGCCGACTTGGTGCGTCAATGGCCGGGGGCGTTGGACGTTTGTTCCATCCTCACTGTCTTTCCTCAAGCGGACCACCTCCCCAAATACTTGACGGCACTCGATGACCAGCTCAAGGAGCCGGAGATCCGCATCCACCTATGCGGTCCGGTTTTAGCGGGGATCGACCCACTGGGCCTTCCACGGCGGGTTACAGTGCATACCAGCATCCCGAATATGCTGCAGGCCGTGAATGGCGAACGGGGCTGAGGAGTTGGCCTGAAAGCGACAGGAAACACTTCCGGAACACAAGGCCGAGACAGGCTACGGCGCCTTCTTTTTATGCTTCGTCTTCCGCGTATAGGTCTTCTTGCTCTTCTCCACCTTCTCGCGGAAACGCCCGTCCAGCGCGCCTTGCTCCTTGCGCTCTTCACGCACGGCTGCCTGCTCGATCTGCAGGAGCTGCTTTTTGGTGATGCGTTTTTTGGGCATTTCTCTGATGTTGAACCGCAACGGCGCAACGAGCGCAACGGTTACGCAACGTTGCGGGTTCACCGCAAAGACGCTAAGAGCGCTAAGAAGGTTTACTGATGGATTAACGCCGATCAATGCAACGCACTCCTTCGCCAAAGCGCTTCGACGGTGTTGGCCTGACAACTGACAACCCGCCGTCGCCAAGGTGCTTTGGCGGGGGAACTTGACAACTAAGAAGATCACTGATCAGCCTTCAGTACCATCGCAGCTGCACGCATGGCGTGCGCACGTTCCTTGCCCAGGTAGCGTTCCACGGCGGCATGCACGAGATAGATCACCGGCGTGGACAACAATGCTACAATGAATTTATAGCAGTACGCGGTGATCACCAGCGCGGTGCATTGCGCGAAGGGCATGCCTTTGAAAAGCCAGAACGCCACATAGGTCACCACCACACTATCGATGAGCTGGCTGATGAGCGTGCTGCCCGTGGCGCGCAGCCAGATGCGTTTGTCGCCCGTGATGCGCTTGAGGTGCCGGAACGTGCGCGCATCCACGAGCTGCCCGATAATGAAGGCGGCAAGCGAGCCGATGATGATGTTGTTGCCCTGCCCGAAGATGCTTTTGAACGCCGCTTGCATGTCCGGTACTCCCTGTCCCGCGCTGCTGCTCATCCACCAGCCCCGGTCAGGCGGCATGTGGATGGCGAACCACATCAGGACGAATGTAAACGCGATCAGAGCAGCGGTAATGAGCGTGAGGAAACGGACGCCGCGCACACCGAAATAATCGTTGATCACATCGGTCATAATGAAGATGATGGGCCACGGTAGCACGCCCACACTGAGCACGAACGACAAATGCTGCTGGCCCAACAAGGTGAAATCCGCTTTGTCCAAGCCCAGTACTGTTTCCAATTGGAAGAGCTTCACGCCGATCATTTCCGCGACGATGGCACTTGCCACGAAAAAAGACCCGAGGATGATGTAGAGGCGGGTTGCCTTATCACCGAGGATGGCGTGGATCATGCGTCCATTTTCACCGTGTCGCCGACATGGACCGTCCCTCCTTCCGGAAAAGTCGCATTGATGCCAAAACGAACGTTATTGCCCACGGAGCGATAGGTGGCCAAAGTGCGCAAGGGCTCTTTGGCACGTGCGCCTGTTCGCTGGTCCGTTGTGATGATGACGCAACGCAAGCAGGGCTTCACGAAATTGAAATGCGACTCGCCGACGGTGATGGTTTTCCAATCATCCTCTTGGAACGGCTTACCACCTGCAATTACAAAGTTGGGCCGAAAGCGGTCCATCGGCAAAGGCGTTTCCAGCCGTGCGTTGAGTTCGTCCAATGAAGCTTGCGAAATGAACAGAGAGGGATAACCGTCACTGAGCGCCACGGGGACATCAGCGTAAACCGGGTCCGTGGTGCGCCGTGTGCTGTCGGGCATAAAAGCCAACCGGACACGGCGTTGCATGGCTGCGCTGAACCATTGATGCATGCTTTCTTGGCCAAGTAAAAGTTCCACTCCATCGTTCCAAACCTTGGCCTGTACTTGCTCGCCTTCGCGAAGTGACCAAGGCAGATCAATCGTGTTTCCGTTCCGCGTATCGGTTACTCGGAAACCGTTGCCGAAAGGAGTGCAATGCAGGCAGGCCATGGCCGGGCATTCGCGTTGCGAAACGAAACGTCCGTCCGGATCGATCAGCATCCAGCGTCGGTCGTGTTCCAGACCGCGGTCGGTTAAGAGCACCTGCGGAACGGCAAAGCCGCCGAGGGACTTTACCGGGTAGACATGGATTGATGCGATTGTGGTCGGCATCATGGCTCTGTTCGTACCACACGCACCAAGCGGTCACCGCGTGGCGTCGTCAGCACCAAATAATAAACACCGGCTTCTTCCGGAAGCACACATCGCCAGCCTTGCGCATTCCGCGTGGTCCGCAATGGCGCACGTTTGCCGGAGGCATCAAATGCCGTGATCTTGGATGCTTCCGGAATTGCGATCACCACAACGCCATCCCGGGTCGGGTTCGGGAAGACCTGCGGCACGGTTTGTTGCACCGTGTTCATGCCCAGCCCAATGTCCATCAGTGAATCCGCGGCCACAAGCTCAGGGGTGCCGTCGGCATTTTCATATTTCGTGCGGAAGCTGTCAATGCGCGGTCCGTGAAAGCTGAACATTTCCTGGTTCCACAAAGGAGGCACGGGCTGGTAATATACCTTGGCATTCACGTGTAACGGCCCTGCATAGCCGTTGGTGGCGATGTGGTAGTGAACGATGTCGGCGCCGTTGCCTTCCACACCGTCCGCATCGTGGTTGAAATCGGGGTCGTTAAGGGCCAGTCCGGCGATCAATGTGGTGTCGTAGCTGGGGTGTGATGTGCTGAAGCCCACGGGCACAAGGCGGTTGTCTTTTAGCGGGAATGACGCGCGGTGCAAAGTAGTAGTGACGTTTCCGTTCACGTCCCCCATTACCATTTCGTAGATCTGCACTTGGTCACCTTGCGTGATCACGTTGTGGTGCGGTTCGTAGCCAGCATCGTGGCCGTAAAGTTCATAGGTGCTGTCCCAGCGCCCACTTTGGAAGAGCGTGTCTCCGTTCTCTTTCAGCGCGACTACTTGCACAAATGCCCGTCTACTCGGGTATCCGCTGGGGAATTTGTGACCGATACGATTGGTCAATGACACGTCCACGAAAAGGGAATCCGCAGTTCTTTCCTGCACCGTAGAAAGCAACTCCACAGCACGTTGCAACTGGGCCTGGCTGCGCGCAATGGTGCTGTCGAACTGGATGTCCGTGGCCGGAATGCCCAAGGCTGTTGCGTGCTCCTTCAGCAGTTTCAGCATGAACGTGTTGCCGCCAGCGAGGTGGTGTTTTCCGAAGGGCGATTGACCGGTGAGGAAAATATAGCCGGACGCCAGCACAACGGAATCCTGGATCCGCGGCAAGTGGCAACTACGGCAGTTCTGTTCCGTGCCGTAGTACACCGAGTTTTTGTACTCCTGCCATGTAGCTTGTTCGGTGAATTCCCCACCAGTGAAATTGCCATCGAGATCAGTAGTCTCGGTGATCAACGTGTGGCAACCGGCGCACACGCGGCCATCCAGGATATGGGCGCCTTGGTCCGGGGTGAAGCCCACGAAGAACTCCATGATCGAGGGATTGATCTGTGCTTGGGTGTACGGCCCCCAAACACGCGCGCTGTCGAAGTGGAGTTCACCGGAGAAGAAACGCCCTGCGGAATCGGGGTTTTGCGCATGGCAAGCGAGGCATGAAACACCGTCGTGCGCGAACACGCTGGTATCGTAGTTCGCCATGGTGAACGGCGGGTTGCCGAGCATTTGCTGCTCATATACGGCCAAGGGCGCATGGCACTTGAGGCAAGCATGTTCGATCTCCTCCTTGTGCACGGGATTCACCAATCCTTCATGCTCGATCTTGGCTTCGAAGAACGGGTCGCGCCCGCTGTTTCCCATCATACTGCTGCGCCAATCGTCGGCCACGTTTACATCCACGCCTTCCGGGGTCACCATGGCGTAACCGGTGGAATCGTGGCCGTGGCAACCTGCGCACCTGCCCGCTGTAACGAAGTAGGTGCCGAACTGCACGTCCAATCCTTCGATCTGCCCGCGCATTAGCGCCAGTTCCAGTGGGCTGTGTGGACCCTTTACTGGCGTGGTGGCAGTGGTCCAAGCGGCTAACAGCACCACGAGACCGCAGAGCAACATGGCAACACGGGTGGTTTTTGAAACGGCTGGGCGAAGCGGCATGGGGGAGGCCAAGTTATGGAGGGCCGGGGTTGAGGTTTTTACCGCAACGGCGCAAGGACACAACGGGGCCGCAACGAAATAAGGGAAATACCACTAAGGACGCTAAGGACACGAAGGAGCCGAAGTAGACATAGAAGGGCAAGGAAAAGCGCTGCCTTCGGCATCAAGGTCGCAACGGAATGCGGCGTTTACCACGAAGAACGCGAAGAACACGAAGAAAGAAAAGAAACGACGCTGGCTGTGGTCTTCAAACGCACGAATGATGGCTACAGCGATTGCCCTGTGTTAATTGGACATGGCTTGGATCCACCTATGCGCACACCTTGGTTGATGGATCCGCGTTGTTGGGTTTGAGCGCTCGATCCGCGCCGCTATTTTTACCGCATGAGCTTTCGCGTTTTCAATCTTCTTTCACGCCACGTCATTCAAGCCTGTGCTTTGGTTTTGGGCTTCTTCGCACTGGCACCCGCCGCAGCGCAGACCGTGTTGCCTTACGTGGACCATTGGGACAGCCTGAAAACGATGAAGAAGAGCGAGGGGCTTTTTGTGAACGGCCGCGAATGGGGCGAATGGAAATTCTGGGACACGCAAGGGCGGCTCACGGAGAAGAGCGATTTTAAAAGCGGCCAACGGGACGGGCATGTGGTGATCTATTACGACAACGGGAAAGTGCAACACGACGGCTGGATCAAACAGGGCAAGCAGGACAGCACCATGCAGAGCTTCTACCGCACGGGTCAACTGATGGAGGCGGGGAGCTATGTGGGCGACGCGAAGCGCGGCCCCTGGAATTATTTCTATCCCGACGGGCGGAAAATGCTCACCGAGCAATGCGACAAGGACGTGTGCCTAAGCATTGACGCCTGGGACCGCGACAGCGTGCAGACTTTGGTGAAAGGCGAAGGCGTGATCCGCACCTACTATCCGGGCGGGGATACGGCGGAGGTGAGCAGCTACCACCTCGGCGTACGCAGTGGGGAACAGCGTGCATATTGGCCAGCAAGCAATTTGAAGTCGAAAGGGCAATGGCTCGGCGGCGGGCAACATGGTGTTTGGGATTACTGGACGTCGGGCGGCGTGAAAGAGCGCACGGAAACTTGGCGGATGGGCAAGTTGGACGGCCCCTTCACCTCGTGGTATACCCATGGCGCGGAAAACGTAACCGGCTTCTACAAGGAAGGAAAAAAGGACAGCACATGGACGTGGTACACAGCTGAAAGCAAGCGGGACATGTTGGGCAATTTCAAGGTCGACCTGCAGGACGGCCTATGGAAATACTGGTACCCCAACGGCCAGCTCAGCTCCACGGGGCTGTACCGCGCGGGCAAGCAGGAAGGCGAATGGTTGTACTACTACGATGCCGGGCAGAATTGGAAGCGTGGCACTTTCGCGGGAGGGGAAAAGTCCGGGTTATGGACCACCTGGTTCGAAAGCGGCCAAAAGCTTCAAGAAGGTAACTACGCCGCTGGAAAAGAAGAAGGCGAATGGAACAGCTGGTTCGAGAACGGCCAGCAGAAGGACAAAGGGGCCTTCAAACAAGGGCAGATGAACGGCATTTGGCAAGGCTGGCTCCCCAACGGGACTGAAAACTATTTGGCTACATGGAAAGACAACACGAAGAACGGCTCTTGGAAAAGCTGGTACGAAAACGGTAAGGTGCAGGAGGAGGGCTTTTTCGCGGACGGCCGCCGCAGTGGGCGTTGGCTGGAGTATAGCGACAAAGGCCAGTTGCTCAGCGAAGGCACGTACGCCAACGACACGCCCAACGGGCCATGGATCTATTACGATGGCGCCGGGGTAAAGCAGCGTGAACAAGGCTTCGCTAACGGCGACCCAGAAGGCAAATGCGTGGTATACGACCGGCGCGGCCGGATCACGCAGGAAATGAACTACAAAGCCGGGCGCTTGGACGGCACCATGACCATGTACGATGGATCGGGGCGGGTGGTTTCCAAAGTGGAATACGAGAACGGTGTAGTGAAGAGGACACCGCCGCCAGCGGTTAAGGGCAGGAAACGGTAGAGCAATGACCCACTCGGCAAAGAGCCGAGCGGGTGCAAGAAGGATGGTTTAGAAACACGGCCCACTCGGCAAAGAGCCGAGCGGTTGCGCGGGTGCATTCGTAACAGTATGACGTGAAAAAGCCCCGACGCATGCGCCGGGGCCTTGCCACCTGTCCGTTTTAAGCCCCGATCAAGAGGGCTTACGCAGCACAGTGCTCACCGGTAGCCGTTAATGTAAGCGTTAGCGATGATCTCGCTTTCCCTTACCAGCCCCTGCACGATCTCCCGGATCAGCTCATTGAGCTGTTGGTCGGAATAGCGTAGCAGGTCGTTGTACACATGCGACTTGCGCTTGCTGCTCTTGATGAAGGCTATCTTGTCCTTCTTCGTCATGGTCCCTTCAACGGAAGTCCGGCACAAAAGGATCCACAAATTGCAAAATTATTTTCAGGTTCCGCCATGGGCGCGGGAAAGCATGTGCAGGCGGGCTTTCCGCTTAGGCCGCAACCACCGTGCGTGCCCGCAGTGCGAACAGCAAACGCAGGGCGTGGAGGTAGCGGTTCACGTTGCCTGCCATCATCATGCGGGTGGCCACTTCGGTCAACTTTTTGGCGCGATCTTCAAAGGGGTTCATGGTGTGGATTTTTTCGGGTTGTTCCAGCATGCTTTCCAACGCCGTGCCAAACTCAAACAAATAAGCATTGACGGGGCTTTGCGAGCGGCATTCGAGGGGAATACATTCCACACTTCGCATGCCCGGTTTAAAAAAGGCGCGCATATTCCGGTACATCCGGGATCCCCATTCCCCTATATTCGCACCCGATGCATCGGGGCACCTACCTAGTCGGGGTTGCGGGCGGCAGTGGATCGGGTAAGACAACCCTCGTCCGTGCGCTGCGCAACTTGCTCCCCCCCGATACCGTGACCTTGGTGTCGCAAGACGATTATTACCGGCCTATCGAACAGCAGTTGACGGATTCAAACGGCAAAGTGAACTTTGACCTACCAGCCGCGCTGGACCTGGATCTGCTGGCGGATGACCTCCGCTGTTTAGCACTTGGCGAAGCGGTTTACCGCAAAGAGTACACGTTCAATGTGGCGGGCGAAGAAGAGCGGTGGATGGAGATCCGGCCTGCTCAGGTTATCCTGGTGGAAGGCCTGTTCCTGCTACAGCACCGTGCCATCCGCGACCAGTTGGACCTGAAGGTCTTTGTGGACGCCAGTGAGGGGGTTCAGTTGCAACGCCGCTTGGCCCGCGACCAGCGCGAACGCGGATACAGTATCGAGGATATTCACTACCAGTGGGACAACCACGTAATGCCGGCGTATCGGGACCACCTGCTACCCTACCGTTCACTGTGCGACCTGCACGTCGTGAACGAGTCACAGTACCAGAAAGCATTGGGCGTACTGCGCGACCATTTACTGCAGCGCACCGGGGTGCCGGAAATGAAAGTGGTTGCCGCTTGAAGTGAGCGCTACCCAAGATCGCCTGTGCAATAAGCACTCACCCCGCGTAAAGCCCGTTCTGCCGGATGTAGGCGAGCACTTTCGGGTCCAAAAGGCCGTCCACAGGTTTCCAATTGCGCAGCCTTACTCGTATGCCCGTAGAGGACATGGTGACTTGCGGAGCTTCAGGCACGAAGGTCACCGAGGGATGGTACATTAGCTCAGCTTGTGCTTGGTGCTCCTCCAAGCCTAGCCGGGGATAAACAAGAACCTTGGTATGTTCCAACATCGGGAGCGCGTCCTTCCACAAGTGCAACGAAGCGAGGTTATCACTACCGATGATAAGTGAAAACTCGTGGTTAGGCCAACGGTTATGCATAAAGGCAAGTGTGTCCGCAGTGTAGTTCGGCCTTGGCATGTCGAGTTCCAGACCGCTGGCGGAAAGGCCCTCGATGCCCTGTGTGGCCAGGCGCACCATCGCTAAGCGATGCTGTTCCGGGCTAAGGCGGCGGTCCTGTTTGAATGGATTTTGCGGTGTGACCACCAACCACACTTGGTCGAGCCCCTTGTGTTCGTGCATGTAACGGGCCACGGCCACATGGCCGAGGTGTGGTGGATCAAAGGAACCGAAGAGACAGCCTACTTTCATCGGTCCAGAAAGTTTTTCACGGCTTCATGCGCTTCATCACAAGCTTCGCGCATGTCATCGTTCACCACCACCATATCGTAGTGGACGGTGAAGGTGAGTTCATGCGCGGCTTTGTCCACCCGGATACGGAGCGTTTCCGGCGTTTCCGTGCCCCGCAACAACAGGCGCTGCTCCAATGTTGCAATGGTGGGCGGCGAAACAAAGAGGGAAAGTGCTTTTTCGCCGAAAATCTCCTTCAGGCGCAAGCCCCCGACCACGTCGACATCAAAAACGGGATGTTTTCCCGCAGCCCAGATGCGGTCGATCTCGCTGCGCAATGTACCATAGTAACGCCCCGGATACACCTCTTCCCACTCCACAAAAGCGTCGGCGGCGATGCGTTTACGGAATTCATCCGCAGAGAGAAAATAATAATCGTAGCCATCGCGCTCATGGTCGCGTTTAGGTCGGCTGGTTGCGCTGATGGAGAAATCCAAGCCGAGGTCGCGGCCCAACAGGTGGCGTACAAGCGTAGTTTTTCCCGCACCGGAAGGGGCTGAAACAATGACGCACTTTCCGGTTTCCATGGCAAGTCCGATCAGAGCACGTTGAGCATTTGTTCCTTTACCTTCTCCAACTCGTCCTTCATCAACACCACGAGCTTTTGCATTTCGGCATCGTTGCTCTTGGAGCCCAACGTGTTGATCTCACGGCCCATCTCCTGACCAATGAAGTTGAGTTTCCGGCCTTGGCCTTCTTCGGAATCCATGGTCGTGAGGAAATATTCGCAATGCGTGGCGAGGCGCAGTTTCTCTTCCGTAACGTCCAGTTTCTCCAGGTAAAACACCAGTTCCTGTTCAAAACGGTCCTGGTCCACCTTGATCTGCAGATCGTTCAGTTTGGCATTGATGCGTTCGCGCGTCCGCCCGATGCGGTCGCCATCCATTTGGCCCACTTCCGCCAGCAAGCGCACGATGTTTCCGGTACGTTCTTTCAGCTCGTCATGCAGCTTCGCGCCTTCCGCCTTGCGGAATTCCTCGAACGCTGCCCATGCACGTTCCACCAAAGCGAAAACGGACTTCCACTCCGTGGGATCAAATTCTTCTTTTGCCGTGCCCATCACGTCCGGCATGCGTAGCACGTGCGCCATCAGGTCCGTGGAGGAGTTAGGCGCGATGGAACGGACAATACCGTCGAGTTCATTGTAATAATTACGGACAAGATCAGCATTAAAAGTGCCTCTTCCGGCAACTTTCGTGCCATCCACATTGATGAACAGGTCCGCTTTTCCGCGCACGACGCGCTCCCCGGCCCATTGGCGAAGTTCCGTTTCCTTCTCGCGCCAAACGGAGGGCAATTTCACTTGCAGGTCGAGTTGCTTGCTGTTAAGGGACCGCAATTCCACGGTCACCTTTTTCTCATTCAACAAACCTTCGGCACGGCCGAAGCCGGTCATGGAGCGCAACATGCGGACAAATGTAGACGGGCGCGGGGGTTTAGACGTTCGGATTGATTTTTACCGCAACGGCGCAACTACGCAACGGGGGCGCAACGTTTTCTGACGCCAAAACGCGAAGAGGTTTGATCGTAACGCCAGGCAAGCTCACAACGGACGCAACGAACATTCCGCAGGTGTCATCAGACTTGCTATGCCGGTCAAGCGGCGGGTTCCTTCGCCTTCTTCCCCACCAACCACACACCGGTAAAAATGCACAACGCAGCCCCGAGCTGCGGCCACCCCAGCCCGAGGTCGCCGCGCACCACGAAATACGACGCTAGCAACGCCAACAAGGGTTGCAGATAGATGAAGGTGCCCGCTACACTGGGTTGGACTATCCGCAGTGCCCACGTGTTCAGCAGGTAGGCCACGAAGGTCACCATCACCACCACAAAAGCCAAGCTCCACGCATCCGGTGCGGTAAGTCCTTGCCAATCCACCTCCGAAAATTCATGCAGGCCGAAGGGCACGACGATCACACTTCCGACCAGGAAGCACCACGCCATCACGGTAACGGCGGAATACTTCGACATCAGCGGCTTCACCATCACTAAAAACACGGCATAGGAGCATGCATTTATGAGGATGAAAAGGTCCCCGAGCATGGTGGCGCCGTCGTTGTGCGCAGTGCCAAGCACGATGAGCATGATCGCACCCACCGCGCCTGAGGCCACGCCCATTGCTTTGTTACGCGTGATGCGCTCGCCGATAAGCACACCACTAAGCACCAGCACGAGAATGGGCGTGGCCACCATGATGATGCTGGCATGCACGGGCGATGTGCGCATGAGACCGTGGAAGAACATCAATTGGTTCACCGCAACGCCGGTAATGCCGCAGATCACCAACCGCTTTGCATCGGCCCAAGCGACTTTTTCCCGCTTGATGAGCCACACCGGCCAAAACAACAGTTTTGCACCGGCAACGCGCAGTAGGATGAAACCCGATGGGCCGATCACACCGGGCATCAAGCCTTTGGCCACCACATAATTGATGCCGTACAGCAAGTTCACGAAAAACAGCGCCGCCAAAGCGAGTGTGCGGCGATCTAAGCCTGAAGGCATGCAAAGGGAGTAACGTTGATCGCACGGAGCGAATACCTTGGCCCCGTGGCAAAGGTGGTACAAGAAGACTTGGGGATCGACCCAAAGGACGAGCGCGAAGTGCGGCGTTCGTTCCGTGTATGGCGTTCGTTGCTACCCATCGCCTTCGGCTTGCTGGCCGTAGGCTTCCTTTTATGGCACGAGCTGCGCGAGCAAGGCTTCGAGCAGGTGGCGAGCGGCACCGGCAATTATGCTTGGGTGGACACGGACCACAACGGCGAGGTTGACCTTGGCAAACCGGAGGATTTCGCGCTTACCGAGCACGGCGATTATCGCCTAATGAGCGGCATGGAGCGCTTGCGCAGCGTACATCTTGCACCGTGGGGCTTGCTGCTGCTGTTCGCGGCGCTCATCGCCAACGGCCTACGTGATTTCGGGTACATCGTGCGCCTGCGCATCCTCACCGACGGGGAGTTCGGTTGGAAGCGCTCCTTCCAGGTGATCGCCTTGTGGGAATTCGCCACGGCAGTAGCTCCGGCGGTAGTGGGCGGCACCAGCGTAGCGATCTACGTAATGGCCAAGGACGGCACGCCGCTGGGCCGCAGTGCAGCGATCGTACTGGTAACCGCCATGCTGGATGAGCTCTTTTTCTTGCTGTTCGCCCCAGCGGTGTTCTTCCTTGCTGGTATGGACAATCTATTTCCCCCGGAGCTGGACGAGGCCTTGTGGGGGTTGCCCGTACAGGCGCTCTTTTGGATCGGTTATGCGTTCATCGCGGTGATGAAGATCACGGTGTTCTACTCCGTCTTTTTCCGTCCGCGAGCCATCAAGTTATTCTTGGTGAACCTGTTCAAGCACCGGTGGATCCGTCGTTTTCGGCCAAACATGGCCCAAGCGGGCGATGACCTGATCGCGGCCAGTGATCAGTTCAAGGGGCGTTCCGTTAGCTTTTGGCTCAAGGCGATCGCCGCGACATGGTGCTCTTGGGGTTCGCGCTTCCTTGTGCTGAACCTCATTGCGGCGGCATTCTTCACCGTACAAGGCCATGCGCTGATGTACGCGCGGCAGATCGTGCTGTGGGTTATCCTATTGATCAGCCCCACGCCCGGTGCCAGCGGTGCCGCGGAGTTTGCTTTCGTAGGCTTCATGCGCGACCTGTTGCCCGCAGGGGCCATGCTTGTTGTGGTAGCGTTGCTGTGGCGCTTGTTCACTTATTACCTCTACCTGTTCGTGGGCGCTGCGGTGGCTCCCGGCTGGTTGCGGCGCACGAGTAACCGCGCCTCGGAGAAAAAAGCTGCTCCAGTTTCCGGGAATTGACCACTTTTGCACCCCAATTCGCTGGCTACCATGTCCCCTACCCGAACGGCCCCGGTACCCGAACGAGGCCCCGAAACACCGGCAGCCGCCAAGGCGCTAAAAGCTTCCGGCACCGTTGAGGTACTGCGCATCAAGCGGCGCAGCCGCAAACATCCGGAGCTTTTGCTGTTCAAGGGCGCACCCGCATCAAAAAGGAGCACGGTTAAGAGTGCTTTGGTAACCTTGGTGCCTTCCGGGAAGAAAGTACCCACGCCCTACTTGGATCCGGAGAACAACCGGCTGCATGTTTTCTACGACGACCCCGAGCACAAGGAACTTGTTGCGCTGATCGCCGAACCGGGCGCTTTCCTCTGGTACTTCTGGAAAAGTTTCGACGGCAGCCAAAGCCACGCTTGGCCGCTGCGTGCCAATTGAGCGGCAGCGCATTCTCCTTCCATCCAGAAAACCGACCGGCCATCCCACATGGCCCTACCACATCCATTTCACCAGTAGTTTCGAGCCCCTAAGCAACTTTCCAGTCAATGGCCCACCCCCGATTCCTTCCCGCCGCGCTGATCATCATCGCCGGTCTTTCCGCTTGCACCAGCACACCGAAAATGCCTGAAACCACTTCAACAATCCCCAAAGTGGCCGCCTTCGATGTGGCCGGCATGGACACCACGGCCAAGCCGTGCGACGATTTCGACCGCTTCGCCAACGGCAAGTGGAAAGATGAAAACCCGGTACCCGCCACGGAATCGCGTTGGGGCGCTTTCGGCATTTTGGCCAAGGAAAATTTGGAGGTGAAGGTGAAGAGCATCATCGACACGTTGATGGCCGAGAAGGATGCCCAAAAGGGCACTCCGGCACAGCTTGTGGGAGACTTCTACAGCTCCTACATGGACACGGTGACCTTGGAGAAGCTGGGAGCTACGCCGCTGAAGCCTTGGATGGACCGCATCGACGGTTTGAAGGACTTGCAGGAACAAGCCGCGCTTGCCGGTGAATATGGCCGCCTCGGAGTTTCTTCTTTCTTGGGCCAGTACGCGCAGCCGGACCAGCAGAACAGCAAAATGAACACACTGTACAGCGATCAGGACGGGTTGAGCCTCGGCGAGCGCAGCTACTACGAAGGCCAAGACAGCTCAATGGTGAACATCCGGAAAGAATTCGTTCACCACGTGGACACGATGTTCGCTTTGGCCGGCCTGGCGGAAACCGATGCTGGCAAAACCATATTGGCTTTCGAGACCGGACTTTCCAAGTTCCAGCTCACCAACATCGAGCGTCGCGACCCGAGCATCTACACCAAAATGGCCGTAGCCGACTACGTAAAGCTTTCGCCGAAATACGACATCGCCACCGCTATGGCGAAGGCCGGCATCAAGAGCGACACGGTGCTGGTGGAGAACAAGGAGTACGTTCAGAAGGCTTCGGCCTACATCGCCTCCACCCCGCTCAGCACGTTGAAGACCTGGATGAAGTGGCAACTGCTTTCCACTTATGCCAACACGCTGAACCAAGCCATCAGCGCGGAGAATTTCCATTTCAACGGTACCGTATTGAGCGGAACCAAGGAGCAGAAGACTCGCGAACTGCGCGCCCTGCGAGCCACCGACGGCCTGTTGGGTGAGCCTGTGGGCAAGCTGTATGCGGAGAAATACTTCCCTGCTTCCTCGCGCAAGAAGGTTGAGGACATGATCGAGAACGTTCGGACGGTATATGGTGAGCACATCAAGAACCTCACTTGGATGAGCCCCGAGACGAAGGAAAAGGCGCTGGAAAAACTGGCGCTCTTCACCACTAAGATCGGTTATCCGGACACGTGGAAGGATTACAGCATGGTGGACATCAAGCCGAACACACTGATGGAGAACACCATGCACCTGATCGAATGGCGCAGCAACGACAACTTGGTGCGCATTGGTAAGCCGGTCGATCCGAAGGAATGGGGCATGACGCCACAGACGGTGAACGCCTACTACAACCCCACGATGAACGAAGTAGTGTTCCCCGCCGGGATCTTGCAGCCACCATTCTTCAACCCCGATGCGGACGATGCCATCAACTACGGCGGCATTATCGCGGTGATCGGCCACGAGCTCACCCACGGTTTCGATGACCAAGGCGCGAAATACGACGGCCACGGCAACCTCGTGAACTGGTGGACGCCCAGCGACAAAGCGAACTTCGACTCGCTCGCTGGCAAGTTGATCACCTACTTCGACAAGCAGGAAGCCATGCCCGGTGTATTCATCAAAGGCGCGCTCACCGTGGGCGAGAACATTGCGGACCAAGGCGGCCTAACGTTGAGCTACGCAGCATTGAAGCGCAGCTTGGAAGGCAAACCCGAGCCTGCACTCATCGATGGCTACACCTGGCAGCAGCGCTTTTTCTTGGGCTGGGCACAAGTTTGGCGCGACAACATCCGTCCGGAAGCATTGCGTATGCGCATCGAACGCGATCCGCACAGCCCGGCTCACTTCCGCATCGATGCGGCGTTGGGCCAGTTCAAGCCGTTCTCTGAGGCTTGGTGCGCTGGTGCCGCTGGAACCATGGTGGTGCCAGATAGTGAGCGCGTTGTGATTTGGTGAGTTTAGTTGTCCGTTGTCAGTTGTCCGTTGTCAGGTCCTAATCTGGAACTGCGGTGGTAAGCCGACTACTCCGTGCGATTGACTGGCGCCGCAACGTCAGGTACCAAGCCTTTGCAGGAGTACTTTGGCGATGCAACGCCTAACTACAGACAACTGAGAACTGACAACTTTACTACCATGCCCGACACCTACCGCACCGAACTCTCCTCCCTTGGCGAATTCGGTTTGATCGACCGGATCACTGCTGCTGTTGAACTCGTTAATCCGTCTTCCGTGCAAGGCATCGGCGACGATGCTGCCGTGATCGACCCCGCGTCGGGCGCGGAGGGACAGTCTTTGGTGCAAGTGGTCACCACGGACATGCTGGTGGAAGGCGTTCACTTCGACCTGAGCTATGTGCCGTTGAAGCACCTCGGATACAAAGCAATGGTCGTGAACTTCAGCGATGTGTACGCCATGAACGCAGTGCCAAAGCAGGTCACCGTGTCTATCGCGATCAGCAACCGTTTTTCGTTGGAAGCCGTGGATGAATTGTACGCGGGCATGCTCGCGGCTTGCCAAGCCTACGGCGTAGACTTGGTGGGCGGCGACACCACATCGTCCACCAGTGGTTTAGTGCTCAGCATTACGGCCATAGGCACGGCGAAGAAGGAAGACATCGTTTATCGTCACGGCGCCAAGGAAGGCGACCTGCTGGTTGTAAGCGGAGATCTCGGCGGTGCCTTCATGGGTCTGCAAGTGCTTGAGCGGGAGAAAACCGTTTTCAAACAGGACCCGAACGTGCAACCGGACCTGGTGGGCTTTGACTACATACTGGAACGACAATTGAAACCTGAAGCACGCAAGGACGTCATCGCCATGTTCGCGGAAATGAAGCTGAAACCCACCGCGATGATCGACATCAGCGATGGCTTGGCCAGCGACGTGCTGCACATTGCACGCCGCTCCGAGCTGGGCGTGAAGATCTACGAGGACAAGCTGCCGATGGACCCGGTGACGATAAGCACCGCGCACGATTTCAACCTGGACCCAACCACCTGCGCACTGAACGGCGGTGAGGACTACGAGCTGCTCTTCACCATCCCCCAAGGCGACTACGACAAGGTGAAGGGTTCACCGCACTTTACGGTGGTTGGCCACATGACCGATGCCGCCAGCGGCTACCAATTGGTGGACCGGCAAGGCGGCCAGCATGAGCTGAAGGCGCAGGGTTGGGATGCGCTGCTAAAGAAATAAGTTTTGATTAGCGGATGAGATCGATTAGCTGATTAGCTGATTCGAATATCGAAAGATTCCGCAGCAGCTCACTATTGCGAATGGCCTAAGGATTCGCAAATTGCTAATTGCTGATCGCTAATTCCGACTGCCGACGCAGCCTACCGGAATTAGCGATCAGCAATTAGGAATTAGCAATTAAGAAAGTCCCGGCGGAGGAGCGAGGGGCTGGCCATCGCTCCGCAACCCTCATTGCTGGTCCTCGTCGCTGGACGATGAACCGCTTCCGCCGGAACCGGTATTGCGCACTTTGCCGCTGCCACTGACCGCTTTGGTCAACTCCCCTTTCGTGTTTACCACGACGCTTCCGGATCCAGCAATGCTGGCAGCGCCAGTGCCAGCCTCCATTTCGCTCGCATCCACATCGCCGGAGCCGGAAATGCTCACCTTCACATTGTCGGTACGACCAGCGATCTTGACATCGCCGCTGCCGGCCACGGAGATCTTGGTCTTGCCGGAAACTTCGGCCTTGCCACCATTTACATCGCCGCTGCCTGCCACTGAAATATTGAGTCCGGCCAGCCCCTTGAACGAGCTGAACTTGATGTCACCCGAGCCGGCAATAGACAAGTCCATGGAGCCAGTTTGATCAAAATCTGCGATACTCACCATGCCCGACCCGCCTAAGCCTACCGCGCGCAATTCCGGCATGGTGACCACCACCATGGGCGCTTTGTCAAAGTCGCATTTGCAATCCTTTTTCTTTTTGATCTCCTTTTTGGCACATTCGATCTTCAAGGCTCCTTTCTCGACCGTCACTTCCACGAGATCCATCGCGTCCGCGTCACCTTCCACGTTCACGGAGAACGGCCCTTGGGCGATTGTTACGTTCACCGGCCCGCTCGCCTGAACGGAAGTGAAATCCTTCAAGTCCAGTTGGGTCGCGGGGGCGAGCGCTGCGACCGGCACAGGTTCCGGAGCCACGGGCAGTGGTTCAGCAGTCTCAACGGTGACAGGCTGCATAGGTTCCATGGTAGCAGTTGGCTCCGCAACGGGCATGGGAAGCGTTTCCATCGTCTTCACTTCCGGCACAGTTTCTTTCACCGCTACCAATGCAGGGGCTGGAGCTTCTGCCATTTGCAAAACCGGTTGCACTTCCTGTACAGGTATTTCGGCCAATTCCGGCACCAACTCCAACACTGGCGGTGTTGCGGCGCTTACGGGTGGCACCTGGCTTTTAGCAGCAAGGAAAAAAGTTAGTCCGGCAACGATCAAGGTTCCTGCGGTTGTCATGATGAATGAGTTTAGGTTGATGTTTTTGTACCAGGCATTCGCAGCGGGCACGGCGGGAAAAGCCAAGACCATGCGGTCCACTTCCTGCAGTGAAAGCTCGGCGGGAAGGTCCCGCAGCAGCTCCAGCGCGTTATCGGTTTCTTCGTGCTGCATCATAGCATGATCGTTTTTAGGGTGCCCAGAACGTTGGCGTCGGCGCTTTTCGCCCTTCCTTCCAACAGATCGCGCAGCTTGGTCCGCGCACGGCTCACGCGCGTTTTCACGGAACCTTCGGAACACGCTTGTATCGTGGCGATCTCCGCCATGGGCACACCGGAAACTTCGAACAGCACCAAGGCTTCGCGCTGGTCTTTGGGCAACCGGTCCAAGGCCGCATAGACGATGTTGACATCCGCCATCATCTCCGCCGTGGCGCCGCGTTCCATCAGTTTCGCGGCCTGCTTTTCACAGATCGCCTCGTTCCTGCGCTCAATCCGCCACACGCTGATCGCTCTGTTCCGTGCGGCGCGCACCAAGTAGTGCAGCAGCTCTTCTTTGTTCGCGATTGTATCGAAGTGATGAAAGGCCGACAAAAGCACGTCCTGCACAAGATCTTCCGCAGGCAGCTTTCCGTAGGCCACCGCCGAGCAGTAGCGCACGAACGGCTCGTGGCACTTGGCGTAGGCCTGCATGAATGCTATTTGTTTTACGTCGGGCACGGGAGGTGGGCTTCAGAAGTATAGTCGCACAAGTTGGGGAAAGGTTACAAGGTGGTGGAAATTGAAAAGGCTGGTGGTTGGACGGGATTGCTCGTAGCACGACTTGTTTTTGCGGACAGGATTACAGCCCCGATACGTATCGGGGTACAGGATTGATGCCGCCTGCGACGGCTTTGCGCCACAGGATAGGTCCACAAAGTTCAATCGAAGTGCGCACAACAATTTGATCCATTTTCCGCTTTGTCACCGTACATGTAGCAGCTTCATTCCGCAGATTGGCCACGACTTTCCGCGCTGGAATTACTTTTGTTCAACTTTCAACTCGACCGCCCGTGCCCAAATCCACCAGCCCCTACCCCCTGCTCGAGCGCATCATCGTCCCTTCGGACCTGCGTGAAATACCCGAAGCGCAGCTCGATCAGGTGTGCCAAGAGCTCCGCGATTTCATCATTGATGTGGTTAGCGTGAAGGGCGGCCACTTCGGTGCCAGCCTTGGCGTAGTGGAGCTTACCGTGGCGTTGCACTACGTTTTCAATACGCCGTACGACCAGCTCGTTTGGGACGTGGGGCACCAGGCTTACGGGCACAAAATTCTCACCGGTCGTCGAGAGAATTTCCATACCAACCGGCTGTACAAGGGTCTTAGTGGTTTCCCCAAGCGTAGCGAAAGCGAGTATGACACTTTCGGCGTGGGGCATAGCAGCACCTCCATCGGCGGCGCGCTCGGCATGGCCGTGGCCAGCAAGCTGAAAGGCGAGCTGGACCGCCATACCGTGGCCGTGATCGGAGACGGCGCGATGACCGCCGGCATGGCCTTCGAGGCGCTCAACCACGGCGGCACCGCCAACAGCGACCTGCTCGTAGTGCTGAACGACAATTGCATGAGCATCGACCCCAACGTGGGCGCGCTCAAGGAATACCTAACCGACATCACCACCAGCCAGAGCTACAACAAGGTGAAGGACGAAGTGTGGAAACTGCTCGGAAAAGTGAGCAAGTTCGGACCGAACGCACAGTCGGTAGCGCAGAAAGTGGAGAACGCCGTGAAGGCCGCTTTGCTGAAGCAGAGCAACCTCTTTGAGAGCCTGCGCTTCCGCTATTTCGGCCCGGTGGACGGCCACGATGTGGAACGCTTGGTAAAAGTATTGCGCGACCTCAAGGACATTCCCGGCCCGAAGATCCTGCACACGGTAACGATGAAGGGCAAGGGCTACAAGCCCGCTGAAGAAGGCAGCCCCACCATATGGCACTCACCCGGCCTGTTCAACAAGGAGACCGGCGAGATCATCAAGGTGGTGCCGAAAAGTCCGCAGCCGCCGAAATACCAGGACGTCTTCGGCCACACCATTGTGGAGTTGGCGGAGAAGAACCCGAAGATCGTGGGCGTAACGCCCGCCATGCCCAGCGGTTGCTCGCTCAACATCATGATGAAGGCCATGCCGGACCGCGCGTTCGACGTGGGCATCGCGGAGCAGCACGCCGTCACCTTCAGCGCCGGCATGGCCACACAAGGGCTGATCCCGTTCTGCAACATCTACAGCTCCTTCATGCAACGCGCCTACGATCAGGTGGTGCATGATGTGGCGTTGCAAAAACTGCACGTCGTACTCTGTCTCGATCGCGGCGGGCTCGCCGGTGCCGATGGCCCCACGCACCACGGTGCTTTCGACATCGCCTACTTCCGCTGCATCCCGAACATGATCGTGAGCGCACCGATGAACGAGGAGGAATTGCGCAACCTGATGTACACCGCCCAGCTCCGCGACAACGGCCCCTTCAGCATCCGCTACCCGCGCGGCGAAGGCGTGATGACCGAATGGAAAACGCCCTTCCGCGAGATCACCATCGGCACGGGCCGAAAGTTGCGCTCCGGCAACGACATCGCCGTATTGAGCATCGGCCACATCGGCAACATCGCCGCCAAGGGCATCGACGCGCTACAGGCCGAAGGCTACAGCGTGGCGCACTACGACATGCGCTTCGCGAAGCCCATCGACGAGATACTGCTGCACGAGGTCTTCGGCAAGTTCAAGCACGTGATCACGATCGAGGATGGCTGCATCATGGGCGGCATGGGCAGCGCGGTGCTGGAGTTCATGGCCGACAATGGCTACCAGGCCCACGTGAAGCGCCTCGGCATCCCGGACCACTTCATCGAGCACGGCACGCAGAAGGAACTCTACGCGGAATGCGGCTTTGATGATGTGGCGCTTGTTGCTGCGGTGAAGGAGATGCTGCCGGCGGCGAGCAAGGGGAATCGGGCGAGTGCGTGATCACGTCTCGAAAGGTCCAACTGCTCCACACAGTTATGGGATCAGTATTCCTGGACCAGGACCCCCGTCGGGATCTTCAGCGCTGTACTTAGCTTACGGATCACGATGAGCGTGAGCTTCCGCTTTCTGTTCAAGATCTCGCTCACACGGCTCGCAAGCCCGACCACTTCCGCCAGATCCTGCTGGTTCATGTTCATCTGTTCCATGCGGAACTTGATCGCTTCGATCGGGTCGGGCATCCCGATCGGATAATGCTCATCCTCATACTTTTCGATGAGGATGGACAGCACTTCGGCCCCGTCGCCGTCAGGGGTGTCCGCCTCCGCATGAAAGATCTTCTCCAAGCGTTTTAGCGCTCGGTCGTGGTCCTGCTCGTTCTTGATCGCTTTGATCCTCATTTCAGTGTGCTATCCCATCGCTGCGCCAGAGCCTCTTTCACTTCTTCTTGGCTTTTGGTCCGGCCCATGTGAACATCGGCTAACCCGCGCTCCACCTGCTGAAGAAGTTCCTTCTTCGATTGCTTTGTGGCCTTGGCTTTCATGTCAACGAAGTTAGTGGATCTAGGATGAGCCGTGTCCGAAGTAAGAGGTCTACCTTGGCAACTGCCATGGCCGTAAAAAGTGTTCCTCGCTGCCTCATCATCGCCGGACCTAACGGCGCTGGGAAGACCACCTTCGCCAAGACCTTCTTACTTCAGGATGCCCAGATCGAAAATTTCATCAACGCAGATCTGATCGCCTCGGGGCTTTCACCATTGCTTCCTGAACGTGCTGCTCGTGCCGCAGGTCGAATTCTTCTTGAAGAATTGGACCGCATTACAATTGCCGGTGAATCCTTCGCATTGGAGAGCACGTTGAGCGGACGTACCTACTTGCAATTGTTCGAAGGCTGGAAGAAGTTGGGATACCACATCGAGATCGTATTCCTAAGGGTCGAAGACTCCAAGGTCTGTCTTTCTCGTGTGGCCACCAGGGTGAAACAGGGAGGGCATGATGTTCCGGAAAAGGATGTGATCCGCAGGAATATCAGAGGCTGGGCAAATTTCAAGAACCACTATAGTGCCTTGGCTGACAATTGGTGGGTTTTTGACGCTACCGGTCAAAAGCCAGTACTTTTGGAAAAGCATCCATGAAGAAATCCAACTCCAAGCCTCAGGAACTCACCACGAAGTTGATCCTGAAAGGTCTTGAGCGTGCCGCCAAGGAAGCCCGCCGCATGGCCAAGATGCACGGCACCAAGGTGTGGGTGATGATCGACGGGAAAGTGGTGGGGCTAAAGCCCTGATTCAGCGCGCATAGAGGCGCTGCACCACAACCATCGCCGGTTTCCAATTGCCATCGTGGTCGATCAGGCTCCAGCTTGGCCCCGGCCAGCAATCGTTCAGTTGCCAGAGAAGTGTGCCCATGCAATGCGGTTGTGCGGCCATCTGTGCCTCTATGGCGATCTTGTATGCTTTTGCTTGCACGGTTTGGCTGTCTTGGATGAAGCGGCCCAAGGTCTTCGGCTCCTCGCCCAGTTCCTGCTGGATCGCCTTCAGAATTGGCGCGTCCGTTTTGTAACTGCGCTGCCGGAAGCCCAGCGCGGCACTTCCGAGATGAAGCTGCTGCGGATCGATGTGCTTGGCGAGCATCGCACTGTCCGGCCAACTCTGGAAACCGTATTCGCTCACGAAGCGGCCTACGTTGTCCGCCAAAGCTGCGATGGGTTCATCGCCGTGCCAAACGCCCCAGTAGTGCAGGTCGCCGCTGCGCAACCCGGCGGCATTGCCCCAGTTGCTTAGCGGACTGGTCCAGGTGTACGGAAGCCCGACATCGCTCGCGATAGCAGCGAGTTTGCGTGCCCATAGATCGTGGTTCGTCTCAATGATGCGCACAGAATCCAAGCCGTGCAGGTTGTACTTCCTCTGCCAGCCCCAGTTCTTCCACGCCACATCCAATTCATTGTTTCCGCAGAGCAGTGCCAAGCACGGATGGGTGGACACGCGCGCTGTTTGTTCGCGCGCCTCCGTCAACACATTGTCCAAAAATGCGCCTTCCGCTGGCACCATGTTCGCCAGCATGAAATCCTGCCACACGAGAATGCCTGCGGTATCACAAGCATTGAAGAACGCATCAGGCGGGTAGATCCCGCCGGCCCATACGCGGAGCATGTTCATGTGGGCGCGTTGCGCATCAGCAACCAACGCGACCCATGCGGGATCACCTGCCCGCGACGGGAACATGTCCGGTGGAACGATGTTGCATCCCTTCATGAAAGTGGGAACGCCATTGATCACGAAGGTGAAGGAGCGTCCGATGCTGTCCTTCTCTTGTCTCAGTTCAATGTTGCGGAAGCCGATGTTGCATTGGGCCTCGTCGAGCAATTTGCCTTTGGAGTTGCGCACTTCCAGACGGATGCGGTGCAGCGTTTGCTTCCCGGATCCTGCAGGCCACCACAGGTTCTTCTTGTCTACCGCAAAATGGAATGGAACGTCGACCGTGTCCGAAAAGGATGGCTCAACATTTCGTTCACCGATCAACTGGTCGTCCATGAAATAGCGGATCGACGCACGGGCATCATTTCGGACGTGGGCGTGAATCGTCCCACGGATACTGTCCGTACCGAACTGTTGCTGCACTTGCACACGGGTGATCCGCGACCTGTTCCAGCACCGCAATTCCACCCGTTGCCAAATACCGGAGCTCACCAAGCGGGGCGCAAAATCCCAACCGAACTGATAGGCCGCTTTGCGGATGTACGGGCTTACGCCGGCAGGATCATTGTCGTGCGGAAGCTGGATGCCATACTTGTCGCGCACCTTTTCCCCTTCGGCGATCGGGCTACGGAAGATCACCTTCAGCTCATTGGCTCCGCGCCGCAACCTCTTCCTGATCGGCCACTCCCAACTGCGGAACATATTGTCCGCTTTGCCGAGCAGTTCATCGTTCAAGTAGACCTCCGCGAACGTGTCCAGTCCTTTGAAGACGAGGTCGATGTGCTCATTCCGCAGCAACGCCCGGTCCGCAGTGATCGTGCGTGCATAAACCCAGTCCTTGTCTTCGATCCATTGCACGTTGTCCGCGTTAAAGTTGACGTACGGATCCGGGATCAAGCCATGGCGCAGGAGGTCGGTATGCACTACGCCCGGTACTTCAGCGGAGTACCATTTTTCCGTTCCGACTTGGCGGAACTGCCAGCCGTCTTTCAATGTGAGCACGCCGGATTGGCAGTAAGCGAAAAGCGAAAATGCGAAAACACCGATCGCTACAGCTGCCGACCTGTTGAACAGAAATTGGAACACTGATCGCCGGGCCGTTGGATCGGACATGCAGGCAATGTAATCCGGAGGTCATGCCTGATACGGATGGCCGAGGTTTCACGCCGCCCTCCGCCGTCCTGGTCCGTTGGGCGGAGTACTACCGGCTTCGGCGGGAGCGCTCCACTTTGCCCGCACCACTTCATCAAAAGCACGGCTTTCCGCCTTCGCTTTCGCCCAGCAGACCAGATCGATATGATCCAGAACGGAAGCCCCGTGTGGATCCTTCAGCAGCGTGTTCAGCTGCTCGCCAAATGACTTCCATAACGTCGTCACCTCAATGCCCGGATCCAATTTCAGCAATGCCGCCACATGGTCCAACAGCAATTGTTCCACTGCGAACGGGGTTCCATGTTGCTTAAGGTAACGTTGGGTATTCCGGAGGAGATAGGTCAACAGTTCCTCCTTGTCGAGTTCCACCAACGTCATCGCATTCATCATGCGGCCCAAGGCATGCAGCTCGGTGTGTGCCTCGATCCCTTTCTCGTTCAGCAAGCGGTTGCACCAGCGCAAGGCCATGTCGAACGCCCCGCCGCCGAAACAGGCATACGCCGCATGAAGCGCCAGTTCCGCGCGGCGCATGGTACTGGCGCGTTCGCCATAACGTGCCAAACCTTCCTCCAATGCAGGGAGCTGTTCCATCGCTTCGGTGAATTCACCTTTCAAAGAGTGAACGGAAAGTTCCAAGCTGGAACCCATGACGAACAATTTCATGTCGAGGTCCGGGCTTGGCGCGGTGGCCAACTGCAAGGGGATCAACCGGAATTTGCGGAACCCTTCAAGTGCTTGATCATGCTTGCCCAAGCGCATGCGCACGTTGGCCAAATTGCCCATTACGCCAAGTAGCAGATCGGGTTCTTCCTTGAATGCTTCCGGCTCCGCGCGAAGCACTTCGGCACATGCGGCCAACTGCGTTTCACATTGCGCCAGTTGGTTCTTCGCGTACGCCAATGCACTGCGGACATGGTGATGCAGGAAGCGCGCGCGTGGGCTGTGCAACGCAGCACCTTCATGCAAAAGCGGTTCCTTTTCCAACGCTTCCAATTCGGAAAGATCCATCCCTTGCGCAGCTTGGCCGTTGCGATAGATCAGCAAAAACACTTCACTTTTCAGTTGCCAAAGCCGGTCCACTTCCTGCCACTGCGCGGCAATACCTTCAACGGAAACGGCGCGCTCCTCCAATTGATCGTGTGTGATCCCGGCATAATTGCACCGCTCCATCATGCGCCGTTCCCATTCCGCCACTTGCAACAGCAGCGCCTGTTTCCGGTGTGTCTCTGCAATTGCCCTTGCACTTTGGAGCACTTTCGCCGCATCGGCATACAGCGCTCTGCGGTGGAGCAATTCCACATGGTGCAACAAGCGGCGTAGTTTTTCGTCGATCGAGCTTTCGGCGTGGAATGCGTCCAAACTGGCAAGCACAGCTTCGTACAACCGGCGTTTTGTTATGGGGAAGCGGCGCATGAAGGCTTCCTTCGCGAAGCGTTTCCGCAGCACGTTTTCATCGTATTCGGTCATGCCTGCGATGGCATCGAAAAGCTCCTGATGGTTGCTGTGGCCCGAAACCACGTGACGCGAAGTGTGCAATTTGAAGTAGCGCTTTTCCGCGGGGGACATGGAACGGATGAGGCGATGGACGTGATCTTGCGGAATGTTTGCCATGGCCGGAGATTTGGATGCACTGAAAAATAACAAGCAGGGTCCGACTGGCGGGTCGCATTCCGGGCAACGGTGGCAATGGGGCTGGGAATGGCGCATGCCCCAAAAAGAAAAGGGACCATTGCGGTCCCTTACTTTTTGTTAGTAATGTTTTGTTACCAACACTTGGTTAGTTCGGTTTGGGCTTGTTGGTGCTTTCCTTATCACCCAGATCATCGCCATCGTCGGTTATGAACACGCCTCCGTCCCGGTCACCGGCCCCGTTCACATCGCCATGTCCTACAGGTGGTGGCACGGGAGCATTGCGCCTCAGTTCCGGTTGAAAGCCTGAAGGAGCAACAACTTCTTCCTTCGTGCAGCCGGTTGAAAGCAGCAACCCAACGGCCAAAAAGACCATTGTGGCATACTTGGTAGTGAATGCTGCGCACTTCATCGTTGACCAAAGGTAATACATCTTCAAACGTTTTGCAAGTGGTTATGTTGCAGAGTCTTTTGCCGTGTGTACGGGCAAGTCGATCACCACCTGAGTGCCTTTACCGTGTTTTCCGCTTAATTGTTCCGGTCCTTGGATGCGGATGTCCGCCAAATTGAGGCGCCGAAGGATGTCCGCGCGGCCCTTGGTGATCTCAATTCCGCGTGAAATATGGCCAGTGTCACCATTCTTTTCCTCCATGCTCTGGTCGATGCCGATGCCATCATCGGAGATCCGGATGCGTACATGGGACTCGCCAAAGGGCTCCACTTGTATTTCCACATGGCCCGGATGCGCCATGGGCAAAATACCGTGCCAGATGCTGTTTTCCACGTAAGGCTGCAACATCATCGCGGGGATGTTCACGGCGTTGGCATCCACGGAAGTTGCTACGACCACGGTGTATGAAAATTTGTCCTTGAAGCGCATGTGCTCCAACAAAAGGTAGAGTTCCAAGCGCGATAACTCTTCGGCCAAAGTGGTGGTGTCGTTGGCGCTGGCATCGAGGTTTTTGCGTATCAACTTCGCGAAGCTGGTGAGGTACTTGTTGGCAGCCGTGCGGTCTTGCCGGTTGATGGCATATTGGATGCTGTTGAGGGCGTTGAAGATGAAATGCCTGTTCATGTTGGCGTTGAGGGCCTGCTGTTCCAGCTTCAACATACGGGAACGCAGTTCCAATTGGCGGGTGTGCTCGGCGCGTTGCCGGCGCAAGTTTCTATACCGCTGAATGCCATAGAGTATCGCCACGATGGCCGCTGCACAGGCTGCGAAGAACCACCAAGTGAGCCAATAAGGCGGTGCGATGCTGAAGGCCAACTGCGCCGGTTTTCCCCAATGCCCGCGCGGGTCTATCGCGCGCACCTCAAAGGCGAAATTTCCGTCCGGCAGGTTGGAATAGCTGGCAGAACGAGCCTCCGTTGCGGGCAACCAATCACTGTCAAATCCGGCGAGGCGGTATTGGAAGCGCACGTGGCTTCCGTCGGCCAAGGCGATCGCGGTGTAGGTAAAGGTGAGGTGGTTCTTTCGGTACGGCACATCGATAGGTGCGTTCGGACCATTGCCAACGCCCAAGCTGTCGGCGCCGGGAATGGGCTGTAGGAAGCTGCTGATGCCGGTGATGTAAGTGCGGGGTGGCACGTCGGGCCGCCGGAGATCCGGTGCGTGTGGATCGTACATGGTGAGGCCCGCGTTCGTACCGAAGAAGAGACGGCCATCCGCGCCCGTGAAGCCCGCGTTGAGGTTGCATTCGGATCCGCGCAGGCCGTCCACTTGCGTGAAGTGGTCTGCATTTTCGGGGTCTTGCAGCAAGCTGTCCGGCAAAAAGCGGTACAGGCCGTTATTGGTACCGGCCCATAGTTCTCCGCCGGTGTCATGCTGAAGGAGCCCCACGTAATTGGAACCGAAATCCGATCCGAGTTCCATGGAAACGAACCGTTCACCGGTGAAGCAGGAAAGGCCGTTTGAAGTCCCGGCCCACAGGCGGCCTTCCGCGTCGTAAGTCAAGCAGAAAACGGTATTGTGCGCCAAGCCGTCCAGGGTGGTGAAGCGTTGTGCTTTTCCATTCCCTATGCGAACGATTCCCAAGTCCGTCGCAAGCCATAGTGTGCCCTTGGGTCCGCCCAGGATGGAACGCACGCCGCGCAAGGCGATGCCGTCCACGTTGGTGATCAGCTCCGCAGGCCCGGTTGCACGTATCACGGAAACCCCATCGCGCGTGCCGCACCAAAGTGCGCCGTCATCGCGCCGGAAAAGGCAGAGCACGCGTTGGCCAATGAGCGCTCGTCCACTATCCAGAGGAAGCACTTTTCCACGGGCGATATGGCAAAGGCCGTCGCTGGTCCCAAACCACAACGTGCTGTCCGGGTCCACTATTCCGCACCATACCGTATTGTTGGGCAAGCCGTCCAACGTGGTGATGTTGGCCATGGCATCCATGCGGCAGATGCCGTTGTTATAGGTGCCCAACCAAAGGTCGCCGTGTTTGTCGCCTACCACGCACATGGCCAAGTCGCTGCAAAGGCCCTCGGTAACAGTAAAGGTGACGAAGCGCTCGCCGGCGTAACGCAAAACACCCGCACCGTCGGTACCGAACCACAAGCCGCCGCCATTGTCTTCGTTCACACACCAGATGTTGTCATTGGGCATGCCTTGGTACACGGTGTAGGAACGGATGCGGCCGTTCTCCAACAGGTTCGCGCCGAACTTGGTGCCTACCCACAAGCGCCCGCGACGGTCCACGAGCAAGCTGCGAACATTGTTCTGCAGCAAACCTTTCGATTCATCGTATAGAATGAACGCGCCGTCTTTCTTCACGCCCACCAACCCTGCGCCGAAAGTGCCCACCCAAAGTGTACCATCATGACCCATGGCCAATGCGCTCACACCGGTCGCAAAGGGCAGCGGTACACGTTCGGCTTTTCCATCCTTCCAGCGCAGCAGTCCCCCGCGCAGGCCCACGAGCAATGTGCCGTCCGGCAGCATCAGTAGCGAACGCACGCCTTGTGCGGAATCCGTTGGCCAGCCTACCGGTACGGAGACAATTCCGTTTTCCACTTGGAGCAAACCTGCACCGTCGGTGCCTACATAGACCCCGCCATCCCGATCACCGGCAAGGGCCAAAATGCGGGCTTCCGAAATGCCTTTCGGCAAGGGAACGGTGTGCATGGCCTCGCCGTCGAAGCGCGTCAATGAAGACCCACAGGCCAGCCACATGGACCTGTCCGGCATGGCGAGCATGGCGTTCACCTGCGGATCGGGCAACCCTTGCCGCAGTCCGTAGTTGGTGAAATCCAAGCCATCGAACCGACTGGCACCGCCCAGGGTGCCGAACCACATGTAGCCTGCGCTGTCTTGCGCCATACAGCGCACTTGGCTTTGCGCCAGCCCATCCTTGGGGGTGAACGCGGTGAACCCGAACTGTTGCGCCAGCACGAAAGGTCCGGCCAGCATTCCTGCAAGGAACCATGCAATAATGCGCACTTGCAACACCTGTTTCCAACGCAGCATCAGGCCCAAGGCTCAGAAGGTATTGACCAGTGCCAGAAGCTCCGGCAATTTGCGGCGGCTCACCGGCACCATGGCACCGTTGTCCAGCACGGCCATGTTGCCTTCGCTGCGGCTGAAGCTTTTCAAGTGCTCCAAATTGATGATATAGGACTTGTGAACGCGGAAGAATTTCTTGGGGTCCAAATTGGTCTCGAACACGCGGATGTGTTTGCTGCTAATGGTGCGTTTGCCATCGCGTACATGGACCACGGTGTAACTATCGCTGGCTTCCAAGTAAAGGATGTCCTTATGGCGGAGCAGGATCAAGCCATCGCGGCTTGGCACGGCCACGCGTGTGCTCAGGGGCGAATCAGGGTCGTTAGCCAGTGCCTTCACGGCGACGGCACGCTGTGCAGCCAGTTCGGGGTCTCCGGTTAGGCGCAGCAATTTCCCCACTGCCCGCACGAGTTCGTCGGTATCGATGGGCTTCTCCAAGTAGTCCACGGCATTCTCGCGGAAGGCTCGTAATGCAAATTCGTCGTAAGCCGTAGTGAACACTACCGGAAGATCCAGGTCGGCCACGGAACGCAGCAGGGAAAAGCCGTCCTCACCCGGCATTTTGATGTCGAGGAACAAGGCTTGTGGCTGTTTGGATGCGATCAGCTCGCGCGCCTCCTTCGCGGAAGCGGCCATGGCGACCACCTCCACTTCGGGGCAATGCTCATTCAACATCAGCCGGAGGTTCTCCCGCGCATCGGCCTCATCGTCCACGATCAACACAGGTATGGCCATTGGGTTTGCTTTGTCGAAAAGGTAGGTGCAAGATAGGCGGGGCCGTGCGGCTTGTACTACTAACGGCGGCTCCGGGCCAAGGACCGGCAATGTTCATTCATGGGGGAAAAACTGCTTTTCACCATTGCCCAATTAGGTAACGCCGATGCTCGTTGCGGGCTTTTTTCGCGGCACAGGTCGAGATATCTTGGTGGCATAAAACCCCTCGTACCATGGAAAATGCATACACCCTGCTTACTGGAACGGTAGACCTTTGGATCTTCAACGACCTCGGGAATTGATCGGTTCGGCGGGAAACATTTGGATCGCATTTACGTTCAATGGTCCCTGCCATGGCCACTCCTGAATTTCAAGCGCCCTTCCCTGCCGTGGAACGTTCCATCAGCGGGGATATTCCGTCCTTCTCCCCTGCTGTACTCGTAGGCACCGCCTTGTCCACACTGGACAATGGGATGTTGGCGCATTGCCCGGTTCACGACAGCACTGTGGACGGCTCGCCAGTACCATGCTATGTGCTGCTGCCAATGAAAGTTGCAGTTGGACCCGGCCGATAGCCCACTATCCACGTCGCATACGAGAACGCGCCGTTGCCCGTTCCCCCACCGCCGTTGCTGGTTTCCTTCTTTCCCAAGATTGCTAATGTCCCTAATTTGGTGCTACGCCGGACTTTAGACGGACCGGCGCTCATGCCAAGTGGTTTTGGTTTGGTGGTAGTACGGAGCGTCGGCGCAAGCTGGCGCTCCGTTTTTTTACTCGACGAAATACTTATTCAAGTAGAAAATATGCAGAACACACTTAGCGCTTGCCCGCAGAAGCCACCCTGTTGCGATTGATGCGCTCGGGACTTTCCGGGATCGTGAATTTCAAGTACTGTTTCAACCTCGGAATTTCTACGAAAAAATCCCCTTTACCGAGCTTTTTCAGATCCAAACATGCTTGCGGTCGCAGCTCGCCGCTTGCAACCAAAAGCCCGGTTGAAGAAAAGAGCACAAAGCGCTCAGTCTCCCCCGTGGCAAGGTCTACGCATAATAGATTCGTTTTCGGCTCAGGAAAGACCTGTACAGTTTTGTAATCGATACGCTTAAAAACATCTTCCGCGCATCCATTTGGAACGTTGAAAACCAACGTTCCAGCCAGCGGGTCCGGCACACAGATACGCCCATGGCCGCTATCGTAGTCAATGTCGCCTGGACAAGCAACACCGTCCACGCGTAGATCCTCCAGTTCGGGCGAAGTCGCATCGGGGTCAAAACGGCTCACGCGCCCGGGGTTTCTGCTGGCGATCACAACCTTTTTTGAACAGTCCAATGCAAGCCCGACAACATCGGTTAGTGCAGTAGGAATAGAATAGACCAAAGCCGCCGTATTGAGATCAAATGCACACACAGGTGCAAATTCCCCGAGAAAGGTTACCCACAGTAACCCACGCTGTGCATCTACCTGAACGGCCTGGGGAACCCTATCCAAATTAGGCACCCAGTCCATGGATGTTCTTGAGATGGGGTCAATGCGAACAATTCGCTTCCCCAACATGTCCGAGACATACAGGAAGGTTCCATCGCTGGACACTCCTTTTAGAAAGCCGCCTTTAACATCGTAGGCGAAAAGTGTGGTGGCGTTCGAAGCACTATATGCCTCTACAAAACTGCCCACACAAGCGAAGAGCGTGTCGCCCTTCATATCCAGGCCCAACGGCGTATCGTGTACGTATACAAACGTTGAAATTGCCCCATCTTGAGCCCGTTGCATAATCTGGTCATTACCCGGACAAGCAACAAAATATCGGTCTCCTAGCACATCAAACACCACGCTCTGCGGTGCACTGAGCTGCGACCATGCCAATACCGCAAAAAGAACGCCACCTATAACGCCGAAAAGGCGTAGACGGACAAAAGTGGCGGGTTTGACCATTGGGTAAAGGCGTTCTACGCGCATTGATAGCAGAAGTTCTTAAAATAAACGGTGCGGCTTTGCAATGGAAACCTGACTTGAGCCTATGATTCCTGCTCGTAAAAGATCTTGTAGAACTTCCGTCCGTTATCGTCCACACCGTGCTCGATCTTGTTGCGGTCGCCGTGGATGTAGATGTGGAAGTTCTTGTCCAGCTTCAGCACGCTCTTGAATGCCCGTGCCTGTTTCTTCACGGCGTGCTCGGAGATCGCGAAGTTGTCCTGCACCTGCACATCGTTCTCCTGCTGATAGCGATCACTGTAGTTTTTGTAGGACTGGATGGTCTTCTCTTCCTGGAATACTTCCTGCGTGAATTCATCCTGATCGAATTCCGTGTGGTTCTTGAAGTAATCCACGGAGCGGTTCAGCAGATCGATCTGATCGGCCTTTTCCACCACGAAGTCCTGTGGTAGTTGCTCGGTGATGAAGGTCTTGGTGATGTTCATCCGGTCGCTGGTGCTGTTCACGAAGTCCTTCTTCGGCCGTGCGCCGATAAAGTCCTTTTGCCAATACTCCGTGCTCGCTTGGCTGTCGATGATGAAGAGCGTGGGTGCGTCTCCCGAGAAGACCACCAAGCAAGCTTTGTTCGGCTTGTTGTTGCCCAGGCCGCGCTTCATCCGCAGCGCGATGGCATCGTCCTTCAATTTGCTTTCAAGGAACACTTCTTTCTCGTCGAATTTGAAGATGCCCACCGCTTCGTGTTCCGCGTTGCCGATCTGCACAGCGCTGAACTTCGCCACGATGAGGTCACCGCCCGGCATCTTGTCTTCCGGGGCGGTGGCAATAAGCTGCTTCGCAATGGCCACGGAGTTCTCCACGATGCTTTCCCCATCGTAGATTTTGGCACACAGCTGTCGAACTGCGCTTTTCTCCGAGGCGAATTCACAGGTGAATGCCATGTTCGTGAAAGGACGCAGGAAGAGCTTCCGCAGGAACTGCTGCTCCAACTCGCCTTTGATCACTGCGCTGAAATCGCTGAAGATGCTGGGTTCGCCTTCCGCACCAATGCGATGCAGTACGAACTCCTCTACGAATGCCTCCTTGCCGTTGACCATTTTCTTTTACCGCTAAGGGCACGAAGAACGCAAAGAAATTTCCGTGCAAGCCCAATGCGCAGGGAAATGCTTTTCACTTACCGGAAATTCTTGCACGCCCACGGCGCTTTCTACCTTCACGCCATGAAGCATCTCTTCGCTTTTCTCCTCCTGTTCGGAACGCTTGCAACCACCTTAGCGCAAACCTCGCACGTCCTCTTCATCGGCAACAGTTATACAGCGGTGAACGACTTGCCGGAGATGACGCGGCAGTTGGCGCTTTCCTTGGGCGATACATTGGTCGTAAGCAGTTCCACGCCGGGCGGTTTCACCTTCAGCGGGCATACCACAAATGCCGCCACGCAAAACCTGATCGATCAAGGCGGCTGGAATTACGTGGTGTTGCAGGAGCAAAGCCAGCTTCCCTCCTTTCCGCCGGCACAGGTGGCCACGGAGTCCCTGCCTTACGCGACCGCATTGACGGACAGCATCCGCGCGCATTCCCCGTGCGCGGAACCTGTGTTCTACATGACCTGGGGCCGCGAAAACGGTGATGCGGACAACTGCGCATCCTGGCCGCCCGTTTGCACCTACGAAGGCATGCAAGAACAACTGCGGATCAGCTACCTGCAGATGGCGCAGGACAACAGCGCTGCATGCGCGCCCGCCGGCATGGCGTGGAAACGCATACGCGAAGAGTTTCCGTCGATCAACCTCTACGCCTCGGACGGCAGCCACCCCAGCGTGGCCGGATCCTACTTAGTCGCTTGCACGATGTACAGCACATTTTTCCGCCGCACCACTGTCGGGGCTACGTTTATTTCCACGTTGGATGCGGCGACAGCGGCCACACTTCAGCAAGTGGCAACTTCCGTTGTGCTGGATAGTTTGAGCACATGGAACATCGGCGTGAACGACCCGGTCGCGCTACCGGAATACTCGGATCTCGGCAGTGGCCAAATAGCCTTCAGCGAGAACTCCACGAACGCTATTAGCAACTTCTGGGACTTGGGCGATGGCAGCACCAGCATGGAAACCAGCTTCACGCATACATACGCCGCCGTTGGCACTTACACGGTGACTTACATCGCGATGGATGATTGCGGACGCACGGATACGAGTGTTATTGTTGTCGATATCACAACGACGGGCATCACGGAAAATCTACATTCGGCCTTCCGCGTAACTGGCGATGCAAATGGGCTGTCCATCCGCAACGACGGTGATGCCGGGACCTTGGAACTATTCGATACGCAGGGCCGTGTGTTAGGCTCGATGCGTTTGGATGCACGAAGTGAGCAGCGCATTTCTTGGCCTGGCGGGCAATGCGTGTTGTGGCGCTTTGTTGGTGCTGGTGTCCCGAAGAGCGGAGTTGTAGTAGTGCCATAGCTTTGAGGGCAACAATGGCTACCGACGATCGCATCCGCTTCGAGACAAAAGCGGAAAGCAACGCCCGCAGGGAACGTGAATTCTTGGCGCTTACGCCGGGTGAACGCTTTCAATGGTTCTTACGGAGTTTTGATGAGCGTTATGATCCTAATGCTAAGGAGCGACCGACGAAGAACTTTGTGATACGGAAGCAAAAAAAGGGGTGAATACACCGCAAAGACGCTAAGAGCGCAAAGAAGTGAAAGACGGCAAGCACAGTTGCACCGCCAAGACGCTAAGAACGCTAAGAAACGCAAGTCGAAAAAACGGCGGGGTGACAACACCGTAAAGACGCTAAGAGCGCCAAGAAAGACGAGGTGCCAAAGGCTATTCAGGCATTTTGTTCGCTACGCGCCGAATGCCCTTGCTCACCAGTTTTTCGTTGAAGTTGACCAACAGACCAAGGCGATTGTCTGTAAGCTTCAGGTAGGTGATGATTTGGGCAAGATGAATCGGATGAAGCGTTTCAACCGACTTCACTTCAATGATCAACTTGCGTTCTACCCAAATGTCGATACGGTAGCCAGCCTCAAGCGTGACCTTCTTATAACGAAGCGGTAAAGCGACTTGCCGCTCTACTTTTAATCCACGTTCAGTAAGCTCGAATAGAAGGCAATGCTCATAGCTGCTTTCTAAAAGGCCCGGACCCAATTCCCGATGCACCTCGATCATGGCATCCACTGCGATGGTGGCGAGTTCATCTTCAGTCATTGGTATGATCACCTCTGATGGCAATGAAGTGAAACTTGGCTCTCTCTCTGCGTCTTGGCTGTAAAATCCTAACCACGCATTCTTAGCGCTCTTAGCGTCTTGGCGGTGAAAACCTACGCCCCATGCCGATAAGCATGCTCCTGCACCTTAACCACATGCAACACAAACGGAAAAAGTGCGTCCATCGTCTCTTGTGCGCCGCGCGTTGATCCCGGCAGGGTGATCACCAGTGTGCGATCGATCATGCCAGCGATGCCGCGGCTCATCATCGCGAGGGGCACGCGCGCTTGGCCATAGCTGCGTGCTGCTTCCATAATGCCGGGCACTTCGCGATCGAGGATGGGTGCGATGGCCTCGGGCGTGCGGTCGCGGGGTGAGAGGCCTGTGCCGCCCGTGGTGAGGATGAGGTCGATGCCTTGCTCGGCCCATGCTTTCACTTGTGCGGCAATCTGATCGAGCTCATCGGGTACCAGTGCATTTGCAGCCAGTTCCACGCCCATAGCTTTCAACTTTTCACCGATGGCCTTTCCCGCCTTGTCTTCTTTCTTGCCTGCGGAAACGCTGTCGCTGATAACGAGCACTGCGGCGCGTGGCATCTTCTCGAACTGATCTTTCCAATCGCTCTTGCCGCCCTTCTTTTCCACCAAGCGGATGCGATCAATGGTGATGCCTTTATCGATCGGCTTCAGCATGTCATAGATGGTAAGCGCCGCTACGCTTGCGCCGTGCATGGCCTCCACTTCCACGCCAGTGCGGTAAATGGTGCGCACTTTCACCGTGACCACGATGGACATGTCCTGCACACTACTTGTGACTTCGGCGTGCTCTACCGGCAAAGGATGGCAGTCCGGGATCATGTCCGCGGTGCGCTTGATGCCGAAGAGGCCCGCGATACGCGCGGCCTCGATCACGTCACCCTTTGGGACGCGGCGCTCCTTCACCGCTGCGATGGTCTCGGCCTTGCTCACGGTAACGGTGGCTTCGGCGATGGCTTCGCGGAGCGTGGTGGGTTTGTGGGTGATGTCGATCATTGAATACAGAGTTGAATTGGGTGATTAGTGGATGGTGATTGGTGATTGGAGGCACCTCGGTTCTAATCACCAGTCACCAATTACCAGTCACCTTTCCACATGTCCTCATACATTCTTTTTCCATACATGCTCCCCGCCCTCCAATATCTCCTTCCCGAAGATCGGCAGTCGCTTCTTCACTTCATCGTTGACGAACGCCACGGCCTCGCGTGCTACTTGGCGATGCGCCGATGATGCAAAGACGAAGAAGCAAAGCTCCCCGGCCTTGATGACGCCTTGGCTATGATGCACGTGCAGGCAGGTGATGGGCCAGCGCGCGAAGGCTTCCTCGCGGATGGCGATCATCTGTTCGTTCGCCATGTCGCGGTAGGCGGTGTATTCGATAGCCGCTGTTGGGGCGGGAAATTTCCCGCCCGTACTATCCGCCCTCACCTGACCAAGGAAAATTTCATGCGCCCCGATGTCGTGGCGCGTGCTGTGCTTCGCGATGCTCTCCGCGATGAAGGCCGGCGCGATCGGACCTTCGGTGAAGATGTCCCGGATCTTATGTGTTTTCGTTTCACTCATCCGCCTGCAAATGGTGGCAACAGCGCGATTTCCTCACTGCCGTTCAATTCAACAATTCCGTTTGTGATCTTGCGGTCCACGGCCAGCGCGTAGCTCAGCGCGGACAGGCCTTCAATGCGTTGCTCCAAGGCTTGCTTCAACGCACTTGTGTCCGCGGCCGAGATCGACAATTTATCGGTCCCGGCTTTTTCTGCGATCAATCCAAAGAGCAACACGTCCATGGTTCAAAGGTCGGCAGGACTGTTGACGTTGCGAAACAGATCTTCGGGCCAGCCATCGTCACCGGGCTTGATCTCCAAGTAGGCCGTCTTCACATCCGCCAACGCACCGTGCATGGAAAGCTGGCTTCGCGTAATGTGATCCATGAAGGCTTCGGAACAACGGCGGTGATACGCGGCAACCAACGGTTCGAGGTCACCGTTGTGGCGCGGGACGAGTGCATCTGCATCATCCGGCAGCTCGCGTGTAATGCGTTCCAGCAGCCGCGCGTTCACACCGGGCACGTCCACGGCCAACACCAACAAGCGGTCGTGGCGTGCGTTGCCCATGGCGGTAACGATGCCGCCCAATGGCCCCAGGCCGGGGATATCATCCGGCATTACTTCCGGCCAGATGTGGCCGTATTTGCGCGGCTCGCCGATCACGAACAGTTCGCGCACATGCGGTTTCAATTTCTCGATCGCGTGCAGCAACAGCGGCTTGCCGTCCACTTCCAGCAGCGCTTTGTCTTGTCCCATGCGGGTGCTCTTGCCGCCGGCAAGCACCACTCCTGTCCATGCGTATTTGCTCCCCATTTTTGGAGGTTAGGAGTTGGTTGAGTTGAGTGAGGCGTTTTTACACCACAGAGGCACTGAGGCACAGAGATACACTGAGGAAAGGAAGGCCGCGGAGCCGCAGAGCATGCCTTTCGGCAGCCAGGGGCATGGAGAAGAGGATTTCAAGAGCTCACACCTCGAGGGTGCTGAAGCACAGAGATACAAAGAGGGCATTGTGTTCCTTGGAGGCATAGTTGTCATCGAATAAAATGTACTTCTACTTGATCACCTGTTTTCAATTCGCGCAGTTCGGCCGGAATGTAAGCGAGCACATTCGCTTCAACGAGCGAGCGCAACATGTGCGACCCTTCATCGGCCAGCAGTTTTACCTTACCGTTTGCTGCCAACGCGGCGCGGAATTCTGCGCGATCGCCCTTGAGTTTCAATGCATGTTCGATCGGAAGGAACTCAGTACGGGGTCGCGGATGCGCTGCACTTTGCATGGCGCGCAGGAAGGGCAGCACATATTCCCAGAACAGCACCATAACTGCGCGGGGATTGCCCGGCAGGCCGAAGACCGGCGTGCTTTCGAGCCTCGCGAAGAGCATTGGTTTGCCCGGCTTCTGCATCACGCCGTGCAGGATGACCTCCGCGCCGATCGCTTCCAAGGTGGGCCGGATCAAGTCGTGATCACCGACGGAAACACCTCCGGTGGAAATGATGAGATCATGTTGTTGTGCCGCTTGATTCCATGCAGTGACCAACGCTTTGCTATCATCGTTCACCTGAACGATGGTCGCTTCAATTCCCGCGTTACGCAATGCCGCGTGCAACATCACGCCGTTGCTCCCGAAAATCTTGCCGGGCTGTGGCGATGTTCCTTTAGCGAATTCATCACCGCTGATCAACAGTGCCACGCGCGGTCGTTTTGCCACTTGCACTTCTTGCACGCCGACCGATGCCAGCAACCCGATCGCGGACGCATCCAACAGCGTTCCCTTCAGCAGAGCCACATCACCGGTCCGCAATTGTTCGCCCTTGCAACGCACATTTCCGCCGCGTTTCAACTTCACATCGGTATGCGTCAACACGTTGCCATTGCGTTGCGCGAGTTCCTGCATCACCACGGTGTCCGCACTTTCCGGCACCATGGCACCTGTGAAAATCCGCACGCATTCGCCGGGCTTCAGGCTGCGTGAAAACGCATCGCCTGCTGCCACTTCACCAACAACTTTCCATTCGTTCACTTCCTCGGAAAAAGCGAACGCATAGCCGTCCATCGCGCTGCAATCGAAGAGCGGATGATTAAAGGGTGCGATGACATCGCTCGCTGCGAAACGGCCCGTTGCTTCCGTGAGCGGCACTGCCTCCGCAGGCATCATCTGCACGTTCGCCATCACGCGCTGCTTCGCTTCTTTCACGTCGATCATGGCAGCATCAGTTTCACGCTGGCGAAAAGCAGCACCACGCCGAGCGCTTGTTTCAAGCGAAGTTCGTTCAAGCGCTTTGCACCGATCCAACTACCCATCAATCCGCCCAGAACAGCTGCAATGATCCATGGGATCATGTCCGCGCTCAACGTTTCGCCGTTGCCGAATGCACCCACTACGCCCGCAGCGCTGTTCACGAAGATGAAGAGCGCCGATGTCGCCGCGGTGGTCTTCATATCCGCCCAGTTGAAGAGCAGCAACACCGGGCTGAGCAGGATGCCGCCACCGATGCCGATGATGCCGGAAACATAGCCGAGCACCGCACCGATCAACAGGCCCCAAGCCAACGGGATGGGCCGCAGTCCGTCCTTGCCTTTGCCGAAAAAGCCGAAGAGCCGCGCTACCGCGAAGAGCAGACAAACAGCCAAGATCCGCTTGTAGATCATGGGATCCAGTACAACATGCGCACCCAGCCAAGCGGCCGGTATCGACAGCAATGCGAAAGGCCAAAATGTGCTCCACTTAAAATGGCCGCTGCGCGCGTACTGTGTGAACGAGATCGCACTTACGAAGAGGTTCAGTACCAACGCGGTGGGGCGCATCACCACAACGGACATGCCGGCTAATGCCATCAACGCGAGGTAACCGCTGGCTCCGCCGTGGCCCACCATCGCATACGCGAAGGCGACAAAAGCAATCAGAATAATCAACAAGGAACTATCCATTTTTCAGGACACCGGTGGCTCGATCGCAGTCCAGCGCTTGCCGTTGAACAGGTCGATGCCGCCGTTCTTCACCGGCTCTCCATGCAGTAGGGCATGCAGCAATTGCGTCATGCGCCTGCCGGTTTCCTCGATCGTTACCATCGGCACGGTGCGCATGTCGCAACCGTCCTGTTCCATGCCGGGCTTCCCTTGGAAAAGGTCTTCGCGAGATATCGATTCACCCTCACCTTCCGCGTGCAGCAGGATCACTTGGCCTTCCTTTCCGTGGACGGAACCGCTCACGAGCGCAACGCCATAGTCGGCGCAGGTGCGGTCGAGCAGGCGCTTTACGTGTGCATCGTCGGTGCAATCGGCCACTACATCGTGCATGGCAATGATGGCCTCCGCGTTATTCGCATCCATGAATTCATCGCGGGCAATGAGGCGCACCGCGACCGGCATGTTACGCACCCAAGCTGCAACGACTTCGCTCTTCGGCTCGCCGATATCGATGGGAGCGAAAAGTTCCTGGCGGAATAAATTCTTTTCCTCCACGCGGTCGCCGTCCATCACGGTAATGCTGTCCCATTCCCAACGCAGGATGCGCGGCAGCAGCGCATTGCCTAACGCGCCCATGCCCACCACCAGCAAGCGCATTGGCAACGGGTTTGAATTCAGTTCTTCAGCCATGCGGCAAAGATCGCAAGAAACCTTCCGCTCCAACAGCGAAAAACCCCGGCATGACCGGGGCTTTTCAATGCTGCAAATTAAAGATCACTGTTTCACGAACACGCTGTTGAAGACCGCGTTGCCGTTCCGGAGCCTTACCGAGTATGTGCCGCTGGCCAAGGTGGAAACGTTAATGCGGGGCTCGGCCGCGTTCACGGCCTCCCGGATGCAAACACGGCCCGTTACGTCAACGAATTCAACCGTTGCGCCTTGCGTTGCACCGATGATGCTCACATCGTTCGTTGCTGGGTTTGGGAAAATGCTGAACCCTGCGGTGTTTCCGTTGGCCGCAATTCCCGTGGGGCCAACAAACACCTGCACCGGCGTGCGCGGACCTTCGCAATACTTGGAGGTGCTCGATACTTCCCAATCGTAGAAGTAATAGTAGTACCCCGCGTTGGAGCTCGCGCCGTAGATGGAACCCATTCCGCCAAGATCGAACGGATAAGCAGGATTGCTTCCGGTGGCATCGCGCCAGAGTTGCGGGTTTCCACCCATGATGCGGATGCCGTAGTTACCGTTCGCGGGCGCCGTGAGATTAAGTTGAACGCGGCTTTCCCCGTCGGGGATGAAGTAGGTGCCTGAAGTCACCACAGCCCCACCGCTTTGTTGCACGATGGCGATGGTGCGGTTGCCTGCGCCGTTCGCGTACACCTTGGCGCTGTTGATCAACATGTCCGCGTTGTTCGTGCTGAAGTAGAGGAAATACGTATCGTTGTCCTGATATGCGCCAATGCTCGAATTGTCGGTTTTCCCGCCGTAGGCTGTCACTGTATTAGCGGCCAGATTCGAACACCAGAATTCTGTGTTGGCGTTCAATGCGGATGTAGTCCATGGGCTACCAGTGCCCACCGGCACTCCTCCGGTGGCCACGTCGTACCATAGGACACTATCGCCAGACGCATACAGTTGGGCCGTACCCGGTGCGGGGATGGTGATGTCGAGGCTGAGCGGAGATCCGGGCGCGTCCAGCACGTCAACTTCCACCGGCGCGGAGGTGAACTCAGCACAAGCTCCTTGTATGGTTACCGTGTATTCACCAGTTGCGTTCACCGCAATGCTCTGCTGATCGCTTCCGTTGCTCCAGAGGTAGCTTTCCGCAGGGCTAGCCGTAAGCACCACTTGGTCCAAGGGACAGATCGTTGTTTCGCCTTCCACGGAAATTGAAGGCGTTTCATCCGGGCTATCCACCACGTTTACAACGGCTTCCGTGATGCAATTGCCAATTCCGGCCAAGGTGGTGGAATACGTTCCCACTTGGTCAACCGTGATGCTCGGCCCTGTTTCGCCGGTGCTCCAAACGAAATAGGTTCCGGGTGAGGCATTCAATTGTACGGTACCACTTCCGGCACAGAGCACTGCGGAAGGTGAAGCCGCAATGGCGACGTTTGGCGAGATGCAAAGACCTTCCACAACGGTCAAGGTCTGGTCAACGTTGAGGTCATTAAAGGTCTCCACAAGCCCGCTGGGCCAGCGAACGGTCATGGTGGGCACGGTTGTCGCCGCACCCAGACCGAAAGGAAGAATGAACGAATTCACCAAGCCGTAACTCTCGCCGGAACGCACTTCGCGGATCTGTGTTCCCCACGGACCCGTAATGGTAACGCGTGCGCCGATGCCATCGCGGTTGCTTGTCGTGCCTTCAAGGCGAATACGCAGAAAGTGGTTGCCATTCGGCGTGTTCAGCCAGAGTTTGTCCGGCGTTCCGGTAGGCGAAACATAGCCATCGCCGTAGTTGGCATAAACGTCTTCAAAACCATCGCCGTTCAGGTCGCCGAACGCATAGCCGTGCAGCCCACCGCCGGGAAAAACCCCGGTAACCTCCGCGAAGGTGCCATCGCCATGACCTTGGTAGAAGTGCGATTCACCGCCGGCAACCAAGATGTCCAAGAATCCGTCGTTGTCCAGGTCACGGAACAAGCCCTGCAGTGGGAAACTGGTAACTCCTAAACCAGTGACCGAACTCGGGACTTCGGTGAAGTGGCCGGTGCCATCGTTTTCAAAGATCTTGTTGCCCGTGCTATGCTCGGTGGAAAACATGTCCATGTCGCCATCGTTGTCGTAATCACCGAAGTCGGTGGTCCAGGTCTGCTCATGGTCTTGCACGCCATAAGCCGCAGCCTGATCGGTGAAGTGGTTCGTGCCGTCGTTTACGAAGAGCCTGTTCCAGCGGCGCGGATCATTAGGGTCGGTAACGCCTTGACGGCAATGGCTGATGTAAAAGTCCTGGTCGCCATCGTTGTCGAAATCCACGAAGCTGCTGCCGTAGTTGCCGCTCATGTCACTGGACGGGCTGGTGTTCCAATTGATGTAAGCGTTGTTGTTCACCGGGACACCGTTGGAATTGGTGAACCAGATGTTCGGTGGTCCATTATCATGGCAAGCGAACACGTCCACGCGCCCGTTGTTGTCCAGGTCGCCCATGCTCATACCCTGCGTGAATATGCCCGGTCCGTCCAGCTGTGAAAAGGTGTAGACCCCGCGCGCCGTGATCTTCACGAAGTTTGTACTGCCGCTGGAGCCGCTGCAGATGTCTTTGTGTCCGTCGTTATTGAGGTCGGCAATGGCCCAGCCCCATTGGTTGCTATCGTTCAGCGAACCGTAGTCATAGGTGGTAAAGCTGCCGTCCGTGTTCTGGTAAAGCACATACACGTGGTCGGCTTGGTCCAGCTGCACAATGTCGTCCAAGCCATCACCATCCATGTCCGTAACGGCCATGCAGCCACTGCTGTATGCGGTGTGGGAAAGCAGCGCGGAGCCGTCGGTGAAGGCGGGTTGCGCGATGAGGGTGGAGCAAAAAGAGAGTGCTGCGGCTAAGGGTAGCGTTCTGCGCATGTTGTTCGGATCGGTAGCAATAAGACCCGAAGGTAGTGGATCCCGTTGTCTCAGATGATCTATTCTTTGGCCAAAACCGCCGGACCTTGGTTTCCCACGGGAAGTTCCTGCCCCTCCCACACGCGATTTTGGCGTCGGATGCTCTCCTCGTGGATGGTGTCCATGAACGCTTTAACAAAGGCTTCGGACAGCCCCAGCTCTTGGCCTGCACGTTGTTGTTCCAGCATCACTTTCATCCACCATTCCGGCTGAAGAATGGCCACATTATGCTCTTGTTTGAACAGGCCGATCCGCGCGGCCACGTCCATGCGCGCACCCAGCAGACGCACAATGTCCGCATCCAGCTTCTCAATGGCGGCGCGGTGCTCTTGGAGTTCGTTGCGCAAATGAGGTTCCGCAGCGGATTTCCGTGGAATAAGCGAAGTCAGGAGTTCCCCTAATCGCGCGGGTTCCACCTGTTGTTTAGCATCACTGCGTGCGCTGATCGGGTCGCAATGGACCTCCAGCATCAAGCCGCTGAAGTTTAGGTTGAGCGCCTGTTGGGCGATGTCCGCGAGCAGCTTGGGGTCGCCACCGATGTGGCTGGGGTCGCAGATCAGTTCCAGCTTGGGAAACGCGGCCTTCAAGCGAATGGGAAACTCCCACATGGGATCGTTGCGGTAAGGCGAATCGCTGAACCAGTGAAAGCCCCGGTGGATGGCGGCCAAGCGCGTAATGCCCGCTGCGCTGAAGCGTTCCAGTGCTCCGATCCAAAGCTGAAGGTCCGGGCTTACGGGATTCTTCACGAACACGGGAATGTCCACGCCCTTGAGCGCATCGGCGATGGCTTGCACGCTGAACGGGTTTGGCGTGGTGCGTGCACCGATCCAGAGCATGTCGATGCCGTTGGCGATCGCGGCTTCCACATGTTGGGGCGTTGCCACCTCAGTGATGGTGAGCATGCCGGTACGCTCTTTCACCTCGCGCAACCACGGCAGCGCCTCGGCACCGATGCCTTCAAAACCGCCAGGCCGTGTGCGCGGCTTCCAAGCACCCGCGCGGAACACGCGCACCTGCGGCGCGTGGCGTACAATGCCTTCAGCCGTTTCAAGAACCTGCTCGCGGCTTTCCGCGCTGCAAGGCCCGGCGATGAGCAAGGGCCGATCGATGCCGAGGCCCCAGTCGGCGAAGGGAATGGGAATGATCTGCGGTCGCGCCATGGGATGCAAAGGTATTGGGCGCGTCGCGTCAGGATCGGCACACATTTTCCGGCGTACCTTGTACAAAGTAATTCAACAGCTCATGGATACCAAGGACAACAAGCCCACCCCTGATCCCAAGCCCGGCACGCTCGGCAACGAAAGTGTCGACCCGTTCTCCCCCACACTTCCGCCGGAATCGTTGCACGAGATCCTGCGGCAGGAAGAGGATGAGGAGGATGTGGGCGGCGATGCAACGCCGGTGCAGGACGATCCGGAGGAGAAGGACTGAACCTCGCTCTCGCCGTCAGTATCATGCAGTGATGTGAATGCCTGAAGATCAACAATGGTCTTTGGGATTAATGGTTATTATTGTGCCAAACCACCATCAATGAGGATTACGATACTCGCCCTTCTATTGGTCATTTCCTGCAACATACATGCAGAAAAGACAGTGTCAGAAAAGTTGAAAGCTTGGAGCTCGCGCACCCTTGTAGTTGAAGTGCCTGAGGTGAACCCCAATTTGTCCAAGTCGTGGCCCGATAAGAAAGTCGCGGAAATGTCCGCCGCTTATGAAGCCACTGTGGCCTCATACGCCGAGCAGATCGAGCCTGCTATCCGCAAATACTGGACCTTCAACAAAAAGATAGAATTCAAGACGACCTCCGAGATTATGCTCCTGTTTAAGGAGAAGAACCCAAACTATGTCGCCCTGCTGAAAGGGGGCCAGACTCCAGAAGGAGTAATATATGCCAATACACATAGTAAGGGAGTTCCGGTCTTGTTGTTCGTCGGCACCGATGGCGACACCAAAGTGAACAAGTATGGAGAACTATCCCTTAGGGATTTTGCCTATAGCTTTTACTGTGTCGCCGATTTCGCTGAAAATGGTGCGGAGAGTTTTACCGAGGCGGGAATGAAGTTCTCATTGGTGCAATTGCAACATGTTTTGGAGTGGGAGGTCACGACGAATACGTCGAAGAATTACGGCTACATGCAATACGCGAAAAACCAATCTGAAAAGAACTGCTCGAAGTTGGCCCCCAAGAAATTATTGGTGGACAAGGATGGCTTGGATAAGAGCTTGGACCGAACTGAGGCCATGAACAGTTATGGACCGAACTTGGAACTGGTGGACCGCGCGGAAATGGAATCTGCCTACCTCAACGAAGATGCGGAAAAGGCCGTTTTCTTTTCCGTTTATGGGTTAGGTAAAGTGGTTGTCGCCCCCTCTACGAACGAGATTCTCGGGTTCGCTGCGCCTAAGATGGCTAATGCGGTCATTTGGTTTGGCTTGACCGCCGCAGATATAAGCCAGTTGAAGAAGTGCAAGTGACAGGACGATCGGGAAGGTGACGATGTGCACTACCACCGCACCGCCACCTTCCCAATGCTCCTCCCCGAGCCCAGCAGCTCCACCGCTTCTGGAAGTTGATCCGCGCTGTACAGCGGATGCACCTTCGGCTTCAGCCAACCTTCACGCATCGCGCCCAATGCACCTTGAATGCACGCGGCCACAAGCAGTGTCTTATGTTCGCTGAGGCGCAACATGTTCACGCCGATGATGCTCTTGCTTTGCATCATCAGGAAGATCGGGATCACCAAGCCCATGTTCCACACGAAACGCAACGTGCCTAACGCTCCTCCGGCACCGCGTTCAGCGCCGCCGAAGAGCACCACCTTGCCGCCGCTGCCCAAAAGGCTCATGTCCTTTTTGAACGTGGTGCCGCCCACGGCGTTGAAGCTGCTGTCCAGCCGTTCTTTTCCGAGCAACTGCTGCAATTGGTCGCGGTAGTCGCCTTGGCCACGGTCGATCACGTGCTGTGCGCCAAGGCTGCGCAAGTAGTCCATCTTTACGGCCCCGCTGGCAACGGCGTATACCTCGCATCGTTGTCGCACTGCGATCTGGGTTAGCAATTGGCCTACGCCGCCGGCAGCGCTGTGTACTAACACACGGTGACCGGTCTGCAACGGTGCTGTCACCATGGCCATGTACCAAGCGGTGGCGCCCTGCGTCGCCATGGCCAATGCTTCGCCCAAGCCCATGTCCTCCGGGATCTCCGCCACGGCACGGTGGTCCGTGCAGGCCAGTTCGGCGTAACCTCCGAAGCGCGTCATGGCCAGCACGCGCTTGCCTGAAAAATCGGAGGGAACACCTT
>Ga0209480_10000088_pt1 | contig 87400 bp, 74 predicted proteins | sample JI61114C2DNA_FD_187501 | JGI IMG/M metagenome (GOLD analysis project Ga0209480, IMG submission 187501) | Wastewater effluent complex algal communities from Wisconsin, to seasonally profile nutrient transformation and Carbon sequestration -... | ecosystem: Engineered > WWTP > Effluent > Algae...
TGGAGCTAAGGCGAAGTAAGCACCGGTGCGGGCTGTGCCCAAATGGCGCAAAGCGAGTACGAATAACACCAGGCTTACGCCGTAGCCAAGAAAACCCACCAGAAGAGCAGCGCCTATGTAGATCGGCCCTGGAGCGGTAAGTGCTGCAGCTGTGAATTTTATTGCCAAAGAGACGTTTACCAAGCCAGCAAATAGTCCTTTGATACAGGTAATTTGGGCTGGGTTAGCGTTGGATACTTTTCTGGTCAAATTGTTGTCGACGGCCCAACCTAAGCAAGCTCCAGCTATTAGTAGCAGGCCACTGTAATTGGAATTTGTAGAGCTAGAATCTAGTTCTGCTCCTGATAGTACGATTCCTCCAGAGACGACGGCTACCATGCCGAGAAAAATGCGCTTGTCGCAGTTTTCGTTAAAGATAAACCAGGCAATCAGAGTCGTAAATACCCCTTCTAAATTGAGAAAGAGTGAGGCTGAAGAGGCACTGGTTGTCGACAATCCGAGCATTAGCATGGCGGGGGCAATGATGCCACCAAATAAAATGGCACCACCTAGCCAGACTATGTCTGCCCTTTGCAGAGAGGCTTCGCCGTTGTTGGCTTGGCCGAAGAGTCTTGTGGCTAGCAGGTAGACGCCCAGGCCAATGCTGGAGCCAAAGTAGAACAGGCCAGCTAAGAGCAGCGGTTGGATTTGAGTTTCAACCAGCAGACTCTTAGCAAAGGGGGTGGTAATGCCGAATAAGACAGCGGCAAGAAGAGCATAGACAACTCCTTTTGCTGGCATTTTTGTAGCAAGGGCGTTCATGGCTGACCATCGCTTCAAAACAGCAGCGGCTCTTGGAGACCGTTGGTGATTGCTGTTATTTCGTGATTGGAGAGCTTGATGCAGACGCTCTCGCCAGGCAATTGGTCTGTGCTATTGACGCCGGCTATGCTTAGTAGTCTAATGATGCGCTCTTTTAGCTCTGACGGCTTGAGTCTTTTCCATTTGGTAGATTGGGTAGTGGTATCGCCGTGTTGCACCGTCACTATCATGCCCAGGTTGCCGCTTGGGCTTATTTCTATGGCAAAGTTTGATATTTTCGCTGCTATAAATTCAGACAAGATGTTCTCCTGATTGATTTGTTGGAAGAATTCAGTCGACTCCGTGTCTAGGAAGGCTTGAAGTATTATTGCCAGGCTCAGTGGTTTTAAAGTGTTTCGGGACCGAACGAGTCTGGTAAAAGCTCCACTAGGGTGGTGCGAATCAGAAAACGAGCTTTATCTGCCAAGATGATTTTGGCATCACGACCGAATTCGCGTAGGATCTGCAGGCATTCGCCGTCGATAGGGTTGGCTGCTGTGATGTTGTCTACAGTCACAATTAGGGTCGGTTCGTGTATGAAACCAGCCAGTCGAGCGGCTGTCATAGCAGCGCTTTCGCAGCCGACTGAAGCACCATAGGCAGCGTTGTCGATGACAGCTCCTTTGAATGCCCGCTGCTTTCCATTGCTATTGGAAGCTACAAATACAGCGCCACGAGCATTGTTTGAATAAGGAACATGAGACTTGCTACGCTGGCTCAGGGCTACCTTGACCAACTGGCGCTCTGAGGCTGTTTGAGCTTCAGGCGCGATGGCCGGACTTCGGGCTGCTGGTAGTAGGTCGTCAACCAATGCTCTTTGCACATTGCCTTCATGGTCGGCGATACCGAGCATGATAGCGCCACGGCCGAATTGCATTAGCACCTGGCGACAAGCGCCACAGGGAGAGCCGCCTGGATGTTTGCTACAGTATAAGGCTACGGCGAGAATCTCCTTGTAGCCTTCCATAACTGCTGTAGTGACAGCATTGCGCTCGGCGCAGATAGTGGCCGGGAAGAAGTCATTTTCGACGTTGCAGCCATGGAAGGTGCGTACTTCGCCCTCGTTGTTGCAGGCCAGTATCGCACTGCCTACGGCAAAGTTCGACTGGAAGCAATGAGCGTGCTTTGAGGCCTTCATGGCTGTTCTTACTAGTGTGCGTTCGCTGCCCGAGAGTTCGTCATATTTGATGGAGCGACCGAGAACATCATTCATTTGAAAACTCCTCGCGGAAAAGTGCCGCGATAGATGTATAAAAATTCTTGAGATTAGCCGTATCTTGAGGCTGTCAAGCGGAAAGGTCAAAAATGAGAACGTCCTTGTTCTCTGCTCTGTGTGTTAAGCGATTACTTGTTTTCGTTTGAATCTTTTTCGGCTTGTGTGCGCTTGTAGTGGCGGTTGCCCATAAAGAAGCTGCCACCGAAAGCAATACCAGCGAAAAAGACGATGCTTATGCCGCCTTGAAGACCTAGCAGTGTGCCAGCAAATATGGAGGCCGCAACTGCGCCAACTATAGCCCAGGTTTTAGCTTGTTTTGACAAGCTTGGACCTTTCGCGCCTAGCCAGTAACCGATAGCAAAGGCGACGGCGATTACGATAGTGCCGACAGTTTGTACGTTTTGATGTGCGGCAATATAGCCTTCGCTGCCTTCGAACATCAAGTCGTTTGGATCTACTTTGTTGAAAATGGCCATTGTGTTTACCTTTTGATTGTGATTGTTGAGTGTTTCTTGTTGAAACGAAAGTTGGGATCAGGCAAGAGCGTCCTTGTTCTTACCTGAATGATATTTGCTGTTGGTGCTGGTCGCTAATTAAGCTCTGCGAACCGAAAGTCTTTCAAACCGAGGCCACAGCTTTTTCAGCTCTGCTTCTACTTGAGCGTCGCTGATAGAGACTGGTTCGAATTTGTTCCACAACTCTAGCCATTCGGCCCGAGCAATGGTTTCTTTCACCAGCAGCACATCAACTAGGGCATGCAAGAACTCTTCTCTTTCAAGCAGAGCACGAATAGCCATGCGACAGCCGGTAGCCAGTTTGCCCAAGATTTCTTGGTCGATCTGGTTGCTAGACTCATTTGACAATCCATAAGCGCCAGAGCCCATACCCATTTGTCTACCCAGGTTGGGGTTCTCTTGGTCTGCACCAACAGAGATGGCACCAAGTTTTGACATGCCAACTTTTGTCACCATTATTTTGGCGATGTTGTAGGCTTGTTTTAAGTCGTTGCTGTTGCCTGTGGTGGCAGTGCCTAAGAACATGCGTTCGGCAATAGTTGCGCCGACTGCCGAGGCGATTCTACCAAGCAAAGCTTCTTCGGTTTGCACAGGGCTGGCGAGGTCAGGGGTTGCTTGCATATGACCGCCAGTGCCAGCTGCGCCAACAATTGTCAGACGACGCAGCGGGTTGCCCCATTGGTGAGCCCAATGTTTCTTTGCCGCTAACCAACGTTGATGGCCAGCTTCAGTCACCAAGCCATGGCCACCTTCGTGGTAGGCCAGCATTCTTTTGACCGCAGGGTCTTGTCTGCGTGAACTGCTTTTTGATGCCAATGCTTTCATCGTACCTTCGATGATGGCATCTTCTATGTCGGCAGAACTGATTTCAGCAGGGAGCTTTTCGCCTAGTTTTTTGGCGGCAGCTACTCTGCGAAGCATTAAGACAACCGAACGGTTCATCAGCTCAGCAATGTCAGCACCAGAAAAGTTCCAGGTGCTGTTGGCGATGTGATCGAAATCTACATCTTTAGCGAAGTTTTTGCCTTTGCGGTGAACATCCAGAATCAGTTTTCTAGCATGTGTGTCTGGTGCTTCAACTGTGATGTTTTTCGTAAAACGACCAGCACGCAGCAAAGCTTTGTCTAATACGTCAGCTCTGTTAGTTGCGGCAATGACATAGACGCCGGGAATTTTGTCGAAGCCGTCCATCTCTACCAATAATTGGTTCAGAGTTTGTTCTCTTTCGTCGTTGCCGCCGCCCATACCAGTGCCACGTTGACGACCGACTGCATCAATTTCGTCAATGAAGATGATGCATGGTGCTAGTTTTCTGGCATCTTCAAACAAGTCACGTACAGCTTTAGCGCCCATGCCAACAAACATTTCTACAAAGTCAGAGCCCGATATGCTGATAAAGGCAACACCGGCTTCACCAGCTATACAGCGAGCCAAAAGGGTTTTACCGTTACCAGGTTCACCCACCATCAACGCACCTCTAGGCACCACAGCACCATGTTTGGCAAGAGCTGCCGGGTTTTGCAAGAATTCGATGATCTCGACACTTTCTAGCTTCGCTTCGTCATTGCCAGCAAATTTGTCGAGCTTGTCGGTTACTGTGCCTGCGGGGTAGATGCGATGTTTAGGAGTTTTGTTCTTGCCAGAGTTCATCGGGTTGAACCGTTTGAACAGGAAGAGCATCACGCCAGCCATAATCAAGTATGGAATCCAGGCTGCGAAGATTGTCCAGACGGCCTCACGCCAGGTACCCGTTTTAGCTTTTACGGGCAGTTGATAGGTGCCGTCTATCGGAATATTTTTCTCGTCGGCCAGGGCTTTGATTGTGGGCCATTCTCCTGGGGGAAGACCGGCTGTCATTGGTGTTGTGCCGGTTCTTTCGATGGTGATAACTGGATTGCCCCAGGTATCTCTGCCGTAGGTGATGCGTTCTACGTCACTACTGTCTTTCTTGATTAGGCTGATAGCGGTGTCGAAGCTTCTGATGCCGTCGCCTCGTTTGGCAAACTGCAAGGGGTCGTATTCGGTAGGACCAGCGCTGAAGAGATTGGTAATAAAGAATATGACCAAAAACACGCCGACCATGATTAACCATTTTGGCATTGTTTTTAGCCAAGCTGGTAATTTGGGGAAGTTAGGCTTTTTCATGAGAATTCCTCGTATGCCATCAGAGCTGCAGTCTTATGCAGCTCTTCAGGCTCATTGGTGAACGGTTGATAAAATGGATAAGATCGATAAATGGATTACTTGTCTTGCTCTGTCAAGCTGCGCTTGTAGCTGCGGTTGCCCATGAAGAAGCTTATGCCCAGAGCAATACCGGCCCAGAAGACGATGATGATGCCACCTTGAAGGCCTAAGATAGTGCCAGCAAAAATGCAGACCAGAACTATGCCCACGATGGTCCAAGTAATATTTTGCTTGGACAAACTTGGACCTTTGACACCAAGCCAGTAGCCTAGGGCAAATGCCAAAGCTACTACAATGATGCCGACTGTTTGTGCATTCTGATGAGCGGCGATGTAGCCTGGGCTGCCTTCGAACATCAGGTCGTTTGGATCTACTTTGTTGAAAAGTGCCATTGTGTTTACCTACTAAGTGATTGATTTCTGTAAAAAGAAAGATGTGGATTGTGAGCTAACAGTCGGCGTCCTTGCCTTCTGCTAGCACTTGCGGTGCTGTGATTGCCTATACTTCAACTGCATCTGAAAGTTCGGCAAAGCGAGGCCAGAATTTTCTCAATTCTTCTTCGATGCGCTCATCGCTAATGACAGCCGGTTGGAATTGACTCCACAACTCTAGCCATTCGGCGCGAGCAATGGTTTCTTCTACTTCCAACTTTTTCACCAAGGCGTGCAAGAATTGCTCTCTTTCTAGCAAAGCGCGCAGTGCCATGCGAGAAGCTGTAGCTAGCTTGCGTAAAATTTCTTGGTCAATTTGGTTGCTTGACTCGTCTGACAGGCCGTAAGCACCAGCACCCATGCCCATTTGACGACCCAGGTTAGGGTTGTCTTCATCGGCACCAACTGAGATAGTACCTAAGTCAGACATGGCGAACTTGGTTACCATCATTTTGGCATAGTTGTATGCTTGCTCTAAGTCGTTGCTGTTGCCGGTGGTGGCAGTACCAGTAAACAAACGTTCTGATATTGTTGCCCCTACAGCGCAAGCAATTTGACCTAGCAGAGCCTCTTCGGTTTTGAAGTTGATGTTTGAATCGGGAGTGGCTTGCATATGGCCACCGGTACCAGCGGCACCAACAATAGTTAGACGACGCATGGCGTTGCCCCATTGCTCTGCCCAACCTCTACCAGAAGCCAAATAGCGTTGATAACCAACTTCTGTCACCACGCCATGACCACCTTCGTGGTAAGCCAGCATGGTTTTGACTGCAGGGTCTTGTCTGCGTGAGCTGCTTTTTGCTGCCAGAGCTTTCATAGTTCCTTCTATGATGGCATCTTCGACGTCGGCCGAAGTAACTTCTTCAGGCAGCTTCGCGCCTAATTTCTTGGCAGCATTAACGCGACGCAGCATCAAGATCACTGAACGGTTCATCAACTCAGCAATGTCAGCACCAGAAAAGCCGTAGGTACTGTTGGCAATGTGATCGAAATCGACGTCTTTGCCGAAATTTTTGCCCTTGCGGTGAATTGCCAGAATCAGTTTTCTAGCGTGTAAGTCAGGAGATTCGACAGTGATGTTTTTAGTCAAGCGTCCCGCACGCAGCAAAGCTTTGTCTAGCACGTCTGCTCTGTTGGTAGCAGCAATGACGTAAACGCCTAGCTTCCTTTCGAAGCCATCTAGTTCGACCAGCAATTGGTTCAGAGTTTGCTCTCTTTCATCGTTGCCACCACCCATACCAGTGCCACGTTGTCTGCCCACAGCATCGATTTCATCAATGAAAATGATACATGGCGCGTGCTCAACGGCATCTTTGAACAAGTCGCGAACTGCTTTAGCACCCATACCAACAAACATTTCGACAAAGTCAGAACCCGAAATGGTTATGAAGGTTACGCCAGCTTCACCTGCGATACAGCGAGCCAGCAGAGTTTTACCGTTACCTGGTTCACCCACCATTAGAGCGCCTCTAGGCATAACACCGCCATGTTCGGTCAATGCTGTTGGATTTTGCAAGTACTCGATAATCTCAACACTTTCGAGTTTGGCTTCATCGTTGCCTGCGAATTTGTCGAGCTTTTCAGTTATTGTGCCTTTGGGGTAAATGCGGTGTTTAGGCGATTTCTTCTTACTTTGGGCCATGGGGTTTTGAGTCATCATATAGACCCAGACGCCAATGATAATGAACATGCCGCCGTAACCAGCCAGAAATGAGACAAAGCCCCCATTGCCTTCGTCAGGTTTTAATGGTGGTTGATAGGTGCCATCGACTTCGATGTTTTTAGCTTTGGCAGCTTGTTTAATTTCGTCATAGCCTCCTGGAGGTGTTCCAGCCGTAACTGAGGGTTTGCCTTTGAACTCTATGGTAACTACGGGGTTGCCGAAAGTGTCGTTGCCGAAGACCACTGCATTAACAGAGTCGTCGCTTTGAACTGCTTTAAGGGCTTCGTCGTAGGTGGCAACTGAGCTGCCCAGTAGTGGGTTCATTGAAGGCGCTGAAGGACCGGCGATCTGAAAAAGCAGATACAGTGCAGCAACGCCGACGAATCCGATGAGCCAGTTTGTAGGCGAGTTCGGATCTTTGTTTGGTTCTTTGTTTGGATCTTGGTTCTCGTTCATGTTGGTATCCTCTAAGGCCCTCCGAAGCTGGCGTATGCTCGGCTAGGAGGGCTGGAAAAAGCGCAAAATGGAACGCGCCAATGCCTAAAGAGACAGTGACGCATCGTGGGGCCATCATTCTCAACTTCTCTACGTCAGAAACAACCACACCTGGGTGCAGTTGTTATTGGAGATAGAGGGTGTATTTGAGTGGGTTTGAAATGGAGATGACTTCTTTAAGAAAAAGTGAAGAGACGAATGGCTAGTTCTCACCCTATAGAAGCCTTCGGGTCAGAGGCAATCAGAACTTGTTGGAAACTGATAGATTCTTCTGGCTCAGTTGGCGCGCGCGAAACGCTTGCCTCTGCTCTTCATGGGTCACTTGGTTAGGGGCGTAGTGAGCGCCCTGGTGCAGAGCTCCACAGTGCTAACTGAAGCAGTCCGCTTTGTGTTCGATTGCTGGGTCACTTGCAGCTAGGGCTATGGCAACAGGAAAGCCAGGCACTACTTGTTTCCTTTCTTTCCCTTCTCTTCTTTGGCTTTGGCGGCCTCAGCCTGTTCTTTTTCATGGCGTCTAATCCAATCATCTTCTAATGATTTGCCCCGGGCTGTTAGACCGCCAGCGGTGTTGGTAGACGTGGGCATGTGATGCACAGCATCGTGTCGAGCTTTGAGCTGTTCTAGTTCTGTGCCAGAACTGTTGCTTGCCTCGTTGTTTGTGGTAGCCGATTTTTGGTCGGTTTCGCTCATGGGTTTACCTTCAATTTGATGGTTATTGTGTTGGTGGTTCGGCTTGCTCTTGTTTCTGTTCTTTGGGAGAGCACTGGGCACAGGGCGTAGCTTGACCAGGAACGAAGTGGCAGAAGCTTGGTGGAGTCAGGGCCAGTTCGCTTGGTGCTGCCATTCCCAAAGAAACGCAAAGTTGAATTGCTTGTTCAACGCTCATGTCTGAGTCACTTACTGCTTCAGCCGGGAAGGCTACGACTAGACCGCTGATGGGGTTTGGTGGAGTAGGAATGAAGACCAGTACATATTTGGCACCGTTTGCTGTGTTTGTAATTTCATTGGTAACAAAAGCAATGGTCAAGCCACCGCCCGCAACAAAAGGCACAAACACTACTCTTTTGAATTTGCTAGTACTGTCTGAACTACCAACCATGTCAATGATTTTTCTCAGCGAACCATAGACTTTACCGACGCCCCGGATCTTGAGAATTTTCTGTTCAAGCCATTTGAAGATACTGTTGCCGATGCGCCAAGAGACGACTGCTCCTAAGCAATAGAACAACATAATCACTAGCAGTAAACTAAAGACCGGATTGTGCGAAATACCGGCAGCCTCAGGGTTGAATGAGCCCCAAATTGTAGCCACCAGGCTGCCTAGCCAGCCATCGGCGATACCGAGAGCTAGTTTAAATCCATAAATGAGAGCGGCAAAGGGAAAGAAGACCATGGCGCCGCGGAGCATTCGTTGTTTGAAGTGGCTAGAAAAGTTGGTTTGTGATGTTTGCATAGGGATGCTTCTCAATGTTGATGTGAAATGGCCGTCTGTCTAGCAGAGCCAGACAGACGTAGTTGGTAATGGCAATGGCTTAGGCAAGTTAGCCGACTAATGCACTCTCTAGCAGTTCAGCCTGTTGGCTGACATGCAAACCGTGGTAGCCCACAGCCGGTGAAGCTGCTGCGGGGCGGCCGACGTAACGGAGGCGCGCTGCACCAGGTAGGGATTGTTCAACCAGGGCGCTGAGGGGCTCAAGTAAATAGCTCCAATAACCTTGGTTTTTCGGTTCGTCCTGAGCCCAGAGCATGGTGTCAGCGTTAGGGTAGAGTTTAAGCTCTGCCTTAATTGCTTCCGCCGGCAGGGGGTACAGCTCTTCAATGCGTATGATGGCAACGTCAGTGATGCTCCGCTTAGCCGCTTCGGCTACTAGATCGAAGTAGATTTTGCCGCAGCAGGCAATGACACGCCTAACTAATTGACGAGTTTCGGCAGTCTGTTTCTTGTCGCCTATGACAGTTTGGAATTTGCCAGTGGCTAAGTCATCCAGGCTGGAAGTTGATGCAGCATTGCGCAGAAGACTTTTGGGTGTCATCACTATCAGTGGTTTTCGCACTGACCTGAGCATTTGTCGCCTTAGTAGGTGAAACATTTGAGCCGGAGTGCTGGGTACGACCACTTGAATGTTGTCGTCAGCGCAGAGCTGTAAATATCTCTCTGGCCTTGCTGAGGAGTGCTCTGGGCCCTGTCCTTCATAGCCGTGGGGTAGGAACATGGTTAGTCCGCAAAAACGCCCCCATTTGACCTCTCCTGAGGTAATGAATTGGTCTATTACTACTTGGGCGCCGTTGGCGAAGTCGCCAAACTGGGCTTCCCAAATCACCAGAGTGTCTGGGTCGGTAGTGGCATAGCCATATTCAAAGGCTAGAACAGCTTCTTCTGATAAGGGCGAGTCAATTACGGCAAACTTCCCTTGTTCTGGGCTGAGCTGGGTCAGTGGAATGAAACAACCATCGTCCCAGTGCTCACGGTCTTGGTCATGAAAGACAGCTAGTCTTTGAAAGAAGGTACCCCGCCCGCAGTCTTCACCAGAAATACGCACCGAGAACTGCTTCTCGCCAACTTGTTTTTGCCCTGCTCTGGTTAACAAAGTGGCGTAGGCAAGATTTTCGGCCATGGCCCAGTCGAACGGCATCTCTCCACTACTCATCAGCTTGCGGTTGTTCAATACTTTTTGCATTGATGGCAGCAGTCTGAAGTTTTCGGGTGGATGGGACAGTGTCAAACCCAGACTCATGACGGTCTCTTTGTCGACGGCTGTAATTACCTCCTCGCCTAGGTGGCTATGAGCAAAGCGAGACCAGTCGACCATGCCTTTGTTTTTATCGATTACTTCTTTTACTACCGATGTGCCAGCTTGCAGCATCGCCACATAGTCGCTCACCATCTTTTCGCTTTCAGCAGACGATAATAGGCCTTCAGCAATCAGTTTTTGAGCATACAGCGCTCTTGTGCCTGGGTGCTTGTCGATGGCCTGGTACATCAGTGGTTGAGTTACCTTAGGTTCGTCGGCTTCGTTATGACCGCGCCGTCTGAAGCAAACCAGGTCTATGACTACGTCTTCGCCATAGGCCATGCGATACTCAAGGGCCAGTTTAACGGCATAGAGTACGGCTTCTGGGTCGTCGGCATTGACATGAAACACTGGTGCTTCAACCATCTTTGCTAGATCAGTACAGTAAAGAGTCGATCTGGCATCGCGAATGTCGGAAGTGGTAAATCCTATCTGGTTGTTGATGACAATGTGCACTGTGCCGCGTATGCCATAGTGACGAGTGCGCGACAGCTCAAACGTCTCCATGTTGACACCTTGTCCAGCAAAGGCCGCATCTCCATGCACCAAGACAGCCAGGGCATTATTTGTAGCCTTACGTTCTTGTCTTGCTCGAACCGAACCGACCACCACAGGGTTGACGATTTCTAAGTGGGAAGGGTTGAAAGCTAGTGCCACATGTATGGCACCGCTAGCAGTATCAATGTTGGAGCTGAATCCCTTGTGATACTTGACGTCGCCAGCCGGTAGTGTGCCCTCAGGGGGAGTGGCTCCTTCGAATTCGCCGTAGAGGTCACTTGGTAGTTTGCCCAATACGTTGACGAGAACATTGAGCCGACCGCGGTGCGCCATGCCCATTACTAACTCGTTTACGCCCTGTGCTGCTGCCTCGTTAATTAAGTAGTCGAGAGCAGCAATAAAAGTTTCACCGCCTTCTAAGCTAAAGCGTTTTTGACCGACATATCTGGTGTGCAGATAGCGCTCCAGGTTTTCTGCCGCTGTTAATTTTTCTAAGATCCGTCTTTTGGTCTCGCTAGCAAAGCTGTTTCGACCAGGCAAGTCTTCAAAGCGCCCTTGCAGCCAGAGCCTTTGTTCTTGGTTGGAGATGTGCATGTACTCTAAGCCCACTGTGCCGCAATAGATTTGCTCTAGTGTGCTGACAATCTGCGCCAAACTGGCCTCGCCTGAAATTGGCAAGTTGCCCGGCAGAAACTTTTCCTGGCTTAGTTCGGCTTCGCTTCCCTCTAAATTGTAAGAAGCTAAATCAAGGCATTTCGGTTGAGAAATTGCCTTGCGTTCCAGAGGGTCGATTTTAGCCTTGCGTACTCCGCCTATGCGATAGGCTTCGATAAGTTGGCAAACTGCCAACTGTTGAAGCAGGTTCTTGACGGTGTCGGCGTTTTGCTGAGCACCGGCTTTGCTAACCAGTTGTCCGTCGACAAACTCTAAGGTGGTCAGGCTAGCGAAAAATTGCTGCCATTCTCTAGTGACTGATTGAGGGTTGGCGAGAAACTGCTCATACAGTTCCTCGAGGTAGGGAGCGTTGTGCCCATGCAGGCCGGAGGTTGCTCTAAACTTCTCCATAGAAACATTGTTCATGATAGGTACCTATAGATGTTGATTCTAGATGTTGACTTTCGATTGAGATTTAATGCTTGAAGGCAAAGCGACTGACCCAGGCAATGGCCAGGGTGGAGACGACAAAGACCATGTGCACCACGACCAGTTTCGTCAAATATTCGATGCTTTCGCCTTGGGCGTTGATGAATGCGTGTAGCAAGTGAATGGTAGACACGCCTAGTATCGACATGCTCATTTTTACTTTCAGTGCGCCAGGGTCAATGTGTCCAAGCCACTTTAACTTTGGCAGTTCTGACGGCGTTTCCGCCGCTTGATCATCGTCATAGTCACTGCCACTTATAAACAGTACATAGCCGCCAATCATCACCATCACAATTAAGTGACTTATCATGATGATGTCGAGCAGTTGCAGCACCGCTATGAGCATGTCAGTTTCAGACATGGCAAAGGAATGCCAGACTAATTCAAATGTTTCTACTGAAAAGCGAATAGCGTATACAAGTAAGGTGACGATTAGGCCCAGATACATTGGTATTAGCAACAATCGGCCGCCAAAGATGATTTTCTCGAACTGTTTGTTCATGCGATTTCCTTGTTTTAAGGCGAGAGGTTGCTGACTTGCCTGCTCTTTTTGAGTAAGCAAGCCAGCGATCGTTTTGAACAGAGTTCGACTAAAAGAAAGAACTCCAAGTGCTCGTGTTGTTAGGAGTTTGAAGGCTGATCGGGTTTGTAGACAGCCTTGCACCATACGCCCAGGGCGACATAAGACGAGAGCATTATGGGCATACCGAAGGGCCAGGGGCTGATATGAGATTGCAACATAATGAGCAACATGTTGACGACAAAGCAAACTGCAATGCCATATTTTCTGTGCTCAATCGCAACTAGTTTGGATACGCCAAAGTAACCAATGGCGATCATAAGGACTTGTAAAACAAGTTGGGTGGTCATAATTATTCCTTGCTAGATTGAATGGATAAGTCGAGTGAGGTCTATTCTTCGCCTTGGAGCAGGCCAGATTTTTGGCTGGCTAGAATAGCGTTGTCGCGCTCTTTGTGAGCGGCACTGGCGGTTGCTGCCAAGCTTTCTTTGCTGGCAGTAACAGCGCTAGTTTGGGCTTCAGCTAAGGCCGCTTTGCCCATAGCTAAAACTTCTTGAGCTTTGTTCAGCACTAAGTCTGGTGCGCTTAGTGGGTCGTTGAGATAGGCTGTGCTTTGGCTCACTTCAAAGTCTGGCAAAACTGCTACGCCAAGGTCAGAGCCAGCCGGTAAGAAGCGGAAAGTAGTAATTTTCACGCCGGTACCGAAATCGAGCGGGTTAACTGATTGGCCAACTTCTTTGCCATAGCTAGGTGTGCCAACGATGGCAGCCAGACCATTTTTCTGCAAACTAGCAGACATGAGTTCGGCAGCACTAGCACTATTTTCGTTGATCATCACCACCACTGGGATATTGTCAGGTAACACTCTCCAGAAGCGTGGGTGGGTAAATACTTTTTCTGATTTACCGTTCACGATTTTTTCACGGCGAAATTCACCGGCGCTTACCGACTCTTTGATGTGGATGATTTGATCGCCTTCTCGTGACAGATACGACACCAGCGTGCCTTCTTTCATTACCGCTTGCAGCATCTCAACCACCTGGTCTAAGCGACCTCCTGGGTTGTTTTGCAGGTCGATGGCTAAGCCTTTCAGTTGACAGTCTTGTTCGGGCTTGTAGGCGTTTATCACGGCAGCAACTTCAGCTTTTCCTTCGGGTAATGACTTGCCGGTGCAGGCCTCATACAGAGCTTCTGTAAATTCTCTGGAGACAGAATTGCCAAACATAGCGATTTTAATGCTAGCAAAGCCATTGTCGAGCTTCTTCCATGTGGCTGCTTTGGTGTGCACCTGAGCCCGGGTGATGTTGAAGGTTAGTGGTTCTAAGCCAGCGCCATTTGGACGCAGTACTTTGATGGTCACTGTTGTGCCAGCAGGTCCACGAATGTCAGCAACTATTTCGTTGACAGTGCGTCCGCTGCTCGGTTTACCGTTTACTTCTACAATGCGATCACCTGCGGCAATTCCAGCTGCTTCTGCTGGGCTGCCTGCGTTGGGTTTAGGAAAGAAGATCAGGGGAGTGTCATCGCTTACTTTGGCCAGCGCTATAGTGTCTTGGGAGTGTACAGCGCTCAGAGCTTCGGCTTTGTTGGCCATATTTAAGCGGGTTACTGGTGCACCAATGCCTGCCAAGCTTGAATCGAATGCTTGTGCTAGATTGGCGAATTGCTTAGCTGTAAAGAAATTGGTGTGCATTTCATTCAGGTCAGCAAGCATTTCACGAATAGCTTTTTCTGTTCTTTCTTGGCTATCTAGAGCCGATCCTTCGTCAAATTTGTGCTGCCATTTTTGGGAAAATGCCGCACGTTTTTCTGGGTCAATGATAGAAAGGTCAGTTTTTATCACCATGTCAAAGGCGCAGGCGTAGAGCACTTTGCCATTGAATGGGCCAGTATTCTCAGGGTTGCAGGCGGCGCTGACATAAGGGGCCATGAGATCGTCTTTGTCTTCAGCGACTTCGCCGTAGACAGTGTAGTTGGTCTCAATAAATGTCTTCAGGTCTTTTTCGCTTTTGGCCGCACTAGGAGCTATTTGCAAGCTGTGGTTGGCGTAGATGTAGACTGGGTACGACACCGTGGTGGTTTCGTTGCTAGTTTTGTCTTTCGCGACTACAGCTTGTTCCGAGACAAGTTTTTGCACTAGTTCGGCGTTCTTTGATGTGTCCGCTTGATAGAACTCAATATCGGGGTATTGCTTGGCCAGGCTTTCAAAGAAAGCACGTTCAGTCGGGCATTGTTCGGGGGTACAGACCTGGATAAAACTGTTGCCGCTAGCATTGAAGTCTGCCTTGTGTAAGTCTTCTTGGGCGATTTCACCCACTAGCGGTTTAGCAGATACAGAAGCTTTACTGCCATCTGTTGGCATAATTGCTTCTCTTATCCCCGGAACGCGAATGCCCAGGTTTTGAGATTGAGTTGTGCCGGCCTTAGCGTGATTGTGACCGCTAGTATCACTGCTCATAGTGCCAGTCAATCCGCCAACGAAAATTGCTATTGGCAAAATTGAGTTGGTCACCACATGCAGTAGCACTGGCGTCCAGACTGTTCTGGTAATCAGATACAGGGCCCCTGCCATTAGTCCAAAGAAGAACTGGCTGAAGAAAGCGTCCATATTCAGGTGGGCTAAGGCAAACAGCGCTGCTGCTATGACGACTGCTATGGAGCTACCGCAGATTTTGAAGAACTTATGAGCAGCACGACCAATCGCACTTTGACTGTCACTTAAGGCTTCGGCCTGGGTGGCAAAGCTTGTGCGCCACAGGTTGAATATCACTCCGCGAAAAACCATTTCTTCCATGAAAGCTGCCAGCAGTGCCATTAGTACTGAGGTAATGATGAAGTTGGTCATGGTCATGTGAGCGAGCACTTGTTCAATGCCTTTTGGGCCTGATGGTGCGCCGACATTTGATGAGACAGCTGCTTCAGTGCCTGCGCTACCGATTGCTATGAAGGAGCCCGTCAGATAGTCGAAGATATAGGTGAGGACAAAGCCGGCTGTTGCCCAAAGGGCAATCTTCTTAAAGGTCATGTCCACCTGGCGGTAGTTCAGTCCAAGTACCCCAGGAAAGTTCGGTAGATTGCTATCTAAATGGAAGAACGGATGAAGCTTTTTCGACCAGCCGGTGACAAAAGCGGTTCTTCCTGTGAAGTAGAGGTAGCTCAGTACCAGGGGAGTACCAGTGGTACCAAGGGTGAACAGTATCTCGGCAATTGAAGGCATGTAGGGGCTCAGTACCTTCACGTGCCCGATTGAGTAGATTATTGGAAAAGCCACAGCTGAGCCCAGGAGGCTCGCTAGTATTAGTGCAAGAGTTGCGCTAGTGGCCCAGCGAAAAATAGCTAAGCCGTGGCTTACGGCTGAGTTTGTCGAATCGTCTTTCATATTCGTTCCTCTGTGTAATGACTAGTATTAGTAACTAGTGAATAGTTTGGCTTTCACCCAAAGGGGCGAAAGAGTAGTTAATCAACTGCCGCTCCAGTTCGCTTTCTAAGTCGCGAAAGTCATCGGCAATTTCTTCGCCCGCTTCTTCTAACGCTTCGTTGAGAACTTGCTCGGCTGCTAGCAGCTCACTATCTTCAAGTGACTCGTAAGCTTGCATGTAGGCCAATGTCGCCGTGGCAAGGGCGCTGATTGCCGGTAATGATGTTCTTACCGAGGCAAGAATGTCTGGTATGCCCGGTTCGTTTAATGCTTCCAGCGCGGCGATGATTTCGTTGACGCGTGGATGCATTTGGCCAGAGAGCATGTCGATGTCTTCAACAGCAATATCGAGTTCTTCTAGCAAGGCTGTTGCCATTGCTGAGAACGCTGGTTCATGCAGATCTTGTACTTCGTGTACTTCTTGTTCTTCTTGATCTTCTTGATCTGCTGAACTGCCGCGACATTGAATCAATGCTTGGAGAAGTTGAGTAGTGGCGAGTTTATAGGCTTGCATTGGTGTCGTGTGTGATGCTGTCATAAGTATTTTTGGTTCAGGGTCGGTTGTTAGTTACCGGTTGATGGTTGAAGTAAATGGCTTGTTACCAGCTAACCAGCAAGGAGCACATATCGAGCATGCCTTTGCGAATAAACCGTGGATTTAGTTCAGCTTCTTTCAGGGCGTCGTAAAGTCCGCGTGATTTCCCTTTGATGTTTTCAAAGGGTATTACACTGTCACTATCTGGGAGCAGCGGAACGGCGCTTGTGTATTGATCCGTATCTCGAAGTGACAATTGCAAAATCTCTATTGTTCCAGCAGCATCTTTCGTTGCTGTTATTTTGGCGATGGCATCATCGAACATCTTGATGACAGTCTTGCGTGTGTCAATATCACTGAGGGCGATGGAATTCCAAAGCTTGGTGCCATCTCCAATAAATTTCTCAGCTTGTTCCACGATCGGAGTTTCTTCGCTTTCAAGTTCTTCTATGTGGTTAAGGAGAGCTTGAATCTGGTTTGTTTTTGCCTCTAGTGCGGAGCGTAAGTTAAGAACTACGGAACCGCGTGCTTTCTTGATTGCTTTTTGATTTAACATTATTGTTTGCTCGTTAGTATGGTGGAGTTGAAAAAGGTACTACCTTCGCCGACCAGCGCGGCTTTAAGCTCAGGCGCTTCAAAGTCGTTAAACATGTCGATCTGAAGGTAGTTGTTTTGTGTCTGCTTTACTTCTTCGCTTGGTGCTTCTAGGGCCTCTGTCAGTGAGCCAATGCGATTAATGATGGCAGCGTAGTGACTGAGGTCGGCGAATTGTCCGATCAATATGGTTGCCCCTTGAAACACCGATGTGAAAGCCATGACAGCTTGGGTGATTGTGCCAAAGGGAATGTGATCGTTGAAGTAAAGGTGGGCCACAATCAAAGGTGGAATCAGGGGTACTAGATGATTGAAAACTCCTGTGAATAGCTGAAGATTTTTATGCACCAGAGTCATATCTAGTAAGTTCGATATCACTGCAGTGAGAGCATCTTCTGCTTCAGCGACAGTGGTGCTACTGCTGCTATTAGTTTTTACTAGTTCATCGCGGGCACTGGCTAGCTTGGCTCTAAGGTCAGCTTCTGTTTTCATTTGGCGATCGCTAATACTGATTAGGGTTTTGCCAATATGTGAAACGATTACCAGGCCTAGAGTTGAATAAACAATGACAATGAATGAAAGTGATGGTGAGATTTTCCATAGCACTATCATGAAGGTGCAGACAGTAACAAGAGCATCCAAAATCGATATGGCCAAGCGTATAGATGAGCCACAAAACGAGTCGACGTCTTGGGTCATCCGTTGCTCAGGGTTGTCAATTTCTCTGGAGTTTTCGACTTTTATGCCAGCAGCGTTTGAGAAATATGTGTGTATTAAGCTCCTTGAAAGCCAATCGCGCCAGTAGAGCGCTAGGCGTGTTCTTAAAAGGTTGTAGTAAGTTTCAATCGGCACGGTGATTAAGATGGCGAGAATAGATAAGAACAGATAGAGGCAGAAATCACTCCAGCTCTTCTGTTCCATGGCCGTCATGAAATGACCGGAAGTAACATTGATGCAAACCGCTACACCAGCTTTGGCAGCCATAAGGGTGAGAATTAAACCAAGATTGGTAAAACCAACCGAGTTTTTTTCTGATACCCAAAAAGGCTTACCTATTTTTGCCAGCCTTCTCCAAGGCATTGCTGTTAGGATGTTGTTCATGGCAATTCTCCACTAGATAAGTTCAAAAAATATGAGTGATTTGATAGCAGTGGGAAGGCTAGCCACAGGTAAGCAGATGCTCAATTGGGCTTTGTTATTGCCAGGCGAGTGTAGTCACCGAGGCTTTTGCCAGGGTGATTTCAGTTACACTTTTTCCTTCCTCGATGCTGATAGTTTTCTCTGGACCTAGATTGGTTAGCACTAGCACTCGCTCTCCTGATGGATTGAGGAATGCCACATGCGTAATCTCTTGATTGGGATTCAAGGCAGTAGATTCAATGCGTTTTGCTCCGCGCTCAATGAATTTTGAAAAATGAGCCAGGGCATAATATTGGCCGCTGTGAGTTACTGCTTTGGTTGTTGAGTTAATAGTCACTAGACCGCCGCAAGGGAATGGTCCAATGTTTGGTTTGCCGTTTTGATCAAGAGCCAGGTTCCAGACAGTGATGCCGCGGCACCAGTGAGTAAGATTGTTTGTGAAAGTTTTTGCCCATTTGATGTAATCGCTATGGTAGTTGGGGTCTGTATAATCAGGGCCGCCTTCTGTCCAGTAGTGACTGATCTGGGGGTGAGCTTCATGCACTGTGCCAATGCGCCAGACGTCGCCGACATAACCATGCCAGGCAATGGCCGAGGCGTATTTGGCTAGAGCGGGAGTTTCTAGCGATGCCACAGCGCGGCCCCACAAGTTGTAGTTGTGGTCGATAATCCAAATTTGTGTCTCTAGACCAAGCTTTTCAAAGAGTGGCCCCAGGTGGAAGCTAACGAAGTCGACTTCGTACTCTTGGGGCCAGAGACAAGCTGGCATTTTGCCATCTTGATCGGTATCAACTTCGTTTTGCACTGTGATGGCATAAATGTTGATGCCCTCAGCTTTGTAGCTATCGATAAATTTGACAAAGTAATTGGCGTAGCTGCCAAAGTTCTTGCGTTGAAAGCTGCCACCAAGCATTGAGCCGTTTGACTTCATCCAGCCTGGGGGGCTCCAGGGTGAGCCGTAGAAAAGCATCTCAGAGTTGAGTGCCAGCGCTTGACGCAGACAAGGCAGAATGTATTTCTGGTCGTGTGCGATAGAAAAGCGCTTTAGCTCAGGGTCTGGCTCACCTTCGTCATAGCTGTAGAGATGGGTGGCATAGTCGCTTGAGCCAATACAGACGCGACAGAAGTTTAGGCCTAAACCGCCTTTTGATGCTGGAGCGAAGAGATTGCTAAATAGTTCGGCTCTAGCACCCTCTGAGAGTAGGTCAAAGTTGTAGCAAGCTGCATCGGTAAAAGCACCGCCAAAGCCAACAATTTCTTGAAAGCTTGTTTCTGGAATAACGCTAATGACCTCGTCGGTGTTGGCTCCCGAAGAGCGCCAATAAACATCAACTGATTGCAGCTCTAGGTGCTTTTGGGCATTTGTTTGCATCAAACGCATCGGGCCGTAGTGAAGCAGAATTGGTTTTGGAGTAGGACCACTAGATTGTCGTTTGAGCCAGTGACTAACGCGGGAGAGTATGAAGCCCAGCACTAGACCAATGACAATGAAAAACTTAGTAATACGTGTGTGCATAATGAGCACCTCGAATATTTGATTGAAAAGGCCATACGAGCTGGCGGCAAGAAACTTGACGCCAACTCATATGGGTGAGAGTTTACTGGTTAGGGTTTGGAATCACCATCGGTAGTGCTATTGGTTGCACCGTAATGCCGTGCTCTAGCTTATCTATCAGAGTGAAGAGCGCTGCGTGATCGCCCACTTCATACGATTTCAAGGTTTGACCGTCGATCACTACTGAGTGAACATAGGGGTGTTTGGTCCCAGCTGTAGAAACAACGGCAACAACATAATAAATATGTCCGTTTGTGATAAGCGGGCGCGGTTCAACTTTTTGGAATTGCGACCAATCGGCATTCCAGTTGCCTTGCATCACTTGGATAATGGCTTGTCTAGGACCATTGAGGTTAATGTTAGGCACTATGTATTGTTTGCAATTACCAGAAGCGGCATCAAAGAATAGTATCTTTGCCAGTTTAGCACTGTCGTCACCTTTGGGTTCTAAGGTGATTACTTCTTGCCAGCCGAAGTTACTGTCGTAGACCTCGATGTATGGTGCCTTGTTGAAGTGGGGTTGGCCCGTGGCATCTGGTTCACTGACGCGCAACTCGTCCTCTTTTGTGATCATGCGTCCTTTCATGCCGCCATTCCACTTAGCGTAAATCTCAGCGTAGAGCCGAGCCAGCTTGGTTGGGTAAAACGGCATGTTGGGATATTTCGCTTTAGCCGTAGCTGGGCTCATATCATTGACGATGCCAAAGCGATTGACGCTCATTACTCCAGCTAATTCTGGCAACATTACTCCTGTTAATGTTGGTCTGTATGAGATGTAGGGGATGAGCATGACCAACGGGCTGTTGTCTGTTTCTCGCCAGTAGAGTGCTTCTTGCTGTTCGCTGAAAGGGTTGTGTACAGCGAATGCTGCTTGCACTACCCAACTTTTGGGTCCAGCCAAGAAAAAGCCATCATAGCCATCGGCAGTTTGGCCTTTCATGTTGACGTGGGTCGGGTCCACGGTGGCGACATTTATAATTGTGTCACCAAGAAAGTTGTACCAAATGCCATCGGCTGCTCCTTTCAGGTGAATGGCTCCTTCCCAGCATTGGTTACCTTGTGAATCACATGGTGCCATGTGAGGTTCAGAGACATAGGTTCTGGTGTCGCTATTGAGGTTTTGCAAATAACCTAGGGCGGTAGCTTGGGGCAGCATGCGGAAGTTCTTCTTTTCGGCATTGGGCAGGGTTTTGATCACTTCAGGATCAAGCACTTCTGCCATGGTCCATTCTGTGACATCTTGATTGCTCGAATCTAGCCATGAGAACGCTGCAATAAAGAGTGCAGTGCCCCAAACAGTGAGATGAGCGGTGGCTTTTGTTTTGTTGCCCCAATCGCTGACTTTTCCCTGTAGTAGAAAGGCGCTACTGAGAATAATGGCTGCAGTTACAGGGCCCCATTGCATCACATATTGCCAGGCTGTGATTGTGTAGGTATGTATAAATGGCAGGGCGTAGATTGCGATAGCCGTATAGAGGCCGGTATAGGCTATTGCTGTGGCCAAGCCTGCAAAGAAACCCCATCTTTTGCTGCCGTAGGTAAAAGCTAATATTGCCGTGATCCAGCCTAGGCCTGGTTGGAAGAACGGCAAAGTGACGAGGAAAGTGATGAGGAGAATTCTGGCTGAGAGCCGCCAGAAATTGGGCTCTTTCAGATCGCCGTCTGAAATTGTTTCCGGTGGTTTGCGAAAATACTTGAGCATAAATAGACCTACTTAGGTTTGTTAGATTGTTGATTTAGGTAGGGGAAGCTAAATTTGACGCGCTCCCCTGCTTTGATGGCGCCAATTAAGTGGCATTCGACAGTTTTTATTTCTACTGTGCCATTTAACGAGTTTTCTTTGGGGCCAAGCACCAGACGAGCTGGTCCTTGGCTAACTACCACTAGATTGCCTTGGGCGATAAATTCGACGGCAGCGTCGTTTTCTCTTTCTGCCTTTGAGAGGTGGCTGATATCGAAAGTGATTTGCCCCGATGACGGCAATACCACTTCGAACGAAGCTGTTTCATTTGATTGCCGCGCTTCAAAGCCGTTTGCGACCGAGCCGTCCGAATTGCGGTGGCGGATGGTTATGTACATCCAAATCTCCTGATTGAAGTTCTTGTTTGCCCGCTAGCTCTTATCTGCGGTATCCCCGATGGTGGCGCCAGTAACCATCACCACGATGCTGGTAAGGGTAGACTGGCCGGTTTTGGTAGTTGTAGTTGTAGGGACGGGCGGGACGATAGCCGTTGTAGTAGCCGTCGCTTACACCGATGTAGGGGCCTCTAGCGACGCAGCCGGTTAGGGTAAGCAGGCCTAGAAAAGCGAAGCCTGTTAAGAGTATGCGAACGACTTTGGCGAAGTGTTTGGTTTTCATAAAATTCTCCTGGAAATTTGTTGATTTGTATTGTTGATGTTTGTTGTTGATTGAAGGGGGGCATTGGCCGGTTAAAACATGCGCCCGGGCCGAATGCGGATATTGAGCATGAAGCTAATCGGATTTGAGCCGTAAATTGCTTCAAGCTCGGACGGTACCATGTAGCCAGTTACATCGAAGCCGAGCCCTATACGCAACGCTGAAGAAGCGTAGACGTCGCGAGCATAGCCAGCTGTTAAGGCGCAAACGGTGCTATTGGCATTGCTGTCGTTTGGGGCAAGCAGGTCGTGCTCATGTCCAGAAAGCTCATGCTCTAGCCCTGGTCTGCCGTAGATGTTCATATCTGTCAGCCCAGGCTTGTTGACACATTCGCCTCTGCCGTAAAGGTAGTTACGATCAAGAAAATTGATTGTTCCTTCCAGTAGACCGCCGCTTAAAGTGCCATGGGCCTCTTTATTGTGACCAACTACGGCAGATACTGCTGTGTAGCCGCCATCGAAGCGTTTGGAGTATTGAGCAAAAACGGTATAGCGTTCCATGTCACCGGGGTGGAGTACTTCGGCGTTGTGCACTGCTGCATAGGAGGCTCCCAGCACCCAGTTTTCATTGGCGGCATATTGGGCGCGAATGGAATAGCTGTCAAAGCCACCACTTTCGATGATGTAGCGATTTTCGCCTGGTTCCTGGCCGCGAAAGACCGAGGCACCAAGACGTAATTTACCAACATCAACACCGGCACTGAAGACGCCGTTAGTAATGTGGCCAGCGTCCATGCAGTGGTGGCAGAGGGGTACGGCTGGATTCTCTAAGGCGGAGGCTCGGTGCATAAAGGCTGTGGGGCCTTCTTCGCGGTCGCCCGGTAGGCCGAAGTAGAGGTAATAGCGGAAGTTCTCCGAGAGCTTTTGTGTAAAAGCTATGGATAGCTCCGAGAAGAGATTGTGAGGGTGCTGGGCATCGACAATTTCACGACCGCGATAGGTTTCTCCTGTTTGAAAAAGTTGTGGCACGCCGCCTGGTGGCGTAGTGAAAGGTTCAGCGGTAAGCATGGCGCGAAACTGGAAAGCTGAGTTGTCCCATACAGGTACTTCGCAGGAGGCCATGAGCCAGTTTTGTGACTGCAAAGCCGATACACCACGAGGACCGCCTTGGCTATTGAAGCTAGCTTTTAATTCAGCATGGGCCATACAATTGGCCTTATCTTCAAAGAGATTGAAATGCCACATATAAGCAGGGCTATCGGCGGGTATCAGGCTAGTGCCTGAGCCAATGGCGTTCATGCGTTGATAGGGACCGCCAAAGTTGGAGTACATTGGTTCAGCTTTTAAGTAGTCACCATCAGCTGTCTCGTGCTGGTGCAGGTGCTGATGTTGAGGCTGATGCTGATGCCCCGGCATTTTGCTCATGTCATGTCCGGGCATTTTACTCATATCGTGACCAGGCATGGTGCTTATGTCGTGACCTAGTTCTTTGTTCTCGCTGCTTAACCCTTGCTTGCTTGGTGTCGAAGAACAACCAGCTAAGGCAAAGAGCAAGCTGAAGAAACAGACTGAGAATAGCTTGTTCATTCTTTTGTCCTCAGTGTGCAAAAAAGAGTTAGCCGCTGATTAGCCAGCCAAGAAAAAGAACGCCAGCTGCAAAAGCAAGCGGCACCGCGGCGAATCCAAGCATTGTCGGTGGTTGGCGCCAGGGTTGGCGTCTTGCGGGGTTATTGGTGGTTGGTTTCATGTTTGTTTCCTAAAAGTAGCTTGGTGCTAGGCCTAGCCTGGCACCAAGGCATAGTTAGAGCCTTGAATCAACTAGTTGGCTTCAGGCTCTGTTGTTTCCTTCTATTTCAGAAGTCGAAATCCCAGTATTGCAGGCAGTTTTGCCAGTATGGAAAATTTTGCATCAGCCAGGTTTTGGCTAAGTTTTCGGCGCGGTCATGGGCTTGCTTGTCGTGGTATTGATCGGGATGGCTCTCACACAGCTCGTGTCTCAATGGTACCCAGGGAGTGTGGTAAAGCGCGTCTTTGTCGTCCATGACCAACACTCGCAGCTCTTTGTTGTTGTGGGCCACTTCGAAGATGGTGGTAAAGCGCCGACGTGGTGCGAAAAATGCTCGCGTGCCGCAGTCGTCGGTGCAGATGTAGATATCGGCACGATTGCGACCATGGTTGTCGCTCAGTTCTTGCCAGTGTGGATGATCGCTTTGTTTTACCTGCCAACCTTCGGGCAAGTTAACTTCGCAAGTGTATTTGTTAGCAGGGCCAACTCGTTCGATTCCCCAGGTAGCTAAGTCGCTCCAGGTGGCATATCTGATTTCGTTTGGCAGTCTTGCTAAGTTAGTAAAGTTTTTCATGTTTTGTTCTCTCTTGATTGAATGAAGATTGGATTTTTCATGACCGCGCTCCTTGGTAGCCATGAAGATATTGCAGTGCCACCACATCCAGTGACAGCAGTAGAGCGAATGTCGTTGACAGGTTCAGTTAACGGGAGTTCAAATCTCCGCAGCTTAGGCGCGGAGATATTGAGGTTAAATAGTGCTATGGGTTGTTTTGCGGTAAAAAATTGCTCGAATAGAAGAAGATGTAAAGTGGATATATCTGAACCTAACACCCTCTTCTTTGCTACAGAAAGAGAAACTCTTACTTATTTGCTTACTTTCTCTATTTCTGTATGTGTCCAGCTAGCGAGCTGGGGACGATTCGACCAATGGTGGCGAGACACTTGCGGCTGTTGCCACCGTGCTCAGTTTCTCTTCTCCAAATTTGAGATCAGTAAACAGGGCGTCTAGTTCAGCTGGTAGCACATCTTTGAAGTAGGGACGATGGCGACCAGCTAGAAGCAACAGGGCTTTTACGCCTCTATTGCGAGCTTGACTGAGAGCTTCGTTGGTCAATAGTCCATGCTTTTCCAACGCTTCAATGGCAGACATGTAGCCAGACATAATCATTTGCCATTTTTCTCGGCGGGTCATACTGAATTTGAATGAGCCATAGAGAGGGGCTGGTGGGCTGATCACTATGCGGTCGTGATTGTCTGGCAAAACAATGCCGTCCATTCTCAGGCTTTCGCGGTCATGGCTGATGATGCCATAGACTTTGTCGATAAGCTGATGGAGTGGGCTTTTATCTTCACCGACATTGACCACAATCAGATATGAATTTTCCATGGGGAAGAGTGCTTGTGGTACCGAAATTGGGCAGCGACCTTCAGGGCCCAAGCCGCCGTCAATAAGCAGGTGCTCTTCACCGCTGTCACTTTTCCAGGCCACGGGGTCAAGCAAGATTGGTACGGCACAAGTGGCTCGCACGGCCATTCCAATTGCTATTGGTTTCTGCGCCGCCCGGAGTAATTTCCCGTCTTCCTGTTCCTGCCAGATTCCGTCTTTGGTAAAAATTACTTTGCGTTGATGCGACAAGGCGACAGTGCAAAAGAGACCAGGCCATTCTTTGATGCGGTCATCAAAGTATTGGCCCATAAGCTTGGCATCAAGCGCGCCTACCAATGGTGGTGGGTCAACATTCTTGGGTTCCCGCAAGGCCTGAGTGAGGAATGTAACCAGGGAGACTCGCCTGGTCACTAGTTTGTTGAAGTCAGTGTCTAGCACTTGCATCAGTAGCTGAGTGACGTCAGGATTAGCGCATATCAGGGCCGCTGGGATGGAACCGCCGCTCACTCCTGTAATCGAACGAAATCGGCGAAAATTTGCCTGGGCTAGAGCGAGTAGTACTCCTGTGCCAAATAGAATTGCTCTTGAGCCGCCGGTGCCGATGAGAAGATTGATGTCTTGGCTTTCAGGGCCTTTGTTTTCTTCTGAGTTCATGGAATTTCTCCTGGAAAGACGTTAGGCCAGCAGTAAAAGCTGGCAATGGCATATTTGTGTTGGTTCATTTTTTCTCCTCTGTAACAGTGGCCTCAGCTATTGCTGCTGTGGCAGTCGTTACGGTTTCTGGGGTTGCCTCTGTCGCTAGCGTCTCCGGAGTTTGCGCTACTGCTGCGGTGGTAGCCTCAGGCTTTACCCTTGAGGTTCCAGGAATTACTTTGGGCACTTTGCCAAAGAAGAAGTCGGTGATTAGTGGCCGACTGGGGTCCATCGCATAAGAGCTGAGGTCGACTTTGCCAGCTACTTGTACAGCTTTGATAGTGGCCATGTCGTTCAGTGGGTGCAGTGCATACATCGCTGGGTCGCTTATGCCTGCCGCTTGCATGGTTACTACTACCGAGTCGGTGTAGAAGTTGCCGCTGGTTGAGCGCGCTGGTTGACTGAAAATCCATTGCGCTGCTTTAGCTACAATTTCAGGCTTGCGTGAGTGGGCAACTGTGGTGGCACCACCAAGTTTGTTGCGTACCGCAGCTGTATCAACTGTGGTTTCTGGCCAGAGTGAGTTGACAGCGATGCCATCCTGGCGAAACTCATCAGCGAAGCCCATTGTCAGCATGCTCATGGCATATTTAGTCAAGGTGTAAGTAAATTGGAACCATTCTGGATCCAGGTTTAGCGGTGGTGAGATGTTGAGAATGTGCGGGTTTGAGCTCTTTCTCAAATATGGCAAGGCATATTTGATGACCATGAATGGCCCTCTGGTGTTGACCGCATGCATGAGGTCAAACAGTTTCATCTCAGTTGACTCAATGCCGGTGAGGCTAAGCACTCCAGCATTATTGATGACGATGTCTATTCCACCGAAAGTTTCGACGGTTTTGGCAATAGCAGCTTTTACTTGTGCTTCATCACGCACGTCAACTTGAAGAGCAAGAGATTCACCACCAGCTGCAATCACTTCTGCTGCTGCGGTGAAGATAGTGCCTGATACTTCAGTGCGTTCCTCTACAGTTTTGCCTGTAATTACTATTTTGCAGCCATGCTTTGCTAATTCAAGGGCAATGGCTAGACCGATGCCGCGTGAGGCACCATTGATAAATACTACTTTGCCTATCAGGCTTGTTTCGTTTGTGTCCATTTTTTCCGTCCTAGCAGATTTTGCTGAGGTTAAGGTAATGCCGTGTTGCAGGCGGTTGAGACTGGTTAAAAGTCTCGTTGATTGGTGTTTTGCTTGTTTTGCGGTGCTTAAAAAATGCCAAGTGTTTCCCGAGCTCCATCACTGGAGAACAAGAAGTAGTTATTTAGAGCCAAGCGATTGGTTTTTATTGACGCCCCAAGGCAAATGAGAAAGAAAAACACTCTTCAATATGCCTAAAGCTGAGACTAATTGACAACTAGAGATTGGCTTAAATAGAGCTGTTTAGCTAATTACTCTCACATGTTATGTGATTACAAATGACAGTGGTGTTAGTGTCTCTGTTGAGTGCGATGAAGCGTCACGATGAAAAGAAATGTGTGGAGTTTTGCCTTGTCGGGACGGGTTGGCAGTTGCAAGAGTCTCGTAAGCTCGTAGTCAAATCGGCCTGTTCTGCTTTAGAAGCTCTTGCGATCAATGTCTTGCATCAGTCCATCTAGTGAACTGTTTTCATCGCTGCCACGAAGTACGTCTTTGTCGTTGGGAGCGCGCGTGGCGCCTGCTGGTGCCTGAAATTCGCTGGGAGGTAAGTTCACTTTGGTGATCTTTTTTGTTTGCAGCATGAATTGTTTGTTCTTGCCTTTGCGCTCTATTAGCAGTGAAAGTGGCAGGTCACCCAAGGCGGGAAAATTATACTGTTGTCTGACGAAGGCAAGCACTTGTGGTGGATAGGGCAGGCCTCTGGTCGTCAGCAGTTTGGCATCAAAGAGTGTGTCGATGCCTTTCTCGACCTTCTCTGCTTTGGTCAATTTCTTCATTTTAAATGAGCGACACTGGAGGCCAAGAATGTTCTCTTTAGGGCCTTCATCAAAGGGAATGCGGGGAAAGGAAAAGCCCCAAAATATGATGGAAATACGGAGCATATGGCCCTCGTATTTGTTTAACGGCGTTTCGAAAATTCTATTGGTTTTGGCATTGTATATTTGTACTTTCCATTCTGGTGCGTGGGCCGTAATGCTCACACCATTGGCCGGATTGGACCAGCGAAAGCCATCTTTTCCGAATGAAAATATGGTTCCTGCTCCGTAGATCTGGCTGTCTTGTTCAAGGCGCAGGCAATCCATCGACTGGGCTGATGGTGCTGCCACAGCCATTAAGGCCGCTACTATTGCTAAACTCAAAGTTGCTGTTCTGCAGTATTTGTTCATCGGTTGTGAGTACTTATGAGCTATCAGTATTTTTTAGCTATGAGTTTAAGGCGGCTGCAAACAGCTCTAGCCTCTGGGCGAGATCGCTTTCTTCTAGGGCGGCAAAAGAGAGAATGAACTCAAGATCGCGTGCAGCTCCGGCATAATAGCTGCGGGTGCTTGTCATTGGTAGTTGACTCGAAGCAATTGCTTGTTCGATTTTAGCAGCCTCATAGTGATTGTTTAAGCGCACAAGCAAGCCCAAACCCGCGCTTTCTGGTGCAATGTAGGCTGTGTCTAAGGCCTTTGCTAGAAGGCTCAATAAATTTTGTCGGCGTACTGCATAGCGCGAGCGTTGCTTTCTGATTAGTTTTTCCAGATGACCTTCGTTGATAAAATCGGCCAGGGCCGCCTGCTCAACTAAAGAAACGTCTCTTTCTACAAGGCCTTTAGCTGCTGTGAGCGGTTCAACCAGGGGGTCAGGAACTACCATGAAACCTATTCTAGAAACTGGTGCCATGGCATTCCACAAACAGGAAAGATAGATTGTGCGGTCGTTGTTATCCATGCCCTGTAGTGATGGAAGCGGGCGACCGTCATAGCGAAATTCGCTGTCATAGTCATCTTCGATAATATAGGCTTGATTTTTAGCGGCATATTCTAAAAGTTGCTTGCGCCTATTCATTGACATCACGGCCCCGGTTGGAGCTTGGTGTGATGGTGTGACGTAAATCAAGCGTGGAGCTGTTTTAAGCTCATGCAACTGTTCTACGATCAGGCCTTGGTTATCTACGCCAATTTGAGCTATTTGGGCACCGTTGGCTAAAAATTGTTCTCTTGCGGCAGAGAAGCCAGGTTCTTCCATAGCTACGAGATCGCCGTCATTGAGAAGCAATCGAGCGAGCAAGTCGAGGCGTAAATTGCGTGATGCAAAAGTAACTAGACGATCTTGACTGACCTTTACAGCGCGGGCCCTAGTCAGATATGAGGCGTAGGCCTCGCGCAGAGGTTGATAACCAAAGGGTTCTGGTACATATTGAGATTCTTCTTTTGAGGCCGCATGGCAGTGCCTAACTAGAAGCTCACGCCAGGTGCTCAGTGGCAATTCGCGCAAGAGGGGGCCGACATAGGCAGTCTTGGCAGTAATTACGCCAGCGTCAAATCGTTCTTTTAGTCTGTTGCCAAATTGAGATAGATGAACGGTTTTGTGCACTTTGTCGCGAGGAGGTAGCTCCTCTGACTGACCGGGAAGGTGTGGGCATACGCGGGTGCCTGAGCCCATCTCGGTGACAACATAACCTTGAGCCGAAAGTTCATCAATTGCTCTGGCGGCAGTTGAGCGTGAAATGTCTAAGGCTTTAGCAATGTCACGCACTGAGGGCAGAATTACCCCTGGGCTAACTAGTTTTTCAATGATCGCTTCTTTCAGTGCTTCGGCAATTTGTCTTGATGCCGGAACGCCTGAGGTTGGGTCTAGAGCTAAATCTAGTCTATCAATTAGCATCGTTGTTACGACCTGATTGTTTCTGGAGGGCTAGGGCAAAAGTCTTGACGACGTTGTCGATACTGTTTTGGTCGACTGAGGCGAAGGGCACTATGTACTGGCCACTCTTTGTTGTGCTGGCGTAGTATGGTTTGGTGCTCATTAGATTGAAACCGCTTTGCTGGGCAGCTTGTTCGATAGCGCTGTCGAACAAATTTGCTTGGAAGTTCAGTATTAGATGGGTGCCACCGCCGTCTGTTAGTGGATCAACCATATCTTTGAGATAGCGCGTAATTGCTAAGATTAGCGATTGTCTGCGGAAGGCCAGCACTCGCTGGGTTTGTTTGAGGTGCTTTTCTAAGTAGCCGTCGTTTATAAAGTCTATGAGGGCTAACTGTTCCAGCAGTGGTAGGTGTCTTTCTAAATAGCTTTTGCCTAACGCTCCGATGTTTACCAGGCAATCAGGAAACACTACAAAACTTAGACGTAGCGATTGATATAAGACTTTCCAAAAGGATGCCATGTAAATGACGCAGTCGTACTGGTCTAAGGCTTTTATCGAAGGCAATATCGGTCGGCCATAACGAAATTCGTTGTCAAAGTCATCTTCGACTATGAAGGCGCCAGTGGCGGCGGCATATTCTAGAAGTTCATGACGGCGAGGCATGCTCATCACATGGCCGAGGGGGTCCTGGTGGGAGGGCGAGACATAAATTAGTTTGGGCGGCTTTGGCAAGCGTCTCAAGGCTGCTACTGATAGACCTTCTGTATCGACGGCAATCGGCGTGATCTTTACGCCCATCGATTCAAGTGTATTTCTGTTTTCAGGATAGCCGGGTTCTTCGTAGGCAACCATGTCGTCTGGGTTGAGCAGCAGGCGGCCGATTAGCTCCAAGCGCAATTGTTTAGAGCCGAAGATGCAGACGTTCTGAGGGCCACTTGAAATTGAACGGCGACGTAATACATAAGCTGCTATAGCTTCACGGAGCTTTTCCAGGCCGAGGGGGTCAATCATTTCAGCCACTTGCTCTTCGCGGCTGACATCGCAGTGCTTGATCATCAGCGTTTTCCAGTCGCGCATGGGTGAAAGCTCAATCGGTGTGCCACCGTATTCTAGGGCAGGCACGTGGACATGTTCGGTCGCTTGTCTCTTGCCCACTTCAAAAATTGTGCGGCCCCGCTCGGAGAGTGGAAGGGGCTTGAAACTTACTGGCCGGTTAGCTGCTGATAAGAAAGCTGATGCTAGCTCACCCAGGTCGCCGGGCAAGGTGCTAGCCACGAAGGTTCCTGAGCCAGAATGGGCTACTACCAAGCCCTGAGTCTTTAAATCTTCGTAGGCCTTGAGAATTGTAGAGCGCGATAGTTTTAAAGTTTCGGATAGCTCTCTAATTGAGGGCATTGGCTCTCCGAGTTGCAAACGGCCTTCCATAATAGCTTTGCGCAGAGCGTCCGACAGGCGCCTGTAAAGGGCCACATTGGACTTATATTCTAGGTATATAGCAATTGCCACGGCAGGCCTTATATCTGGTTTGCTAACACGATAGCAGATAGTTCTCAATCAACAAAGCGATAAAGCTGGGCGGGCTTGCGACCAGTTTTCTGCCATTCTTTGCTGGGCTCAACAATGCCCTGTTGTAAGATTTTGCGTCTGAAATTTCGCTTGTCGAGATTTGCACCAAGAATAGCTTCGTGAACTAGTTGCAGTTCTGTCAGGGTAAATTTTTCTGGCAGGAGCTCAAATCCAACATTGCTGTAATCAAGTTTGTTCCGCAGTCTTTGTTGGGCGTATTCAATTATGCTTTGATGGTCAAAAGCTACGGGTGGCAGCTTATCTAGAGAAAACCAGGCGGCGTCGGCAGCATCGGTACCTGACCTGAGAATATGGCTATTGGCGACGAGGGCGTAATAAGCCACAGTTATGACCCGACCGCGGGGATCGCGATTGGGTTCTCCAAATGTATAGAGCTGTTCAAGAAAAACTTTTTCTACGCCGGTTTCTTCTTGCAATTCTCTGTGAGCTGCCTCATCCACCGATTCGTTTTCGAGGACAAAACCACCAGGCAAGGCGTAGCTGCCCCTAAATGGTTCGGCCAGGCGTCGAATTAAAAGCACATGTAGTTGTCGCTCTAGGATAGTGAAAAGCACTATATCGACTGTGATTTGAAGTTTCGTCATTGCGTTTTCATGATGCTAGTTTTAGGACACCACTAAATTGGCTTTTTCACGGGCAAGGCCAATGGTAGCATCAGTGCCAGAATTGAATTCCAGGTAGTCAGATTCCATTCCGTCAGAAAAGATTACTCCCCCGCAGGGCATTTGCGACTCCAATTTTAGTGGTTCGCTGTGTTTAATTGTGCCAACTACAATTGCTGCTTGTGAATGGAGGCTGACGAATGGCTCGCGCACAACAAATAGCAATCGTTCTTCTTCCCATGACATAGGCTGGGGCTTAATTGGTTGGCCACCAAGATATGAAATGATGCCGCTTGCCTCATTGAAAACTGAAGACATCCAGCCTGTGCTGCCCGCTCCGGTTGAGACGATTATTCCGCTAGAGGATTGATTTTCTTGACGCTGACCGTGAACAATGTGATAACGAGCTGATATGTGAGAACTTGCACCGATAAATAAATCGTTGAAAGCCAAGAGTCTCTGGCCGTCTTTAAGCTTTGCTTCAGCCATACTGACGGCGCGGACTTTCGCTTTTTCTTGCAAAGTTAGCTCTAGAGCTGTTTTTAGCTGAGCTGGTAAAAATGGGATGAGTATCCCGTCAAAGTGTTCGGCATCAGGATTAACTGCAATAATTGGCTGTCCACCTACATATTTTGCGGCATTTGCTACCAGTCCATCTTGGCCGAGGGTGATAACAATGTCTGTTGCCGCAAAAACATAGGTGGGAATGAGGCTACGGTCGAGCAATTGAATTTTTAAACCACACTCAATAGTGCGTCTTACTGCAGAAAGAGAACGTTGGTAGGTGTCATGCTCAACTACGTATGAATTGAAATCTCCTCCGCTATGTTCAATATAAAACTTCGCCTGTGCTCTGGTGTTGAAGCGATCGACTAGTTCGTCAAGGCGAGTTTTGCGAGTTATTAGCACGATTTTGTCGTACATTTTTTTATCCTCTCTGGGCGCCAGTGCTAATTAAGCTGCGCAAAAGGTCGGGAGAGATATTCAATTCTCCGATTTTTTCAGCATTGTTGGCTAGCTCGTGAAAGGCCATGGCGATAGTGTTTTTTGCGTCTCCGCCTTGGGGATTTAGCATCATCAATAGGCGCCAATCAAGGTCTTGCACTGGGGTGATCACTGCTTTCAGCGCATAGGCTCGGCTATCAGCTTCTTTTCGCTCGTTGTCAGTTTTTTGATCGGTTAGTCTAGAGCGTTGTTCTTCCAGTGCTATTTCGCCTTCCATTTGGCGCTCATGCAGTTCTCTTTGCTTGCTTTGCACTAAAAGGTCGGTTTGCAATTCATTTTCTTTCAGTTTGCGTTCTTGCTCTATGGCCGAATTGCGCCTTGTATAAATTGCTTCGTCAGCTTTGCGATTGAGTGCTTCTCTTGCTTCTGCCTCTAAAGCTTTGGCCATTTCTGGAGTTGGCTTGAGCGAAAGTATAGCGAGGTTGAGAATTTCTACTCCGAGCTGGAGAACCTCTGGGCTGGTCTTCAGTTTATCGAGGACGACGCTCGTCAGCTGGTCTGAATACACCAAGCCCTGGCGCAGCTGTAGATGCTGAATTTCGGCCCGGATTTGCGTTTGCAAATCGTAAATTAGACGTTCGGGCAACTTCTGATATTGATCACTTAGATAGCGCCCTTTGGCATCGATGGTGAAGTCGAGCATGGTCGCTGCTTTTTTTGCATCGGCAATACGGTAGGTTAGTTGTCCCTGTACTGTAATTGTCTGAAAGTCAGCTGTGGGCTCATTGAATACAAATGGAATATTGGCACTGGCTTGTGAAACCAGGGCAATAGTAGATGCTGGCTGAAAGTAAAAGAATGATAGACCAGCACCCTCTCGTGCAAGATGCCCCTGGGAGAAGTGCAGAACATAGTCGGTTGGTTTTGATTTGCGATAGCTGATTCCTAACATGGCGCAGCCCTCTTTTTGGTTTTTGTGACTAGCTTTTTCTGCTGGTGTCTTGATGACACTAATATAGTGTTCATTTGACACTTTGTCAAGTTGTGAGATTCGGTCAGAGTTTTTGCTGCTTTTCTGACTTGGTCGTAGTGAGTAGAATGATGGTTTTTCCCGATACCGCTAATAGTTGTTAGGTCAGAAAAACGGAGACATTTCTGACATTATCTTTGTTGGCTGTGGGGCCGGTTTTCCCAAGCGATAATTCGGATTGTAGTTAGGTCAGAAAAACAGAGACATTTCTGCCTTTCTCTTTGTTGGCTGTGGGGCCGGTTTTCCTGAGCGACAATTTGGATTGTAGTTAGGTCAGAAAAACAGAGACATTTCTGCCTTTCTCTTTGTTGGCTGTGGTGCCGGTTTTCCTGAGCGACAATTTGGATTGTAGTTAGGTCAGAAAAACGGAGACATTTCCGACATTATCTTTGTTGGCTGTGGGGCTGGTTTCTCTGAGCGACAATTTGGATTGTAGTTAGGTCAGAAAAACGGAGGCATTTCTGACATTATCTTTGTTGGCTGTGGGGCTGGTTTCCCTGAGCGACAATTTGGATTGTAGTTAGGTCAGAAAAACGGAGACATTTCTGCCATTATCTTTGTTGGCTGTGGGGCTGGTTTCCCTGAGCAATAATTCGGATTGTAGTTAGGTCAGAAAAACCAAGACATTTCTGACTTAAGCATGCTTCTTCTTCAATTTCCGTTCTAGTCTGGGACAGAATTTATGCGGAAATTTGAACTAATTTCCTCGAACTATCGTTATTACATTTATGACACTGGTGGTGGAACCAAGGAGGTGCCTATGTCTTGTGTTGAGCAGATTATTTGCTTGGTTAAAAGTCTTGCCAAGGGCGCCCTGTTTGCTACTAGGGACTGTTTAAATTTTGGCATCCGAAATACTGTAGATAAAGCACTTTCGCGCCTGGTAAAGATCGGCTACATAATGCGCATTGCCAGAGGAGTTTTCGCTAGATCCGATTCTCCGCAGACGTTGTTTGACGTTAGGCAGATAGCGGCTTTTAAGGCTGGCGTTTACAACAAGATAATCGCCACCCATGGTGCTGATCTTGCACATCGCTTTGGCTTTGCCGAAGACGCCAATGCTGAGGCGACCTTCTACGTCTCTGGCAGTTCCAGTTCGTTCGATAGCATTTTAAAAAGAGTCCATTTTAAAAGGGCCAGTGCAAAACGCATTGCTAGCGGTGAAAAAACAGTAGGTACTTTGATAAGAGCGCTTTGGTATCTCCGCTTGCCAGAACCAAATGAAGTTGCGCACAAGGTAATTGCTAGTTTGTCCGAGAGTGAACAAATAGATTTAGTTCAAGCCGCTCCTCTTGTGCCCGGTTGGCTGATGACACAGGTTAGGCTTCTTCTTTCTGCAGCTTAGGAGCAATTGCCAAAAGTCTGCCAAAACTTTGACCTGATTCCGCCAAGACTTTGGTTTAGATTGCCTTTGTCGATGACGTTACTAGAGTATTTGAGGCCTGAGCAATGAGTATCAAGTTAAAGATCGCTATCTCTTCTGTCGCCATCGTTTGCATTAATCTGGCTGGCCATTCTGGTAATTCTGCTCTTGCTCAGGGCGCTCAGTTCGATACGGGTTCTATTCTGAGTGCTGCGGCTCAAGGCTTGGGCCTGACCACTGGCCGACAGCCTTTGCCAGTTGTATCAACTGGTTCGGTTGATATTAATAGCTGCGACATGCCATTCTTGCGCAGTGCTGGTGGCTCCGGCGCTTTTCCTGGCAGTTCTGGAAGCGGCTCCGGTGGAAGCGGTAGCCCAGGCGGTCACACTATTACTCCTGCGCCGGCTCTACCCCCAGGCTACGTGGGCATGACCAATACACACTCAGGCGATTATATGGGCTACATTCCACCTGGTGGCAATCTTTATGACTGGTCGCGGGGTGCCTATGGCCTTACCCCTGGCCAAGAAGCAGAGGCTTCTTACTTGTGGAGCAGTGGCCAGCTGGCGCAAGGCTACAGCAGCGGTATGTTTGCTGGAACCGGAATTAGTTTGGGCGGCCCTTAGCAAAGAACTGTTTTAGCAAATCGCTGCATTCGGCTTCTAATATTCCACCCAGTACTTCTGGAATGGGATAGATGCGCTTGCCAGCATAAAGATTGAAGGCCGAACCAAGGGCTCCTGAGAGCGGGTCGTAGGCTCCGAAAACGACTTTAGAAACACGGCTTTGGATAATTGCCTCGGCGCACATTGGACAGGGCTCTAAGGTCGTATAGATGGTCATGCCGGTTAAACGCCAGGTGCCTTTTATAGCGGCAGCGTGGCGTAGCGCAACTATTTCGGCGTGGCCCGTCACATCGTTGAGAAGTTCTTTGCGGTTTTGGCCAGCACAGATAAGCTTGCCGTTTTCGACAATCACGGCTCCAACCGGAATGTCTTTTGCGGCTTTGTCAGAATTATCAGCAGTTTTCTGATTCTGTTCTATATTCTGGTTTTCTTTTGCCGCCTTTAGCGCCAAAAGCATCCATTCTTGGTCGGTTTTGAGAATTTCCATAATTATTTTGATTTTTTTTCTGAAAATCTGTCGAGAAATTTTGGGCCCAGTATATATGCGTATGTCAAACAACGGAAGCGCTAAATCAAGAGCAGGGGTGTATCAAGATTTAGACCGTGGAAGCAGCAAGGTCAGGGGTGTCCCTGCTGAAGAAGCAACCGTTAGAGAAGGAAAGACGCAAACTAGCCAAGCAGGGGTGTACGGCAGTGAGCGGAGCTTAAAAAAGGAGAAGCGCTACTTAACCGATTTTTTCTTTTAATATTCGAACTAAAGTTGCGAGCGACAAATAAGTTGCTCGCATCTTTTTTTATTAGAGGTATTTCTTGGTTACGCCCAGGTCTAAGGCGAAGCGATAGCCAATGAGCTTGTACAGAAGTTTTGCTGCCAAGAAATTAGGTGCGTGCATGCCCTTAATAGGCGAGAGTTCAGTAATATCAGCTGCTACAACGTTTTTGCGAACGCAAACAAGTTTGATTACTTCCATCAATTGATACCAGTCCATACCGCCTGGCTCAGGAGCGCCTGTGGCTGGCATGATACCGCAATCGAGTGCATCTACCGAAATGGAGAGGTAAACATCATTGGATAGGGTATTTATGATTTCGCTGACGTCCCACTTGTTTTGATTTCTTGCCCAGAAAATGCTGATGTTAGGTTCTTCTTCTTCCATCCAGGCAACTTCTTCCCAGCTGATATTGCGAATACCAACTTGGGTCATTGCCGGATTGCTAAGAGCTTTGTAGACCTGGAAGCCAACTGAAGCATGGCTATGAGAATTGCCATCATAGGATGAGCGAAGGTTGCTGTGAGCGGCAATTTGCAAGACCGAAAGATTGGGGTATTTCTCAAGGCAGCCTTTGACTCCGCCCAGGGTGAGCGAATGTTCGCCACCCAATAAGATGGGAAACTTATCGCTATGTACGAGGGGCTTGATTGAGTCTGCTAGGCCACTGAAGGCATTTTCGCTTTCGCTTGTTAGTGCTTCTACCTGCACGGCTTCCATTGTATGAATACCGATTTTGAACGGTTCAATCCATAGCTCATCATCAAATAATTCTACTTGTTGGCTGGCTTCAAGCATGGCTTTAGGACCATCTTTTGTGCCCTTACCGTAACTAGTGGTGGCCTCATAAGGCACTGGCACAATCGCTACTCTTGAGTTGTCTCTACCAGAGTAGTCTTCGGAAAGTCCGAAATAGTTTTTTGAATTGCTTGACGACATTAGACCTTCGCTTTGGAGCGTGCAAAACAGGTACTGGAATCCAGAAAGAGAGTTGCCTGCCAAGGGTTGGCGAGTTCCCATCAGAAAGTTCAGTTTTTATAGCATTTTAGAGATGCGATTGGCTATATCTAGCCGCTTTGCAACGCTTGCTCTGGGCTTTTCGAGGTCTGTACTAGAGCTTCAGCTGCAGAGTTGTACTAGTTGTACTAAGGGAAGCATCGACTTTCTCAAATTCTGGCAATTTGCATTTCCATCTCGCCTGGCTAATTTCTCTGGGGCGTTAACGACTGAGTAACAACTTCCTTTTAGTATGGCCGAGTTGTCACCAGTCAGCCCAGTCAAAGGCCGGGCTGCTAAAAGCTTCAACAACTTACTAAGTCTCATAATTTGCCGAGGGCGAAGCCAATGTTGCCAGAATTCGAAGTATTTGAATCTAACAGTTCACTTAAGGTCTCTGTCGCTGCAGAACCGAACCCCGCTAGCGCTGTGGCTGACTTTGGTAAGTTACTACCATCCTTGTCGAGTTTTCGTTCTCAGGTGGCAAAGGTCGCCATGCTGCAAAGACAAGTTGAGCAAGCGTCTCAGTCGAGTTTCGCAGCGCCAAGCATGCCTGGTCTAACGGAGAGTGCCTCTATCTGGGGCGATCGCCGCAACGGTCGCTTGTTTCGATTGCAAGCTGATGGCAGTGCAAGCTATGAGTTTCGTTCTGGCGAAACCCTCCGCTCTGTGGTTTTAGATTTGCTCAGCGAATGTAAGAAAACCGACTCGACAACAGTCATTGATTTCCTTAGCATCCGAGCTGTTTCTAATCAAATTCTTTCATCTAATAGAATTGCCGATGCTGATCTCATCAGCGCTGGAGCTCAAATTACTATCCCTGCACATCTTGTGCCAAAGCGGAAGTTTGCGGCTTAGGGATGGCACCTTTTTCTGTTTTTACTGCAGCTCTACGGGTATAGAAAGGCATGGTTCTTAAGAATAATCCTGAATCAAATAAAGAGTCGTCGAGCAAAAAAGGTTCAGACGATGCTGCTAAACAGCGTGAAATAGAGGAAGCCAAGCGTCGCAAAGAGGCCGAAGAGAAGAGACGTGAAGCCTTGCTGCTTGAGGCTAAGAAAGAAAAGGCGATAGAAGACGAGAAAAGGGAGTCGGAAAAACGGCGTGAGCAGCAGATTAAAGTTGAACCCATTACAGTGCGAAATGCTGATGGTAGTGTGGTCTCAAAGGATGATCATGGACGTGTGATAGAAACCAAAGATGCTAAAGGCGAAACTCGTACCTTTGGCTATAACGATAAAGGTGAACTCAACTCATTCACAGAAAATGGTAAAGAGTGGAAGAGCAAGGATGGTCAGAACTGGCTAGCTCAGGGTGAGAACCCTCGCACTCTTAGGGCTGTGGTCGATAGTGCGGATGGCACTTTCGCTAAAGTGGAGATTCACAGTCAATCACTCGCAATTAAGAGCGTCAAGAGTGAGAAAGGTAATGTAATCGAAGCGATAGATGCTAATGGCATTACGCGAACCTTTGGCTATAACGATAACAAAGAGTTGAATAGTTTTACTGATGAGAAAGGTAAACAGTGGACCAGTTCTGACGGTCAAGTTTGGAAAACCTCTGGCGAAGCCGACAGAGAGCTTAAAGTGACAGTTAATGCTGCTAGTAATACTTTTACTATTGCTGACGCTAGCACTAACTTTGCTTTTGTCAATGGCAACACTCTGACACAAAACAATAAAGGCAGTGAGTTGCGTGACAAGAACAATGTCTTGCTTGAAAGTATTCCCAACAAACCTGCAACAGATACTTCAGGTGATGCCAAAACAATTGATAGACCGCCTCTTACTGCTGAGCAAAAGCAAGAACAGATTAATCAGGCTGCTACTATCATTCATGACAATTCTAGTGACTTTAAGAAAATTTCTGATGTTTTAGAACCCATGACTGAGGCCGAGAGGACCCAGCTGAAAGAGACTTACAAGAACCAGTACAACGTTGAATTGCAAGATGATTTGAACGCCAAGCTGTATAAATCTGATGCAGCTCAATGCGAGGCTTTATTCAAAAGAAAAGATGGTGTAGCAGATAATACTGGGCAGATTCATCAGGCTTTGGCTAAGCTGGAAGAGCTGGCTCCGTCTGAGTATGCTATTTATTCTGGTCAAGAACAACCTTTTACGGATGGCCAGGTGCGCGCCGAGAAGCAAATTCGCGATTCGTTGAGTACTCTTACAGCTGCTCAGATTGCTGAGGCCAAGACTAAGTATCAAAATGACTATGGTCGCGATCTTGAAACTGACTTGCTCAGCGATAAGAACCTTTCGCTGCAAACTAAAGAAGCCCTGAAAGTTTACTTCAAGGGCAGCGACAACCGTACTGACGAAGATACTCTCAACTTGGCAGATTATGCTTTGAAGCAACATCGTCCTGATATTTTCAATGATGTTTTTAGAGAAGCTACTCCGATTGCTCGCAGTCAATTTAAAGCCGCTGATGGCTACAAGCGAATTGAAACGGCTTTTACTGACGAGTTTGGTGGCGTCAATACTACCGATGCCCAGATTTCAAAAGATTTTCTTGACCGCGGCAGTGTCAGTCTTGCTACTCTTGCTGAAGGTAATAGTCATTGGTATCACACCAATCGCGAAGATATCACCAGGTCGATGGTCAACGCCAGTGAGCAAGATCGTAAAGATTTTGAGCGCGGCGAACAGCTTAGCTTGGCTAATGAAGCCGCCAAAACGCCAGAAGACGAGCGGGCTTTGAATTACTATAATTCAGTTGATAAAGCCTTGCATGGTGCTGGTGACAATAGAGAGGTAGCAATTTGGGAAGCGCAATTGCGCAACCACGGTACTTTCATTGCCGAGGCGCTTTCTTCTCGGTATGAAGGGTTCTGGATTACTGGAATTGGTGCCAGTACTGATAAAAACAAACTGATTGGTTCGGTCGAGAACCTGAGCAAGACTGACTGGCAATATCTCAAGAGTCATCCAGAAGAGCTGAAAAATATTGATCGTGCTTTAGGCACTTTTGATGATAATCATCGCGAAGAAGTGATGAATATGCTCAATAACAAGCTCAAAGCTGAAAGTTACGAGCAGTCTCAAACAATTGCTAATCGCGATATTGAAGCACGCTTAAATGATTGTCGTGACCATAGGTCTCGCATAGCAGCCATTGAGGGGATGTCTCAGGACGAGAGGCAGCGATATCTAAATAACCAGGATGGTTTGAAGGATAGGCTCGACCAATACTTTGCGCCAGCATCTGCGCAAGAACGCTATGTCTTTAATGCTATTGTTCACGAGGCTCCTGGTCAAACTAGTGCTGTTACAAGGGTTTTGCTGGATAGTCTTAAATCTGAAGCTCAGCCAGCGATAGTAATTAGTCATATAGAAGAGGCTTTCAGGGCCGATCCTACTTTGCGCCAGCGCATGCTTGCTCCTCAAACTGACGAAGATAGACAGCTAAGCAAGTGGTTCCACTACTCTGTTGAAAGTGCGGTAACAAATGCTGGCATGGGTGCTCGTTATACTAAAAAAGAAGGCAACATGATTGCAGGCTCCGACAAGCAATTGAAGGAATATGAAAGCTTTGTCTTTGACGGTGGGCTGGTTCCGTTAGAGCAAAAGCTTTTGCTCACCAGCGACAATGTCGACCGTATCAATATTATTTTGCATGCCTCTCCTGAAGATCGGGCCAGATTACTCATTCCTAATCCTGATCAACCTACTAAGCAATTCCAAGACACCGTGCTTGGTACGGGCGATGAAAGAGAAGTAACGCTCTACGCCCTTACACAGCGTGATCAAAATGGCAATGGTTCCTTCACTGATGCTGATCGCTTTCGTCTCTTCGCTCTGGGCGATAAGGTCGAACAAGATACTCTACGTGACACTCTGGCAAAGATGACGCCAGCGCAAAGACAGCAGCTTGCCGATGAATACTACACAAAATACCATCGCCTGATTACCAGCGATGTCATTGAAAAAGTCAAAGAAGACGATAAGTGGCGCTTCCGTGAATTACTCTCTCCTACCGATATTGGTGTGCGTCAAATCGCCTTAGATTCGCAAAGAGCTCTCGATAGCCACACTAGTGACTTTGATCCGTTTCTAAAATCATTTTGGGATTACAGTCGAGTGTCTGCCGATACCAGTCAAGACAATCTCAATAAATTTGTGGCCGAGCACGCCAAAGAGCTAGATAAGCTAACCCCTGAGCAGCGCAAGCAGTTTGACGATGCTGTCAAAAATTTCTCTGAAGCGCAGAAAAATTACATAAACTCTAAGGGTGAATTTGCTGAAGCCTTTGTCAATGCCACTATCACTATTGCTGCCATTGGAGGCGCCTTGTTTACTGGTGGTACCAGTCTCGCTCTACTTGCGACAATTGGAGCTGGTGGGGCCCTCTATCGTGTGGCCATGATGAAGGCGATACAAGGCAGTGACTTTGATAAATCAGCAAAGAATATTTTCAAGCAAGGTTTTGAGGGCTTCACTGCTGCTGCGCTTGGCTTCATGGGGCCAGAGGCCTTCGGCCTCAAGGGGCTAGTGGTTGGCGAACAATTGGCTGGCCAGACCGCTCGCAAATTGCTCACTGAGGCTGCCACCGCCAAACTCTTCAAAGAAGGTTCAGAAGAAGTTCTCACTAGCGCTTTGGCTAAAATAACCCGCGAAGGAGCGATCGTCGGAGAGAAAGAGATAGCTACTTTAGCTAAGAAACTTGCAGCTGAAGGCGTGGATGAGAACCTTGTCGGGCAAGCAATTCGTAACCAGCTCAAGAACGATGTTACGGCTGGCATTCGCAATAAACTTCTCAATGAAGCAGAGAGCTACGCTAAAAACCTGGCCGCAGCTGAGATTGGTAGTGGTGGTAAAGAGATTTTAGTTACTGCCGTTGGCCTCGAAGATCCCAAAACTTTGTTAGATCGATTGGGTAACGCCACTGTCTCTACAATTGGTGGCGTGACGATGTTTCATTTTGCTTTCCGAGCTGCAGCTGGTGGTTCTAAAATGTTGGGGTCGTTGGGGCGTGATGGCGAAGGTTTGGTTGCCGGTGAAGGAACCATCATCAGACATGCCGATGGCACTACAGAGGTTGTGCCGCCCGAGAAGCTAGTGCGTTTAGTTGATGGCGATAAAATTGCTGGTTTGAATGAGGCTGACTATGGCAGGTTGAGTGACCTGAGAACGACTCCGATGCGTCGAATAGGTCGGGCTGAAGATCTGCGCAGTCAAGCCAATGTTCGGGAAGATGAGCTTTTTATAGAATCTATTCGTGCTAAGTATCCAGAATTATATATTGCCGAAGAAAGCACTTCACCTTACCAAGTAAGTCGGTCGTCAGAGCAGACGCGGCAATTTGCGCTTACTAGGCGCCTTGACGATAAGTTAGAGGAAGGCACAAAAATATACGGAATTACTATTGCTAAGAACGATCCTTTGATTCGTGATCTGATGATGTTTGCGAGGCTAAAGTACGGATCGCTACCCCCAGAATTGCGGGCTGAAGCCTACACTCGTTTCTCCAAACAGGCATTTCATCGTACCGGTACTTGGACTGAGGGCGATCTGGATTTTGCTACTCAGAATTTTCGTGAAATGACCAACGGTCGCTATAAGAGTCTTGGTGACTATGCTCAGTTAAATAGCGGCGTCTGTTTGGAGCAAGCCACTTTTTTGAAGTTGCTGGGTGATCAACACACTGATTGGAAAGTTTCTCTGGTGGCGGGTAACTCTAGCGGTACTACCGACGCCTTTGTTCAGGGGCCAGGCAAGCCAATTCCCTTTAATCATGCTTGGACAGAGTTTCGGTTTGATGGAAAGACACCAAAAATTTATGACCCCAGACAGAATGTCTTTGGTCTCACCTACGATGAGATGGCGAAGATCCGCACATCAACGCATGTTCCGGCAGATCAAATTCTCACACAAGGTATGCCGGACGCAGTCAAGATCAAATCTGAGGGTAACGATCTTTACCAGTTCAAGGGTTTTGATAGTGAGACCGGAAAAGCTATTATATACAAGGCTGGGAAAGGCGATGACGGTTTCACCGCAATGCAGTTTCAATCGCTAGAAGAGTTATCTAGCCAGGGTTGGAGAGAATCAGCAGCGAATACCTATATCAATGGTGACGTGGTGTGTTTCGGTGGAATTCTACCGAATGGCCAGGTCATTCTTCTGAAGACTGCAAGAATGCGCCTAGTCGACAGCCGTGATCTGTTGCCACTGCGCGGTATGCGCCCTGACAATTAGCTTTGCATTCACAACTTCGCAACAAAACCCAGATAGTATCGCCTTGTTAGTGAATCTCCATGAACAAGGCGATTCGCGTTAGAGAACTATCAATGTTTGGGAGCTACCATGACTCACGGTCAATATAGTCGTTTAGATCATCTTCCTCATTCCGCGTCTGACAAAGCCGATCTCTTTCAGTCTCAGCGCTCTGGTGATAGCAACGCTCTGCATCATCAAGCCATTCACTCGTTGAGTAGTAAGCATAGCAATGATGGCCAAAATATTAATGATAAGCAGGGCAAAGTTAGCCACAAAAGCAATTCTAGCAACGCTGAGCATACGAATGGAGAAAAAGTCGCCTTGGTAAAGCAAGAGAGTAAGCATCTGCCGCATCTTCAAATTGTTGACCCTGAGAAAGCGCCCGATAGAGTCTCTAGGCCGATTCGCAAGACTGAACAATCGGAGGAGAAGGCCCAAGCGCAGTCAAAGAATCCGGAAAAAGCTTTAGATAGTAAGAAGGCAATTGTCGAATTGGTAAAAGTCGGACGGATTGTTGATAAAACAGCTGATCGTGGGCTAAAAGCACCAGATCGAAAATTGGAAGAAAAAGCAGCTGACGATAAAACCCCTGCAAAAATTTCTGTTGCTCTGCAAAACATTGACGGCTCCCCCCGCCTCAAGTCTCATTTCTCCATCAAAGAGAATGGCCAAATCGAGATGAATGGCAATCCTGAAACAAGCAACCCTAAAGAGATCAAAATTGTACTTGAGCGCAAAGAGGGTCAACTCAATCCGACTGATGCTCAGAGCAAAGCAGCAGACAATTTAGTCAGTTACTTATCAGAACGCCTCAAAGCTGGTAATGATCAAGCACGGTTGCGCGGCCTCGAGCTCGACGACAGAGACAGTGTCGTATCGCCAGAAGTAGAGCAGAAGCAGCATCTGCGGCCAAAGAAAGAGTTAGCGAATTTCACTGCCGAAACACGGCATAGTGTTGAGCAAACCCAGCGCTTTCATGGCGCTAATGGTGTTGATATGCCCCGTGCTGCCACAGAGAGAATGGGCTCTTTCAATACCCGTGAGGTTCCTCGGCAGCCTGCTGAAAGCAGCCGATTAATGGCTATCAAAGAGTCAATTGCCGGGCTGTGGAAGCCTGATGAAAAGGCGCCTTATGATACCGTGCGTAGGCATCCAGACGGCGGCTATCGTGTCGGCCGCTATGGTTTCTCTGGTCAACAGCTACAGGGCTTTCTTAAGGCCCTTGGGGAGCCGCCAGACCCGGCTTTGCTCGACAAGTTGATCAAAGAAGGTAAGTTGCCAAAAGATTTTGCTGAAATGCTGAAGAACCCTGAGTTTCTGGCCAAGCTAAATGACATGGCCGCCAAAATGCAGAAGGGTGAAGCCCCTGCCCAGGCCGATTTGAAGCTGCTGTTGCCAAAAGAAACGCAAGAAGCTATTGAGTCAAGTTTGATTGACCAAGCTCAGCGTCAAGTTGGTGATAGACCTGGTTCAATTGCAGCGGCTATGCTTTCTGGTAAGGCCGTAGCTGATATGTCTAAGGCCGACGTTATTACGGCTGAAGGCCGACAGTTGAGCCAAGCCGCCGATCGCTTATACGATATTGCTACACGCCGAGCAAACACTGAGTCGAGCGGCGACACTAGATCTGATGTGGGGCGAGTAGGAGTTATCCCCCAGGGGCGCAAGCGAGAATTGATAGAAGAAGCTCTGGCTAAAGCTGGCGTACCAGCTAGTCTGGCAAATATCAGTGCGGTCAATCTAATTGTGCAGAGGGAGAGTAGTTGGAACCCTAACATCGTCAACACTTGGGATTCCAATGCCCGTAAAGGCACGCCTTCAAAAGGGTTGATGCAGACTATTGGGCCGACTTTCAATTCTTACTCAATACCCGGACACAAAAATATCTTCAACCCAGTAGATAACATGATCGCCGGAATTCGCTACTCTGTCAGTCGTTATGGCTCATTGCAAAACGTTCCAGGAGTGCGAGCGGTCGCTCGTGGTGGTGCCTACCGGGGTTACTAGAGCTGTTAGCAACTCGGCAACAAGTTTGTTCTATCTTGTTTCTTGCATCCCCCAGAGAGGAAAACTGACTATGTTTGAGTCTGCTATGCGCAACGATCGCAGTCCTAAATTATTATCGGGTCAATATTTAGGTCGCGCAGAAAGCTCTGCTAACTTTACGCGATTTATTGAACTGCTCTTTCAAGGTGATCTCCAGCCGCTTGAGAAGTTGATTGTGTCGATGGGAGATCGTGATGATAGCTTACTGGAAATTGTCAATGAAGTAAGCAAGCGCCATGATAGTCCCGAGTTTAGATGCTATGCCCGCAAGTTAACCTGGAGGGAGGGCACCATTGCTAAGTCAGCCGTTGTAATCGAGTTCAGGCTTCTACGCGCTCGTAGATCGTTGTATCTTTCTAGTTCACCGAAATTACGCAGCCAGGTTTGCGAGCACCTTCTCGATTCGACAATCAGAAATACGTCTGAATCACCTGCCATTATGATGCGTCAAGTGGGCAGAATAGCGGCTATTCCGCGGGGTTGTACCCCGCCACCTTTGTTTAGTGTCGCTTAGAAAACTGTTTTAAAATCTATTGAGGAATAGTAAAGAAAAAGATAGTGCCTTCACTGGCAGTGCTATGTACCCAGATTTGACCACCATGGGCTGCCACAATTTCTTTGCATATAAATAGACCCAAGCCTGTTCCTGCTTGCTTTTTAGTGTCTGACTTTTGATCTACCTGTTCAAAGCGTAGAAAGATTTTTTCTTGCATGTCTTCTGGAATGAGCTTGCCTTTGTTTTGGACAAAGAATTCCAAGCACTTCCCTTCTGCGCTTTGGCTACTTGCCTTAATTTGACAGCCGACGGCTATGGCTGCTCCGTTGTCGGAGAACTTGATGGCATTGGCAATTAGATTGGTGAGTACTCTCAAAAGTCTGTCAAAATCAGCAACGATTTGCGTGTTCGTCGTGGATACAGTTTCTATTTCGCAGCCCTTTGCTGCAGCCATTTCTCTGAGTAGAACAATTGACTGATTAACTAGATCGGTTGGATTTAATTCTGCTTTTCGTAAAACAATACTGCCAGATTGCAGATTTTCAATATCGATTAGCTCGCTCAATAGGGCAATTAGTCGCTGGGAGGCTTGATTGGCACCGGCTAGGCGTTCTCGTCCTTGATCTGTTAAGTGGTTAGTTTCTTGCTCTAACAATTGCGCTACAACCGCCTTAAATTCGATTAGCGGCTTGCGTAGTCGATCTTCCAGCAATTCGGTGAAGATTTTCTTTTCGTTACTGGCCTGATTGAGTGTTCTAGACATTTTGTGAAAGCGGAGATCTAGAGCTGTTAATTCGTCGTTGCCGCCGATTGGTGCAAGCAGAGACTTTTGCTGGCTGATGCGCAGTACGTTTTTGCAGATTGCATCAAGGCGCTGGCTAATATCGCGATTGAAGAAATATGCTGTGCTCAGTGCATTAAGAATGGTTAGAGCTGTGCCAATTGCCACTAAGGCAATAATTGTTTCTACTGAATAGAGAGAATGGTTCCAACTCTGGCTGCTGCTGTTTTCCAGCTCTGAAATAGCGGATGCCTCGGCTAGCATAATGTCTGTGGCCGCGTTAAGGCGACGGCGCATGCCTTCTTTATCTAGCCCGCCGATTTGCCGATTTGGGCGAGTAACCTCAGCTGAGTATTGTGTGAATTCTTGAATCAGAGCGCGTATTGCCGCGTCAATACGATTGGTGTGAGCGCACAATACTTCGTCTCCTTCGGCAGCCTCGTTGAGCTTGGTCGCCACTTCTTTGAGATTGGCGATTGACTCAAAGGCGCGCTTTGCGCCCTCGGGATTGTCAGCCAGGTTAACGTAGACGCAGGCTTGCCCGCATCGCAGCAGTGCTTTCGGTGTTAGTGCCGAAAGACGAGCCACTTCGTGGATTTTTGCTTCGTGCAAATAGTTGTTTCGTTGTTCAAGCAGAATGGTCACTAGAATAGAGATAGATACTATTTGAATCACCAGCGGTACGCACAGTGCAAGAAATCCTTTTTGTTCAAGGTTAAGCTGCCTCATTGCTCTACCACGCTTTGGTTGAGTTTGAATTTGATTACAAGGCTGTGCTGTTGCTGATCACAAAGTACAATAATTTCTCCGTTCATCTTTTCTATCAGTTCTTGAGACAAGCTTAGCGATGTCTGTAGAGATGAGAGTAGCTCATCTCCTTCTTCATAGCGGTGCCTGGTTTCTGATTTATCGAAGAGAAATTTTCTGCTCGGACGTCGCGTTAGTGTCTGGTAGGCAATAACAATTAAGCCATTGTTTTGTTCGGCTTTGGCACTAACTTTGACTACGTTATCGCTAGGCGTATCTGGGCTTTCACTGTCAATAATCGCTGCTTCAATTAATCGTTGTACTGCTAGAACAAGCTTGTCGCTATCGCAGGAAACTGGCAGGCTGGCTGCCACATTTTGAAAATTGAGTCGTTCGAGAATGTGCGCTGAGCGTGAGTATTGGGCATCGAGTTTTTCTTCTGCCATAAGAAGAATGGTGCCTAGTTCATACACGTTCAGGTCTAGTTCAAGCATGCCCGCTTCGAGTCGCTCTAAGGTTAGGAGGTCGTTTACTGTTCTTGTCAGAGCATCAAGCTTTTGTCCTTGCTCAAGGCCGAGGGCGACTCCCTGTGGTGATAGGCTTCCGTAAAGACCGCGTGATGTGGCGCTTGTTGTCGCTATAATTGACGCCAGTGGTGTGCGGAAGTCGTGAGAAATAGCAGCGAGATAGTCTTGTTTTGCTGTCTCCACGGCTTGCAGCTTGGCTGCCATATCTAAAAATGCTTGTTCGACCACTGCTAGTTCGTCAGCGCTACTTTTAAGCTCAAGTAGAGGAGCGGAGGCTGTTAGGCGAAAGGCATTTTCGCTCAGTAACCTGATGCGACTAGTGAGGCTGCTGATTAATACTTTAAACAGAACGATGGTGAATATTAAGTTGAATATGGTGCCAAGTGTTACGGTGATGACGATTACGAGGAGCTTTATGTCTAGCTCTTTGCGTAGTCTATTTAGTGCTTCTGATTTCACTTCAAGAGAGTGATCAATTTGGGCTGCGAGGGGTTGTGCGATCTTATAAAAGCGTTGATGTGAAATAAGGGCGTCAAGTCTGGAGATACTCAAGTTTTGTTCGTTGTTGAGCGTCACTCCCAGTTTTGATAGTTGCTCTAGCCCATCAGCCAAAATCCCATGATTTTTGCGAGTCTCAGCCTCTTTATCGCTAGTGGCCCTCTGGCGCAGAGTATTTGCTGTTTGTGCCAGCTGAGCTAAAGAATCTTCAAATTCTCTTTGCTCTTGTTCTTGTTTTGAGGCGATTCTGTTGGTAAATCGGCAGATTGATTGATAGACAGTTATAAATGTGCGATTACCATCGGCAATGGCTGCTCTGCTTGCGCGTTCCTTGTTTACCGCTGAATTGAAGTCGAAAAGCAGTGGAACAAGAATTGAGATGAAAAGTATGCCAAATACCAATGGCAGAGATACAAGAATAAGACCCTTTTGCTTGACGCTTAGTTTATTCAAATTGAAGTGTGCTTCAGTCAAATTGTTTTTCTGCTAAGCGTTGGATTGGGCCAGGAATTTTGTTTGCTGTTCTCTGCGATTCGTGGTGACAGTTTACCCCATAACTAGCAGGCATTAACGACTCGGCAACAACTCAAGATTAATGTGGCAAAGTTACGAGTTATCACAGCAAATAAATAGCAAAGGAAGAGAGCCATGACCGACAAGCCATCTATGTCCGAGAGACCAGTTCCCAATTATAGTATGGGCGAGCAATTGGCCATGAGAGTTGAGCAAAGAATTCAGACTAATCCCAATACTAGTTTGCCAGACTTCATTCGTAACGAGCTAGCAGACTACAGAAATGGTGGCAATGCCTCTGGATATAATGAAATGGTGGCGACAATGACTAATAAGTTGCAAAAGGATGGCTATTTACCAGTGCTCGCACTCCAGGCTGCTAGAGAAGATTTTGATGATATTTCGCAGGACCAGAAAAAGATCAGTAAGAAAGACCTGGCTGCTCAAAACAAGATGTCTCCGGCTCAAGATGCCTTTGAGCGCTTCTTGGATGGCGCCGGTCGTGACTATCTATCGACCAGATATTCAGAGTTGAAGAATGAGAAGAGAGAAGGCGCTTTTGGCTGGTTGACCGGCAATAGTGCAGTTTCGAAGAAAGACCTTGAGCATGCCATCAGGAAAGAAGAGGAGAGATTTGAGAAGAATCCCAGGTTTATTAATGCCAGTAACTTTGCTCCTCCCAAAGATATTGAGCCCAAGAAGGCCGAAGTCAAAATTGAAGTCGTAGTGGCGCCCATTAAGCCTGCCGATAAGAATGACTTAGCTGTTATTTTGCGTTTGCCGACATCTCCGTACAGAATCAAATCGGGAGATACTTTCAATGAAATAATTGCTAGTCACTACTCTCACTTATTTAAATTTGAAAGACCAGCTGCTGCTCAAGTGGTAATGCGTTTAAATCCTGAGGTGAAAGACGCCAATGTCATTCAAGCTGGAGCGAAGCTGGCGCTGCCGACAGAAGGAGCGATGACAGCTCATATTCGCAATCGTAGACGGGTTCACAAAACTCACTAGGTTGACTGGCTTGAACTAGCAGCGAGAATTGAAATAGGATCAGTGCACCTTGGATATGTTCTTTGGCGATTTTAGTGAGAGTGCGGCTGACCCGGTCGATCGGTCAATGGCGCGGATTATTTCGCTTGCCCTGGCTGCCAAGGCGTCGGGAGACAAGGAGTTGGCCCGCAGGGTGGCTCGAGATGCTTTGCGTCAAATTCAGAGGAACAAAGATCATCCTAATCGAGCTTTTTATTTGACTATCGCCAAAGCCATTAACGCTCACTGCTTTGATCGGGCTGGTCGAGCAAAGTTGTTGATGAAGAGAGTCATTGTTGATGAGGTGATAGCTCAAGCTCCTGCCGATCAGGCTTTAGCTCGGGCCGTGATGGCGACCTGCCAAATAGCCCTTACTTAGGGCTTGCACGCCATAGTTTTCCCGATAGGAAATCAATATCTTCACTGTGCTAGAATTTCGGCACTTTATCGGGTCTAAAGGTTTGCCGGCTCTATGTCAAAAATTCTCTTTGTCGACGATGATAAACAACTGGCGGCAGTAGCTAGTGATTGGCTCACCGCTGAGAACCACGTCGTCGATGTCGTTAATGACGGTCAAGAAGCTCTCTCCCGCCTAGAGTTCTATCCCTATGACTTAGTAGTGCTTGATTTGACTCTTCCTGGCCTTGATGGTGTGCAGGTTTGTCGTCAGTATCGCGCTGCTGGCGGCCATATACCAATTATCATGCTGACTGGCCGAACTGAAGTCGAGCAAAAAATGGAAGGTCTCGATAGTGGCGCTGATGACTACTTAACCAAGCCCTTTGAGCTGAGAGAACTTTCGGCTCGGGTTCGTGCTCTTTTGCGTCGCCCTAAAGAAGTGCTTTCAGAGGTGCTTCAAGCCGGCCCGATAAAATTAGACATCAAGGCACAAAAGCTGACCCGTGATGGCATTGAAATTCGCTTGCTACCCCAACAAATGTTGTTGCTTGAGTTTTTTATGCGCAATCCGCGAGAAGTTTTTAGTTCAGAGGCTTTGCTTGATCGTATCTGGTCAAGTGAAGCTGAGACTTCACCAGATACGGTGCGTGTTCACATTACTCGCATTCGCCAAAAGCTTGACGAAGAAGGAAAACCGTCATTTATTAGAACCCTTCACCGGGTTGGTTATTCCTTTGACCCCGATAGAGAAGCAAGCTCCTGAGCATTACTTGCGATTGCGGCTGGATTGGTTCGTTACTTCAAGAAAATCATTGATGTCACGTTTTCTCTTCTTCTCTACCATAAATTCTAGATCGAATTTTGACTGCGGAAAGAGTTGTTTGAATCTGAGCTTTTCTTTTGGGCTGTAGGTAGCCATTGGCCTAGGTAAGCTCATGTTCAGGTTTTTTAGCACACTGAGTTTCTCAATTCCTGCGACTGACACTGCTGTATCTGCAAGCTCTAATTCATTTAGATTTTTGAGCTTAGCTACTAAGGCGACACAGGAGTCGTCTACGCCAGGATTTTGTGAGATCGCTAGATTGACCAAGTTGGTGCATTTGCTTACCTTTTCTATATCTGCCCTTTTCAGCCCTGCTCTGCGAAGTGATAGTCTCTTCAGGTTGGGAAATTGGGCCAAGAATTGCAGTGAGTCGTGGTCAATTTCGCCGTTGCCGAAGCGCAGAAAGCTAATAGATTTGCATTTCCTCAGTTCATTTAAGCATTTACCCCTAACTAAGCTATCGGTGGCTGAAAGACTGGTTAAATTGGGCAGAAGCGCTAGCTTGGCTGCTGCTGCATCCGTAGTTTCACTCTTGTCCAGGGACACTGCTTTTAAGCCTTTGAGATGGGTGACGTAGGCGATCACTTTGTCACTGATATTTTCTTCGTTGTCTGCCATTGAAAGAAAACGTAGTTCAATGTAGTCAAAAGCATCGCCAGGTAGTTTTAATAGGCATTCTGGCTGTTCGAAAAAATGACTGTTGGGTTCAAATTTTAGATGTTTTGAGCGAGAAACTTTTACTGTTCCTTGGGCCTTGCACAAACGGTTGCCGTGAATATTGCACTCCAGACCAGGGTCTTGAGGTACATCAATAATCCAGCCGACAGATTGTGACGAGGGAAAATTTAGAGTTTTTTCGCTGCCAGCGGCCAGTGTTTGATTGCTGCTGTTAGTGAGAGCACACAGTGATACGGCCACGCTGACCAGAGCTGCTAATAAAGTGAGTCGACTGCGCATCGAGGCAGTATAACAGCTTGTTTACCTGATCGAAATTATAGGCAGTGTAGTGGCCATTAGTAGCGGTTACTGATACACCTCACGCCCCTCTTTTTTGCTTGAATACTAAAAGCCGTAGTGGAAAGTTGGAAAATAGAAATAGCTGGACCTTGTCTCTAGCTATTTTCTATTTGATTGTGGTGCTTGCGATCCAGGCTCACTTAGCAGCCAATTTGCTGATAAACAAGCTTTTTCATTTGTATTTTCCTCCTGGCCCACCTGAGCTGACCAGTAGCTGTTCTACCAATTGATTTTGCTGTTGCCTCAATCGCGCTGTATTGCGTCCTTTCTGGAAGATAACAAGCAAGATTTTTCCTTGATTTTGTGTGCTCAGCTCACCGACAAGAACACTGGCCCCGTGGTCTGTTTCTTTGAGTGTGCCTGTTTTAGCCGTCATTGCCCCTTTGATTTTGCTCTTAGCGAAGCGCTTGAAAATAGTGCCGTGATCAATACCGGCTACGGGTAGGGCGTCACTCAAATCTAGATTCTGGTTCTTGAGGAAGACCTTGAATTGGCTGAGAATAGTTATCATTGCCCGGGGCGTGACTCGATTAATTCCCAGACCAGAGCTAGTTTGAAGACTAATGCTGTTAGCTGGCAAGCCTGTTTGCTCCATTGCTATCTGGCTGACCATGGCCGGTCCGCCGACTAGTTGTCCTAGCTTTTCAGCAATTACATTGTCAGAGCGTGAGAGACAGTCTTTGACTATATCGAGCAAGGGCTTGCTTTCAAGGGTAATGTCGCCAATTGTAGAATTGTGCGACGGTTGATAGGCCTTTCTCGGCTGACGCAGCTTTAGCTTTGTCTTTCTCAGAGCTCGGTACAAGGGAGCTATTGTTCTGTTGCCTGACTGAGCCTGGAAAACAAAGTCAGTCGAGGCCATAAGGGAAGCAACTGAGCTTTGGATTCCCCGGCTCGTAAATTCTTTGGTAAGTTGCACTAGCTGTTCGTGGTTGAAGAATGGATCACAGCCATCAAAACTGATAGTTCCGGTTAGAACCTGGTTCTGAATGATTCCCTGGTATTTGACCTTGGTCTTGAAGCGAAATTGGGGGCCGAGCTGATGCAAAACAGCTAGGGCTGTCAGTATTTTTACTCCTGATGCTGGATTGTAAGCCAGATCTGCGTTTTGAGATTGTAAGATCTGGCCTGCAACGGTTTCTATCAATAAGCCTTGGGGCTGAAAGAGCGATGCCTCTTGCGGGGCATCGCTCAGCGCAGTTTGATTATCTTGTATTTCGCTTGTCTGTTTTACTTCTTTCTCAACGGTGACTTTCATAGTGATTGCGCGATCTAATGTCATTGCTGTGCAGGCAATAGCAATTAGAGAGAAGGCCGTTAGCTGCCTTCTGAGCGTTTTTAGTATTTTCATTTCAGCACCTCCTGTCTTGCTGATTTATTCGATGATTTCAGCCACTACTTTTTCGATTAGTGGCAGCACCGGACCTACGGTGGTTTGGGTGATGCCCATTTCTACTCGGGTGAGAAGCCATTGCAAAAAGAGCAGGCGAGAGAGTCGCCATGCTGTAAACAGAATTCAGAGTTTGAGAGTTCATGGCTCAGGCTGCCTGCTGCTTGATTCAATTGACTAGTGACCGTGGCTGCGAACTGCGGAAAGAGAGCATTGAGTTTGAAGATGTTACTTTCGAAGCATTCTTGCAAGCGCTCAATGTTGTCGAGTCGGGCAAAGACATTGGTTTTGATCGTCAGATCTAGCGCCGCTTCGTGAGTTTGTGCCAGGGCAAGTCCGGTTAGCAGAGCTAACTCAGGGGAAGGGTATTGCAGCAAGGACCATGCGCCGGCGTCTTCTTGTAGTATTTGTGCGCTTTCGCCAGCTTCTCTTGTGCCGATTAGTCGAACAGCATTCGGTAAGTTCTGGTCTTTTAGAAATTGCATGACTTTGGCTTCGCAATGCCACGGTGCAATTACTTTTTTGTAGATTATCGACTGGGCCTCTCCTTTTAATTCCATTCGCGCCACAATGCTGAAATCGCGCTGGCGAAGAATTACTATCTCTTCAATTGCGATTGGTTTCTTAAGGCAGGCCGAGATGAATTGCTCCATTTCGCTGATTCTTGGGAATGCTAAAACAGCGAGGTTGCCCTCGCCGCTATTGTTGTTCATATAGTCTCCTTTTTTTGATTGAATGTCTGACTGATTGATTTAATACGAACCGCTCTTTAGAGCAGTTTTACGATTCAAGAAAGTCAGGGCTGTCGTTTCTTGCTGTTTGTGGAAGGCCTTTGGGTGTTGCTGTGAGAGCGGAATTTAAAGCGGATTTAGGCCTTACCGTAGCAAAAGCTATCAGCCTCCGACCAGCTGTAAGCCATGAGAATGACAATTCTCATGGCTTTACGTTTTAGTAGTCTGGCGCTGGACTTAGTAAAAACTTGGTCAGTGGTATTAGCAGAGTTAAGTGCTGGCGTAAGTTCACCGTGCCTTTATCCGAGCAGCAAATTGCCTGACAAGTTCTGTCAAATTTTGATTTTTTTGACTAGCGAACGAGATCAAGAATTCGCCTCTTTTGCCCTCGGCCAAATAATATGATTTGGTTGAAATGACCGAGAGGCCCGCCTCATCTGCGGCGCTGCTGATGATGTCGTCGCTTAGAGCTAAGTGGAATTGTGCAGCGATATGCATACCGGAGCTATATCTGGCAATGGCAATGTCTTTTCCGAATGCTAGTGTCAGAGCCATAATTAATTCCTGGCGCCATTTTGCTAATTGCTTCTGGGTCTTGTTGATGTGCTTTTCTAGATGGCCCTCATTTAAAAGCTCTGCCAGCGCTAGTTGTTCTGGAAGCGAGAAAGAAAGCTCAGCTAGTTGTTTAGCCTGGGTAATTGCTGGTACTAAATGCGGTGGTGCTGCTATGAAGCCAATTGGCATAATTGGGTAGAGTAATTTCCAAAAACTTGAGATATAAACCACTGACTCGTGTCGGTCTAAGCTTTGAATGGCTTGAAGGCTCGGCTGGCCGTAACGATATTCACAGCCATAGTCATCTTCGATAATGTATGAATTATTTTCGACCGCCCAGGTGAGTAGTTCTTGCCTTCTTTGCAGTGACAAGGTGACGCCGAGGGGGTCTTGGTGGCTTGGTGTGACATATGCTGCCCGGCATGCAGTTGGGTTAGCGCGAAGTTCGCTCACGATCAGGCCGTTTTCATCGACGTTGATCGCCAGCGCTTCTGCTCCAATACTGCGTATGGTTTTGTGAGCGCCAATAAAGCCAGGATTTTCTACGGCAACAGTGTCGCCACTGTCAATTAGCAATTGAGTTATGAGGCTGACTGCTTGCTGGGCATTAGCAAATACAGCAATTGTTTCGGCTGAACAGTTGAGATTGCGCGAGCGTCTCAGGTATTGTGCTAGGGCTTCGCGCAGAGGTCTGCAGCCCAATGGTTCATGAGCTACTAGTGGCAACATCTCTGGGGAGCTGCAATATTTTGCTAGCAGCTTCTGCCATTGCCTTAGAGGTAAGAGTTGGGTTGGTGGCAAGCCGAACGCGGTCTCAGCTTGGTTCTGTTGGTTTTCTCCTGCTATTAGACGAGTGCCGTATTGAGACAGTGATCTCTTTGAAAAGTGATTTATATTGGCTTTGGTTGGGCTAGTTGGTAACTGCGTTTTCTCTCTACGACTGACAAAGGTGCCTGTGCCTGTAATTACTTTGAGATAGCCCTGGCTAACTAGCTGCTCGTAACTTTGCACCACGGTTATGCGAGACACCCCTAGATGAACGGAGAGCTGCCTTGTCGAAGGCACCGCCTTGCCCTCTTGCAGTCGTCCACTGTCGATGCTGTCTTTTATGGCATTGGCCACTTGTTTGTAGAGTGGCAGATTGCTGCTGCTGTCAATTTCAATAAAAAGATTCACTGCTGCTTCTCTTTGTCATTTGCTTTGTTTTGTTCATTCAATAATTGAGGGCGGCTTGTTGTATGACTTTGAGGTTGTTTTCACCCCGCCAGCCAGTTTGTCCGCTTTGAATATATTCTGACTTTTGTAGGCAGCTTGCTGCTGTCTTGTAGTCATTTTTATTGAGGGCCGAGTTCATATTCTTGAACTTGCGCAGGCGATCAGAGCCCATATTGAAGGTTAGATCGAGCATCACGTCTTGTACTTCTTTGGGGTGACTAGCAAAGTTGGGATAGATCGTGAGGGTCTCTTTGAAGGTGTCTGTAATGTCTTGCTCAAGCAATTTGTCCATCTGTTCTGGGGTAAGCATTACTGATTTGTTCGCTTTGCTGACATAGGCGTCTTTTTTAAGCTGATCGAAGTCTATTCCGAGTTCTTCAAAGCGCTTTCTTGCGTCTGGTCGAAGCAGATTGAAGCCAATGCAGGCAGTGGGAACACCAACACTGTCGAGATAGGCAAAAGGAATAGCACCTTCGCGTTCAGTTAGTCTCTCTTTCACCTCTTGTACTTTTTCGGGAGTGAGATAGCCATTGACCGGTGCTGCCTCTTGCAAGAATTTTTGGTACTGCTCGTATAGGCGGTCAATTGTTATTGGTCCGCTTAATTCGTAAGTTTTTGTCACCAGGCCCTGGCTAAAAGTTGCTTCGTGTACGTTTGACTGGGCGTCTTGCCTTGACATCAATGGGCTCGTGGCGTTTTTTATGCGCCAGACGTTGGCTTCGTTGTCGTAGGTGAAGGTTTTCTCTGGGGTGACAATTTGCACGAGCTGGTTGCCGCTCCATTTGAATAGTTCTTTATCGCTTGAAGGGGCATATGAAAAGCGAGTTTGCAGGTCGGCTCCTACTAACTCAGCCTTACCGCTAGAATCAATACGCACTCCTCCAAATTTACTAAGATCTTTTAGGGGCTTCATATCAATAAGTTCTAGTTCTGGTAAACATGTCAGTTTTGAGCGTTCCTGGCAGCCGCCATTAGCTTTCAGGGCTGATTTCAGGGTGATTGACTCTGAAATTAGTAAGTTGCTCGAACCCTCGGTTTGATCTTGCTTTTTATCGCTATCTTGTTCGCGCTGGCGCCGATTTTCACCCATGACCTTTCTCCCGTTGACGACTGGGTTGAAGATAGGCTTAAGTCGTTGCCGAGTTGTTAACTGTGGGCTCTAGAGAAGGGTCATGCTAGACTTTTGCACTGATAAGTGTCGAGATTGAAGAAAAAGAGTCATGATTAAACCTAAAGCCCCCATTCAGGATTCGTTGCGAATTTCCCGTTTGTCCCTAGCGCTGGCAACTCTTGTTGCTGCATTGATTAGTGTGCAGCCGGCTCATGCGCTGTTCTTTGGTTACAACCAGCAGGCTGAAGCCTACAAACAGCAAGGTGAAGCTGCTCAAGAAGCACAGAACTATGATATGGCGATTAATTACTTCACCAGTGCTATTAATTGCTGCCCTTATGATGCCGCTCAGAACTTGGCTGATCTCTACTATGTGCGCGCTATTGCTACTGATGCTTCGGGTCAATATGACAGAGCCACCCGCGATTGGCAGGCTTCCCATGATAATTTTCAAAAGTGCGTAGATCAAGCTCAGTACAATCCTGGCACTAATGTTGCCTACGATAAAGAGTACGCCGATGATCTGCAGCGCATGATCAATTGGCGCTCCACTGAAAACCCAAATACTCCTAACTACATGGAGTGTGGTCCGATGAAGCGTTTTGCCACTCCGGGCAGCGTCAAAGTTTATGTTGACACCACAGAGCAATCGGGTTTTTCTTATGATTTGCGCTATTTGATTTTTCAAGCCATGTATCAGTGGTGCAGTTTCTCAGGTTCGCCCATCCGTATGGAGCAATGGTCTACCCCTGAGGGTGCTAATATCATTGTGCAGAGAGCTAATGCTCCCGGGCAAATTGGTTTTGGTGCCGGTGGGCAAACTAATAACCAGGACAGCGTCAACGCTGCTGGGCAAGACATAATGACCAAGAGTTTTGTGCGATTGACAAGTCCTAGCTACAATAGCAACAACATGTCTCAGGTCGATAAGAACAAACTTTATAATTTGGCTTTGCACGAAACTGGGCATGCACTAGGAATTGGGGGGCATTCGCCGTCTGGGCTAGATGCAATGTATTTTAAGGCGCCAGTTCTAAAGCTCAGTGACCGAGACAAGGCAACCATGCGCATGATGTATCAGTAGCTAGAATATCTCCTTTTTCATCCAAAGTAATTGAGAGGCCGAGAATGAGTAGTAGTTTGAGATCTAACTGGAAAGTGCGTTTGTCGGTCTGCCTTGTGGCTGCATTGGTTGGTTTTGGCGGAGCGGTTGTCGTAGGATCCTTTCAACCAGCATTAGCGGCTCCCGATGTTTTTTCTATTGCTAAAAGCAAGTATGAGAAAAAAGACTATCAAGGTGCGCTTAACGACTTCAAAGCACTTTCTGCTAAATACCCTAACAATGCTCTTTGTCATTACTACATGGCCCTGTGCAATCAGTGTCTCACGCGAGTGGGTGAGGCCAAGAAAGAGTATCAATGGGTAATTGCTAATGATAGAAGTAGTCTCGCCCGGCAAGCTACGGCTGGTTTGAATCAACTCTCTGGGGTTAACAATGGCGCCAATGGCTCGGCTACAGCTGGCGCCTATACCCCGATCAGCTCTGCTAGCGGCAAGCCTTCAGCTGGTGGGCAAGTGAAGACTGTGCTAGATTTTTACACTACCTGGTGCGGGCCATGCAAACAGATGGAGCCTGCCTTTGAGGCTGCCAAAAGCCGCTATACATCGATTTCATTTAAGCGCTATGACGCTGAAGATCCCGCTAACGCTGCTCTAGTTAAACAGTTTGCTGTCCATGCTTTTCCGACTATCGTCATGATCGACGGCAAGGGGAAAGTGCTATTCAATGAGCCTGGCAGTCTCCCAGGAGACGAATTAGCTCAGGCTATTGACCAGGTGAATGGTAAATAGACTAGTTTCTAGTGAATGGCTAATCGACCGGAGTTCATCTGTTCGCGCAGATACGGTGTCAGATGGGCAAACTGGCCGTCTGGGCTAATTGAAACCGTTTTGATGCTGCTCGACTTCAGTAAGCGCTCCATTGCGCTTGGTGAAACCTTGGTGCCACTGAGGTCTAGAAATCGCAAACTCTTCATCTGCAAAAATAGGGGAATGGAGGCGTCGCTGAGGTTGCCGTGCGTTAGTACAAGCCGCTCTAAACGTGGCAGCTTTGTTAGCCCTTTGATACCGTTATCGCTAATGTCAGTGCCCTCCAAAATCAAAGTTTTGAGTTGGGTGCAGCTGCTCAGGTTTTGGGTAATCTTATCGGTATTTACTATCTTTGCTTTGTGGTTGGAGTTGAAAGCACGCATGCCAGTGAATGACAGCTCAGAGAGCCATTCTGTGGGTGGGGTCTTGGCGAAATAGTTACCATCAGCTTTGCCATTTTCCATCTGTAAGCTGACCAGTCTTTTTGCCTCACCTAAAGTCGTAAAGACTTTAGGGGTAAGGTAATCACAGGCCGTAATCGATAGGTTGCGCAGACCCGCAATTTTAAAAATTGCCGCCATGCCACCATCATCGATATCACCCCATTTAACGTGAAGATCAGAAAGAGGCAGGTTCTGGAGTTCCTTAAGGTTCGCGGCATCTAGACCGCTACAGCCTTCGATTTCAAGCTGCTTGAGATTTTGGCCGTTTTTGGCGATGGCAACAAAATCGGGCTTCTTCAGCTTAAAGCCTCTGGGTAATTTAAATGACTCTTTACCCTTTTGCAGCTCATGTTCAATCAGATGGAGGCGCGATTGATCTGATGGATTCATCATTTGGTCGATTAAACCAAGTTCGCTTGGTGCTTCGTTGTATATGGGGTGCTCTTCAGCAGCTGGCTGCGCCGCGACCTGTTTCTTTTCCTCGGCTGTATTGTCTGTCGCGCTTGAAGTTTTGCCTTTTACCTTTGCTGTTGCATCTACGGCCTTGTCTTGCAGCAAAAATGCCGCAATTCCCCCTGCGGCAATTAGGCCGACAAGCACTGCCGCTACTAGCAATTTTTTATCGTTGGCAGTGCTGTTTACCAGCGTGCTATCGCTCTGCCCTTGCCGACCGAGGCGGCGCTTAACCTTTGCGCTCAGTGAGTTAAGCTCTGCCAATCCAGTTTTGTTTTTGTCGATAATGGCTTGCAGCAATCGCTCCAACTGTTCGGCTGACTGTAGTCTATCCTCGCGTTCTTTAGCCAGTAGGAGGTCTAATAATTGCTGCACGGCTGCCGGATATTTTTTTGTAGGACAAGCGACGGCCAGGCTCAGTGGAATTTCTGAAACATGCTTGAAAATGGTTTCCATGGCCGATTGGCCTACAATTGGTGGTTTGCCAACCAGGGCTTCATAGAGTACGCAACCCAGCGAATACAAGTCGGAACGCTCGTCAAGGCTTTTGCCCAGGGCTTGCTCTGGGCTCATGTAGAGCGGGCTGCCAAAGATTTCGCCGGTTTTTGTTAAGTCGGCCCGGGCGCCGGGATCGTCCATGAAGAATAATTTGGCAATACCAAAGTCGAAGACCTTTACCCGTGGTCCTTCTCTGCTTTGGGTAACGAAAATATTGCCCGGTTTGATATCGCGGTGAACGGCGCCGAAGCTGTGGGCATGAGCCAGGCCTGCAGCTGTTTGTTTGGTTAGTTCGAGGGCGAGGTCGAGCTCTAGGATACCTTCTTCTTTCAACATCTCAGCAAGGCTTTCTCCTTGCAAATACTCAAGAACCATGTACGGTTCTTGAGCTTGATTGATGCCAAAATCCATGACCGAAACTAAATTGGGGTGCACTAACTTTGCTAGAAGCTTGCCTTCTTGCTGAAAGCGCAATAGCTCTTTTTCGTTGTAGCGTTTCCCTTTTAGAGTCTTAATAGCAACAACTTTGTCGAGATATGAGTTGAGTGCTTTGAAGACGACACCCATTCCGCCTACGCCTAGAAGGCCCTTGTAGACATAGTGACCAACTAAGGGTTCGTCGAGTAGTGGCAGAGGGGTGAGGGAATTGCCATCTTTTGAGCAGGTTGGTCTATCACCAGGGCTGACATTGTAAACTTTGCCACAGGCCAGGCAGAGGCCGTCTCGCGTCGGTCTATTGACTGACTCGGTAATTTTCCTGGTGGCATCCTGTCCGTCGTTCATGAATATGTCTTGGCCTGTATCGATAACAGATAGCGGATAACGGCTTACGGATACTAATTTAAGCACCTAAGACTGACAAAATTTACCATGTGGGTGCATTGTTTATATATTACACTCTATAGTTAAAAGTTTCCAAAATCTAAATTTGCAGAATGAGTAGAACTGTGGCGGCTTTCTACCAATATGGCTGTGTTTGCCACAAAAAGAGAGGTGCCCTTCCTTGAGCACCTCCCCGCCAATTAATTGCTGGTCAGTTTCTATTTCTTCTCGGGTGCTGGAGGAGTTGTGGCAATTGGGCTGACTGCAGTAGCGCCGTTTTCTTGTTTGGGCAGATGCCTCTCAACGAGCTCTTTGTAGTCGCGATAAGGCCTGGCTCCGGCAAGGCTTTCCAGCATTGTCTTGCCTTCGGCGCTGAATACCATGACGGTGGGAATCGACCTAATCGCCTCCTCCTTACTCACTGTGGGCGCCTTTTCGATATTGACCTTCACCACTACGATGCGCCCTTCGTATTCTTTTGCCAGCTTGTCTATCAGTGGTTTGACGGCTTTGCAAGGACCACACCAGTCGGCGTAGAAGTCAACCACGACGATGGTTTTCGCATCTTTCAGAGTAGTGCGAAAGTTACTGTCGTCTAGCGTTTTGATTTCCATGGGCTTTTGCTCCAGAGCTTTTGCTGCGTTCGGTGTTGCTGTTTGGTTGGCCGATGTGGCCGTTGCGGTCGTTGCGATCGATGGATTGGTTGATTGAGCGGCGTCTGAACAGGCGACCAAGACTGTCATAGCCAGAGCTAGGCCTGCTGCAAATGTGATTGAGTAGCCTTTCATGGCGTACCTCATTTCTTATTTTGTCAATGTGTTGGGATTACTCAGTAACAGCCTGAGCGGCTTTGTCGATTGCAGCAATTACTTCAGTCTGGCTTGGTATTTCACTGAGAACCACTGGTTGATTGGGCCGGTGGGGGCTGAAAACCACGTATAGAGGCACACCAGAGCGTCCAAACTTCTGGAGAATTTTGGTAATTTCGGCATTGCTAGTGGTCCAATCTCCTTTGTATGCGATTACTCCTGCGGCTTTGAACTTGTCGGCAACTGCCTTGCTGGCAAAAGTCGTTTTTTCGTTAAGCTTGCAGGTTTGGCACCACTCAGCGGTAAAGTCGAGGAAGACCACATGTCCTTCACTGAGGCTTTGATCCACTTGTTCTTTGGCGAATGGCTGCCAGTCGATAACATCGCTCAGCTGTGATGCTGTAGCAGAGTTGACCGCCTTCACTTCCGTCACTGCTTTCCAGGCAAAGGCATAGAGGCTTGTAGCACTTATCAGGCAAGCAATTAGCCAGACAACAATTTTTTGCCGCTGCGATGCCATAAAGTTGGCAAATGTGCCCACTAACCAGGCACTAAAGCTTGTGGCAACTATGAAAATCAAGCCACCGATAAGGCCATCTGCACCGGTAACCGAGCCCAGTATCGACAGTAGCCAGACTGCACTGAAGAGCAGGATGAAGCCCATGCCTTGTTTGAAGTGCTCCATCCACTGGCCTGGTTTGGGCAGTAGTTTTTGCCAACTCGGATTGAAGCTGAGAAGCACATAGGGCGAAGCCAGGCCAGAGCCAATTGCAGAAAATACTGCAAGAATGCCCCACCATGGCTGGGCGAAGGCGAAGCCAATAGCGGCACCTAAAAACGGAGCGGTACAAGGAGTGGAGAGAATGGTGGCAATCACACCAGTGAAGAACGACCCAACCAAGCCTTTGCGACGGCTCAACTGTTCTAGGTTTCGCCCGGTATTGATGTTGACCATGAAGACTCCAAAGAGCCCTAGAGACATCACTGTGAGCAGGGCTGCCATGCCCAGAACAAACAATGGTTGCTGAAACTGAAAGCCCCAACCTACCGTTAAGCCAGCCGCTTGGAGGGCAATCACGGCGCCGCCAAGAACGAGGCAGGTCGAAACGGTACCAGCGGCATAGGCCAAGCCAAGCATGAGCACTTTCGCTCTGCTTTCACCGGCTTCTTTGACGAAGCTGAGAATCTTCAGCGATACCACCGGTAGTACACATGGCATGAAGTTGAGGATCAGACCGCCAACAAATGCTAGTGACAGATACTGCAGGTAGGTTATCCAGTCGTTCGACTTTTCAGCCAGATTGAAGTCTTGATTGAAGACAGAATCGTTGCTGTCTACCTTGTGTCTTAGTGCTGGAAATTGTTGGAATTCTTTCGTCTGGGTGGCGTTGGCCGCGGTTTGGGCGTCGACGACGTTCAACTCGACTGCAACCGAAGCCTCGCCGGGTATACAAGAGTTGTTACAGGCTAACCAGGTAAGATCGGCACTCAATGTCAATTTGCTGCCGAGAGCAAGGTTGCCTGGGGCTTGAATTGGTATGGCGATGATGGTCTCTTGGCTATAGACATTTGAGGTAAAGCCGCCCTCTTGATTGATTTCTGGCTTGAGCCAGATTGGTTCCTCGGCAATGAAACCCGGCGGCAGATTGAGCTTTATTGATGTGGCACGGCCAGTTTCGCCAGGATCACGATAGTAGATGTGCCATCCAGGAGACATTGTGAACTTGATGCCGACATAGGTTTTGCTACCTGCAGCGATCTTGTCATTCTCAGTAATGATGCTAGCTGCTACTTCGGCAGTCTTAGTGCTCGAGGCTAAGGCATTGCTCTGGCTGTCAGATTTTGTTATTTCTGCGGCCAGTGATTTAGCCGGGGAGGGAATGAAGTTGTCTACATTTGCCCCTGCTAGTAACAGACAGAGAGCCAGGAGAAAGAGTTTTGCGTGTTTCATTTGCTTGACCTTCAGGAAAAGCATTAGAGTGGCTGTTTGCTGAAAGCAAGTGCCACCCGTGAATCAGACTGAATTACCAGGCCGGTAAAGGGCCTGTTTCCTGCATACGTGCGGAAAAGTCTGGTGGTTACCTTATTTTTTAGCGCTGGGGGAAATCTGGTTTGATGCTCTGCGAAGCTATGCTCACGGTAAATGAGTTTTTGCGTTGATTGATTGCACAGAGCTTGGTAAGAAGGGAGGTAAGTTGTTGTTTCCAGATATTGGCTAAAGTAGGTAATTGACCCTGACATTTACATAGGCAGACAAACCATTACAAGCGCAACAGATCTTAAGATTTGGAAATAATCCCGAAGAACCAGAAAAGAGTAGTTCTTGATAGCTCGTCGCTTGGCTACCCAGGCTGCGCTAGCTTATTTGGAGGCTGTTAATCCTGGCTGATAGGCCCTTGAAAACACGCTGCTTTTGACCGTCTTTGTTGCTGTATTCGGCACCATTGGCGATACTAACTTGCTAAGTCTTGGTCCACTAAAGAGAAATTGTAACTATACGATTTAATAGAAGCTTGGAAAAAATTGAAAAATCGAAATTGTAGAAGTTTTCTAAAAACCACAGGGGCTGCCAGTCTATTGTTCTGACTGGCAGCCCTGAGGCAAGTAGTGCTTATGTTTTACTTTGTTCTTGGCTGAAGCGAATTCAGCTGATGGAGCCCAGCGCTACCAGAGCGATGCCCCATTCGGGACAGAGCAGCAGGGCGCCTGCCATACCGATGGCGGCCAGCAGAGCCAGGCCGAAGAGCAGCACCGAGGTCGTGAACTGCCAGAGCGAGAGATGGGCAATGAGGTTGCCATCTTTCACTTCCACCGACTGCAAGAACATGCGGATGGTCTGGCCTTTCAAGGTGTCGGGGATCTTGTATACCGGTGTCACCGTAAGCACCGCTTCGGCAGACCGTTGCACCAGCTTTTGACCGGCCGCTTCGGCAGCGTCGATGATTTCTTGCTTGTTGGCTGTGACCTTGGGCGAATCCACCCATTTGTCCAGCAAACCACCGACTTTGTCGCCGATGCTGAGGGCCGCGCCGTTGGCCTTGAAGTCTTTCAACTCAAGCTTTTCCGGCTTGAAGTAGAAAGCTCCTCGGCCGTTGTCGTAGGTGAGAACACCCTTGCCGACGCCGTTGAGCGAGTACTCCTTGCCGAACTTCTTGGTCGAAGCAACGAAGTCGAGGGTGATGTCGTTGCCCAGAGTGACGGTTGCTTTCGAAACCGTGACGTCATGCTTGGCGGCAAAGGGCATCTTGCCGTCGATGCGGCTCTGCAGTTCGCTCTGCGAAATCGTGATCGATTGCTCGGCGAAGAAATTCCAGTAGACTCCCACTGCGCCTACCAGAAGGAGGATAGCAGTGAGGGTCCAGACTAACTTTCGTTTGCTCATAGGGCCTTGTCCTTTCACGTTTTCGTACGTGTTTGCGCGTTTGGTATCAATTGCCAACTACGAAGTGCCAGGCTCAGCTGAGCGGCGTCGCTTTGTTGAGCAGCACGCCCTCGGGCAGTTCGCCGATGTTGACGCTGTCGCCGCGCAGCAGCTGTTCGCTGATGGCATCACGCCACGACCAGCCGGTGCCGCTCACCGTTGCTTCGGGGTTGATCCAGGCCAGCACCGCCGGCAGTGCGCGGGCGACTTCGCCTTCCATGGAGAGGTTGCCGAAGGGGCGGAAGGCCAGCGGAGCCGGATCGCCGTCGTCGAGCTTGATCACCGATGCGTGGCTGATGATTTCGCCAGCGGCGAAGGGCGTGAGCAGGGCCGCCGGGATGGGCGGGCGCTGGCAGCGGACATGGGTCCTGGTTTTGGAAGGGTTCATGATTGACCTCAAACTTTGCTGTTGATGAGAGAAAAAGGGGCACAGTGTGCCCCTTTGTTTGCCGAGCTGTTGACAGCCCAGGGCTTGTCAGTCGCCGATGACCTTGGCGGCCGTGTTAACGGCGCTTTCGGCTTCGCCGATCAGGCGTTCGACGGTGACCAGTTCCTTCGGGCCGAAGGTGCCGAACTGGCTGTCCAGGCCTTCGACCTGCTGTCGGGCAAAGCCGAACTGCCAGGCCAGCGACGGCCGCATTTCGGCGGTGATGCGCGGGTCCACTTCCAGGCTGGCGATACGCTGGCGCACGGTGGCGAGACGGGTTTGCAGGGCCGCTTCGGTGGGGCTGAGGGTGGAAGTGGTGGAAACGTTGGAAACGTTGGAGTTGGTGGCGGAGTTCATATGGTCCTTTGGTTGCAGTGAAGTGATTGAGAACAGGTTTAGTTCAAGAAAAGGGCTTATCTGAAGGGCTGCGGTTCACAGCGGTGTGAGCAGCACCCAGGCAAGCAGGAAGAGCACACCACCAACGGTCAGTGGTGTGGCAACAACGCCCAGGCTGATGCAGGCGAAGGTGCCGACGGCAGCTCCGGCAAGCACGGCCAGGAGGAAACGTGGTAGGTCGGTGTAGCGCTGCTCTTTCTGCGGCAGCACAACGAACATGACCAGCAGCCAGACCGCTTCGACTGTGCCCAGGGCAAGCAGCAGCGGAGTGGCCGAGACACCGTTCCAGTAGCACTGCACCAGGCCGGTGCCCAGACCCGCAGCGAGAGCGGCGAGAATGTGCAGTTCGCGGCAGAGCAGCTGCTTTTTCATGTGGTTGGCCCAGTATGCCTCGTTCGACTCGAAGTCGAGAGAGGAGCTGCCCTGGAACAGGTGGGAAAACAAGAATTGAACAGCGATGAAGATGGCGATGAAGGTTGCTGCTGTGGTTAGTATCAGAGGCATCATTTCTCCCGATAGTTTGTGTCTTTGGTTTTGATGGCGGAAAGAGGCGAACTTAAACGTCCGCCTCTTTCCTTGCTGTGTGCCCTGAGCTTGAGCTCAATGGCCGCCGTGGTACTGAATCTCCTTCGAGATCTTGTCGTCGTACTTGTCGATGCCTGCCGGCAAGCTGAAGGGCTTGAACACGTAGTACGAGTCAGGCACGGTGAAGCTCGGGCCGGCACCGGGCGTCAGGATGACTTCGGGCAATTCCTTGCCGTTGTCGTCGCGAGCCTTGTACGAGACCGCCTGACCGCTGGCGTTGAAGGTGTACTCCTGGCGACCATTGAGGTACTCGAAGTTCTTGTAGACCGTGACCTTCTCGATGGTGCGGTCCGGGCGCACGTCGACCTCACGCACCGGCTTGCCTTCGTCGTTGGTCTCGGTGAAGCGCCACAGCACCATGGGGCGGTAGCCATTGCCGTCGACCGGGCCGCTCTTGCTCTCGCGCCAGCGGGTCTCCAGGTACGGTTTGCCGGCTTCGTCGTAGTGGTTGACACTGATCGAGCGGTCCGACCACATCTGCACCCTGAGCTCGTCCGTGCCGTTGGGGCGGTAGAGCTTGAGATGGGTGTAGCCGATGCCCCGGGTGGCTTCGACGCGCGGCTTGCCGTCGGGGTACATCTCGCTCAAGCCGTAGTGGCCGTAGCCGCGGTCTTCTTTGCTGACGACGACTTTGCCGTCGGCAGAGAAATGCTCACGGTTGAAGCTGGTCTCGGTTTGGTTGAAGCCCTGGCGCACGAGAGCAGTGCCATCGGGGCGATAGAGGGTTTCGCTCTCGAGGGTCTTGCTGGTGAGGTTGTAGGTCTCCGAGCGGGTGGTCAGACCAGCAGCGCTGAAGAAGTCGGTCTGGAACTTGTTGCCAGCATCCACCAGGTTACCAGCCGAGACCAGCTTGCCATCAGGGCTGTACTTGCGTTCGCGAACAGGCTTGAGGCCGGTGACATCACGCTCGATGGAGGTGAAGAGTTGGCCGTGCTTGCTGACGTTGACTGCACCATCCTTGGCGAACGATTCGCAGTCTTTGCGGTCGCTGACAGGATAGTAGGTGGTCTCGCTGTGAATCAGCGGCAGCCGTTTGTAAACCACCACCTTGGTCTTGCCGTCGATCATGTCGATGTTGTCGATGGCGCCGCCAAAGTCGTCGAGCACACGACGGCGCTGGCATTCGTTGCTTTCGCCGGGAAGTAGAAGAATTTTCGGCATGGCGACTTCGGCAGAGGCAAACGAAACGGTGATGTTCTTGTCGAACATGCCGTTGACGTAAGCTACCGAAGCCAAGCCTGCCACGACAGCCAGGGCTGCCGCAGACAGAATGAGCTTTCTCATTTTTGTACTCCTCTAGAGTAGTTACTTGGTTTGGATGTTGGGTCGCTTCTGGGCGCTCTGTTTTTCGTACTTGGTCAGCCCCGCTGGCACGGTGAACTGAGGCTGATTGCGAAAGAAGTCTGGTGCTCTGCAGACCGGCAAGAGCTTATCTCGGTCTTCGCACTCGAATTGCCCTTCAATCTCGAGATATCTTGTGTACTTGAACAGGGTCACTCGTTTCAGTGTGCCGTCTGGACCGTAGTTCAGTTCGCGGGTTGGTAGCCCGTTTAAGTCGACTTCGTTGACGCGCCAGAGCACCAAGGGGCGGTAGCCATTGGCGTCAATCTCGCCGCGTGTACCTTCCAGCCAGATGCTCTCAAGGTTTTTTTTACCGGCTCTATCGAAGTGTTTGAATCGCACCATGCGAGCCGAGCCGACCTGTTCCGGACTTAGATGTACCTGCAGCTCTACTGTTCGGTCGCTGCGATAAAACGTCAACTCGCTATGACCGCGTTTTTGAGTGGCTTCGACCCTTGTATTGCCGTTGTCATACATGAGGCTGATAGCGTAGCGTTTGTGACTGCGGACTTCTTTCATCACCAGAGTTTTACCGTCGCTCGAGAAGTGTTCCCGCTCGAAGTTTTGCTCTGATGACAAGTGTGACTGCCGCATCAGCCGTGTGCCATCTGCCCGATAACTGGTCTCACTCTCTGTCACGTTATAGACGAGGTCGTAGGTCTCGGAGCGAGTAATCAATCCTTCTGCGTTGTAATAATCGGTCTGAGACTTTGTGCCCCCTTCGATTAAGTTCGAGGCTCTGACCAGCTTCCCTTGTGGGTCGTATTGACGAAAATGCACAGATTTGAGGCCAGTGCCATCGAGTTCGTTCAGCGTCGCGATTCGGCCGTGTTTGTTGGGATCGTCCGGGCCGTCTTTGGCGAAGGAATGGCAGTCTGTGTAGCCGACGGAAGGGTAGTAAACGATGTACGTGTTGATTCGGGGCAGAGGTTTGTAGACGATTACCTGGGTCGAGCCATCTTTCATGCTGATGGTGTCTATTGCTCCACCAGAATCGTCCACTGTTCTTATGCGCTGACATTGGTCGCTCTCTGGGGGAGGAAGGAAAAGTTTTTGCATTTCATCTTCTTCAGAATCAAACGGAATCGGGATGTCCTTGTTGAACATTCCGTTCACGTGAGTGGCTGTGAAGAGACATGCTGCAACAGCCAATGCTGCTGCTAGGGGGAGAAGCTTTCTCATATGAGTGCCCCCGCTAAAGGTTTAGCAGAAACTTGATTGTCTCTGCTGTCGGCGGGGCTACAGGGGCGGACACACACACGCTTGCCTTGCTGCAGCTTTAGTTTATTCTGAGTTCGTTCTGACGAGTGTTTTGGGTGTTTTTTGCTTTTTTTTGTTTTTAAGTAAGAACGGACATACTTGATTAGATATCAAGAGCAAGATTGAAGTAACAACCTAAGATTTGTATAGTAAGCTCTTTACAATTGTTACTATTATATGGCGCGGCTAGCGCAAGAGCGAAATGAATGGGCTAAATGACCACCAGTTCATGTTCTTCCTCGGCAAGCTTTTGATTAGCGCGAGCTTACGCCATGTTCTTGAGGATATCTTGAACTCGTTTAAGCTCGGCTTCCAACTCGTCCATGGTGCTAAATCGTTTGGCTGGATCTTTTTGCAGGCATTTGAATAGCAAAGGCTCCATTAACTCTGGAAGTTCAATATCGGCTTTGATTGAGCTCGGTCTAGGCGGCATGTCGTGTACGTGTCTAAAAATCAGTTGCACGGCATTCTCGCCCTTTAGAGGTGTAATGCCCACCAGCGCTTGATACATGACACAACCAAGAGAGTAGATGTCTGAACGGGCGTCCATTTTATTGCCCATGCACTGTTCTGGGCTCATGTAGAGCGGGCTGCCGAGAATGTCTCCGGTGCGTGTCAGGTTCATAGCATCGTCGCTTTCTTCGCTGAGCACCTTGGCTATACCAAAGTCGACGACCTTGACGAAATCAGGCCTTTCCGGGGTGGTGGCGAGAATCAAATTGCTGGGTTTGATGTCGCGGTGAATAACGCCCTTTCTGTGGGCGTGGGCAAGGGCACTAGTTGCCTGTATGAAAATATGGAGGAAGCGTGCCAGGCTTATGGTGCCGCCAATTCTAATGACTGGGTCAAGGTTAGAACCGTCCAGCCATTCCATAACCAGATAAGCAATTGATTTGGGAGTGATACCAAAGTCATGCACTACGACAATGTTAGGGTGGTGCAGTGTGCTAGCTGTGCGAGCCTCTTGCTCAAAGCGACGCAAGTGCAGTTCGTTGGTCGATAGGTGTGGGTGCATCACCTTAATTGCTAGCCGTGCTTCGGTTCTTTTGTGGCGGCCGCGGAAAATCACACCCATTCCGCCTTCGCTTACTTGCTCAAAAATCTCGTACTGTTCAGGCAGGTCGATGATGTCTATCAGGGGTCGCTGGTCAAATGGCATGATGAAGGGCCTGTCGCCAGTGGGTCTGCCTGCGGTTGGTCCCATGCCAGTAACTTGGGTGGCGCCAGACAAATCAGGACCGTTAGCCGAATTGGCTGAATTAAACTGGGGAGAAGGCGAGAGTTTGCCAAAATTTGGTGGTGCCGCTTGACCGGCCGCTCGTGGCATAGAAGGAGCTTCGCCTGGGCCTCTAATGGTCAACGGTGAGGCAGGCAGTGCTGAAGTCGCATGGCTCTTTGAGGCTTCAGCCTGGCTAGGTTTATTGCTAACAATCAGTTCTGGCTCATCTAGGGCCGCCACGGCGCGATTAATTAGCCTTTTAGCCAGGAGTGCAACAGTGAGTGAGAGCGAGGCTGGACAGTTGTCATCGTCACAGTGCTTGTAGCGAAAATGGGCGTAAGCCAGGCGACGTAAATCTAGAACGCTATCCCAGAGCGATTCTAGCGAGTCTTTGCGGCCCTTGCGGGCTGGCAATTTGAACTCTTTAGCGCTGGGTAAGCTCCGCAGCTGCACAAAGAAATCAGCACCTAGTGAAGCAGCCAGGCAAAGTAAGAAAAGTACCAGGGGAAGCCAGCCGCTTACTGAGATCAAATTGAAAAATGAAGCACCCCAGGGCAAGGCGCCCGCGGTCTGATTGTAATTGAGGGCGAGATGGTCAGTGGTAGATATAACTAGACCAAGGCAACAAGTGACCAGCAGAAAGACTTTGCCGAGATGCCGAAATAGCCAGCCCAGGCCAATTGTTGCTGCTGCTAGACCGGTCCAGATGGCATGGCCAGAGACAATTCGACCGTTGATAAGCTCTGAAGAAGGCAGCCAGACTGATAAGTTGTTCAGTGTGGCGTGGTTGGCTGCATGTGCATAGGCATCTTCGACGAAGGCAAATCCAGCTCCGGTGATGGCACCCATGAGCAGTATGTCGGTAGCCCCTAAGGTGAAGCTGCTAAATTTTCGGCCCCGCCACAGTAAAAACAAAAGCGGTACTAGCTTGAAAATTTCCTCTAATGGCACTGTGATAAATGGTCGCAGGGGGGAGGCACCAAGTATTTTCATCAGGGGCAGGCAGGCAAGCACAGTCAGGCCCATGGTGAGGCCGCCAGCAAAGAAAAAGGTGCCAATTTTTTGGATGGTGATGCTGCGAAATGGTGTGGCGATGATTGTCAGTATCAAGACAAAGGCAAGGTTGAAAGCAAACCAGGCAATGCCTTGGATGCCAGTGACAAGCAGGGTTGGCACCAGCCACAGGGCGACACCAAGCCAGAGTACGATGTGGCGTACTTGCAGTCGACTGGTGCCAAATGGCACCGTTCCCCAAGAGTTGACTTGCCCTTCTGCGCTCAAGCCTTACCTCCCTTTTCGGGATTGATCTTTTTAGCGCCATGGTTGCCATCACGCTTGCTCTGGTATTTGCCAAAGGCCTCTAGGGCCATATAGGCAGCCGGATTACCTTTGAGGGCTGTGAGCAAGCCCTTAACTCCTTCTGGGCTTTCTTTGCTAGCATCTTGAAGTTGTCTGTAGGCAAGTAAATACTTGGCCTGCAGAGCCTCAGGGTCAGCAGGAAATTCTTTGGGCAGACTCTTGCGCTGAATTTTTGCTACACCAGATAAGAGCGCAAACATAGCCAAACCAGCAGCTATGGCACCAATTACACCTGGGTTTCCAACTTTGTCAGCAACATCGTGCGCGAATAAGTAATTTAGTGAATTTAGTAAATTGAGTAGGTTGAGGTAACTCATTACTTTTTCCCGCCAAAGAGGCGTTGGATTGTCTGTTCATAGATGCGGCTCAATTTATTCAGGTCGTCTATTGAGCAACATTCGTCAACTTTGTGAATGGTGTCATTAACTAGGCCTAGCTCGATTACTTCGGCCCCACTAGGAGCGATAAAGCGGCCGTCTGATGTGCCACCGCTGGTTGAGAGTTCTGTATTCAGGCCAGTTTCGGCTAAAATAGATTCTTGTACTGCTTGCAGTAGCTTGCCTGTCGCTGTGAGAAAAGGCTCGCCGGAGAGACGCCAGTCAATTTTATAATCGACATTGTGTTTGTCTAAAATGGCTATGACAGCAGCTTTTAAGCTCTCTGCCGTTGATTCGGTCGAATAGCGAAAATTGATCCAGGCTTCAAGTTGACCAGGAGTGACATTTTCAGCGCCTGTTCCAGCATTGAGATTGGTAACTTGGAAGGTCGTGGCTGGAAAAAACTCATTGCCGCTGTCCCATTGCGCTTGGCACAGGTCGGATAGAGCGGCAGCGAAGGTGTGAATGGGGTTGACTGCCTTGTGGGGGTAGGCGGCGTGCCCTTGTACTCCACTAACGTAAATGCGGCCATTGAGAGAGCCTCTGCGGCCGTTTTTAACCATGTCACCGACTGCTTTGACCGAACTTGGTTCTCCTACTATGCAGTAGTCGATTTTTTCTTGTCGTTTCAACAATGCTTCTACGGCTTTAACCGTTCCGTCAACGCTCGGGCCTTCTTCGTCGCTAGTTAGCAGTATTGCTACAGAGCCTTTAGTTGACTCTTCTTCTGTGCTGCTGAAGCTCTGCGGATTGGCCTGGCAGTAGCGCTCAATGGCGGTGACAAAGGCGGCAATGTTGGCTTTCATATCAGCAGTGCCGCGGCCATACAAATAGCCGTTTCTTTCGCTAGGTTCAAAGGGCGGGCTCTGCCACTGGTTTTCCGGGCCAGGAGGGACGACATCTGTATGACCAAGAAAAACTAGCAAGGGTGAGCTGCTACCTTTTTTGCACCAGAGGTTTTTCACCTCGCCGAATGGCATAGTTTCACTACTAAAGCCAAGAGCATTGAGCCTTGCGGCAATTAGATTTTGACAGCCCGCGTCTTCTGGTGTGATTGACGGCAATCGCACCAGCTCTTTGGTCAATTCAAGGGTGTCAGTTTTCTCTATTGCCTTTCTCCGATTTCTTTCTAAGCGTTGGTTTCGCTTTCTGTTCCTGCTCTGAGTAGTTCGTTGATGCTGACCTTGCCACGGGTTTTGGCGTCGACTTGTTTTACTATGACGGCGCAATAGAGGCTATATTTACCATCTGCCGAGGGCAGATTGCCTGATACTACCACCGAGCCTGCCGGAATTCGACCGTAGGTTATTTCACCGGTCATGCGGTTGTAAATGCGAGTACTCTGGCCGAGGAAGACACCCATTGAAATAACTGAGCCTTCTTCGACAATTACTCCTTCTACCACTTCAGAGCGAGCACCGATAAAGCAGTTGTCTTCGATGATTGTCGGGCTCGCTTGCAAAGGCTCAAGCACCCCGCCAATTCCAGCTCCGCCCGAAAGGTGAACGTTTTTGCCAATTTGGGCGCAAGAACCTACTGTGGCCCAGGTATCGATCATCGTGCCTGAGTCAACGTAGGCGCCTATGTTAACGAAAGCAGGCATGCAGATGACATCGCTGCCAATGTAGGCGCCTTTTCGCACTGCTGCTGGTGGCACTATGCGAAAGCCGCCTGCGCGAAAATCGGCTTCAGTGTAGTTTTCAAATTTGCTTGGCACTTTGTCGTAAAAGTTAGTCGACTGGCCGGGCATGACTACATTGTCGTGGGTTCTAAAAGAGAGCAAGACTGCTTTTTTAATCCACTCATTCACTTGCCATTGGCCTTCTTTCTTTTCTGCTACCCGCAAAGAACCATTATCGAGGCCGTCGATGACTTCGCTTACGGCCTGCCGTACTTTGGCGTCGGCATTCTTGGCATTGATTTCAGCACGTTTTTCAAAAGCCTCTTCAATTGTGGCTTTGAGTGTGTTTAATGCGGTTTGTTCTGCCTGGGCGTTCTTCGTTTCCATTAGTGCTCGTTTCCTTTTCTACAAACTTTCAACAAAATTTCTCAGGCGCTGAGCCCCTTCAATACATTCTTCTAGCGGCGCTACCAGCGCCATACGCACCCGCTTAGCTCCAGGGTTTGTGTCATGGGCCGGGCGTGATAAATAGGTGCCAGGAACAACAGTCAAATTTTCGCGGGCAAATAACAGGCGAGTAAATTCAGTGTCGTCGATATTGGTCTCAGGCCAGAGATAAAAGGCTCCTTGGGCTGGGGCTACTTTCATTACAGGGGCAATGGTAGCAAGTACAGCTGTAAATTTTTGCCGATACAAAACCCGGTTAGCTATGACGTGTTCTTCGTCGCGCCAGGCTGCTGTGCTTGCTTTTTGGAAGGGCGGGGACATAGCGCAACCGTGGTAGGTGCGGTAGAGCTTAAATTGGGCAATTATTTCGGCGTCTCCAGCAATAAAGCCCGAGCGCATCCCCGGTAAATTAGAGCGTTTCGATAGACTGTGAAAAACAATGCAGCGCTTGTAGTCGCCTCTGCCCATCTTGGCACATACTTCTAAAAGTCCGACTGGTGGCTGGCTTTCGTCATGGTATAGCTCCGAATAACATTCATCCGAGGCGAGGATAAAGTCATATTGATCGGCTAGTTTAACGAGCTTTTCTATTTGCTCCGCTGGCATTACAGCCCCGGTTGGATTGCCTGGCGTACAGATAATCAAGATCTGGCATTGCTGCCAGATTGCTTCAGGAACGCTGTCGAAGTCAGGTAAAAGTGTTTGCGGGTCAACATTGAGAAAGTATGGCTGGGCGCCGGCTAACAGTGCTGCCCCTTCATAAATTTGGTAGAAGGGGTTGGGCATTAAAACCAGGGCGTCGGGGCCTGGTTTTACCGCTGCCTGAACAAAGGCAAAAAGGGCTTCGCGGCTGCCATTGCAGGGCAATATGTTCCTGTCTTTTGAAATTGAATCGGGGCTTAGTTTAAAGCGCACTTTGAGCCAGTCGCAGATAGCCTCTCTCAGATCGCCCTCGCCAATAGTGAGGGGATAGCTGCTTAATCCGCCTATTTCTTTGGCGATAATTTCAGCAATAAAAGGTGGTGCCGCGTGTTTCGGTTCGCCAATAGACCAGAGAATTGGGCTCTTTGGGGCTGCCTTTGTATCGGCCAGCAATTTAGCTAAGCGCTCAAAGGGATACGGTTGTAGCTCAGCCAGGTGGGGGTTCAATCGCTCACTTGCCCTTGTAGTGTAGAGCCAGTCTGCGTGCCGTTTCTGCCAACACCGCTGAGCCAATGTAGAGGCCTGATTCATCTAAGTCGAAAGTGGGGCTGTGGTGACTGCGAGTACTGCCCTTAATTTCGGCGCCTAAGAACATAAAGGCACCGGGTACTTTTTCGGCAAACATAGAGAAATCTTCGCTCCAGGTCTTGGGCTGAATCGCTATGACATTGTCTTGGCCAATTAAGTCTATGGCCGCTTGGCGCATTACTTCTGTCACTTCAGGATGATTGACTGTGGTGGGGTAGCCCAGTTCGTATTCGATTTTGTAGTCGCCGCCTAAAATTCTTGCTAGCTGGCAGGCCTTGTCGAGTTCTTCCATGATTTGTTCGCGCACAGCCTGGCTGAAGGAGCGGAAAGTTCCTTCCAGCTTAACGCTTTCAGAAATGATATTACCCCTGGTGCTAGAGCTGTGGAAGGAACCAATGGTGACAATGGCTGGGTCAAGAGCCGAGATGCGGCGTGAAATGATTTGTTGAATGGCTTGCACTACCTGTGAGCCCAAGACCACAGCGTCGACAGTGCTTTCAGGATAGGCGCCATGGCCGCCTTTGCCAATGATATGAATGACGAAACTGTCGGCAGCAGCCATGATTGGTCCGGGAATAATGCCTACTTTTCCGGCCGGCAAGCTGGCATCCATGTGCAGGCCTATGATTGCGGAAACGCCATCGAGAGCATCGTCTTCTAACATTCTAAAGGCACCTGATTTGCCTTCTTCATCGCCAAATTCTTCGGCCGGTTGCAGTACCATGCGAATGCGGCCAGGAACTTCGGTTTCGGCAAGCATTTTTGCGGCGGTGAGGCCACAAGCCATGTGGCCATCGTGGCCGCAGGCATGCATCACGCCCTGGTTTTTCGAGACATAACCAGCTTTATTGTCTTCATCAATTGGCAAGCCGTCCATGTCGGCTCGAATGGCAATAAGTGGCCCTTGTTTGCCAAGGTCGCCAATGACGCCAGTTTTACCAACACCCTTTTTTGTTTTGTAGCCAAGAGATTCAAGTTTGTCGTTCATTAACTTGGCAGTTTCGATCTCATGAAAACTGAGCTCTGGATGTTCATGCAAATGCCGGCGCATCTCAATAGTCTCGCCCTCTAATCTCTTGGCATTGGTAAGAAAGTGCTTGTCGCTCTCAGCTTTTTCGGTGGTCGGCATGTCCTATTCCTGAATTTAAGTCTGTAACTCTCTCTCTGTAAGCATTATGGCGTTAAAGTCTTCGCTGCCTCTCGGCTTCGAAGACTTCGAACTTTACTACGATTTTGCTGATGGCGACAAGTGTTAGTATTGGCCGCGGCCGCCAGAACTTGGCCTGAAGTTTGCTAAAGATTCATCCACAGTAGTTTGGGTGATGCGCAGAAACATTTGGGTGAGAGCCTCAATCTGCTCGTCGGTAAACTTTGCGTTTGTATCTTCCACAATGTTTTTGATGATTCTTGTGGCTTCAGATTTCAGCATGGTGCCTCCAATGTGGTCTTGTAGTGGCTTCAACGCCCTTGAGTTTAGCGCGTTTGCCTATAACTGGTTAAATTTGTTGACTTTCAGGCACTTAGGCTAGGGCCAACTGGTCAAGAAGGCTTGAGATTTGCCGCATTTGTTGGGCAACGACATTCTTAACGCTCTTCCAGGCAAGAGCAAGGCCACTCTTGGCTTGTTGGTTCTTGCGGCAAGTAGAGGCGCTCAACATTTTTTGGTGGGTTTTTTTGTGAGCAATTTGTTCTTGGCGCTTAGAGTGAGTTACTTCAACGAGAGCGCGCAATTCAGTTGCTGAGCTAACTGGTAGCATGCCGGTTTTGGCTGCTGGTAGTAAATTGCGCCGACGGGCTGGGGTGGGCATGATTGGTAGCGCTTGCAGTTTGGTTTGGGACGCGCCGACAGCCAATACTAAGGGTGCAGAGATGGATGGTAATTTGTCGCTGGTTACAAGGTTTTGTTCGTTGTCGTTGTCGAGTGAAGCTAAAACTCTGGCAGTTCTCTTCAGGCGCACTACGCTGCTATCGGCGTACATGTTGCGCAGGGCTTCATTAGAAGACATCGAACCAGCGCGGAACTCTAGTAATTGGCCAAACGATGGCTGCTCGCTGGTTAGAGATTGTAGGCGCTGTATCTGACTAGCGCAGATGTTGTCGAATTCTAGACTCATCATCTCTGCACTTGGTAATGCGAGAAAGCTTTTGGCAGAGGCGTTTTCGGTTGCAGGGGCGCTAAAAGATGACGAGCTCATTGGACAGTACCTCGACGAATTGCATGTGTGATATGGATGCCTTGCTGTTTATTGTTTGCCATAATGACAACAAGGCCTAAACGTTGTCAGCACCTCTTGGCACCACGTTTAATGTTCGCTGTCGAAAGTGACATTCTTATTGGTTGTCAAAAATCAAAGAGTAGCAAGGATTGCCATTGCCTGAATTGCGCCTAATTTTAGTTAGTAGCCAGTAAGTGAGCCAATGGGCACAAATGAGGTATAAGAGCTACATGTTTCTCTCGATTTCACTTGAACTAATAAGAAGGATAAGCAGTGAATAGTTCAATCAAGACCTTGGTCGCCATCACCTTGCTTCTCTCCGGTCTGCCGAGTTTTGCCGCTGAGAGTGCATCAACGCCGGCGGGGGCGACTGCTGCCCCTACTACTACTACTACTACTTCTTCTTCTTCTTCTTCTTCTTCTTCTTCACCGGCCTCTGGTCAGGCTCTCGCCGATGGTGTCAATAAGCCGGTGCGTGACAAGTGGGCTCTGATTGTCGGTATTGGTGATTTTAATAGTGACAAAATTCCCAAACTTAAATATGCCACTAAAGATGCCCGTGATTTCTATAACTATCTGATCAAAGAAGCCAACTTTGCCCCTGACCACGTGCGCATATTGCTCGACGGTAAGGCTACTCAGCGGCGCATTATGTCTGAGTTGGGCAGCAAGTTTTTGGCTCGCCTGGCTAGACCCGACGATATGATTGTGCTTTTCTTCTCCACCCACGGTAGCCCTTCACAAATGGATATTCGCGGGCGCAATTATATTGTTGCTGCTGATTCTGACCCAGAAGATTTGTTTGCTACTGGCATTGAAATGCAGAAGGTTCTGGAATCAATTCAAAGCCGCGTGCTCTCCGACAGGGTTTTGTTGGTGATGGATGCCTGCCATAGCGGCAGTGTTAGTGGCGAAGGAAAGGGCATTGCTCGCACCGGTAACTTTGACGCAGAAGTTTTGGCCGCAGGTTCAGGGCAGATGGTTATTTGTTCAAGTAAACCTGACGAGCAGTCGTGGGAATCTAAGCGTTATCAAAACGGTGTCTTTACCAAAAATCTGTTGGATGGTTTGCGCTCTGGTGGCTCGTCTACATCTATAGCTAAGGCGTTCGAGACAGCTCAGTCGTCGATTCAAAACGAAGTAAAAGAAGATCATCCTGGTGCTAGGCAAACTCCAGTTCTGCACAGCAAATGGTCTGGTAATGAGCTTCTACTAGCGATTAAACCAGTTGCTCCTGAGCGTATTCCGCCTACTGTTTTTGAAGACCTTGATTTAGACAGTACCGATGTGGCTACTGGGGTTGCTCCAGTCAAGAAAGCATCTAAGCCGGTGAAGAATCCTGAGAAAAACCCAGAAGATTTTGCACCAGCTACCTCTGGTTCGCGCGCCAATACTGGCTCTTATGCGCCTAGATATAGTGCAGAAGGGGCGGCGGCAGAAGATAGCGATAAAAAGCTGGTATTGACTCGGGCCTATTTCTCCAATGACCCTACACCAGAAAAGTCGTATCAGTATGCCTGTGAGGCATCGGGAGCTAATTTCAACAATACCGACCTCTATTATCGGAAGGCCGCGCTGCTGATTCAAATGGGCAAATATGGCAAGGCAATGCAGCAGTTGACTGATGTTCTAGTTGACGACCCTAACAACGAACACTATCGCTTGGCCCGGGCCTTCTGTTTTGCCAAGCAAGGTATGCGCGCTTTGGCTGCCGAGGATATTCGCACTGCTCAATTTAAAAATCCAAAATTGCCTACCAAAATTGAAATTGGCGACTAGCTCTTGGCAATGATTGGGTGTTTCAGCGCATATCTTTTGGGTTGGAATGCCGAACACCAGGCAGGCTATCCCCTGGTAGGGGTCATGTCACTGCGCTAAGGGAAACCCCATTAGATGAGCAGTCTATTAGGCAATTCTGGGGCTTTTATTGTTCGAAATGATTGTTCGGCGGTTGTTTGCGGTTGTCCTGGCCGGTTATGTTTTGTGCTGTATTTCTCTATTTCAACTTCCAAACATTTCAAGGCCTTTCGCAAGCAACTATCAACTGCCGCTCTTTTTTATAGCTTTCTCCTAAGACAAAGGTCTTGAGAGCTGACAGCGTCACTGATGAGTACTTGGGGCCCTTGATACCTCAACCACCCTTTCCGTCTCTGAAACTTCAACCCTGGAGTAAAAACATGAATCATGACCACATGGAACACATGCAGCATATGCACGAGCATGGCGCATCCTTCCCCTTTCTCTCACTTCTGGCTGGATTCTTCTTGCTGGGCGCGGTTTACTACGGCTTCCGCTTTTTCAACACCAAGTATCTGACCAAGGTCAACGGCTATCTGGACCGTGAAAACGAAGTCTGGCACGGCGCTTGCATGGTTGGAATGGTGAGCTGTTTGGCCCCTACCTGGTTCGGTATCGCTGACTTGTTTTGGCAAATCGCCTTTGCTGTCGGCACTGCCTGGTACCTCGTTCGCGCCTTCACTTACGGTCGATCCTTGCCCTACAACAAGCAGTGGTACGACTTCGCCCATGCCGCCATGATGTTTGGCATGTGGTGGATGTTCGCTGCACCGGTCAGCGGTATCGTCGTTACCGTTGTCTTCACTGCTTACTGGACCTGGTTTGGCTCTTACTACGCTATGCGCCTCTACAACGACTTCAAGAAGCCTCACTGGCTCTCTTTTGGTCAGGACATCGCCCACTTTGTCATGGCTGTGGTCATGGCTTTGATGATGGTGTTTCCGGCTACGTTTATGGGTCATCAGCACAACATGTCGGCTATGCCCGCACATGACATGAGCGAACCCATCTGCACCAGCCCTGCATCTGCTCCTGTTCCGGCTACCAGCACTGACTCGGCTGCACCGGCTCAGGACACCTCTGCTGGCCATGTGCATGAGCATCATGGAGCTCCGGCAGCGGCCAAGTAAAGAAGCGGGTGAGAGTTGAAATGGCCACTGTCTGTGGCTTTCAGCTCTCACCCCTTTTGCTTTTTTTAGATGTTCTACTATATTACGTCGGTAGCGCGATGACAACGGCAGAGCTTATACTCTAGGCCACTTTCAGTCTTTGAAGCGCACGATTTTGAATCTTCCACCTAGATAAGGGTTTGTCGACATCTGGCTGTTCAATTGCCCGTGATGATAGTTATAGCGATCGGTTCCTGTGCCTAGAACTTCTTGTGCTGCGCGAAAGTGCGGGTAGGGTGGGCCATCAGGCATAGCTAGGCCTGTATTTCCGCAGAGCATTAGGGCGCCTTCTGGATAGCCCCAAAAAGAAGGCACTCGCGTTACTACCATGACGTGATTTCCGGTGGATTTTTCGCCGATGATTATGTCACCGGGTTGCAGGTCTTTGGTTTGAATATCTTTTTGAGATTTGCTTGTGACCGAGGCCAATTCTGGATGTTTGGCGATGTAGTTGAGAAAAGCGTGAGAGTCGATGAAATGAGGCATGTTCTTGCCCGATTCTCTGAGCTGCGGTTCAAGCACATAGCGTGATATTGCTGCCATGCAGCCTTCTTTGCCCAAGCCTTCAGGTGTTGGGTCGTGATTGAGTGCGTGAATCAATGCCCCGGCTTCAAGACCTCTGCCGATGCGGGTGGCGGCTGAAGGGCCTGCTAGCGAGCCAACTTGCGCTACTTTGTCTTCAGTGGAGAGATTGCTTCGTTTTTCAGCGGCACCCATAGCAATACTTTCAGCCGACTGCCTGTCGGATTTGCGTGAGCCTGGTGAGAAGGCTGCCAGAATCAGGTTTTCTCGCGCATCACTGTCTGCTGACCGAGCCGACACAGGCTCTGCTTTTTCGTATGGTTTGCCGTCGAATTTGTGGTTTCCTGCCATACTTCCTAGTGATTTCCAGCGTTAGAAAATGAGTCAGCCGTGACCAGGTCTTCTTCTGCTTCTTGCTCCATACCAAGTTCTTTGAAAATCGAAGCTCTTTGTTCGTAGGCGATGGCTTCACGTTCATGTCTTTTTACATGTTCGTTTGCCATCTCGAGGGCTAGTGGCCAATCTTTGTTGTAAACGGCAGTATCGGCTAAGGTGTTCCACAAATAACCGTCTTTGCCATAGCGGTTTTTGTACTTGCTAGTGAGAGTTTGAAATTCTTGCTCTCTGTCAGGTAGGCGGCCGAGAACCCCGAGTCTCCTGATTTTCCAGCGGCTATCGTGGCGATTAAAGCGAATCACTTTGTCGGCCATTTTCACCGCAAGCTCATAGGAGCCCACTGATTTTGTTCTCTCAAAGTGTCTTTTGGCCACTTCAGTGTTGAGTGGTGATATGCGCGCTGCCACTTCAATTTGCTCTTTCTTCAAGATTTCATAGCTGGCCGGGCTCATGTGGCTGCTGTAGCCTGGGTAGAGGCCTTCGGCCCAGAGATAGTCAACGCCATAGGTGAGACAGTTCCAGCCCGCTACCAGCATCGCTAAGAGGGGAGCAGACAGGGCTGTACAGCGGATTATTTTCTTAGTTCGCTCGGAGAATACATCTGATTGGTCACTGGGTTGGCGGTGGCATATGGCATAGACGGCTGCTGCCGTTCCCAGAGCCGCAAAGAAGCAGAGGCCCACCATCGATGTCTTGTACATGTAGCCGCTAGTCTGAGAGATTACACAACAAGCCACGCCCCCGAGGGCAAAATAGATGAGGTTGAATATTTGTCTGCCTGACTTATCCCACCATTTGTGAAAACGGTGGTCATCGGCAAACTTTCCTGGACCATTAAAATCGTAGACCGAAGTCCAGATCTTCTCGCTGGTTATGCCGTTGCTATGCTCTTGGGGTAATTCCTTTGCTTGTTCCGCTGTCAGTTTTTCGCGGATTGTCTCGGCTAGAGTAGGTGAGTTGTCGCGGCCACCGCAGGTGCAGAGTTCTTTTTTCTCTTCTAGCAGTTCTTGCGGTGCTGCTTCAGCGACTTCCACCAGCTCGGGGCTGACATTCTTAGTGGCCTGCATTGGCTCTTTGTAGACTTTGTCCGCCATCAGTAATAAATCTCCCTGTCAGCGGCAACAGCAAGTCTGAGCCATTGCTTCCTATCGACATCTTACCCCCAGAACGGCAAAGATAGAGCTTAATTTCGAGCTGTAGCCGATTGGCGCTTATTGCCGCTTAATTTTTCCTGATCTCCTTGGCGGTCAGCCCTGGGCAAAAGGTGATGGGGAGCAGAACCAGCGCTCATTATGGCTGAAAGGTTGCTGCAAGGTTTCGAGAAAGCTATTCGCAAGATTCTTCTGTCTGAATAGGCATAGGTATCCAACGAGTAACTTTTATGAGCGCACTAACCGACCATGAAATTCGCGAACGTCTAATTTCATATACCTGTCAGCGCAACTGTTGCGGTGTGGCTGAGCAATCAGGAGCTTGCTGCACTCTTGGCGATAAAGATTGGATTTTAGGTCCAATTGAAGACACGGCAGAGGTGCTGAAGCGGCTTGAAGAGCGCTTTGCCAGGCCAGTTTCTTTTGCAGAGGTTTTCATCGAATACGAGGAAGGGCGGGCCTTATTCCCCGATAAGAGTAGTTGGCAGAACCCTGCTCACTATCCCGCTATGCGAGTTGTTCCTGATGCAATTGCCCGCTATTCTTGTGCCTTTCTCAAGAGTGGCAAGTGTTCCATTCATGACATTAAACCAAGGCTCTGTTCTAGCTTCCTCTGTGAGTACGTGCAGAAAGTAGTGCACTCAGTACTGGGTAGTTGAATCGTAGCAGTTCTAGGGGTAAATCCTCTATTTTCTAGTGCTTAAGCTACCAGTGGGAATGGCTAAATCAACCACCACTGGTAGGTGATCGCTGCCAATTTCTTCGCCGGTGTAGCGTTTGATGGTAACAATGTCTTTGCTGACGAGGCAGTGATCAATTGGGAAAATAGTTATTTTTTGATGGGTGCTCCAGCTGGGCTGAGGGCCAAACCCTTGCTCGGTATCGACTAAGTGGCTATCGTTGAGCAGTTTGCTAAAGTCGCTCGACCAGGGGCTGCAGTTCAAATCACCGGCTAGCACAACAGGGCCGCTCTTGCTTGCTTCTAGGGCTTCTTTGGCATAAATTGCAAACTCTTCATTTCTCATTGCAGTGTGTTTGATTGGAATAAATGGATGAGCGAAAATGAGGGTGAAGTGGCCACTGGCTAGTTTGATTTTCGCTATGGCCCGCGGCCGTTTTAGGTCGCTGTAGTATCTTATTTCTTTGCTTTCGAGGGGGATGCGGCTGAAAATGGCAATACCACCGCCAGTGGTGTCAGCAATCATATAGGGGTAATTGGCTAAGCCAGCTTTTAAGGCAATCAACCAGACTGGTGTTATTTCAGAGAAACCAATTACATCAGGATTGGTCTCAATAATTGTTTGCACCACGGCCACGTATTTTTTGTTCTTACCGCCCCAGAGGTTGAATTGCATTAGCTTGATGTGATGAAGGTCATCAGCATTGCTAGCCTGGCTCTCTTTTGCCGCTGGCAGGTAGAGCGGTGCGATGGCGGCGGCGTTAAGCAAAAAGGCCATGGCGGCAAGAATAGTGGCTTTTTTGTTTTTCAGGGGCAAGGTCAAAAGCAGCAGAACGGCACCGAGAAAGGCAAACAAAATGCGTCCATGGCTGATTAGCTCTAGGGTTTGATTGACCGAGCTAAAGTAGGCTGCCAATGAGACTGCCGACAGAGCAATAGATAACAGTGCCAGGGCGATTACTAAAGCGTTTTTCAAAGCGTTTCTCGATAAGTTCTCGCCGCAACTTGATGTTGGCTAGAATGCAGGGGCATATTGTGGCATATTGAAGTAGCCATGACCAAATCAAAACCCAATAGCAACTGCGACAGCCCCATACTCAACATCCGCCAGCTCAGCCCTGCTGATTTCGCGGCTTTTTGGCCAGTACGTCTGTTGGCCTTGCAAGAGAGCCCTCAAGCTTTTGGTGCTGCTTACGAAGAGAGCCTGGCTCTGCCTGAGCACGAAGCTATCGGTCGACTGAGCCCGAAAGATGGTGGCTTTGTACTGGGTGCCTTCGGCAGTGATTTGCTTGGCATTGCCGGTTTGGCCCGTCATTCTGGGGCGAAAGTGAGACACAAGGGTTATATCTGGGGCGTTTATGTTGTGCCGTCAGCACGCGGTACTGGTGTTGCTCGCAGGCTCATGGAGCAATTGTTGGAACAGTGCCGCACCATTGACGGTCTTGAGGAAGTGACACTGAGCGTTGTTACCAGCAATGCTTCAGCTAAGCGGCTTTATCAATCATTGGGCTTTGCCGTCTATGGTTTGGAAAAAAGAGCCTTGAAGATTGACGGTGAATATTTTGATGAAGAGTTGATGGCACTGCGATTCTAGACTGCCGTCTACTTCTTTTGCTTTACTATTAATAGACCGGTCTACTAATTCCCCGCTCATTTTTTTGCTTGTGAAAAAAAAAGAAGGAGGGAAGCTGAAAGTTGCCAGGCAACTTCGAGACATTCCCCCCTTCTTGTGCGAAATTGCGAACTGACTGACTAGCTTATGACTGACTTACTTGATCAGCGGGCTTTTCAGCACCATGAGCTTTTCACGGCTCATTTCTTTGGCGCTGTAAGTGATACCGCCCATGCCCAGTCCTGACTGATCCCTTCCGCCAAAAGGCATCCAGTCGACACGGAAGGCCGTATGGTCGTTCACCATAACGGCTGTAGCGTTGAGGCGCTTTACTGCATACATGGCCGTGTCCACATTGGCGGTGAAAACTGCGGCCTGGAAGGCGTATGGCAGTGAATTGCTGAGAGCAATTGCTTCATCCAGAGTCTCGTAAGAGTAGAGACAAACCACCGGGCCAAAGATTTCCATGGTAGAAACTTTAGCGCTTGCCGGCGGGTTGAGCAGCACAGTGGGCTCGTAGGCGGTTTCTCCGATGGCTTTGCCACCACAGAGAAGTTTGGCCCCGGCTGCCACTGCTTCGTCCACCCACTGGCCAACGCGAGCGACTTCGCTCGGTTTGATCAGTGGTCCGACCTCGGTTGATTTGTCGGCCGGGTCTCCAACTTTGAGTTGTTGCACCCGGGCGCTGAACTTGGCAGCGAAGCCATCGATCAGTTCTTTTGGCACGAAGACCCGTTGCACTGAAACACAGACCTGTCCGGCGTGATAGTAACCACCTTTGACCAGGGGGGCGATGATGGCGTCTAGGTCAGCGCTTTTGTCTACGATCACCGGAGCGGCACCGCCGTGCTCGAGAGCGCAACGGGTTCCTGGTGCCAGCTTTGAGCGCAGGTACCAGCCCACTTTAGCGGAGCCGATAAAAGACAGGTAGCCAACTCGCGGGTCGGTGGCGAGTTTCTCGGCATTGGCGTTGCTGAGATTGACGACCTGACACCATTTTTCTGGCAGACCAGCTTGGTGCAGCAGCTTGACGAAAGCTTGGCAGGAAGCAGGTGTGGCAATTGCCGGCTTGATCACTACTGGACAGCCAGCGGCGATGGCCGGAATGGTCTGATGCACGATCAAGTTGAGCGGGTGATTGAAGGCGCTCAGTGAGACGACGACTCCGATGGGCTCCAGGAAGGTGAAGGCCATGCGGTTGCTGGAAGCTGCGGTGAGAGCCATTGGTACTTCTTCGCCATGCAACTGGTGAATGGCTTGGATGCCCAGTTTGACTCCCTGGATAGCGCGGTCGACTTCCACCACCGTATCGGTGTAGGGTTTGCCGCCTTCTCTCAATGCAGTGGCAATCAGCTCTTCGCGCTGCTCTTGCATCAGAACTGCCAAGCGCTCCAGTATGGCGATACGCTCATAGGGCGGCAACCAGCCATCGCGGTTGTCGAAGAGAGCCTTGGCCGTTGCCAGGACATTCTCGACATGGTCAGCATTGTCGAGGGTGACAGTGCTAATCAGCGAGCGGTCATGGGGTGAGCGAATTTCCACTGTTTCTGCTGACATAGAACTAGCGCTCATGCTGCTGTCTGTTGGCACAATCTTCTCCCCTTTAGGCTGCTGTTCTTGAAGCTGGTTTGCTTCAAGCTGTTTCAGTGCAGAGTTTAGACCATGCAAGTCGAGTTTGCTGTCGACTGAGTAATCAATCGGTACATCAATGACATGCACGCCTTTGCCTGCAAGAGCCCGCT
>Ga0209480_10000089_pt1 | contig 86953 bp, 59 predicted proteins | sample JI61114C2DNA_FD_187501 | JGI IMG/M metagenome (GOLD analysis project Ga0209480, IMG submission 187501) | Wastewater effluent complex algal communities from Wisconsin, to seasonally profile nutrient transformation and Carbon sequestration -... | ecosystem: Engineered > WWTP > Effluent > Algae...
ATTAAGCAATCATAGAACAGATGAATGGGGTGGAAATTTTGAAAACAGGTGTAGGTTTTTAATAGAGATAGTTAAAGCAGTTAAATTAGAATGGCCAGAGGCGTTGCCCATCTTTGTTCGCATTTCTGCCACTGAATGGGTAGCGGGTGGATGGACCATTGAGGATAGTATCGCGCTAGCTAAGGAATTAAAAAAACTAGGCATTGACTTGATTGATTGTTCTTCTGGGGGCAATGCAGCCAATGCCAAAATTGCGCTAACACCCGGCTACCAAGTACCCTTGGCCAAAGCAGTAAGGGATGGCGCTGGTATTGCAACAGGGGCGGTTGGTTTAATTACTCAGGCTAGTCTGGCACAAACTATTTTGGAGCAAGGAGAAGCTGATCTAATTTTCTTAGGCAGAGAATTGCTGCGCGATCCATACTTTCCATTACACGCGGCCAAAGAGTTAGGGGTAGATACAGCCTGGCCGGGTCAATACCAACGCGCCAAAAAATAATACTACTACTTACTGTTAAAGGTCTTTGACCCAGATCCTCACTTCTTGCGGTGACTTCTCTGTTCCTCCAAAATAAGGAAAGAGTTTATAGCCAATAATGGTTGGAAAGGGACAGGTGCGTGGTACCGTATCTTTTTTTTCTCCAACAGTGAACTCATACCCACCTTGTAAAATTTTGATGCCCGCCGTATAAGTTTTACCTATTGTGACAGGTTGTAATTCCTTAAATAGCTGTGCTGAGTCATTGTAGTAATAGGCATAGATTCTCAATGCCTTGTTTACATAGGCCCAGCCAATTCTGGCAGAATTAATATGGTGTGGTGGAATGGTATATTGGGTGGTAAAAGAAACCCCATCGGCAAAGCCATAGAGTTTGTTTACGTCTCCTTGGTTCATGGGGTCCTGGGTAGTATAGATGGCAGAACTATCAAACTTGAATTTGAATTTCATTTCTGTAATGCCATTGAGCAACTCCAATTTTAAGGAATCAACAGAATAGTCTCCGCCTTTAGGAATAGTGTATTGTACAAAACCAAATTCTGGTTTTTCATTGACCTCGCTGCTGCCTTCTTTGGTACAGGCATATAAGCTAAGCGCTATCAAAAGGGTTAATATGGTCCTTTTAGGATAAGTCATGGGGTTACTGTAAAACTACAAAGTTCTATCTGATATACGAAGTCTGCCGGTTTTTAGTTGCTCAACGGCATAATTTACCGCCCTAGCAGTTAAAGCCATATACAAAATAGAGGGGCTTTGGTTTCCGGTACTGGTCATACATGCCCCATCGGTAACAAACAGGTTTTTACAATGGTGCAATTGGTTCCATTCATTCAATATAGCATCCTTGGGGTCTTTGCCCATTCTACAACCACCCATTTCATGTATATCCAATCCTGGGGGTTGTTGGTTGTCATGCCAACTAATAGAATGCACCCCAGCTTTTTCAAACATCCTTTTTGTTTCTTTGGTAAAATCTTGGACCATTTTGCCATCGTTTTCATCATAATCCACCGATACTACCAACTGAGGAATCCCATAAGGGTCTTTTTTGTCTTTGCTTAACCGTACATGGTTCTCCTTTTTAGGAATGGTTTCTCCTTGCATATAGGCATAAACATGCCAGAAGCCTGGTTCCTGCAAAGCCGTTTTAAACCCAGCTCCAATGGTTTCTGTTGTTGTACTGCTATCAAGTCTTTCTCTATAGGCACCCGCAAATGTGGTATAACCTCCTTTAAAATCAGTATCCTGCTTATCCAAATTTCTATAATTAGCTATAATGGCTTCTGTTGGATTTCTACCTGCATAATACTGATCCATAAAACCATCAATTCTTCCATTGAGATAGGCGCGATAATTATGATGGCATATATATTTTCCTAACAAACCCGAATCATTGCCCAGACCATTGGGGAATCGCTCTGAGGTAGAATTCAATAAAATCAAATTGGTATTAAGTGCAGATGCATTGACAAAGATGATTTTAGAAAAATAGTCCTTGGTTTCTTTTGTATGTGCATCAATTACCCTTACGCCAGTAGCACGCTGTTTGTTGGCATCATATAAAATTGAATGAACCACCGCATCTGTTTGAATGGTTAGATTTCCTGTTTTTTCTGCCCAAGGAATGGTGGAAGAAAGAGAACTAAAATATCCCCCAAAAGGGCATCCGCGCATACACAAATTTCTGGATTGACACTTAGCCCTCCCCTGTTCTAAATGAATAGGTTGGGCATCTGTAATATGCGCCCATCTTGCGTGCACCAAATGCCTATTAAAATTTGTTTTTAATACTTCCTTTAAATGTGTTTCAACACAGTTTAGATCAAAGGGTTTTAAAAAATGTCCGTCTGGCATAGACGCAACCCCATCGGCATTGCCGCAAACCCCAATAAACTTTTCTACATGGGTATACCAATCTGAAACATCTTTATACCTAATGGGCCAATCAAATCCATATCCAAAACGCTTAGGACCATTAAATTCATAATCACTCCATCTTTGACATGCTCTTCCCCAAATAATAGACTTGCCTCCTAATTGATAACCCCGAATCCAATCAAATGGTTTTTCCTGTACATAAGGTTGAATTGCATCTTCTATAAAAAAATGCGCATTGTCTTCACCAAAACCAGCGGAGCGCGTGATCTAAGGATTTTTTTTTCTAAACGCATCTGTAATATTTCCCCTATGTGCCAAATCCCAAGGAGCTAGATTAGCTGTTGGATAGTCTTTAATATGCTCCAGTTTTCTGCCTCTTTCTATCATTAAAGTCTTCATTCCTTTTTCACAAAGCTCTTTAGCTGCCCATCCGCCACTGATTCCAGAACCTATAACAATGGCATCATATTCAATCTTGTTATCTGACATGGGATAGAATTAATAGAAAATAAATACTAAAATTAAAAGTTACTGGAATTTATTGATTAGAAATTAAACCTTCCTACATTTGAGTGGTCAAATTGTTGCTCTTACAGAAGCATACTTCCCCCAGAAGTCTTTAATGCAAATTGGGTTTTCAATCCAACCTTGCAAATTCAAAGCATACTCCATCCTTCTATTAGATAGCTGGTTGGTTTTAACCCCTGGATTATCATTTGTTAGGTGAATCTATTGCCAATAGGTAATGGTATCACTATGTTTTGTCAGTAATCAAAAATGGGAAATGTATTTATGAAAAATTGCAAGCTATTGATGGTTCGTTTTTTTGAAAAGGTCTTGGTCTGTTTGTTACTTGTTTTTTTATGCAACATCATTGGTCATACCCTATTTGCACAAATGGTTCATCCAGTTGTAGCCGGTGAGCAACCTAAGTTTACGGTGGCCATTGTTCCCCATGAATCTTATGCTGATCTTAAAGTATATAGAGCAGATTCCACGGATGAGAATCTGAAAAAAAATATAGGGTACTGGTTTATTACTACGTCTAAAGACCCAAAAGCCATTCCCATTAACTGGATTTCTGATCCTATTACGGCAGATTTGAAAATTGTTTTGGTTAGTTATCCTGAAAGGGCGGGTTGGATTAATAAATCCAAAAAAACGCTGTTGAAACAATAAATAAGGTCAGGCCGGGCCGATAGTTACTAGAAGCCTAGCATAAAATTTTTTTAATCCAGAAACTTCCCTAATTTTAAGTATCGATTACCGGTTTGTAATCTGTCTGCGTCTTTGCAAGATGCGTTTTACCCCTCATCAAGATATTCTTGTAACACCCGATGACCTCTGACAAATGCTTTGCATTTGATTGGCAGTACCAACTGTAGTTTTCATTTTGTCAACCACTGACCACCCCCGTTGAAATGCGTAAAGGAACCCCTTGGGTATAGTCCTGCTGTTTGTTGAATGAATATTCATTCATGCTCATTATGCTAAAACCAAACAGATGAAAAACCAATTACAAAAAAAAGCATTCATGGCAGTCTTGGCCTTTGTGTTGATTTGCCATTTCAACAACATTCATGCACAAGTAGTACACCCAGTAGCTAGCAAAAAAGAAGCAAAGTTTAGTGTGGCCATTGTGCCACATGAGTCTTATGCAGACTTAAAAGTATATAGAACAGATAGCCTTAATAGTCAGGTCAGTAAAAATATTGGTTATTGGGTAATTTCTGAAACGCTGGATAATCAAACCATTCCCATTGTTTGGGTATCGGATCCCATTACAGCAGACTTAAAAATTGTATTGGTTAATTACCCTGAAAGGGCGGGTTGGGTAAATAAGCACAAGAAGTCTTTGCTCAAATTGTAAAGAAAGGATTTTCCAGCAACCAATCACCGCTTATGAAAAAAGTTCTGTCAGTTCTATGTTTATTGTTGGTTGGACAGCTTGCTGCGCAATGTCCACCCAATTTGGATTTTGAATTTGGCAATTTCAACAATTGGGTGGCCAAAACAGGAAAATATACTGGAGGTACCATTAGTAATTTGGTTACCGGTGTATCAGCTGGAAGACATACCATTATCAATGCTGCATCCAAAGAACCCTTAAACCCCACAAGTGATAAAGATTTCTTTGGGGATTTTCCATTGCTATGTCCCAATGGTAGTAAGCAGTCTGTAAAACTGGGTTCAGTAGAAATTAATTATATAGCCAGAACCCTTTCTTATACTATTAAAATACCCGCCAATGCCAATAACTATAGTATTACCTATTGGTATGCAGTAGTGTTTCAAGACCCGGGACATCCGGTATTGGATCAACCCAAATTCACAGCTAAACTATTAGACAAAAATAACGTGGCTTTGAACTGCGCCAGTTATACCTATGTTGCCACGTCTAACCTACCAGGCTTTCAACTCTCGCCAAAGCTATATAAGGGAGTATCGGTTTATTATAAGGGCTGGACCCCAGTTACTTTTGACCTTTCTGGAAGAGGTGGGCAAACCGTTACTTTAGAATTTACCGCAGAAGACTGCGGTCAAGGCGGACACTTTGGTTATGCCTATATTGATGTAAATAGTAGTTGTGGTAGTGCTGTTTCAGGTGCTTATTGTGCTGGATCCAAAGACCTTCAATTAAATGGGCCTTCTGGATTTCAACAATATACCTGGACAGATCTAAAGACAAATCAAGTGGTGGGCAATAGTCAGAATTTAATTTTGTCACCAGTACCACCAGTTGGCACCACCATGAAATTAGACCTGATTCCCTATCCAGGTTTTGGATGCCCCTATAGTTTGCTTACGCCTATTGTGCCAACGGCCCTTCCAACTGTGAATGTTTCTGGAGATCAACTTATATGTTTAGGATCCTCTGCCAATATCAACTTCAACTTTACAGGTTCACCACCTTGGAATCTGCAATACACAGACGGAACGCTTACAAAGCAAATCAATGTCAACACTAGTCCCTTTGTATTAAATGTGCAACCAGGAACCAGTACCAAGTATACGGTCTTATCTGTTTCTGATGCCAGTTGTACCAATAATAACCCCAATGCAGTTGTTAATATTTCAGTAGTCAATAATGCTGCACTGTTTCAAGTAAGTGGTGGTGGAAATGATTGTGCCAATGGAAATGGCAAACCCATTAACTTATCTGGATCTGTACTGGGATTCAAGTACCAATTATTATTAGATGGTGTTGCAACCGGAAGTCCCCTGTTAGGAACAGGTACTGCGCTTAGTTTTGGGAACCAGAAAAAAGCAGGTACTTATACTGTACAAGCTAGTATCAGTAGCAATGGTAGTTGTAATACCAGCATGACGGGTGCAGCCATCATTACAATCAATCCCATACCATCGCCCTTTACCATCACTGGTGGTGGCCGATTCTGTTTGGGAGCAGCAGGGGTAGATATTGGAACCAATGGTTCTAATCTTAACACCAGTTATATTTTATATAGAAATAATCTACCCATCACAGACTCATTACCGGGAACAGGATCAGCCATGAATTTTGGCAAGCAGCTACTAGCTGGTACTTACAAAATCAGCTCTTTTGACAATAACGGTTGCCAATTGGTTGTACAAGACAGTGTCTCCATTATCATTGATAGCTTACCCAAAACATTCCAAGTAAACGGTGGTGGTGGATTTTGTAGTGGAGGCAATGGGGTTCCCATTGCTTTAAGCGGATCAGCAACTGGGTTTCAATACCAGTTATTATTAGATGGAAAACCAATTGATAATCCCTATCAAGGAAATGGAGATAGCATTCACTTTGGCAATAGAACCATTGCTGGAATCTACAGTGTGATTGCAACTAATAATAGCAACACAGGGTGCAAACAAAATATGTTACAAAATGCAGTAGTGACTATTTTCCAAAATCCCAACCTGCAAATTCAAAGTAGTGCTGGCATTTGTCAGGGCAATCAAATAGAATTACAAGGAACAGGTGCATCTATTTATCAGTGGGCCAATGCAGATAGTTTGTCAAAGATTGTAATTAGACCTACCAAGGATACAGTGCTACAATTAAAGGGCATTGACGCAAACGGTTGCCAAGCCACAACCAGTAAAGCTATTCAGGTCTACGCCACTCCTAACGTGGCTATTTTCCCTAGAAAAGATTCCAGAATTTGCCAGGGCGATAGTCTTTCTTTTGCTTCTTTGGCCAGTGCAGGTAGCGGAACCATTCAACAATACCAGTGGTATCATAATGGCAATAAGATTGGAAAAGATAGTGCCCTTATAACCAAATTATCTGGTACCTATGCCTTAGAAGTAACCAATAGTTTTGGATGCGTAAACAAGTCTGGAGAATCTACCGTAAGCCTGATTCCACAACCTACTGGCATCATTGAAATACCTACTGTTAATACCATTTGTGAAAACGGATACAATAGCATTGCTGCTACTCCTGGACTAACAGGATACCAATGGTTATTCAACGGCAAACCCATACCTGGTGCAAACAATTATATATTAAGAGCTACACAAGAAGGTAAATACACCGTGCTTTTGAAAAATGAGATTTGTGTACAACCAGCATCCAATGCCATTGACTTAACACTCTTAAAAAAACCTGTTGTCAAATTTGCAGCAGCAGGATTCTGTATTGACCAAGTTGCCAGTTTTATCAATCAAACAGATACCAGTAAAACAGGACCCATTCAATGGCAGTGGCAGTTTGGAGATGGAACCACGGGTATTAGTTATCAGGCCACAAATATCTATCGCAAACCAGGAAAATACAATGCCATACTAACAGCCATTCCAAGTGCATGTATAGACTTAACCAGCAGTAGTGCCGGCTTTGTACAAATTGATGCACCAGAAAAAGCTACCAGGTATGCCAGTTTGAATGCGGTTGCCAATACATCCCTTCCATTAACGGCAAGGTCATTTGGAAAAACCTATACCTGGTCTCCAACCATTGGTATTAGCAATAGCAACAATAGAACGGTTTATTATAACGGCAATAAGGAAACGGATTATTTGGTGAAGATTACTACGGCTTCTGGATGTGTAACAGTGGATAGTATTTTGGTTAGGGTTTTTAAAACCGGAGACATTTTTGTAGCAAAAGCATTTACCCCAAATACTGATGGTGTGAATGAAAAAATCTATCCGCTCACCGTTGGAATTAAGCAGTTTCATTATCTCAGAATTTACAATAGATGGGGCCAACTCATGTTTGAAACCACCAGTATTAGCAATGGATGGGATGGAACTAGCAACGGAAAAAAACAACCCATGGACACTTATACTTGGATAGTACAAGGTGTTACAGAAGACGATAGGGTGATTCAAAAAACGGGTAATACTTTATTAATCAGATAAAACAACTGCATGCAAGCAATCAAACAATTCTGGCTCATGGTTCTACTGCTTGGGTGTGGCTGTCTGCAAATGGCTCGCGCGCAGGATCCCAATTTCTCTCAGTTTTATGCAGCACCTTTTAGCATCAATCCCGCGCTTACCGGAAATTTTTATGGGAGCATGAATGCCATTTTTAATTTTAGAAATCAGTGGTCTGGCCCTATAGATCCCTATCGCGCCATGGGCGCATCTATTCAATACAAACTCTTGGAGAAAAAACTGCCACAGAAAAATGTATTGGCCACCAGTGCTATGGTATTAAGAGACCAGACCATGGGTGGGGCTTTCAATAGCACGTATGCTTCTTTTAATCTGGCTTATCATATTGGATTGGATGCGGAGGGTTTGCAAAAAATTGGATTTGGCTTGGGTGGTATTTATGCGCACAGAAGAATTGATTATAACCTCTTAAATTTTCCGCAGCAATTTACCAGTGGGGGTTTTGACACCAACCTGCCAACTGGAGAAACAGGCTTTGCCAATATTAAACCCTTTGTTTCTATGTCTACTGGAATTATGTATTCATTTACTAGTGAAGACCATGGAACCAATTTTGATATTGGAGTAGCAGCTTTTCATTTAAATAAACCACAGCAAACGGCTTATGAAGACCAGAACCAATACATACAACCACGCTACACGGTCTATGGCACTTATTCCAGTTTCTTGTCAGACAGGGCTAGTATGAGTTTGAACGGCATTTATCAAAACCAACAGGCAACAGAGTTCTGGCAGTTTGGTGGTGTATTGGGGATGTTATTAGACAATAGTAATGAACCACCGGTTTTTAACTTGGGCGTATGGTATAGGAACCAAGACGCTGTGATTCCCTATATTGGATTTAGCACCAAGTTATTTGAATCCGTAGCCCAAGTGGGTATTAGCTATGATGTTACGGTTTCACAATTCAAGAACGCCAGAATTAGACCACAGACCCTTGAATTGTCTTTGATTTTGAGATCATCCAGACCAGATGGGTCCGTGCCTTGTCCTTGGAAATAACTATTGTTTATCGGCAATAAAGTCTACTTTTTCCACATAAATAGAGCTGTCATTATTGGCTCTTGTAGAAGTGTTCTTGATAGTAGCATATGATTTTATACCCGTACTAGGGTAATATAATCTGACTACTAAAATATAGTCTTGTTTGAACAGAAAATAATTTGGAAGTGTTTCTTGCCAACTAAATGAATAAAAAACAGATACTTTATCTTCAGATTTATTTACTAGTGGCAATTTGTAGCGCTTAGAATAAATTGAAGTTTTGGTATCAATGCTCACAAAAACAGAATCATTCAGATAATTGTAAATAGTAAAACTAGAAGAGTCATCTACCCCTTTAAAACTATTGGTATCCAAAAGCGCTTTTTCCCATTTGAGCTTGCCGGGTTTATAGGTACCAGCCACGTCAGTTATAGAAAATGAAGCGTCACTAGGGGCCACATAGGCTTTCATGCAAGCTGCCAAAAACAGACTTGAGATCATGACCAAACCAATTTGCCTTTTATTCATGTACTAATTTATCTGTGCGTGAAATACGGATACAGAACGTAAAACTGTTGATTTTATTGGATTAGACCAACTGTTTCTTGTTAAAAATGGCCTTCAGGGCCTAGTTTTATGAACCCTTTTAACCTAGTATTGTTCCTTTATCATGCAAAATAGCCTGTTTCCTGAATCTAAATCTATTTTGCCCTTTCAGGGCGATCTGCTCTATGAACCAGCATTTTTTACAAAGAAGGAAGCAGATGATTGTCTAATAGGTCTGCAAACAGAAATTCCTTGGAAACAGGAACCCATTGTACTTTTTGGCAAAAAAATCATGCAACCCAGACTCACGGCTTGGATGGGAGAAAAGCCCTACACTTATTCGGGGATTACCATGCAACCCCATCCCTTTGGTGTAACCATGATGATGATCAAGAACAAATTGGAGGCATTTACGCATTGTCAGTTTAATACCGCCTTGCTCAATTTATATAGAACTGGAACCGATAGCATGGGCTGGCATAGGGACAATGAAAAAGAACTAGGACCAACACCCATTATTGCCTCTATTAGTTTTGGCGCAGTGCGTGAATTTCAATTTAGACATTATCAGACCAAGGTTCATCTAACCAAGTTGCCACTAGCACATGGCAGTTTACTGATCATGCGTGGTGTAACCAACACTTATTGGGAGCATCGGATTCCCAAGACAAGTAAGCCTTTATCACCAAGAATCAATCTTACGTTTAGGATGATCCAATAATAATTTCTTAATCTAGTAGATGCTGAAAATGAGCCGAATAGCCTAAATTACCATTTATGGCAAACGACCATCTTTCTAGAAAATTAACACCAACATTATTATGGGGCTTGGGGGTGGGTTATGTAATTTCTGGAATGTATTTTGGTTGGAATCTAGGTCTTGAAAAAGGGGGAACTTATGGAATGGCTGCTGCTACCCTACTAGTCATAGTACTCTATAGTTGTTTTAGTTTTTCCTATGCAGAATTGGCCTGTGCCATTCCAAAAGCAGGTGGCGCTTATGACTACGCCGAAAAAGCTTTTCAAAAAGACATTGGTTTTATCACAGGGTTGGCGCAGATTATTGAATTTGTATTTGCCCCACCAGCTATTGCCATTGCTATTGGCGCCTATCTACACCTAGCATTTCCAGCAGTTCCTGTTCTGGCTGCAGCCATTGCCGTTTACCTGGTTTTTACCGCGCTCAATATCTATGGGGTAAAAGCAGCTGCCAATGTGGAATTAATCGTCAGCATTCTTGCAGTGGCCGAATTAATCCTATTCGCCACATTAACTATCCCCCATTTTTCTGCTGCAAAATTTGCTGAAAATCCATTTCCAAATGGATGGTCAGGAGCATTTGCCGCATTGCCATTTGCCATCTGGTTTTTCTTGGGCATAGAAGGACTAGCCAATGTGGCAGAAGAAACCCTGCATCCACAAAAAGATATTTTAAGAGGATTTGGTTGGGCCTTATTAACCTTGGTGATACTATGCGTATTGGTATTTTTTGGCAGCATTGGCGTAGGCGGATGGAAGGCCATTGTTTATGCCGCTGATGGCACAAGTTCTGATTCACCGTTGCCTTTAGCACTAGGTCAACTCTTTAATCAAAACCACCTATTTTATCAACTCTTGGTAGGCATTGGGCTCTTTGGATTAATAGCCTCTTTTCATGGATTGTTATTGGCCAGTGGAAGGGCCAGTTTTGAATTTGGCAAGATTGGTAACGCACCCAAATTTCTGGGAAAAGTGCATCCCAAATTTCATACGCCTGCCAATGCATTACTAGTCAATGCTTTCTTGGGAATACTTATTTTATGTACGGGCAAAACGGCTGAAATCATTATTTTATCTGTATTTGGGGCTTTAACCCTCTACATCTTCTCTATGTTGTCCTTACTCAAACTCAGAAAAACAGCGCCCCATTTACACAGACCCTTTCAAGTACCTTTCTATCCAGCTACACCAATTGTAGCACTAGTACTTTCCATCATTTGTTTTATAGCATTGTGTTATTATAATCAGGCATTGGGATTGATTTATTTTGGCATCCTTGCCTTCTTTTTTCTTGTTTTTAAATTATTGAAGCATGAGCCACCAAGCAGTATTTGAGTATGTTCAAAACCATCCATCAGGCAGGGTTAAAATAGCCGTGGCCGATATAGATGGGGTATTACGCGGAAAATATATTTCTAGTGAAAAATTCTTGTCCGTGGCCCAATCACACTTGGGTTTCTGTGACGTGATTTTTGGTTGGGACATGGCCGATGTGGCTTATGACAATGGAACTTATACCGGATGGCATAGTGGCTACCCAGACGCCAAAGTGCAAATAGACTTGACTAGTTTTAGAAAAATTCCTTGGGAAAATGGAACACCCTTTTTCTTAGGCGAATTCATAGATGCAGCGGGCAACCCATTGGCCATCTGCCCCAGACAGTTGTTGCGAAAACTGATAGGGCGCGCTGCTAACATGGGATATTCCGCACAGTTTTCGCAAGAATTTGAATGGTTTAATTTTCAAGAAACAGCAGAAAGTTTTGCAGCCAAAGAAGGAAGAAACCTAACACCCTTAACACCGGGTATGTTTGGATATTCTATTTTGAGAAGCAGTGAAAGAAATGATTTTTTTGCAGCCTTATTTGACCAACTCAAAGCTTTTGATATTCCTTTAGAAGGATTGCATACAGAAACAGGACCAGGTGTGTATGAAGCAGCCATTACCTATGGAGAAATCTTGAGTGCGGCAGATAGGGCCATCTTGTTTAAAACATCGGTCAAAGAAATTGGATACCCATTGGGCATTCTGGCCACCTTTATGGCCAAGGTGAATGAAAATTTACCAGGATGCAGTGGGCACGTGCACCAATCACTTTGGAAAGATGGCGTGAATGTATTTCATAGTGATACAGACACGCATCAAATGAGTGAGACCATGCAATATTATCTGGCAGGACAATTGCATTGCTTACCAGAGATCTTACCCATGGTAGCACCCACCATTAACTCCTACAAAAGATTGGTAGAAGGCGCATGGGCTCCCACCACCCTTACTTGGGGATTGGATAATAGAACCGTTGCTTTAAGGGCTTTAACAGGTGGCGCAAAATCTTGCCGTTTAGAAACAAGGGTAGTAGGTAGCGATACCAATCCTTATCTGGCCATGGCAGCCTGTTTGGCCGCGGGTTTATACGGCATAGAAAATAAATTGCCCTTGCAAGCAGCAACCAAGGGCAATGGCTATCGCGATGAAAGCCATGGTAGACTGCCTAAAAGTTTAGAAGCCGCCAACCAAGCCATGAAGGAATCCAGCATTGCCAAAGCCTTATTTGGTGAAACATTTGTGCAGCATTTTACAGAGACCCGTGACTGGGAATTACGCCAATTTGCCAAAGTGGTTACCGACTGGGAAACCAAACGCTATTTTGAAATCATTTAATTTGAAACATAACTTTGAACATGTCTATTGCACAATTTAATTTCCCCACCACCATTCGTTTTGGTGCAGGAGTAGTAACCGAGCTTCCGGCTTATTTAGAGAAACAACAGTTAAGTAAGCCACTAATTGCTACTGATCCAACCATTGCCACCCTTGGATTTTTCAAAACCTTGGTGGCCAATCTTGAAGCAGCAGGATTTACCCCAACAGTATTTCACAATATTCATAAGAACCCCGTAAAGAGTGATGTGTATCTGGGAACAGAAGCTTATGACGCTGCGGGTTGTGATTGTATCATTGGCATTGGAGGCGGTGCAGCCATTGACGTGGCACGCGCCATACTCTTGCGCATCAATCATAGAGAAGACTTATTTAAATACGATGACCTGATTGGTGGAGACGTTTACGTAACCAATGAGGTACCGCATTTTATCACTATCCCCACCACGGCAGGAACAGGAAGTGAGGTTGGCCGCTCAGCCATTATTGCAGATGACGAGACCCATCAAAAAAAGATCCTGTTCTCGCCCAAGCTCTTGGCTAAAATAGTATTTGCTGATCCTTTGCTAACCATGGAACTACCCGCCTTTATTACGGCAGCAACGGGCATGGATGCATTGACCCATAATATGGAAGCTTTCTTGGCAAAGAATTATCATCCCCTCTGCGATGGGATTGCACTAGAAGGGATTCGTTTAATTGCAGGATCTATTGAAAAAGCAGTGAAGTCTCCAGATTTGGAATCACGTTCCAATATGTTATTGGCATCTATGATGGGCGCCATTGCTTTTCAAAAAGGTTTGGGAGTAGTGCATTCTTTGGCACACCCCCTGTCTAGTTTATTAGATACCCACCATGGTTTGGCCAATGCGGTAAATCTGCCTTATGGAATGGCATTTAATATTGCGGGATTTGAAGACCGTTTTGCAAGAATGGCACAAGCCATTGGACTTGAAAATCATACTGGAGAAGCGGTAGTTCAGTGGTTAAAAGAATTGAATCAAAAATTAGGCATTCCAGAAAACCTGAGTGGCATTGGCGTAAAGGCGGAACATATTGAGGAATTGTCAAAACTGGCTTTAGCCGATTTTGCGCACCCCAATAATCCCAAGCCCGTTAGTCTGGAAGATTTTAGAAACTTATACTTAGCAGCTTTGTAAAGCTGAAGTTATTTTCAAAAGGCAATTTAAAAAGCCTTGAAATTTTTGCAAGCATAGATACCATGATTAAAATAGGCATTACCATCACAGAAGCCAAGTACCCCAATTATCCAGCATGGATTAAGTCTGCTGGAGCTGCTTATGAGATTGTGGAACTGGATTGGGAAAAAAATAATGCTGGAGATCTGGAACTATGCCATGGTTTGTTGCTTAGTGGTGGTGTTGATATTGACACGCAATTTCACGCTGCAGATACAAAGGAATATCCTTTACAACCTGCTGCTTTCAATAGCCAACGAGACCAATTTGAAATGGGACTATTGACTGCAGCACTCAAAGCAAAAATACCGGTACTGGGTATTTGCCGTGGACTGCAATTAATCAATATTAGTCTTGGTGGAAAACTGGTTTTAGACATTGAAACTACTGGCAAACCCAATCATCGGGCCATGAATGGCGTGGATCATGTACACCAAGTTACCCTAGATCCAGGATCACAATTAGCAGCCATTACTGGTTGCAGTTTGGGCACCATTAATAGTGCACACCACCAAGCCGTTTTAGAACCCGCACCTGAATTAAAAGCAGTTGCCTTCTCAGAAACTGATGGAATCATAGAATCCTTAGAATGGAAAGACCCTGAACTACATGGACCCATGGTCTGTGTGCAATGGCATCCTGAAAGAATGACCAACAAAGAAAACGAACCACTCTCTCAAAATATCCTTGAATGGTTTTTGGAAGCAGCAAAAAAATACCAGCATGAACATCATTAATCCAGCCACCGAAGCCCTGATTACAACCCTTAGTCCTGATACAGCTAGCAGTATTGCAGAAAAACTACAGCTACTAAAAAAAGGACAAAAAACCTGGGCACAAACTCCCTTAACAGATAGGATTGATGCACTAGAAAGATTTGCTGCTTTTTTACAACAGCATTTAGAAGCCTGTGCAGAAATCTTGAGTATGGAAGTTGGTAAACCTTTGCAACAAGCGCGTAATGAAGTAAACGGTGCCTGTACCAGAATAGCCTGGCTAACTAGTAATGCTAGTAAATATTTATCAGAAGAATGGATGGTTACAGAAGGGGGCACCAAAGAGAAAATTGTGTATGAACCTCTTGGTGTTGTCTGCAATATCTCTGCATGGAATTATCCCTATTTGGTGGGCACCAATGTATTTGTATCTGCCTTACTTGCAGGCAATGCAGTTTTATACAAACCTTCTGAACTGGCCAGTTTATCCGGCATGCAAATTCAAAAATACTTGTACGCAGCCGGCATACCAGAAGATGTTTTTCAAATTGCCATTGGCGATAGACAGGTAGGAGAAATCTTATTAGACGCAGACTTGGATGGTTATTTCTTTACGGGTTCTTACAAAACAGGTAAATATATTTATGAGCGTGTTGCTACTAAAATGAAACCCTGTGGTTTAGAATTGGGTGGTAAAGATCCCTTGTATGTAACTGATGATATTACAGATATTGCAGCAGTAGCAGCGGGTACGGCCGATGGTGCTTTTTACAACAATGGACAAAGCTGTTGCTCCGTAGAAAGAATCTATGTTCATGAGGCTGTTTATGATGAGTATGTTGCCGCATTTGTAAAAGAAGTGAAATCTTATCAGGTGGGAGATCCCGAAATAGCAGGCACTTATATAGGCGCACTAACCAGAAGAGACCAACCCGCTTTTCTTGCAGCACAAGTAGCTGATGCCCTTGCCAAAGGAGCCACGGTTTTATGTGGAGGAAAGCAAATTGACAGAAAGGGTTATTATTTTGAACCTACCGTAATTACACACGTTACGCATGGCATGGATCTGATGCGCGAAGAATCTTTTGGCCCCATCATTGGCATCATGAAAGTGAGTTCAGACGCAGAAGCCATTCGCTTGATGAATGATACCCAGTATGGATTAACAGCTGCAGTTTACTGCAATGACCAAGAAAGGGCTTTGGATATTCAAGCATCACTTAATGCGGGCACCGTTTATTGGAATTGCTGTGATCGCGTAAGCGCATCTCTTCCATGGAGCGGTAGAAAAAACAGTGGCTTTGGTAGCACGTTGTCTCACGCTGGTCTGCGCGTATTTACACAACCAAAAGCTTATCACTTGCGTGGTTAATGCGTATGAATCATGGCCGGTTCTCTGCTATTATTCAAGCTCCAAAAAATACACAGTTACCAAACATAAGTAGCTGCAGCACCTGCGGGTAATTTGGCTGGAATCATTTTTCCATTGGTACTAATGCCAAAGGCTTGTTCTTGTTTAGCATCGTTGAAAACCAACAAAACCTTTTTCCCATCAGGTCTTTTAAAAGCTACATTGGGTAAATCAGTTGGAAGATTGCTGGCAATTCTTACTGAACCATCAGGCACAAATTTAGAAGCCTGCCCAATAATATAGTAAGCCACATTTCTAGATACAGCGTTTTGTTGAATGGTTAATGCGCCCAAACAATTGGTGCATCCCCCTGGCGTATGGGGTTGGTATTGCGCATCTGCTGCCAGGTTCCATTCAAGTGCATTCTTACTCCAGTTACGCATAGAACCAATCACCACATTTTTAATATGCCAACCAAAATCGCCTGCAAAATTACTAGGACCACCTACCCATTGTTCAGTAAAATAAAGGTCCTTCCCTGGGTGTGCATCATGAACAGTTGAAAGGGCTTTAATGTCTCCACCATACAAATGAAAAGCGGAGCCATTAATAAAGGGTTTTGCTTTTGTGTTGTTTAAAATGCTGATGGGATAATCGGGTCTATCACAGTTATGATCATAGAGTACAATCTTAGTTTTAATAGATGCTTTTTGAAAAGCAGGACCCAAATGATTGGCAATAAAATTCGCTTGTTCATCTGCCTGCATATCTAAACTAGGATTGTTCTTGGGATTTAGTGGTTCATTCTGTGGTGTAATGGCGTCAATCACAATCCCCTTGGCCTTCATGGCTTGAATATATTTGACCAAGTATTGCGCATAAACTTGGTAGCATTCCGGTTTTAATTTTCCTCCAATAGAATTGGCATTGGTTTTCATCCAAACCGGAGCCGTCCATGGGGTTGCCAAGATTTTAATCTTGGGTTGAATGGCTATAATCTCTTTCAAAATTGGAATCAAGTCATTTAAGTTTTGGCCCAAACTAAAATGCTTGAGTGCAAAATCTGTTTCACCCTTGGGAGGGTCATCATAGGTAAATACAGTAGCGTCAAGATCAGATGCTCCCACACTAATTCTTAGATAACTAATACCAATCCCATTGCCCTTGGAGCTAAATAATTCTTGTAACAATGATTGGCGTTGCGCTTTGGGTAGTTGATAGAGTAGTTGTGCTGAACCACCTGTAAGGGTATACCCAAAACCATCAATGGTTTGAAAGCGCTGTTGTTCATCTATACTGATAGTAGGTATTGCATTATTTGCAACATTGGTTTGCCACTGTATTTTTCCTTCTTGTAATAATGCAGACTGATCTGCTGTTGTTAACCAATAGGAAACCGGGCTTGCTTGCTGCGCCATGGCTCCTAGAGATAGGAGCAAACAAAATAAAAAGGTTCTGGTCTGCATCTTATTTTTTGAATTGAACTATATAAGAAGAATAATATTCGCTGCTGTCTTTGTACTGGTCTTTGAAAAAAAGTCTGGCTTTTTCTCCAAGCTTCAAACAAGTGTATTTGTTTTGCTCATCGCCTTTTTCATTAAGCGGCTGAAGCGATGGATACCAAACAATATGACCTGGTAGGTCTAATAATAATTTGGGTGTGGTCCAGTCCTGTGAGTTGTTGCCTTGACCTAGGTCTTCGTTTTTATTAAAGGAAATATAGATGCCGGAGCCCTTCCAAGAACTTCCCTCTGACCTTGCCATAAGCATAACCCAAGATTTTAAATAGGTGTTCCAACTAACCGATGGACCCCAATAATATTTTGACTTGGGGTTTGAAGCAGGACCACCACCCGCAGATTTTGGAATCTGAATAGAGGCAATGGGTTTACCAATGCCATCATAAGCAGCGTTAAATCCTTTGCCATCCCAACGCTGGGCCTTGCCTTCTGGGGCGTCCAAATCACTCAATTTTATTCGGGCAATGCTAATACACTGACCACTATGTTCCAAGTCTGGGTTATAACTGGCGGAATCATATTTTCCTGCATAGCCATATTCGCCATAAAACAAATAGAGCCAATCGCCGGAGGCAACAGCAGATGGATCACCCACCCCTCCTGCAAAATTGATTCCAGTATTATATGGCTTGAGAATAAGTCTGGGTTGGTTGTCTTCAATAAAAATGCCCCGGTTCTCCCAAGACCTTCCACCATTTACTGATTTCATGACCCCAATTCTACAAACTGCCGTTGCAGTTGCTGGACCTCTTAAACCCTCGGGCCAATTTTTGTCTTGATAGCCCTTGCCTGTTACAGGATCAAAAGGAAGTGTTGCTGGATAATTCTCATTGTGGTAAATGCCATACAATGTTTTACCACTAGCATCTTTTTTATCCTGATAAATGGTTTCAAACCAAACAGCTCCGTGTAAGCCAGGTGTGCCAGGTTTGGTATTGGGTGGCATAATGGGTTCTTTAAAGGCGGATGCAGGACTAGAAAAAGCTGCGTCTACATTTGGGCCATCGGCCCATTTTAGGTCATGGGACTCTCCCCAAACAGGGTCTTCTCCAAATTTACCCGGAAAGATTCTAAACGTATCTCCAATCCAAAACTCCGCCATATTACAATCTACAAAGCTGTTGAAATGGGTTTTTTCAGTAGGGATTAATAGGGCTTCTGGAGTACTATTACAAGCGATGATCAAAAATGATAGGCATAATAGGGATCCTAGATACCTGAAGAATAGATTCTGTTTCATGTGCAAGCATTAACTATTTTGAAATTAAGGATTGCTTTTGGAAAAAACTGGAAAACATTCTATGGGGATTTTTGTACTTGAAAACATATCAAAAAAATATTACGCGGTTCATCAAATTTCTTTTTATATTTATATACTTGACCAATTTAAGACTCAATTATGCAAACACAACAGCTGCATTTTCTACATAATGAATGGAAAACCAAAGATTCCAGTTCTGGATTTTCTGCTAAAGATGCCCAATTGGTTACCTTATTTGGTTCAAGGGAAATGGTTGGCATGGCTCAAATTTATGAGCATGTTGCGGCGCAATACCCCAATGCACAAATAGTGTCTAGTTCTACCGCCGGAGAAATTATTGATGAAGAGGTTTTTGACGATTCTGTGATTGTAACGGCCATGCAATTTGAAAAAACCAAGATCAAAGCCATAAAAACCTCATTTAATGATCAAGCCAATAGCTTTGAAACAGGTAAATTCTTGTACAATAGTTTGAATGAACCCGATTTAGCGGGTTTGTTTATCCTTTCTGATGGCACTCAAATCAATGGTAGTGAATTAGTTAGTGGTTTAAACGAAGGCAATGAAAAAAAGATTCCCATTACTGGTGGATTAGCTGGTGATGCTGCCCGATTCTCTAAAACCTTGGTGGGTTTGAATGAAACTGCCACTGAAGGTATTATAGTTGCTGTAGGTTTTTATGGTAAGGATGTTCAAATTGGCCATAGTTCCCTAGGTGGATGGGATGAGTTTGGTAAGGAACGCGTGATTACCAAGTCTGACAAGAATGTGTTATTTGAAATTGATGGTGCTTCGGCCCTTGATTTATACAAAGAATACCTTGGCACTTATGCCGATGAGTTACCTGGTTCTGCCCTTTTGTTCCCATTGTCCTTAAAACTAGAAGGATCTGACCAAAACTTGGTTAGAACCATCTTGAATGTTGACAATGATAATAAGACCATGACTTTTGCAGGCAACCTGCCAGAGGGATCCAAAGTGCGTTTTATGAAAGCCAATTTTGAAAAGCTAATCAAAGCTTCTTCTACAGCGGCGGAAAAATCATTCCAGACCAGTAAATCTCCGGACCTGGCCATTTTAATTAGTTGTGTTGGTAGAAAATTGATTCTGCAGGAACGCGCAGAAGATGAAGTAGTTGCAGCAAAGCAAATTTTTGGTTCCGATACTTGTATTACTGGGTTCTACTCCTATGGTGAGATTTCTCCATTTAATACCAATTTTAAATGTGAGTTACACAATCAAACCATGACCATCACTACATTTTCTGAGCAATAAGAAATAATCCTATCTTCGAACCATCATCCAATTATGGGCTACCACAGCATTCTAGAAAAACAAATCCGCAAATTACTTCCTGAAAATTATCAGGTAGATGCTGTGATGCAGGAATTATTGAATACTATCAGTAGTAGTTATCAAGCCTTTGATAGGGATAAACGATTGGCGGATCATGCTTTTGAAATTAGTGAAAGAGAATACCAAAAGGTAAACGCAGACCTTCAAGCACAAAACGATATTAGAAAAGCTTCTATTCTTAAATTAAAAGAAGCCATTAGGTCATTAGACCCAACTAGGTCTTTTAGTTTTGATGATAAGGATGAAGATTTGATTAGCATTATCTCTTTCTTAGAAGAACAGATTGCACGTTCTAAGCAAATGGAAGCTGATTTGATCCTTGCCAAAGAAACTGCTGAAAAAGCTTCCTTGGCCAAGAGTGAATTCTTGTCTATCATGAGTCATGAGATTAGGACCCCGCTAAACGCCATTATTGGAACCAATAATTTGTTGCACTACCAAGATCCTCTTCCTTCTCAGAAAGAACTCTTGAATGTGATGAAGATTTCTTCAGAAAACTTACTGAGCTTAATCAATGATGTATTGGATTATGGCAAGTTGGAAGAAGGAAAAATTATCTTGGCAGAAAGAGATATTAACCTCAAGCAATTTGTCAAAAACTTACGCGCGGCACATCGGTTACGTGCAGAAGAACGCGGTAATAACCTGCGCTTGATGTTTGATGAAGACATTCCAGATTTTATTATTGGAGACGATATTCGTTTGGGTCAGGTGCTCAATAACCTCATCTCAAATGCCATTAAGTTTACCAAGAAAGGCACTATTACCATTGAAGTTCTATTAAATAGGATTGCGGAAGAATGTGTCTATGTAGACTTTGCCATCATTGATACCGGTATTGGTATTCCTCCCGAAAAGCAAGAATTGATTTTTGATAGGTTTACACAGGCTAATAACAATATCACTAGAGAATACGGCGGTTCAGGACTGGGTCTAACCATTATCAAACTCTTGCTAAAATTGCAGAATAGCGATATTCATTTAGAAAGTGAAGCTGATAAAGGATCTAAATTCTTTTTCACGCTCTGCTTTAAGAAAAGCGATACCGTTGCTCAGGAAGAAAGCAAGACCATGCACGCCGATGCACCTGATTTGAAAGGATTGAATATTTTGTTAGTAGAAGACGTGGAATTCAACATCATGGTGGCTGAAAAAATGTTACAAAACTGGAATGCCAAAGTGGAGATAGCAGGCAATGGTCAAATTGCGGTTGAAAAAGCCAAAGCCACCCAATTTGACATTATCCTAATGGACTTACAAATGCCCGTGATGGATGGATATACCGCAACAAAAGCCATTCGAGAATTTGACCAAGAAACACCTGTGATAGCATTAACGGCATCCATTACCATTGATATTCAAGGAAGAGCAACTGAGTTTGGTATGAACGATTGTATTACCAAGCCTTTCAATCCCAAAGACCTGTTTAGCATTATTGCCAAATACACCAGCAAAGACAAATAGTCTTAGAACCAACCCCGTTTCTTAAAAGTAAATAGCATTAACCCAGGAACCAAGATCATTAAAGATACGGCCAGGAAAAACCCGTACTGGTTGTGCAAAGTGGGTATGCGATCAAAGTTCATTCCAAAAATTCCGCCAATCACCGTAGCTGGAGCCATTAAACAGGTTACTATGGCCATTACCTTCATCACTTCATTCATCTTCAGGTTTACATTACTCAAGTAGAGATCCTGTAAGTTGATCATCATGTCTCGATAGTTCTCAGACAAATCCGTTGCTTGAATAATATGGTCATGCACGTCTTTGAAATACTTGGTAGTACGCTCTTCTAATAAATCACTATCGCTTCTAATAAAACCATTAACCAAATCTCTCACAGGCACCACATTGCGTTTGAGCACAATCATTTCTTTGCGTAGGTTATTGATATCTGGCAGAGACCCAGTATTGGAAAAACGAATGATTTCTTCTTCTAGGTTTTCAATTCTTTCTCCCAATTGTTCCATGACCACATAATAGTGGTCTACAATGGTATCTAGCAAGGCATAGCAAAGATAATCGGGACCAGTTTGCCTTAATTTACTATTAGGAGATCGTAGCTTTTCTCTTAGATTATCAAATGGATCTCTTTCAGCATCTTCTTGAAAACAAATCACATAATCTTTGCCCAACAAAATACTAATCTGCTCCGTTTCAACTGTGCCTGTTTCATGATTAAAGTAGAGCATGTTTAACAAACAGAACAATACATTATCCATCTCATCCATCTTTGGGCGTTGGTCTACGCTCAAAATGTCTTCTACAATTAGGTAGTGTATATTAAAATGGCTACAGATTTTCTCAACTTCTTCTTTGCGGATACCACCCACATTGATCCAAGTAAAATGTCCGTTGTCTTTGTAATTAAAACATTCCCCTATTTCAGGGTGTTCCAATTCTGAGAAATGATCTTGTGCGTAATCAAAGACATGAATATGTGGCGCAGGAACAGCATCACGTTGAAAAGGAACCACGGGGTTTACATGAAATAGTTCCCTAGTTCTTTCTAGGTTATGCCCCTCCTTGGTTTTTGTAACCTTTTTATTTCTTTTGCTTGCCATTCACTAAAGTTAAATTAAAGGGGCAATGTTGCCAAGACCATTCTAATACTCGCATAACTGATTCTATCTGGCAGGTTATCTTTTAATTGCCTCAAACTATTGGCGCCATAAGTATCAATGGCCGCTTTAATCAAGGCCTGGTGTTGTCCAGAAACAAAAGCGTCCAATTTGAGCATGCCTTTATTAATGTAAAAAGAGAGGTGCTCTGCAATGGTATTAGTGGAAAGATTTCTGGCTTCTGCAATCTCTTCTATAGACAAACCCTTTTGATAATATTCAAAGCTCAGTTTCTTGGTATCCGTTTCTTTTTCCTTAACCGGTTTGGGCTTCTTCTCTTTCAAGGGCCCTTTTAAATGCATGCGGGTTGGCAGTTGACCTGCAATACAATAGTCCTGAACCGCTTCTAAAAAAGCATTCCCGTATTTGTCAATTTTAAAAGCTCCAAAACCTGAAATATGTTGGAGGTCACTGTGTTTGATGGGCAGATAAGAAGACAGTTCCATTAAGGTACTATCACTGAGAATAATATACGGTGGTACATTTTCTTCCTGAGCAAATCGGGTTCTGAGTTTTTTTAGGTCTTCAAACAAAGCTTTTTCATGGCTGGCTTTCTCATAGGTTTTGGTGGCTTCTTTCACCTGAGCCGGTTGATTGGGTGCAGATAACATTACCTGTTCTCCGTTGTATAAAACCGCCCTGCTTTTAGGCGTCAATTGCAAAATAGGGTATTCACCACTACTTTGTTGCAAGTAGCCATCTTGTACCAGTTCACGCAAATAATGTTGCCAAATCTCTTTGCCCAAATCCTTACCCTTTCCAAAAACGCTTAGACCCTTGTGTTCGGGTTTTATTTTTTCTGCCGTGCTACCACGCAATACATCAATCACATAATTACCTCCAAAGCGTTCGTTTAATCTGGTTACTGCGCTGAGTAGTTTTTGGGCTGGAATGGTAGCGTCTATTAGTTCTGCTTTATTTAAACAGGTATCACAATTGTCACAGTGTTCCACCGTTTGTTCTCCAAAATAATTGAGCAGGTATTTTCTGCGGCAGCGTTTGGTTTCACAGAATTGTACCATCAGGGCTAATTTCTGCATGAGTATAGCCGTCTGTTCTTCATTGCCTTCTACTTGGGCAAAACTGCGCAGTTTCATTACATCGCCCTGACCATAAAACAAAATGGCTTCAGAGTCTAATCCATCTCTACCAGCTCTTCCAGTTTCTTGGTAATAGCCTTCTAAATTTTTGGGTAGGTCTGCGTGCACTACAAATCGCACATTGCTTTTATTGATGCCCATGCCAAAGGCAATAGTGGCCACCATAATGCGCACTTCATCTCTGAGAAATTGTTCCTGTCTTTTTTCTCTGGTCTCTCTTTCTAATCCTGCGTGATAGGCTGCCGCTTGAAAACCATCGTCACAAAGATCTTGCGCTAATTTTTCAGTTGCCGCCCTGCTCAAACAATAAATAATGCCAGCATCTTCTTGGTGTTCCTGCAAATAAGCTACTAGCTCTCCATAATAACCCTGCTTGGGTTTTACGGTATAGCGAATATTGGGTCTGTTAAAACTGTTTTCAAAAACAGGACAATCCTCTAAGTGTAACTGCGCAATAATATCATCGCGGGTTAAGGCATCGGCCGTAGCCGTGAGCGCAATTAATGGGGTATTGGGAAAATAATTTTTGAGCTCGCTTAAAACCCGGTACTCTGGTCTAAAATCATGCCCCCATTGACTAATGCAATGTGCTTCATCAATGGCAAAAAGTGAGACTTCAACCCCTTGTAAAAATTTGAGAAACTGTTTATCGGATCCAACCAAACGTTCTGGTGCAACATAGAGCAGTTTGAGTTCATTGTTCCATACCTGCTGGCTAATGGCTGCTTGTTCAGCTGCAGAAAGCGTGCTATTTAGAAAAGCAGCTTTAACCCCACTCACCAATAATGCGTCTACTTGGTCTTTCATTAAGGCAATCAAGGGACTAACTACAACGGTTAGACCTGATAAACAAAGTGCCGGTACTTGGTAGCAAAGACTTTTACCCCCGCCCGTAGGCATGAGCACCATGGCGTCACCCCCATCCAATACCTGGTGAATGATGGCTTCCTGGTTATTCCTGAAACTATTGTATCCAAAAATGTTTGCGAGTACCTGTTCAGGCGATGCGATTACTGACATGTGTTATTGTAATTCCCTGATCCAGATATTGCGGTAGCTCATAGGATTGCCACCATCTTTTCCATGGTCTTGTAAGATGAGTGTTTCTTTTTCTTTGTGAGCCGTGTATTTTGGTTGGCCAATCCATTCGGTACCACCCTTGATAGCAACATGGTTCTGTACCAATACGCCATTGTGGAATACGGTGATATAAGCGGGTGTTTGCAAATTACCATCGGCATAAAATTGAGGGGCCGTGAAAACCACATCATATACCTGCCATTCTCCTGGTTTGCGGCTAGCGTTGACCAAGGGAATATGCTGTTTGTACATACTACCAGCTTGACCATTTACATAGGTTGGATTATCATAAGAATCCAAAACTTGCAATTCATATCGGCCCATAAAGAAAATCCCGCTATTACCCCTGCTCTGACTTGATCCTGCAATGGCTGTTGGTTCACGCCATTCAACGTGTAACTGAATAGAGCCAAAAGCTTGTTTGGTTTCTAGATTTCCTGTTCCTTTTACAACGGTAGTTGCTCCGTCTTTGTCAATCTTCCAAGTAGGTGCACCACCATTTTCTTTTTGCCAGGCATTGAGGTCTTTTCCATTCATGAGCACAATGGCATCAGAAGGCGCTTCTCCTGCTAATTTACCGGGAGTTACTTTGGCGGGAACGGGTTCCCAGATCTCTGTTTTAGCAGCTTCTTTTTCCCTAGCAGATTGAATGGCTTTTTTCTCAGCATCTGTTTTGGGTTGGGCCAATGACATGGTTGCAAATGCCGTAAAGGCAGTAATGGTCAGAAGGATTTTCTTATCTAGCATAACTTGAATTGTGCCAAAAATTAAGAAGATTTTCCCATATGGGCTCATCAAACTATTTGAGTAGTTCAGGATGGAATTTCTTTTCTCCTATTTTGAGTGCAATGGGTAAAATATTTTGCTTGGGTGGCAATGGGCAAGTAGCATGCACGGTAAAAGCGCATGGTGGATTAAACGCCTTATTAAAGTCTATGACCGTATGACCTGTTGCGTCTGGTTTTGGTACATACATAAACCTACCCGTGGGATAGGTTTCTTTTTCATTGGTAGCATCTCCAAAAATCACAAAGAGTTCATCACCTCCCTCATCTAATGCATCTAATTTATAAGTAACACCATTGATTTGAAAAACCAATCTACCTGGTGTTTCTTGGGCCGTTGTTTGTCCAAGTACATTGGTGATCATCAATTTATTGGAAGCAGGTTTCTCCAAAACCGCATCTACTCTGTAAGTGACATTAATAGGATAATAGGGAATCGATTTGAATTTTTTCAAGGCGGGTGCATTTAGATCGCGCAAGCGAATCCCTATTTTATCATCTCTTTTGATCAGGTTCCAGCGCAGACTACCCAATGCAATTTGTGGCGCTTGTTTCTCAGAGGCTGAAAACAAAATGGCTTCCTGAATCAGGCTGTCATTGATCTTGGTTGCAATGCCTTTTTGAGAAACCCAATTAACAGTTCCGTTTTCCCAATTAAAAGTTCCAGCCTGATCGGGCATGTCTTTGTGTTGAAAAATGATCTCATTGCTAAAAGCAGATCCAAATTTGTTTTTACCCGGACTTAACCATAGCAGCCCCACCAAATTCACCCAACCATTGGGTGCTTTTAAATCCTGTATTCTTTTTTGATGCCAAGCCACAATGCTATCCTGATAAGTTCGGGGAGTTTGCGCAAGCATGGTTTTTGGCGTGATTAACACCAAGAAAAGACTGTATATAATCAAGCGTTTCATAAAATCAAGTTGAGCGGCAAAATAAAGGAAAATTAATTAGTACACCAATTCAATAGGATAAAGACAATTACATAAGGGGGACCAAGGATTTACTTAATTGATCAAAGCGTTGATAAGCTTCTTGGTAGTCTTCTGCCAGTGCTGGATTGGGTTGCAAAACCTGATTAGTGGGCATTTCCCACTGAACGGTTGGAAAAGCCGCCTGCATACCCAACAAAAGCGCACCTCTTGCCGATGCGTCTCCATCATGGTTTAGCTCCACAGGTAGTTGAAACAAATCAGCCAGCATCTGCAACCAAGTTTGGTTCTGGATAAATCCACCACTGGCCATGATTTTTTTAGGCCGCTCTTGTAAGGGCAATGATTGTGTAATGGCATAGAGGTTAAATAAGACAGCTTCCATACCGGCCCGCACCAAATGAGCCTGACTATGCTGGGGACCCATACCAAAAAAAACTGCTTTTGCTCCTTCTTTCCAAATAGGCGCACGCTCACCAGCTAAATAAGGCAAGACCGTGAGACCATCAGAGCCAATAGGTATTAGGGCAGCTTGCTCAAAAAAATCCTTAGTAACACCCTCATATTGAAAGAGTTTTGTTTGCATCCATTCCAATAATTGCGCACCATTATTAGAAGCACCTCCAACCAGGTATTGACCCTGCGTAATGGGATAACAAAAACTGCGCATAGATGTATCCAAATGAATTTGGTCTTGTATGATTCTCACAGCTGCACTGGTTCCAATAGTTATAGCAAGTGTACTAGCATCTACTGCATGAGAGCCCAGATTGGCCATGGCACCATCGCTAGAACCCAAGACAATCTTGGTATTAGTTAATGAAAATGAATTCCCTTCTTGCAGGGACAATATGGTTTTGGCATCCATGATCTCAGGCAATTGCTGGCGCGATATCCCTGCCATGGCAATTGCTCCCTCATGCCAATCAAGACTATGAATATTTAGCAGACCCATAGCAGCAGCCACTGCATGATCCACCACCCAAACACCCGTTAACTGGAATAAAATATATTCTTTGATGCCTACAAACTTGTAAGCACTTTCAAAAATCTGCGATTGATTTTCTTTTAGCCATTTGATTTTACAAAGTGGCAGCATGGCGTGCATGGGTACCCCAGAATGCTGGTACCAATCATGCATGTTTGCATCTTCTCTAAATGCTTGAGCAATTCCAGCTGCCCGATTGTCTGACCAGATAATGGATGCAGTTAGGGGATGTCCATTTGCATCTACAACCAATAAACTATGCATGGCCGTACTAAAACTAATCAGCGCTGGCGCGGCATTCAGAGATTTTGTCAGTGATGCCAAACAAGCTTTCACGGCTGCTAACACAGTATTGGGATCCTGCTCAGCCCATCCATTTTCAGTTTGATTAGTAGCATAGCTGATTTGCTCTTTGGCCAATAACTGACCAGTAGCATCAAGCGCCAGGGCCTTTGTAGAACCTGTTCCAATATCAATCCCTACATAATATGGCATGGTAGCGTATTAGTCGTTTGCTTTTACTACTGCGTGACCACCAAATTCATTTCTTAAAGCTGCCACTACCTTTCCAGAAAAAGTATTTTCCATTTGAGAACGGTAGCGCATCATCAAGGATAGTGCAATCACGGGAGTAGGAACTCCCAGATCCAAAGCGGTATCCAAGGTCCATTTACCTTCACCGGAACTATGCATCACTCCTTTAATGGCGTCTAAGCCTGGGTCTTTTCTAAAAGCATTTTCTGTTAACTCCATTAACCAACCCCTGATCACCGAACCATTGTTGAACAAATGTGATAGTGCGGCAAAATCATATTCGTAATCAGAACGCTGCAAGACTTCAAAGCCTTCGGCAATGGATTGCATCATCCCGTATTCAATGCCATTATGAATCATTTTGGCAAAATGCCCACTGCCAGATGGCCCAGTGTACAATGTGCCCCCTTCTACGGAAATGGCGTCTAGCAAGGGTTTTACCACTTGATAGGCTGTTGGGTCTCCACCAATCATGGTGCATGCGCCTTGTAAAGCACCACTGGTACCACCACTGGTACCACAGTCTAAATAGTCAATGCCTAGTTCAGCTAGTGCTCCATTTCTGCGAATACTGTCTTTGTAAAATGAATTACCCCCGTCTATGACAATGGATCCTTTTTGCAAGAGCGGGGTTAGTTGCTGCAATAGTTCATCTACAATGGGACCAGCAGGTACCATTAACCAAATAATTTGTTTTCCAGTAAAGCTGGCACAAAGATGTTCCAGATTGGCTACAGGTTGCATACCCGCTGCTGCTGCTTTTTCTACCAAAGCTTTGTCTTGGTCTAAAGCAATGACTTCATGACCATTTGATAAAAGGTTGAGACCAATATTGAATCCCATTTTACCCAATCCTATAACGGCTATTTGCATTTGTTCCTATTGAATTTGATCAAAGACTGTTCAAACCTAAAACTAATAAAAATAAAGGGCATTCCTTTTGAGCTTGGCCAAGTACAGATGTTTTAATTTTAACCCATCATGAAAGCGGCCAGTATACAGGAAATCAAAGCGGAATTACAAGCAAGTAACTTAGTTAAGCTCAGAGAGCTCTGTTTGCAATTAGCCAAATTCAAAAAAGAGAACAAAGAATTGCTCACATACCTGCTATTTGAATCGCATGATCAAGAAAGTTATATAGCAGAAGTGAAAGAGGAGATTAATGAAGGATTTTTAGAACTCCCCAAGTCCAATATTTATCTGACCAAGAAAGCCCTGCGCAAAATTTTACGCATTGCCGGTAAACATATTAAATACATGGGCAGCAAACAAGGTGAGGCCCAAGTGCTCTTGCATTTTTGCCAAAAACTAAAAGCATCGGGTATTGCTTACCACAAATATCCTGTCTTGAACAATCTCTACCAGATGCAATTGAAAAAAGTAAACAAAGCCATTGATGGCATGCATGAGGATGAACAATATGATTATGTAAAAGAGATGGCTGCGCTTTAATCATTAGCCATCGCGCCAGCATTTAAGACTCTTCGTCAAAATAGAGTTTGTAAAAATGTTTGCCACTAAACTCGTCAAAACCCTTTTCTATCAAGTCTTTGCGGCCATGGATATAGACATGAAAGTTCTTGTCTAACTTTAAAATACTCTTGAATACCCGCTCCTGTTTTTTCACTGCTTTAAGGTGAATATCAAACTCGTCTTCAATATTTACCTGACGCGCAATTTCATAAGTCTGTTTATACTGGGTAAAAGTTTCTATCATTTCTGGATGGTGCAACACTTCTTCTGCAAACTCCTCCATTTTAAAAGCCTCTTTGTTTTTAAAATAGTCCATGCTTCTATTCAACAGATCAATCTGGTCTGATTTGTTTACTTCAAATTTTTCTTGGAGCTCATTGCTGATAAAGAGTTTGCACATACCCATGGCGGCATCGGTATGATAATAACTATTGGCGCTGGGGGCTACTTGTAAAAAGTCTTTGATCCAATACTGGGCGTCTTGTTGTTTATTGGTATTGTCTACCACACAAACCACGTATCCCTCAGACTGGTTTTTCCTAAAGATCAGACAACCCTTGTCTAGTTTATTAATGTTCACACCGTCTTCTGCAATCACTTCCCAACTCTGCCCATGGGGGAATACTTTTAGAAAAGTCTCCTTGGTTTCGCTCTTGAAAATGCCAATGGCGTCTACATAGTCAGTTTCAAAGGGCACATTGCTAAAATGCGCCAAATACATTTCTCCTTCCTTGACCTTGCTATGGGTACTCTTGCTGTAAAGGAACTGGGCCAACTGCACAGATTGCTTGGAAAACTGCTTATTGTCCTCAAAAAGGGCTTTCACGTATTGGTACACTTCATTCAGATCCAAACTACTAATATGGGTAAAATGGTACTGTTCCTGCTCATTAAAAGCCCCCAAAAAGTATTTTGTCAGCATCCCTTGCACAATGGGATCATTGAGGGTCAATGGGTTGGCAGAAAGGCCCAAAGCCTCGCCCCTGCTTGGATTTCCCACTTTGTGAACTATTACCTGATTCAATTGAACGCTGTCTATTCCTGTCATGATGCAGCGAAGATATTTAAAGGAAATTCGTTTTTCGGCCATAAATAGCGCACCTTTGCAATATTATTGACTGGCGAACCCAATTTGGGACTGCTTTCTACCTCATTAAACCATTTTTCGATTATGTACACCCAGATTTGGAGCAAATACCTGCCGATTATCAAAATTTTGTTGAAGCGTTCTGCTAATGGTAACCAAACCTTAGACCTGAACCGTATTGATTTTGAGCGTGCCGGTAGCGGACGTAAAGCAGGTTATAAGTTTCTAATTGAGCTTGTAGGTGGTAGAACCCTGAACGTATTGAGCGGGATTCCTTTGGCAAAAGACTTGGCCGATGTGTTATTGGCCGACGCTGGAATCCGTGAAATCCTGAACAAGGGTAATTATGAAGTGGCGTTGAATACCCGTTTCCAATTGAGCATTAAGAATGTGACCCCTGCGGATCATGTTCCTGCTGAACCTAAAGAAGATTAATTTTTGCCTGCGGCGATGTAACCATCAAATAGGCTTTAAAATACCATCACCCGTTTTTCATTCAGAGAAACGGGTGATTTTTTTACCGTCATATCTATAAAGACCGGTATTTCTAGTGCCTATCCAAATATTTCCCTTTTTATTGATCAGGACTTTAATTTAAGTTCTACAATGATCTTTTCCATGAGTGTTTTATCAAAACCCATCTTTTCAAAATATTCAAAATCTTGCAGGATATTCTTTTTAAGTAATGAACTGTCCATATTATTTGTAGCCAAATAGCTTTGATAGACAGATATGGCTTTTTGAAAATCTTGGTTCCATAAATATGAGTGTGCTAGGTTTAACTGCACTGAAATATCTTGTGGCTCAAGTACCATGGCCCTTTGAAAATAGGGAATGGCTGCTTGAAAACGCTTTGTCTCTATTAAGTGCCAAGCATAACTATTTAATTGCCCTTCATTTGTTTTGATGGTATCTAGACTTACCAGTTTTTGTGCTGGACTAAATTCCTTGCCATTGACTTTTCTTGCAAACCCTATGACCATTCCATTCAGATTGGTCAAAAAGGATTTTTCAGCAAGAAATTCCATGTTTACAAAATCCTTCTCTGAAGTAAAATACATTTTTACGTCTTGACCTTGTGTCCAATAATATAAGCCATCTTCTTTTTTTGTTACTTCTGCCAATACTCCATCGTACAAATAGGTGCCAACATATTTAGCTGCTACATTATCAGCAATTTGAATGGTATGGATGTTTTGTGGTTTATCAAATCCCTTCCAGTCATATACGTTTGCTACACTTGACAATAATTCCAGTATAATATCCCCATCATCAGAATTTACAAAAACAATCACTCCATTTCCACCCTCCAAGCTTCCATAAAACATTCCTCTAAACCCTTCGTTGGCAGCATCATGGAAAAAATAACGTTCCCCATTTTTGTCTAAAGTAAATACACCCATTGCAGCAGATTGGTCAATAAATGGCGTAAGATGCAAACGGGTCATTTCTTGATTAAGCAGTTTAGATGATCTTCCTTTATAGGACAGTTGTGTTTCTATCAAATACTTTGCAAGTTCTGTTGGCGTAGTCCATAATCCCAAGGGTGCTTGTTCCGGATAGATTCTAAAAGTAGCAGCAACTGTGTCGCCATTTTTAGTGTAACCAGTGGCAATTTTATTTAACACCTGCTTGGTTGGTGGAGCCGCACTATAAAAACTATTTAGCATTCCAAGTGGTTTTAGCACCCTATTGTACATGAACTTTTCATAGGATTGATGACTATTCTCTGTGAGTATCAACTGAGAAATTATGGTTCCACCACCAGAATATTGAAATTGCAGACCCGGCTCAAATAAGGACCTCACAGCAGGTGTGTTTGCTGGTGCTTTCCCGTCTAATATTTCTGGAATGGTTGGTAGTATATCATTGGGGCTATAACCAGGAAAACCCCCATAAACAGATAATCCCCCAGTATGACTTAATAAATGGGCCAGGTTGATTTTTTTTCCTTTTGACAAACTATCATAGGGAAATTTCCATGATGTCAAATACTCGTTGATGTCCTTATCAAGGCTCAACTGTTTTTCTTGAACCAATTTCAAGACACCCAAAGCATTTAAGGTTTTACTGATAGACCCTGGCTTGAACAAAGTATTGGTAGTTACGGGTCTTTGTTCTTTTTCATTTGCCCAACCATATCCTTTAGCCCAAACCATCTGATAATTATTAATGACAGCAATGCTTAAGCCCTTTACGTGATAATGACGCATCCTGTCTTGAAGGTTATAGGGTTTGCCATTTAATATAAGTCTTCCAGCAAGGTTGTTTTCCACTTGCGCTATCTGGCTAGCAATTGATTGAGATTGGAGTTCCCCTGTCAATAAGGTGTTCAGCAATAAATAAACCGTTATCCATAATCTAGCTTTTCTCATTCCTAATTGTTTTAATTAAAACTAGTTGAATGCCAAAAGCATACAGCTGTTAAAGTGTAAAATCTTGTAAAACCAATGTAAATTGATCTTTGATGGAGATTTTATGAACTATTTTGCGCCAATGAAGCCCTTGCCTTTATTTATTTCCATTTCTGCCTTAAGCATCATTGTGTTTTCATTTTTTTTGTTCCAATCAAAAAATGAAGGGGCAGAAAAACATAAGGTGTTGGTCTTAAGAAATATTGGTCACCAGATCTTGCTTCATGCAGAAGATTCTAGTTCAACAGTACTACCCATACAAAAAATAGATAACCATACTTATCAGATTTCATTTCAACATTCATTTGCCTTTATCCCTGATAGTTTGATCAATTTGGTCCAATTGGAATTAAAGAAATCCGATTTCCCTCAAAATTATTATGTCAGTGTCATTGATTGTCAGCAACAATCAACCATCTATGCATTTGAAATCAATGCAAAATCCGGGAATTTAACTCCCTGCACGGGTAGAAAACAGGGCAGTGGCTGCTATTTGATTCAAATTAGTTTTGACAATTTAAGTCAAATGCAACTATTTGTATGGATAGGATTGGTCTGCTTATTGATTGTTTTGGGCTATTTTTTAAGAAAGAAAATCTTGGTTTCCAAAAACAAAACGGAGGTGTTAGAAAATGTTGAAGGTAGAAAGATTGGGCAATTTTCTTTTTATCCCAGCAAACAAAAATTACAAATTGAAGACAGGTTGATTCCATTATCAGAAAAGGAAACAAAGTCACTGCTCATTTTTATGGATCATATAAACCAAGTAATAGAAAGAGAGAAACTAATCAAAGAAATTTGGGAAGAAGAAGGAATAGTTGTGATCAGCAGAAATGTAGATGTATTGGTTTCCAAATTAAGAAAAAAATTGAGCGATGACCCTAGCATCAAATTCATCAATATTCATAATAAAGGCTATAAACTTGTTATTGAATAAAAGATTCTTCAGCTGAAAATTTTATTCAACAATCCCATTTGCCCCAATGATTTTTTCAATATGGGTCATTTTTCCAGCTGCGTTAATACCTTCTAGTACAAGCCTGAATGATTTGGAAAAATCATTGTTATAAAATTCAATCTTTAAATTTTGCAGGGTCTGATTGGTAAAGATGTCTGGATTCCAATAGAGCGTTGTTCGGTTATCTGGTTTTACAAAGCCGGCTTCAGGTTGTTCGTAGTTAGGATAGCAAAACTCTTTGAACTTGTTATATCCCGATAATTTGATGGTTTGAAGCCCGGGCAATTCAGGAGGGGTATAATCATTCCCGTTTCTGGTGTAAACAATCACGGCACCACCCATTCCACCTCCCGATGCAAACATAAAAATGGGTGGAAAGGCTTTGATCATGGCTACATTGATCAGTGGAATAGCACTAAGCGTAGCAATATCCGTTTTCATTTCATTTAAGAATAAATTGGGGCTATGTCCACGCCATTGCATGGATCCATTACCACTAACTACCAACCCAGGGACCCTGCTGGTTAAATATTCCATAATAGTACTTGCTGCCAGAACCGTATTGGGATTAGAGAGGTCTAGGATATAAGATTTTCTAGCAGGGTTCTCTCTAAAAAAACCCGATGTATATCTTTCCTCTAACTTGGCAGTTGGCGTTTTTGCCGTTGATGTTACCGTTACTTCTTGTAAGGTTGTTTCTTCCATTTTTTTCCTTAGCGCTTCTTGCTGTATCCAAAGCTGATCTAGTTTTCCTTTTACCGCGAGGTTAATTTCTGAATGATCCTGCTCATTGAATACGGAAATAGTTTTAGCAAAAAAGGGCATTAACCCGTTTTGAATTTGTAGGGTAGCTTTTTCAGTAAGGATGGGATCATTGTTGATGCTATACAAAATTTTAGCAGTATCAAATAGAATCACGCTATGTTCAAAACTGCCATCTTTTTGCAAACTAACAGAAGCAAATTGCCTGCTGCTGTCTTTGCTCACAATGATCATATTTAATAGATTGTCCTTGTCTGTTTTAATGCCAGTGACCCTTCCAATCAATTTCATATAGCCATTCTCAATAAGATACGCATTTTGAGGACCAATCTCAGCTTTGATCTTTTCCCAGTTAAACCTACGCCATCCATTGGTGAGCATGATAAGGTCAAGATGCGATGCAATTTCATCTGTATTGCCAGAAAGATAGTATCCAGGATTATATACTTTCCCCTTGATCTCACTACTCAAAAACATATCGGAATAGATGGTATGTAGTGAGGCTTGGCTGGTTATCTCATCTGTAATAGACAAAGACATATTGGTAAATAAAGTATCTGGTACTTGTATTTCAAATGTATTCTTACCCCTTGCATCCACATTAATTTGAGAAGCTTTTAGTTCTGGGTGAAATTCATGTTTTTGGTTATTGATAAAGACAACCCTTTCTGCCACTGGAATCCATTCATCATTGAACAAAGTAAACTGTAGTAATCCCGTTGGTAGATCAAGGGTAGGAATTTCTGCATTGATCCGTTTTTTATCCCTTGTATTAATGGCCACCTGATAAAGACCTACTTTATTCATGTGTATGACCAAGACCATATTTTTAAAAGCCGATGGCGCTTTGTCACTGCGTTCCACTTGAAACAAAACCTTTTCCTTGATTTTGGTAACAGTTAATTGCGCTCCTTCTGTTTTGGTAATACTAATAGGCGTTTCACCTGCATGACCATCTTGGTCTACCCAATTTAAATGGTATTGATGTTGGGGTTTGGCAGTTAGAAAAAAACTACCCATGCCATCATGTAATACTTCTAAGGAATCAATGATACTGTTTGTTTCATCCGCTATAGCCCCTTTGATGAATACTGGATTCCCAATGGTATTGGTTGCCTTAAAAGCAATACGTGATTGTAATCCTTGAATCAAATAACCACCTTCTGGAAAAACAGCAACCGTGGTTTTTGAAACAGGAGGACTTGTAGTTTTTACACTGGGATGATTAATTAATAGCTGGCGCCGATATAAAAATGCAGGATCATCATTGAGCATCCACTTGGTATATGCCCTGATCTCAAGAAAATCTCCCGCATAGTTTATAGGGATCTCAAATGATCCAGATGCAGCAGACAAAATAATGGGTGATACAGACTGTCTCAATGATTTTCCATCTGACCCGTACCATTCCAAATAGATATTCATACTGGCTAAACCTGTATCTCTGCCTTGTATCAAATAGGCTTTGTACCAAACGGTTTCTCCTTTGTTATAAATATTTTTATCAAAATGAATGTGTATCCTTTCGGTTGCGGAACCATCTGCATACACATTCATCATGGAATCAATATTCTGCGCAACACATGTACTTGAAAAAAATAGAAAGAACAATGAAATCAAGAAAGAAATATGGATACCGGATTTTATCATATTTTAAATATAACAAATATCCGCTCATTTTCCTTCCTCCCATTCTTCACGCTTCACTTAAATTTTTTCACTTTCTTCTTCCACTCTTCACTCTTCACTCTTCACTTTCTTCCACTCTTCACTCTTCACTTTTATCTCTTCACTCACAACGTATTTAGATCAATCACAAAACGATATTTCACATCGCTTTTGATCACGCGCTCATAAGCAGCATTAATGTCTTTCATGGCTACCATTTCAATATCGGAAACAATATTGTGTTCAGCACAATAGTCCAACATTTCTTGGGTTTCTTTAATGCCTCCAATCATGGAACCAATAATGCCTCTGCGCTTTCCTACTAGTTGAAAGGCTGATACTTTGCTATCATCGGGCGGCAGCCCAACTACCAACATTTTTCCGTTAACGCCCAACAGGTTTAAGTACATATTTACGTCATGGGGTGCTGCAACAGTATTGAGGATAAAGTCAAAACTATTGGCTGCCTTGGCCATGGCTTCCTTGTCTGTAGATAGTAAGAAATGGGTGGCGCCCAGTGATTTTGCATCGGCTTCTTTAGATGGGCTGGTGCTAATCATGGTTACTTCAGCCCCAAAACTTGCGGCAAATTTTACGCCCATATGACCCAGACCTCCTAGCCCCAACACGGCTACTTTATGACCCTTGCCCACACCTGCATATCGCAGAGGTGACCAAGTAGTAATACCTGCGCATAGCAAAGGAGCTACGGCGGCTAATTGTTCTGCTTTAAAATTACCCACGTGCAAGGTATAGTGCTCATCTACCACAATCTTGTTGGAATAGCCTCCAAAAGTGGGGGTTTTACCATCTCGCTCGTAACCATTATAGGTTCCAGTCATGCCCTCGTCGCAATATTGCTCCAAGTCATCCTTGCAGCAAGCGCATTTTCTGCAAGAATCTACAAAAACGCCTACTCCAGCTAGGTCTCCTACTTTGAATTTGGTTACACCTGCACCAACTTCAGATACCCTACCCACAATTTCGTGACCTGGAACAATGGGATAAATAGAGGGGCCCCATTCGCTACGGGCCATATGAATATCGGAATGGCAAACGCCACAGTACATGATATCTATTAAAACGTCTTTATCGCCAACGGCCCTTCTGCTAATGTCTAAAGGGGCAAGTGGACTGGTTTTGTCTAAAGCTGCATAAGATTTTACGGCTATCATATTGTTATTTTGAGTTTTAAAATTAGAAAAACTACGATAACTTTAGCAAATGCGTCAAAAACAGAAAAAGAAAACCAATTGGTATCCTACGATTACCATTTTCCTTGCTTTAAGTATAGGAATAGGCTTTTATGTAAAGACCGCCTACTTAACACCCAAAGAAGAAATTGTAGAAGTTGATGAAACCAAGAAGACAATTAGTACTACTTCTGGCTTAGAAATTGCAAAGGATGCCAGTACCACGGATAAAACCTTGAACTATAGAAAAAATTGGAAGGACTTTATTTATATCCCACCATTACACAAAGACGTGGAATTTACACTCACAGAAGATGGCATGGTTACCAACCTAAATATTCCTGTAGTGAACAAAACGGAATATCCCATTGAGTCCATTACTATTAAAGTATTCTATATCAATCCTAGTAACCGCAATACGGTAGACACCAGGGAATTTGAGATCAAGAACGTACAACCTAATAATCGAATCAGTTTTAAGGGTCCAGAAAATAGTATTAAGGGGGTAACAGTGATCTGTGATATTATCAAGGTAAGGTCTAATAATTTCAGTTTTTGTTTTGACCAGGATTTGATGAAGGATTCTCAAGTGAAGGGTGGTTTCAGTGGAGACCCCAATGACCCATGGCATTGTAAATGATTGCTTTATAATAAACCACCCTGCCACCATGAGAAAGTTCTCTCTGCTTTTTGCTGCCCTGCAGCTACTGTTTCTTTGTGTACAAGCCCAAGTTCAAATCAGTTCCTTATTAACAGAAAACAAGTCTAACCCCATTGGTTTGGGCACTACAGCTCCAAGGTTTAGTTGGAAAATAATTTCTGACAAACGTGGCACGGTTCAAACTGCCTATGAAATCAAACTCAGTGCAGAAAAGGATAAAAGCGCTAATTGGAATACAGGTAAAGTAAATTCCAATCAAAGCGTGCAAGTAATGTATGCTGGACCAGCACTTAAAAGCAATACTCGTTATAGCTGGCAGGTACGCAGTTGGGACCAAAGCGGTACGCCATCTGCTTGGAGTAGCCCCGCAAGTTTTCAAACTGGTTTATTACAAATCTCAGACTGGACGGCTCAGTGGATCAAGGCGGGATTTCAGGAAGATTCTGTTCTAAGACCCAGTCAACTATTTAGAACGGCATTCCAATTGAAAAAAACCGTGCAATCGGCTACGGCCTTTATTACCGTGCATGGAATGTATGAAGCAAGTATCAATGGCCAGCGCATGGGCAATGACTATCTCACACCAGGTTGGACTTCTTACAACAAAAGAATCCAGTACCAAGCTTATGATGTGACCAGTATGCTCACCAAGGGTGAGAATGCCATTGGAGTCACCATTGGCAATGGTTGGTTCAGAGGCAATTTGGCTTGGGGCAATCACTACAATATTTATGGCAAAGAATTGGCCCTGCTCATACAGGTAAATATTGTCTATACCGATGGCAGCAAAGAAACCATTGCATCCAATCCAAATTGGAAATCTAATACCGGCGCTATTCAATACGCAGAGATTTATCATGGTGAAACCTATGATGCTAGAAAAGAACCCATGGGTTGGAACAAAGCAGGTTATTCAGACAAAGATTGGAAACCTGTTGCATTGGCCAATATTCCCTTAAAGGAAATCATTGCAACTGAAAATGAACCCGTGAAAAAGCAAGAGACTTTTCCAGCATTGAAAATCTTTACCACACCCAAGGGAGAGCAGGTAATTGATTTTGGACAAAACTTGGTGGGATGGGTAGTGATCAAGGCTCGCGGAAAAGCGGGTGATCAAATCAAGGTTTCACACGCAGAAGTATTAGACAAGTATGGCAATTTTTATACAGAGAATCTTCGCGCTGCTAAGTGTGAGAACAATTATATTTTAAAAGGTGGTGGAGAAGAAATATTTGAACCCCATTTTACCTGGCAGGGTTTTAGGTATGCCAAGATTGAAGGTTATCCTGGCAAATTAAGTCCGGCTGATATTAGTGCAGTGGCATTGTATTCCAATATGCCACTTACTGGAAACTTTGAATCATCACATCCTTTGATTAACCAATTACAACACAATATTCAGTGGGGTCAGAATGGTAATTTTCTAGACGTGCCTACGGATTGTCCGCAGCGTGATGAGCGTCTTGGTTGGACCGGAGACGCACAAGCTTTTTCAAGAACCGCTTCTTTTAATAGAAACGTGAATAGCTTTTTTGCCAAATGGTTAAAAGACGTAGCGGCAGATCAGCTACCCAATGGTAGTGTGCCTTTTGTAGTACCCAATGTCTTGGGTGCAAGTTCTGCAGGTGCAACAGGCTGGGCCGATGTGGCTACAATTATTCCATGGAATATGTACCTGGCTTATGGAGACAAACGCATTTTAGAAGACCAATATCCCAGCATGAAAGCCTGGTTGGGTTATATGCAAAAAGAAAGCAAAAACAATTTGTGGAATACTGGTTTCCATTTTGGTGACTGGTTATTCTATAGACCTTTTGATGACAATGATGGCAAATCTGCTGTGACCGATAAATATTTAATAGCCCAGTGTTTCTTTGCGCATACTACCCAACTATTAATCAATACGGCAAAAGTATTGGGCAAGACAGAAGACTTGCCCGCTTACGAAAAATTGTTGGCCGATGTAAAATCTGAATTTCTTAGAGAATATGTAACACCCAATGGAAGATTGGTATCATCCACTCAAACAGCTTATGTATTGGCATTGAATTTTGACATGCTGCCAGAAAATCTGCGCACACAAGCTGCCAACAAATTAGTAGAAAATGTAAAAAGCTATGGCAATCATTTAACCACGGGATTTTTAGGAACGCCCTATCTCTGTGAAGTGCTAACTCGTTTTGGACATACTGAAACTGCTTATCAATTGTTATTACAAGAATCTTATCCATCATGGTTATACCCCGTAAAAATGGGCGCCACTACCATTTGGGAAAGATGGAATGGAATTAGAACCGATAGTAGTTTTGAACCCGCTTCTATGAATAGTTTTAACCATTATGCTTATGGTGCTATTGGAGACTGGATGTATAGATCAGTAGTAGGTTTGGATACCTATGAAGACGGTGTTGGTTATCAGCATAGCAAGATCCAGCCTCATTTAGGTAAGGGTCTCACCCATGCATCGGCCAGTTTAGAAACCTATTATGGCAAACTGTCTTCTGGTTGGAAAATCAATAATGGAATTATGGAATGGAATGCTACCATTCCAAGTAATACTAGAACAACAGTCATTTTACCCGCTGCTTCTTTGGATGATATCAAAGAAAATGGTGCACCATTAGATGCTAGTTATAAAGCATTGACAAATAATGATGGAACTGTAAGCTTAGAATTGGGTTCAGGTATCTATCAATTTCAAATCAAGCAAGCCCCTAAAACTTCCAAATAATGCAAAGGAATTACTGGACAAAAACTTTTGCAGCCATGCTGCTATTTTGCTGCGCGATGCCTTTTGTAAGTAAGGCCCAGGAAATAGACCTAGAACACAAACAGTGGCCTGCTTATTGGATTGGATTACCCAATATGTCATGGAATGGTTATGGTGTTTATCTGTTTAGAAAAGATTTAGACTTAGACAAGCCAGTAAATAAATTTTTAGTGCATGTAACTGCAGATAACAGGTACAAGCTTTTTGTAAATGGACAACTGGTTTCATTAGGACCAGCCCGTAGCGATATTCAACACTGGAATTATACTACCCTTGATCTTGCGCCTTATTTGAAACAGGGCAAGAATCATATTGCTGCAAAGGTTTGGAATGAAGGAGAATTTATGCCGGAAGCCCAGATTAGCCATAGTACTGCTTTTTTAATTCAGGGTAATGGAGCGCAGGAACAAATCATTAATTCAAACAATAGTTGGTGGGCTAAACAAGACAGTGCTTATAGTCCAATTCCTGTTAAAATGAAAACCTACTATGTGGCGGGTCCAGGAGAATCCATTGATTTTGCAAAACAAATCAAGGGCTGGGAAACCATTGATCCAGAAAATGCAGGATGGAAACATACCCTCAAAATTCGCAATGCCAACCCAAAGAATATTTACAAGTTAGACATGCCAGTTAGTTGGTCACTCATGCCAAGCACCCTACCTGAGATGGCTTATGTTTCACAACGCTTTGCCGCTGTTAAAAGAGATGGGGGGCTTATCATACCTGCTAGCTTTCCAGCTTCCAAAACAACTGTGACCATACCTGCCAATAAAACCATTAGCATTTTATTGGACCAAGGAACTTTAACCAATGCTTATCCCGTTTTGGAATTTGCAAAAGGAAAATCGGCTTCTATTAAACTGGGATATGCAGAAGCTCTGTTTACCCAGTATCCCCAAAAGGGCAATAGAAATGAAGTGGATGGAAAAACCTTTATTGGAAGAGAAGACCAATTAATCTCTGATGGTTCAGAAGGCCAAGTCTTTAGCTCTTTGCAATTCCGAACTTTTAGATATTTATTGCTAACCGTAACTACTAAAAATGAGGCTTTAGAAATCAAAGACCTTTATAGTTATTTTACTGGTTATCCATTTGAGCGCAAAGCCCAATTTGCAGCAAGCAATCCCCTCTTTAATCAGATCTTGGATATTGGTTGGAGAACTGCTAGACTATGTGCCTGGGAAACGTATATGGACTGCCCTTATTATGAGCAGTTGCAATATATTGGAGACGCGCGCATACAGGCCATGGTTTCATTGTACAATACCGGTGATGACAGGTTGGTGCGCAATGCATTGACCCAGATGGATAATTCACGAATCTCTGAAGGGCTTACTTATAGCCGGCATCCATCGCATACAGCACAATTGATTCCAACTTTCTCGCTTTGGTATATTGCCATGCTACGAGATTATTGGATATATGGCAAGGATGAAAAATTTGTGCAAGATAAATTAGTAGGCACCCGCGCCATTCTTGATTATTATAGCAAGTACCAACTGGAAGACCACAGATTAAAAGAACTACCTTATTGGAATTTCACAGACTGGTGTACCACCAAGGGTTGGGATGGGGGAAGGGCTCCCATTGGTAAAGATGGTGCTTCTGCAGTGGTAGATTTTTTATTCCTCTATACTTTGCAACAAGCAGCTTCCATGGAACAATCCATTGGCATGCCTGCTTATGCAACAAAATATCAGGAAGCCATCAAGAATTTGCAAACCAGTATCCGAAAAAAATACTGGAATAGCACCAAACAATTATTTGCAGATAGGTCAGAACAAGATCTATACTCACAACACGCCAATACCTTGGCCATACTTACAGGAACCGTAAAAGGCGCAGAAGCCAAAGCCTTGGCTGAAAAAGTCATGCAAGACAAAAGCCTAACAGAAGCCACCATCTTTTTTAAATATTATGTATATCAAGCACTAGTAGTTGCTGGCTATGGCGATGGTTATCTAGATTGGTTGGGCATCTGGAAAGAAAATATTCAACAGGGCTTAACCACTTGGGCCGAGATCTCAGACATCAACAATGCAAGATCAGATTGTCATGCATGGGGTGCTAGTCCCAATATTGAATTCTTTAGAACCGTACTTGGTATAGATAGTGATGCGCCAGGTTTCAAAAAGGTCAAAATTGTACCGCACTTGGGTAAGGAAACCAAAATTAGCGGTAGCATGCCTCACCCTTCCGGAACCATCAGCGCCAGCTATCAATTGCAAAATTGGAAATGGGAAATTGCTATTGAACTACCCAAGAATACCAGTGGTTATTTAGACTGGAAGGGACAACGCATTCAACTGGTTGCGGGTAAGAATAAGTTTGTTTTATAGTTTTCAAGCAGACTTCATTATTGCAAAGACTTTGAATAATATTTATCTCTTAACCAAAATGCTACATTGACCAAAATAATCAAGGCAGGTACTTCTACCAATGGACCAATTACGCCAGTAAATGCCTGACCACTATTGATGCCAAATACCCCAATAGATACTGCAATAGCTAATTCAAAATTATTACCAGCAGCAGTAAATGCAATAGCAGTATTGGTTGAATAATCCGCTCCCATTTTTTTTCCAATCAAAAAACTGATAAAGAACATGATGGCAAAATAGATCAACATTGGAATGGCAATCTTAATCACATCAAATGGAATTTGAACTATCAGTTGTCCTTTCAAACTAAACATAACCACAATGGTAAATAGTAGTGCAATCAGCGTAATAGGAGATACAATAGGTATGAATTTTTGTTGAAACCAGTCTTCTCCCTTTAATCTAATGAATACGTATCTGGTAATAAATCCTGCTGCAAAAGGAACCCCTAAATAAATGGCTACACTCTCTGCTATTTGCCCAATAGTGATATTTACTTCTGTTCCCTTAATTCCAAAATAAGGTGGCAATACCGTAATAAATATATAAGCATACACACTATATAATAAGACCTGAAAAATACTATTTAGGGCTACTAATCCAGCTGCATATTCTCTGCTGCCTTCTGCCAACTCATTCCAAACAATCACCATGGCAATACATCTTGCCAATCCAATTAAAATAAGTCCAATCATATATTCCGGCTGATTGTGCAAGAATAAAATGGCTAGAACAAACATTAAAATGGGACCAATCACCCAATTCAATAAAAGTGAGATCCCCAATACCTTGGTATTTTTAAATACTTTACCCAATTGATCATACCTGACTTTGGTAAAGGGAGGATACATCATCAAAATTAATCCAATGGCCAATGGGATATTGGTAGTTCCTTCTGAAAATGAATTGATGAATGTTGCTGAAGAAGGAATCCAATAACCAATAGAGACCCCAATTGCCATGGCAAGGAAAATCCAAAGGGTTAAGTATCTGTCCAAGAAACTTAACTTCTTTCTCTCAACAACAGGTGCACAATTATTTGCAGACATGATAGTATGATTTAACAATGAGTCTTACCCATTAAGACAATTTAATAAAGCAGGTACAAACTTATTCAATAATCAGTTGGATTGAGCAGTTAATCATTATCCTACCGTTAATTCACCCTTTTTTCAAGTCAAAAAATGGGTGTATTTACCCTCTATGTTGCATATAAAAAATAGAACTGCTTTTGTAATTTGAAAAAGCATTGGCGTCCCTGGCTAATGGATCATTAAAGACCCAACATGCTAGTAACCAAATTGCCAGACCAATTCTTAGAATTTTGCAGAAACCTTTTCTTTGTATGTAGGGGCATCTGGGTATTAATGGTCTTTCACTGTTTGGCGATAATCGCCTTTCTTTTCTTGCCTCAAGGAACCGATGTCTTATTGCTTTTGCTGGAAAATAGTTTTCAGGTGGGAAACCCGTCTGCCATGTTCTTGCTACTATTGGGTGTATTGTTCTGGTCAATCTCTTCAGAGTTTTGCTGTAGAATGCTCTTATACATGACAGACAATTCAGGTCATTCTCTTTCTATAGCATCTGTACAATCTAGAAAATCATTACAGGTGCAATTGGCAAAATTTTGTTTGTACGCACCCATACTCATCTTGGGTCTTGGTTTGGTCAAAGCCTATGTTCAAAACCAGTCTGATAGTGGTTTTCCACTTGCGGTATTAGTGATGCTTTTATGTCTACTGACTGCAGAATGCTGGTTAGTTTTTCAACTCTATCATGCGAAAAGAAAAATCCCCTTATTTAGAAAATGGATGCGTTTGTCTGCCAAAGAAGCATTTTGGACAGGGAAACTCTATGGCATTTTTAATCTATACAGAATTGATCTTCCTGCTAGCAGCTTGCCTATTAAAGAAGACCATGGACCATGCAAATCATTGGTTGAAAATGATCTACCCAGAGAAACACCCTTACCCAATGGATCCTTTATCCCAGAAGGATTTGTTTTGATAGAACAGGGTATTTATCATCAACCCTATCCTACTCAAACCTGGGTCTTTAGGATTCCCTTGTCTTTTTACAGTTGCTTGATCAAACAACTGTTGATCCTCTGCGCTATTGCGCTAATCTTGGTCTTTGTATTTTCCTTGCTTCCATTACTTGCATATAACCTGGTTGGAGCTGCAGCCCTTATCTGTTTTAGCTTTGGTTGCTGGCAATTGATCTATGTTTTGTTAGATTTTCTGGATCAGGCCCAACCCTTGGGTAGGTTCAAATTCCCTTATCGTTTATGCGTTATTGGCTGGGTATTGTTATGTTCTTATCTAAATCAAGATCATCCTATTAGGGTTCTCCAAAATACAAGAACAGAACAGTCTCCATTGGTAACTATTCATTTTGAAGCATGGGCAAAACAAATAGAATCAAGCAGTCTTGCTGATAGTATTCCCATTTACTTAATTGCTGCAGAAGGAGGGGCACTTAGAACTGGTGCATTTACGGCATTGCTACTTTCAAAATTGGCTGATGCTGACCCTAGTTTCTCCAAGCGCGTTTATGCTTATAGTACGGTATCTGGTGGCAGCCTTGGTGCTGGATTTTTCCAAAGTATTCAGGACATGAAAGACAGTTTGCCTAATCAAAAATTAAGTTCCATAAGTAAGCGATTTTTTGAAATAGATTTTCTCTCTCCAACTACGGGTAAATTGGTTTTTGCTGAAATAGCACAGTGTTTCTTTCCTTGGTATTTTCCTGTTTTGGATAGGGCCATTGTTTTAGAGCAATCTTGGGAACAGGGTTGGGAGGAAGCAACGCTGAAAAGTAATATTCCCAATCATTTTGAGCAAGCAATTCCAAATTCAAACATCGCGCCAGCCGTTTTATTTCAAACCGTTGAAGCGGAAACCGGTTTGCCCTGTGTCTGGAGTAACCTAAACTTGACAGATGTTATTCCACTTTCAAAAGAACGAGACCTTGCTGCGCGATATCCTGTTTCAATTGCTTTAAGTTCTGCAATCAACCTGAGTGCCAGATTTCCTTTGCTATCTCCCGCTGCTATGTTCACTACTCAAATAGGCGATAGCAAAACAAGAAGACATTATGTAGATGGTGGCTATTTTGAGAACAGTGGTCAAGAAATCTTGCTGGAATTATTGCGCAAATTACCCTTTGAACAACATCCAAGACTGCAACCCAAAATCCTTTGCTTTAATTTTTCTGGTCAGGATCCGGGTATGAACAAAGGCATCCGTTTGGTAAATGAATTTTCCGAATTATTACATGCGGTTTACCAAACTAGGAATGCTAGAACAACCCTTGCCATGAATAGCTTAAATGCGTATTGTATGGAAAGGTTTGGACCAGCGCATTTGTTGCAGCTTGAGCTTGACATTAATACAAAAGATTTACCCATGAACTGGGTGCTTTCCCATACAGCCATGCAAAGAATTGACCTCTATTGTAATGCCATGGTTGAAAAAATCATTCCATTTATTTCATCACCAAAATAAGATTTCATGAAAACCATTGTTATTTTACTGAGTCTATTTTTCTTAGTGCTATTTAGTTCCTGTGCAGGAGTAAAAATTTATAGTGACCCAGAACTAAGCAAGCCATCGGCTATTAAATTTCATTATCCCAAGCCTTTTTTATTGGTAGAGAAAAATGCCAATGCCAATGGTGGTAAAAAAGCTAGTATTGTGTATTTGCCAGATTTGTCTGAAGCTTTTTATGCCAAAACAAAATCTGGTTTTGGGCAGAGCGATTTGAAAATGGTTTTTGAAAACGGCTCCCTTGCTTCTTATGGCATTGGTACGGATGCTAAAATACCTGAAACTATTACGGCTTTGAGTGCAGCACTGAATTCGGGTTTAAAATTTTTACCAAATATGAACGGAGAGGAGAAACCCTTAAAAACAAATGAGCTAGACTTTGAGTTGTATGCTATTTTGATGATTGAGGGTAAGCTTGCATTACGCAAACTAGAAGTGAAACAATAGCTATCATGGTCTAAAATAAGACCATGGTTTGCGCAATAGATAGGAAGTATGCAGCAAGAAAATTACTTGATCAAAAGCTTGTGAAATTTCTCCACTTCTTTTTTCTCGTCTAGGCTTAGCACTTGGTTGTTGTTAATTTTAGTTTGTAAAAAAACCACTCTTTTGTGTTGGGGGTATTTATCTAAAATGGCTTTGATCCTGCCTTCTGTAGCCAAATCTTTTTCTTCAAGGGGTTTCAGAGATGCTGCCGGTGTTTTATCTCGGTTGGGTCTTTTTATAATCTCTGCTTCTAGGGTAGCCAACCAATTGGGGGGCAGGTCTGGAACCTTGGCCGCTTTTAGATATAGACCCTCCATTTGTTTTTTGCTCAAGGAACCACGTTCCTCATACTGGTGCATCAAGCTCATGATAAACAAAGCGTCTGGATTGTATTTATAACAAGCATCCAGAATCTTATCAATAATATCTATACCAGGTTTTTTCTTAATCATGAAAGTGCAACAGCACTGAGCTGTTGCACAAATTTAACCATTATTTGTTCCTAACTAGAAACTTAGTGGTGGTCCTACCACTTGCATATCATGGTCAGCAAAAATTTTAGCTCCCTGTTCAGGACTTGGTGCTGCTTTTAAAGCGCCAAGTACCCTAAAAAAGTCTTCCATTTTGCCAGAGGGTTGAAACTGAAAATACATTTTACCCTGTTCTGATAACTGGGCCCAAGTATGGGGAACATTTCTAGGAAGAAAAATAGTATCTCCAGTTGTAAGGGTAAATTGTTCCTCACCTACTTTGAATAAAAAGGATCCAGACATGATGAAAAAGATCTCGTCCTGGTTGGGGTGAATGTGTAAGGGTGGCCCACCTTTTTCATTGCCTGTGTATTCAAAAATGGTCAGGTCTCCATTGGTGTCCTTGGTAGAAACCTTGATATCATTGGGGCTTTTACCTCCAAGCTTGGTTTGCTCCCCAAAACGGCTTTGACCAGATTTGACTACAAATCCTTTTCCTGTTCTATTGCGTTTGTTTTCTGATGAGCTTGCCTGTTGATTGGCAAATGCTAGTACAGGCAGGGATAATGCTGCGGTACTGAGAAATTTTCTTCTTTGCATGTTGTAGGTTTTGATGCTATACAAAAATGCAAAGGGTACCAGATGCTTTACTGGTAAAAAAACGACATTTTAATAGGTATCGGCTTCGCCAAACTGCCTTTCTGGTCCCGCCGAGTCTAAAAGGTGAAACTCGGTTGGCGTTTTTCCAGTAAACTCTTGGTACTCTTTTACCAAGTGCTGGTAATCATGATAACCACAGTGAATGGCAATGCTTAGCCAATCTTTATCTGGAAATTGATTTTTCATTCTAAAAGCATTTTCAAATCTTACCAATCTGCTGAAATACTTGGGAGTCACCCCCATTCTGTCTAGAAATTTTCTTTCTAATTGCCTATTACTTAAATAAGACTCCTTGGCCATCCAGTCTACAGAAACCCCCTCTTTCATGGTTAGCACTTGGTTGCTCACTTGATCCAAACGATGTGCATCTTTTTGTTGTTTGGCCCCAACCAGAGTAAGAAATTTTTCAACTACCTGAATCATGGTTTTGAAATCAGGCGAATGAAATAATTGCTCATTAACCTCTTTGATATAGGATGGAAAAACAGTTTCTGCATCAAGGGACTGGTTAGTGATTTCATGTGAAGGAATCCCAGTTAGCCTAAACAATGCCCCTGGTTTAAATACAATCTGAAACACCAAGAAATCCTTACCCACGTATCGGTTGGTTACTTCTTGTTGCTGTCCAAACAGGACCGATTTTAAATTGGTATGCCATTTTCCACTATCTGCATATTGCAGTTTTTCTGTGTCCCTAGGATAAAAACTCAAACAATGCTCAGGCCTTGGCGGATAGCATTTGAAAGGAATATTTTCAGGATGATCAAACATGAATTGCACAATCCGGTATACGCGCACGTATTCGGTAAGTATGGGGCTTGGTTGGAATTCAGATAGAACCATTTTGAATGATCTATCTCCAAGTTAGTAAAATCAATTGGATTGTTTGGTAGCATTATGTATGGCCAATAGCATGGCTTTGTCCATTTCCTGTGCCAAGATCTGGCAATTGGGTTCTTTGAACATAGTATCATGATTGCCAGGAATATTGTGCACTTCAACGCCTGTAAGGGCATATTTTCGCCATCCTAGAAAATCAAAATCATCTACAAAATAAATGCGGTCCAGTGCTTTAAAAAGAACCACTTTGTCATTAAATGGAGAAAGATTGTATTGATATAATGCTTGATGATGCACGGCATTAATTTTGTCCATCATCAAATAATAACTATTTACTTCTGGCAATTCGGCCTTGGAACCAAGACCTAGAAATGCCCTAATTCTGTTGTTAAAACTAGTGAATTGATAACCCACTGCTTTTGCGGGATTTTCAATAATGGACGCTACTATCCATTTGAATTTTGGAATCTGGCGTAACAATTTTCTGCGTAATTGCTTGCTCCAGGTTAGGTAATTCTCCGCATTGATGACGTTGGTATCAAATAACCCAATCATCAATACTTGACGGCCTTCTGCCTTGAGCTGTTTTGCCATTTCAACGGCTACATATCCGCCAAAGGAATAGCCTGCAATAGCATAGGGACCTTCTGGAAATTTAGCCACAATGGCTTGGTTATAATAGGCCGCAATAGCTTCAATGGAATCAATGGGATCTGACTTACCATCCATACCCTTGGGTTGCAATCCATAAACGGGTTGGTCTGGATGAATATATTTTGTCAATCCTACAAAACTCAAAACATTCAAACTATCTCCATGAATTAAAAACAGTGGGGGCCTAGTGCCTGTTGCTTTGAGTGCTACCAAAGTATGATAGGCTTCTGGTGTTGGGTTGCCTTGAATCAATTTGGCTAGCTTCTCTATGCTGGCGTGTTCAAAAACAGATACAAGTGGCAATTGCTTCCCCTTTTCTTTTTCAATTCTAACCATCATTTGAATGGCTAATAAGCTATTGCCACCCATATCAAAAAAATTGTCCTTGATTCCAATGCTATCCAAACGTAATAAGTCTTGCCACAAACCTGTTAAATATAATTCCATTTCAGATGTGGGAGCCATAAATGCATCTGCTTTTGTACTACTGACTTCTGGAATAGGTAGTGCATTTCTATCTACTTTACCACTGACCGTGTAAGGGAAGAAATCCATCATTACAAAAGCTGATGGAATCATATAATCAGGCAATTGATTTTTTACTTCTTCCTTAATCTTATCAATGGTCAAATACTTATCCGTTGGGATAATATAGGCCACAATTCTTTTCTGATTGGTATAGTCTTCCCTAACCATCACTTCTACCTGTCTAACGCCTTTGATATTACTGATAACAACTTCTATCTCGCCTAATTCAACACGGTTACCTCCACGAATCTTTACCTGCCCATCCATTCTTCCCAAGAATTGTAAACTACCATCTGGGTTGAGACTGGCTAAATCGCCCGTGCGATAAACCCTTAGTGGTCCTTTATAAGGATGCACCCATTTGATAAATCTTTCATTGGTGTCATTGGGTTTGTTCAAATATTCCAATGCCAAACATTCTCCTTCAATTAAAATTTCACCGGGTGAACCTTCTGCTACTTCATTTAAATGAGGGTCTACAATATATAATTTTATATTTCCAATGGGTTTGCCAATAGAAGGAATGGCTGGCCAGTGAAAGGCATCTCCCTTTAATTTTAATTCTGTGACCCAAACACTGGCTTCGGTTGGACCATACACATTCATCAGCGTAGTGTCTTTTAGTACGCCAAAAAAATGGGCTATCTGTGGCGTAATTCTCAGTAGTTCTCCACCAGTGATAATCTCCTTAATTGATTCTGGATAGAGTTCATAGGTGGCTGCAGTTTCTGCCAGCATTTGCACCATAGCATAGGGCAGAAATAACCGATTTATCTTTTGCTCGTTAATATACTTTAAAAGGTTCCCGGCATTTAGGCGATGGTTATCGTCTACTATATGTAAGGTTCCTCCTGTTGATAATGGAACAAAAATTTCTTGGAATGCGGCGTCAAAACTCAAATGACAATACTGTAAGGTTCTTACACCTGGTTTGGCAAAACCATTTTTGATTTGCCAATTTACCTGATTCAACAAACCTTGCTGGGGCAAACAAACTCCTTTAGGAACCCCAGTTGAACCCGAGGTGTAAAGAACACAAACTGCTGGATTAATAAAAGGGATTAATCTATTGGGCAGTTCATAAGTTTTATCTGAAACAATGCTATTTAATCCTAGATCCTGAAACAAATTGGATTCTACTTCTTTGCTAATACAAAACTTGATTCCAGAATCTTGTATCAATTGATCTAGCCTGAGTTTGGGATATTTTGTATCTAATGGCACATAGGCTTTTCTTACCTTAAGTATGGCCAATACACCCACTACCATTTCTAAGGATCTTGTAGCACTGATACCAATATAAGCTTCTTGATTGGCCTGTTCTAGAATGGCTTTTGACAGGTTGTCAACCTTGTTCATTAATTGCTCATAGGTCAGGGAATGTTCACCATATACTAAGGCGCAAGACGCCCCATGTAATAGAGCTGCTGATTCCACTGATTGGTAAACAAGCATGGGGAAGATTTAATGAGGAAGGACTTACCAAATATAATTAAAATTAAATTAAAGAAACTGGGTTCTGTTGAATAAATATGTTACTCGTCCTTCAATTGATATAACAATTTGTCTGGAATTTGTTTGCTAGCCGCAGCACCCATTTTTTTGAGTTCTTCCACTTTTCCAATCAGATTTCCCCTTCCTGTTCCCAATTGTTTCATGGCTGCATCATAACCAGTTTGTGCTTCTGCCATTTTTTTACCTACTATTTCTAGGTTTTCTAAAAACAGCACAAATTTATCATAGAGCAATCCTGCTCTTTCTGCAATTTCAACGGCATTATTGGTTTGTTGGGTCACTTTCCAGATATCGGCAATGATTTTTAAGACTGCCAACAAATTAGTGGGGCTAACCAGCATGATTTTTTTGTCATAAGCATTTTTCCAGAGCTGGGTATCTTTTTTAACCGCTTCTAAAAATGCAGGTTCAATGGGTATAAACAACAACAGATAGTCCAGTGCTTGAGCATATTTTGGGTAATTCTTCCTACTCAAGCCATCCATATGGGCCCGAATACTAGCAATATGACGCTTTAAAGCTGCTTCTTGTAAACTAGGGTCTGTTTCAGAACTGTATTCATCCCAGGCCACCAAGCTAACTTTTGAATCAATGATGAGCTTTCTTTGATCGGGATAAAAGATGGTAACATCGGGCTGCAGGCCCTTACCGTTTTCATCTTTAATCATATTGCCTGCCTGGTCTTTGATGAATTCTTGCACCAAGTATTCCCTACCCTTAACCAATCCACTATGTTCCAATATGGATTCCAAGATCATCTCTCCCCAATTGCCTTGCAATTTATTACTCCCTTTTAATGCGGTAGTTAGGTTATTGGCTTCTGTACTAACCTGCAAGCTCATTTGAACTAAGCGATCAATTTCTCTACCAAGGGTGAATCGCTCCTTGGATTCCTTGTCGTAGGTTTCTTCCACTTTTTTTTTAAAATCGCCAAGTTCTGTCTTAAGGGGTTGCAGTATCTGGCCAATCTGCTCTTGGTTTTGCTGGGTAAATTTCTTGGAATTGACCTCCATAATTTGTTGGGCCAATTCACCGAACTCTAATTTAATCTGCTCATTAAAATGTTTGGCTGATTCCTTGGCTTCTGCCAATGCCACATTGGCCATGACCAATTTGGTTTCTGCTTGGGTAGCCCGCATGAGGTACTGCTCTTTTTCTGATTGGATGTTTTTCAACAACTGTTGTAAGTCTGTTTCTGACTGTTGTTTCTGTTGGAGTAAGGCTTCAATTTGTAAGGTCTTTCTCAAGGAAAATCCACGATACAAAAAGAACGTGATACAGGATCCGGCAATTGCCGATAATACCATTATGGCAATGCTCATATTGTCTATCATAAAAGAATCATTAGGGGAAATGAAAAAAACATTGCTCAAGCAATGATACCAACAGCACTGCTGTTAGCTTACAGTTTATTGGGAGTTACAAACCAGATTTCAAATATAATTAATTGTGTGAATTTATTTTAGTTAGGGCCCATCTTTTCATGGAAAAACAGGTATGAGTTTGTAAAGGGTCGTTTTAGGTTTGTGAATGGTAAAAAAAATTTAAATCGGTACATTCGTCGTGTACAATGAACATGATATCCATGTTGGTACACCAAGAGCATGTCCCAAACCAATCAGCACTTTCTTAGAAAACTGTCTGGTCAACCTATCATTAAATGGTTGTTCATTCTTACTATATTGGCTGCTTTGGTAGGTAGTTTGGTGGCATTGTTTCTTTGGTTACTTGACCAAGTAACCTTGGTCCGCTGGAGTCAACAATGGTTGTTGTTTTTATTGCCCCTTGCAGGGATCTTGATATTTGGCATTTATCATTTTTGGGGCAAGGGCTCAGAAGCGGGCAATGGTTTACTCATAGATGGCATTCACAATTCCCAAACAAAGGTTCCAGCAAGAATGGCTCCTTTGGTTTTGTTCACCACTTTGATCACGCACTTGTTTGGTGGTTCAGCAGGAAGAGAAGGAACTGCCGTTCAAATGGGGGGAGGCTTTGCGGCATTGTTAAGCAAGTGGTTTAAGCTGAAAAAAGAGGACCACAGATTGATTTTAATGTGTGGCATGGCTGCTGGTTTTTCAGCGGTTTTTGGTACTCCATTAGCGGGAGCCGTTTTTGCTGTTGAAGTCATTGTCATTGGTCGGATTCAATACAAGGAATTTCTTCCCTGTTATTTCACTAGCATAGTAGCGCACTTGGTTTGTCTGGCTTGGGGCATACAGCATACAAGATATAGTATTGGATTTGCTGGTAATAATTTGTTGTTGCATTTTGACAGCATACTTGTTGCCAAGACTTTGTTGGCAGCCGTGGCTTTTGGTTTGGCCGCTTTTCTGTTTGCAGAAGCGCATCTTCAAGTAAAAAAACAATTACAAAAATGGATTCCTATTCAATGGTTAATTCCCGTTGTTGGGGCATTAATGGTGATTGGGCTTACCTATTTATTGGATAACCGAGATTATCTAGGTCTAGGTGTTTTATCAGAAAAAGCCAATGGCGTATCTATTGTATCGGCTTTTAAAGAAGGAGGCGCAACACCTTTCTCCTGGTTTTGGAAATTATTATTTACTGCCATCACATTGGGCAGTGGATTTAAAGGTGGAGAAGTAACCCCCTTATTTTTTATTGGAGCAACCTTAGGCAATACCCTTGCTTGGATCATGGGAGCACCAACAGATGTATTTGCCGCTCTTGGATTCATTGCCGTTTTTGCTGCTGCAACCAATACCATTTTTGCCTCTACTATTATGGGTTGTGAATTGTTTGGAACCGAATTTGTTCTTTATTTTTTGATTGCATGTTTTATGGCAAGATTGGCCAGCGGTTATTCCAGCATCTATCCTACACAAAGAGTGGGAACTACCCAACAAAAAGTGACTGAGCACCCTAGTCATAGCATTCAAAAAATCTGGGAACACCTAAAAGGAAAATAGTTGCTATTTTACGGACCAATCCTTGTTATGAAAAGAATTCTTTTTTCTTTGAGCTGTTGCATATTTGCCCTAACAGCCATCGCGCAAAGCGCACCAAAGCCTTTTGGCGTTTTACCAACAGAAAGACAATTGCGTTGGCAGGAAATGGAAATGTATGTGATCATGCATTTTACGCCAACTACTTTCCAAAACAAAGAATGGGGGTTTGGAGACGCCGAACCAGCCATTTTTAATCCCAGTAATTTTAATGCAGACAAAATATTTGCTGCCATCAAAGCGGGTGGTTTCAAGGGTTTGACCCTGGTTGCCAAACACCATGATGGTTTTGCACTCTGGCCTACTAAGACCACGCCTTATAATATTAGTGCGTCTCCATTTAGAGATGGAAAGGGAGACTTGGTTAAAGAAATGATGGATGCTTCTAAAAAAGCAGGTCTGGCATTTGGCTTGTATTGCTCACCTTGGGATAGAAATAATCCACACTATAGCAAACCCGAATACGTAAACAATGTGTACCATCCACAGTTGGAAGAATTATATACCAATTACGGAAAACTGTATACCGTTTTCTTTGATGGTGCCAATGGCGGCGATGGTTATTATGGAGGGGCCAAAGAAAAACGATCAATCAATGCATCGGACTATTATGATTATGAAAAAATCTGGGGCATTGTAAGGAGCAAACAACCCATGGCAGTAGCATTTAGTGATATTGGACCCGATATTCGTTGGGTAGGTAATGAAAGGGGTGAAGCTGGTCCTACTTCCTGGGCCACATTTACACCAGAGAGTCCTGTACCAGGAAAAAAATCTTCTCCTGGATTTGTCAAAGAAGAGATTCTACCAGTTGGTACTAGGAACGGTGAATTTTGGATTCCTGCAGAATGCGATGTGCCCTTGAGACCAGGTTGGTTCTATCATCCAGAACAAGACGGCAAAACCAAAACGCCTATACAACTCTTGAACCTCTATTATAAAAGTGTGGGGCGTGGCGCTTCTCTAGATTTGGGGATTGCACCCATGCCAAGTGGAGAATTGCATCCAGATGATATTGCTAATATGAAGGCCTTCGGCGATATTTTACGTGCAACATTTGCAACCAATTTAGCTAAGGGCGCAAGCGTCAACGCTAGTAACACCAGGGCCAAAAGTCTCTTATATACCGTGAACCATTTAACGGATAATGATAGGTATAGTTATTGGGCTACTGATGACAATATAACAACGGCCAGTCTAGAAATTAATCTGCGCTTACCTAGTAAGTTCAATGTGATTCGCTTGCGCGAGAACATTAAATTGGGTCAACGAATAGAAGCCGTGGCCATTGATACTTGGAATGGAAATGGTTGGAATGAAATTGCCACGGCCACCAGTATTGGTGGAAATAGATTGATTCGTTTACCCAAAATGGTTACGGCCCAAAAGCTTCGTTTGCGCATAGTACAATCTCCTGTTAGTATTGCTTTGAGCGATTTTGCCCTTTTTGCTGAACCAGAAGCTGTATTGGAAGAAACTGAAAAAGCGGCTGCTGCTGCACTAGTCAATGCCAAAAAATCTTGGAAACTATTGCCTGCTCAGGATTCAGCAGCCATTGATGGTAATCCTGCCACTTGGACCTATGTGGGTGATCCCAAAAGAGAACACTTGCTCATTGACTTCCAAAAAACACAGACCATTTCTATCATTGATTTTTTACCCAGACAGGATGGATTGAAAAGGGGCATAGTTGACCAATACCTCTATGAAACCAGTATGGATGGCGAAAATTTTAATATTGCCGCCCAAGGAGAGTTCTCCAATATTGCCAATAACCCTGTTCAACAATCCACCGTATTGAAAAATCCTACACAGGCACGATTTTTGCGTATAACGGCAAAACATACCATTGATGGCGCTGCGCCAACGGTAGCAGAGATAGGAATTAGATAAAGACATACCCCTAATGCACATGAAAAAAATTGTTCTCTTAGTTTCAGGATGCTTGTTTTTACAAGCCATTCAGGCACAGCCTAAGCAATTTCAAAAAGCCGATGGCAAAAAAATAGATACCAAACTGGCCGAGGCCCAGATCACAGACCTGATGCAACAGGCAGAAGTAACTGGTCTATCCGTTGCCGTGATCAATGACAATAAACCTCTTTATGTAAAAGCCTTTGGCTTTAAAAATAAGGGGCAAATTGCCATGAACGATACCAGTACCTGTTTTTATGGCGCATCCCTATCAAAATCATTGTTTGCTGTTATGGTAATGCAATTGGTAGAAGCTGGGAAACTCAATTTAGACAAACCCATCTATACCTATTTACCAAAGCCAATTCCGGAATACGATGATTACAAAGACCTAAGCGGAGATAGCCGCTGGAAATTGATTACTGCCCGTCATTGCTTGGCACATACTACTGGCTTCCCCAATTGGAGGCAGTTCAACCCAAAGGAGAACAACAAGCTAGAGTTCTTTTTTACACCAGGGGAACGTTATGCATATAGTGGAGAAGGCATTGCTTTATTACAATTGGTAGTAGAAACCATTAGTGGCAAACCACTAGAAACCCTGGCTCAAGAAAAAATCTTCCGTCCACTAGATATGGTTAGGACCTCTTATTTGTGGCAGCCCCAATTTGAAAACAATTTTGCAGTAGGGCATGATTTTAATGAAGAAACACTAGATAAGTCTAAGAGAAAGAATGCCAATGCAGCGGGCTCTATGGAAACCACCATTGCTGATTATAGTAAGTTTCTTTCTGCATTGTTGCGTGGCAAACTCATTTCTGACAAGAGTAGAAAAGAAATGATCAGCAAGCAGATTGGCATTTATACCAAGCACCAATTTCCTTCTTTGAATACGGATACTACCAGTGCCAATTTTGGCATTGAACTGGGTTATGGACTTGGATGGGGCGTGATGAAAACGCCTTATGGACCAGCTTATTTTAAAGAAGGCCATACCGATGGTTGGGGTCATTATTGCGTTTCTATTCCTGAAAAAAAATGGGCCATCTTGTTGATGAGCAATAGCTCTAATGGAGAAAGTATTTACAAAGAACTATTGGAAAAAATAGCTGGCTTGAGTATTCCATGGGAATGGGAAGGCTATACACCCTTTAGACAAACAGCCAAGCTTTCTGAAGATGTCTTGGGGCAATATGTGGGCGAGTATGATGGCAAACTCAAAGCCACGATTATTTTAGAAGACGGCAAACTCAAAGTCTCTTCCAAAACAGTGAACATGCCAAAGACCAATATTTATCCCATTAATGACCATCGCTTCTTTTTGAAGATCATGGAAACGGAATTGGATTTTATCAAAGGAGCCGATGGCAAAGTAACCAAGGTATTATTGGATGATGAAGGTGAAAAATATGAGTTGAAAAAGGTAGTGCCCAAAGTGGAAACATTCGTGATTCCAAAATCGGCCTATCCCAATTACTTGGGCAATTATGTATTGTCTACAGATCCAAAAAGAAAAATCAGTATTCAAAATTTCAAGGGAGTGTTGGTGGCCAAACTATCGGCCACAGAAACAGTACCACTGGTGTTTATGAATTTTACCCAGTGTAGTTTCAAGGGTGTGAAAGATGCACAAATAGAATTTGTACTAGACGGCAAGGGCAAAGTGACCAAGATGAAAGTGCAGCAGAACGGACTATTTGAATGGATCAAACAATAAATTAAAAACCTCCAGCGCTTCTTGTTCTGGAGGTTTTTTCATCCCCTCCTAGGAGGGGTGCCCGGAGGGCGGGGTGGGTTTCATCCCCTCCTTGGAGGGGTGCCCGGAGGGCGGGGTGGGTTCTATTTAATCCTCCCTTCTTCAGTAGTTGACCCAACCTCTCTATCGCGCTTGCTAAACTTGGTTTTTCCAAACTTATACGTGACTTGCAAACGAAGATTACGACTCTCCCATTTGCGCAGGTATTGATAATGTACATTGCCAAAATCAACTTCCTGTTTCCATCTTTGGGTATTGAAGATATCTGTAACAGAAACACGGATTGACCAGGGGTTTTCTTTCCATGATTTACCAAGACCCATGTCTACAGAACCCAACCAAGCCGTGGAAGACATAGCGTCTTTGGTGGCAATATTACCCCAACTACTAACTTGTATTTTCCATTGTTTGGGTAGCGAGAAACTATTGCTACCATACCAGTTCATGCCCCAAGCAGATTGGTCAATGGCACCTTCTGGCACTTGACCCTGATAGCGTTTGTAATTAGGAGAAAGATTGGTATAGGATTCCCACCATTTGGTAATGGGCAGGTATAGACTAAAGTTTAAAAAGAACCTTTTTTCTGTACCAATATTATACGTGGTGGCTTCTGTAATTTCTCCTTTTTGTGTGCTAATGTTTTGAAAACTGTTTTGGGTATGGCTATAACCCAATCCAATATTCAGTGCGCCTCTATAGGAATAATTCAATTCTACCTGACTACTCAATTCTGGTAACAAATAAGGATTACCCTTAGAGTGCGTGTAATTGTCAAATACAAATTCAAAAGGATTTAAGTCTTGGTAGCTGGGTCTATTGATTCTTCTACCAAAATTTAATCCAATACTATGTTTGTCATTGGGAACATAACGCAAAAAAGCAGTGGGAAATAGATTCAAATAACTGGTATCAGGATAATTTAATTGATTGCCTTTTAAATCTGTGCTCTGACCCTTGATCTGCGCATATTCTGCACGCAAACCCATTTGTTCTTCCCATTTACCCACGCGTTTGTTATAGCTAGCATATGCTGCAGATATATTTTCTGTATAATCAAACTGATTGGTTCTTCCGGTATCTGCTTGCATGATTCCTGATTGTAAAAAAGCAGCTTGCAAATCATTATCGGTCATAATCCTATTCCACTTTAGGCCAGCTTCTAGTTTGGCATTACTGGCTTTGAAGGTCTTGCTATAGTCAGCTTTTAAACTATAGATCTCTATGGCTGTTGCCACCGATTGTTGGTTAGCGGTATTGCCATATTTTATCTGTTGGCCATTTAATAAGTTGGTTTTAATCAAACTATTGTTGCTATTTCTATAGTTGGTATAATCCGCGTCAATATTCCATTCCCTACCCAGGCTGTCTTCATAATGATAATTGGTATTATAGTTGGTACGGCTATTTTTTTGTTGAATATCATTGAGCGTTTGCAAAGAAGAATCGGTGATCCCTTTGGTTTGAATCAGAGTGCTGCCTGGTGTGATTAAACTACTACGGTATTCATTGTTCTTGATGAGAAACCCAAAACTGCTTTGCTTGTTTAGATAATAATCCACGCCAAGATTTAGATTTAGATTACTAGAAGAATCTATATCAACCGTTCTATTGATAAAATCTTTGACCCCGCCATTACTATTCACTTTTCTATCTATGGCCCCATCTGTATTCTGGCGCGATTTTCTGGCAGCAGCATTGGCAAAAATATTCCACTTGTCTGCACGCAAATTAGCATCAGTAGAAAAATTGGCATTGGGATGCACCGCTTGAATATAGGCCCCTGTGGCAGATCCATTAAATCCTTTTTGGGTATTTTTTTTGAGTTTGATATTGATGATGCCCGCATTCCCCTGTGCATCATACTTAGCCGATGGATTACTGATTAGCTCAACTTTGTCTACCTGACTAGCCGGCATAGACTTGAGCCAATTAGCTAGGTCTTTTGCGCTGAGCTGGGTGGGTCTTCCGTCTATTAAGACATTCACTCCTGCTTTGCCACTCATATTAATGTTCTCTTCATTGGTAATGGAAACACCTGGTGCCGATTGTAATACTTCAAATACCGTTCCACTGCTTGCCACTAGATTGGATTGTACATTCAAAACGGTTTTATCGGTTTGAATTTCTATAAAGGGCTTCTTGCTTTTAACTACCACTTCTTGTAAAACCGTTACTTTCTCTTTTGAAAGGCTGTCTTTTGTGCTTACTTGTTTGGCACTTTCTTTGGCCGAGGATTGTAAGGGAGTTTGTGAACGCAGGGAACTTACAAGAAGAAAAACTGCAACCAAGCAAAGGAGCAATGGAAGACAAAATTGTGTTTTGCGAATTTTGAAAAATGTGTTGGTAGGTTTCATCAGATTGGTATGATGAAACAAAAATGGTCAAAGAGTAAAGCAGAAGGGTTGCAGATAATGATTTGAGCCAGACTTAGTTGGTCTCAAATCTTAATTGACCCCAAGCATGGAGTCTCAAATCTTGCAATTAGTTGGTTTGAAGGAAGTTATGGGCCTTAGTGCCAGGTCTACCCCTGCTGTTCCATCCAAGTTTTGGGGCTTGTTCCCATGGCTTTTTTAAAAGCCCTATTAAAAGTTGCCTTGCTATTAAAACCACAATCATAGGCTATAGACAAAAGTGTTTGGGTTTGTTGCTCCCCTGCTTTTAGCTTTTCCACCACTGCTTGAACTCTGTAATAGTTGACAAAATCATTGAAGTTCATGCCAAAGCCTTTGTTAATAGCCCTAGACAAAAGAGATGGATTGGTGCGGAGTTTTTTGGCAAAATCGGTCAGGGAAAGTTCGGGTTCTTCATACATTTTAAAAGCCACTACCATTTCTTGAATCTTGTCTTTCCATTCTTTGATAAATGCCTCATCAGCGTCTTGATCCGTTGCTTGGTCATCCATGACAATCATTTCTGCCTCTTCCACCAAAACATCGTTCACAGTATGGTATTGTAATAGCAGAGCTGATTTGCTCGTGAACAGATCTGCGCTAAATCTCATTTTGGTGCGCACAGAATTGGCATAGCCCGATACGGCAATATAATAAAAGGCAATACTGAAACCCAGAAAATACCACCAACTGCCAATGTATGCAATGGAAATAAAAAGGCTAATGATAAACAAAGTGAATTTTAGAATCAGGATACATAGAATAGCCAATAAAAAATTGCGGACCCATTTAAACTGAACAGCATCGGCGTAGCTAACTACTTGTACCATCAATTGTTTATAGAGATCATAGTAGCGAATGCTGGCGCCAAAATAAATGGCCATACTTATATAACCAAGGGTTTGATACCAGAAATCAAATTCCCTGTCTGTTCCTTCTGCTAGAAAATAATAGTCTTTGACAATCAGCTTGTCTACCACCGCTATCAAAACAGTATATAATAGGTATAAACAACCTGGAATCAAGTGCCACCAATGCTTTTTAGTAAATTGAAAAGAGGGATTTAACAAGCTTTGTACATAAAAGAAAATGACAGGTCCTATAAAAAACAAGTGTTGAAACGTCACATAAAAGATAATATCTCTAAAGGGCTGGGTATCATACCAACCCGCAAAACCCAACATCCAAGGACAGATATATAAGACGCTTAGTATTAGAAATATAGAAAGCCATTGATCAGAGGCATTTTCATTTAGGATACCTTTTTTCAACAAGAGCAGGGAATAGACCAAGCCATGTACAAAAAAGATCAGCAGGATGCTACTATAAAATCCAAAATCAAAATGCATATACTGTAAAATAGAAAAACTTACCGAATTTACAGTATGAATACAAGATTCCTTTCTATACTTGGCTGTGCATTTGTTTTGTTGTTCAACCAAGTGCAAGCGCAGAACAATACTTATTCTACAAAAAAAGCCCATAGCCACAACGACTATGAACAAAGCCAACCCTTTTTCTTGGCTTATCAAGAACTATATGGTTCTATAGAAGCCGATATTCATTTGGTAGATGGCAAGATCTTAGTGGGTCATGATAATAAGCACCTCACCGAGGCTAGGAGTTTAGATGCATTGTATTTAAAACCCTTGGCTACTGCCATTCAAAAAAATGCTGGGCAGGTATATTCCAATAAACAGGGTTTGCAATTATTGATTGATGTAAAAACAGCGGCCGAGCCCACGCTGACTGCTTTAATAGATTTGCTCAAACAGTATCCCAGTCTCACTAATTGCAAAAACTTGAAGTTGGTCATTTCTGGAAACAGACCTACTGAAGACAAATGGAAAAATTACCCCACTCATATTTGGTTTGATGGCAGGTTGAGTCAAACATATAGCAAGGATGTTTTGAAAAAAATTGCTTTGCTCAGCGATGATTTTGGCGCTTATGTAAAAGCAAAATTTCCCTTACAGGTTACTGAGACAGAGCAAACCAAAATTCTAGTAGTGTTAGAAAAAGCCAAGCTATTGGGTAAACCCACCAGGTTCTGGGGAGCTGCAGACGATACAGCCACATGGAAAAAAATGATGGAATGGGGGTTGGACTATATAAATACTGATCATATTATTGGTCTTTCTGATTTTTTGGTTAAGTCAAATAAAGCGCAGCAACTCTTACCCTATAACCGGATTATTCAATCTGCTGGAGAAGTGATTCGTTTTGGCAAACCAGAATTAGAAAACCATGCATTAGATGCAGCAGCATTAAATGAAACAGGATTATTTGTGGTAGAAGACAGGTATGGTCTTGTGGCTATGGATGCACAAACCAATACCATTGTGGAGCGTTGGTCATATACAGACAATTCCCTATTCAAAAAACATATGAGTGTCTATAGCGGGATTAGAAGCTTTCAGCAGAATGGCAAAACCATGATTGCTTGGGGAGCTGCTGACAATAGTGCGGGCATTGGTTCTTTGATGTTGGCAGAATGGAACAATGGATTTAAAAATATTAACAGCATCAATTTTAACAAACAAGCACCTGCTAGCAATCCTTTACCCAACGGCATTGCAATTGTTTCTGAAAACCAAGAACTGTTTGTATATGTAGTGCTCAATGGGAACAATCGCTTGCTGAAAATTCGTTTATCCGATAAACAAACCGTTTGGGAATCTGCAACAGGTGTAGCACCTTACGGCGTAGCTTATGCCAACCAAGCATTGTATGTAAGTAATTGGGCGGGAGAAAATGCAACCGATAGTTTAAGAGAAAGAGCGGGCGTTCCATGGGGCTTTGCTTATACAGACCCAAGAACGGGTGCTACACAAAATGGAACTGTTTCTGTGATTGATGCTGCATCTGGAAAATTGATCAAAGAAATTAGGGTGGGGCTTCACCCCAATGCCATCATTGCCTCTGCAGATGAGAAACTGGTTTATGTAGCCAATGGTTCTAGCGATGAGGTCTCTGTGATTCAAACCAAGAACCAACAAGTAATAGAAACCATTCCCGTGGGTTTGATGCGTGGCAACAAACAATTATTGGGCAGCACGCCCAATGCACTAACCATAGATGAACAGTATCACCAATTGTATGTGGCCAATGGATTAGACAATGCTATTGCAGTAGTACAATTGGGTAAACTTGCTGCTACCAATGGAAAGAGTAAAACACAGATCATTGGTTATATTCCTACAGAAGCATTTCCGGGAGGACTATTGTTAACCAAGGATAAATTGGTAGTCACCAATTTGGAATCCAATGGGGCCAATGTGGTTGACCAAAAGAAAAAAGCAAGAAGCATTCACCAACAGTTGGCATCGGTGAGTATTGTTCCCTTGCCAGATAAATTGCACTTAGAAAAATATACCCAAGAAGTAGCGCAACTCAATTTGTTGAACAGGGTACAACAACAGGAGCTTGCACCTAGACCCAATAGAACGCCCATTCCTGTTCCTGAGAGAACCGGTGAGCCATCCGTATTTAAACACGTGGTTTATATTATCAAAGAGAACAAAACCTATGACCAGGTTTTTGGAGACATGCACAAGGGAAACAATGATAGTAGTCTTACCATATTTGGCAATCGTATTACACCCAATATACACGCTATGGCCAAACAATATGGTTGGATGGATCAATACTATGCTTCTGGAAAATCATCAGCCGAAGGCCACCAATGGACCGATGCCGGTATTGTCTCTGACTATGTAGAAAAAAATGTTCGAGCCTGGTTTAGGAGTTACCCGCACCGTCAAGAAGACGCACTGGTATATAATCCATCCGGTTTTATTTGGAACCATGCATTGGATCATGGCAAAACCGTTAGGGTATTTGGTGAAGCTTGCAAAACCGTCTATGACAGAAAAAGGAAATGGGCCAATATTTATGCTGATTACCAAAATGGCATTAAACCTGATTGGCATAATGAGAGTACCATTGCCAGACTCAGACCCATTATTTCTCCTCAATTTCCAGACTGTGACAATATTGCTTTTCCAGATCAAATTCGCGCAGACATTTTTATTGAGGAATGGAATAGGTATGCCTCAGGCGATAGTCTTCCAAATTTAATGGTACTTTCTTTACCCAATGACCATAGTTCAGGAACTTCCCCTGATTTTCCAACACCCAATGCCATGGTAGCCGACAATGATTTGGCGCTGGGCAGGATCATGGAACATATTAGTAAAAGCAAATACTGGGATAGTACGGTAGTCTTTATTACCCAAGATGACTCACAAGGTGGATGGGATCATATCTCGGCTTATAGAACCGTTGGTCTAGTTGCAAGTGCCTATAGCACGGGCAATTTAAATAGCACTACCTACAATCAGGTATCCATGCTTAGGACCATTGAACAGATTTTGGGTATTCCGCCAATGAATAGCATGGATGCAAGTGCCAGACTCATGACCGCTTGTTTTCAACCCATTAAGAAAAGTGGCAGCTTTACGCATTTGGCTAACAATATACCCTTGAATGAAATGAACAAACCCTTGAATACACTCAGTGGTAAAGCCAAACGTTTTGCGCTTCAATCACAGAACGAGGTATATGATGAAGTGGATGGTGGAGAAGACGATGAGATGAATCGAATTCTTTGGTTTTATGCCAAGGGGAACAAACCTTATCCCAAGAAAAATAATTATTGCCAACCTCCACCCAAGGCCCTGTATAGATGAATTAAGTGAATGAAGGTTATTTTCTTATTGGTCACAGATTCTAGTTCTGCGTCTAAGACACCTCTTTGAGCAGAAACTACTTCTAGATAAGAAGCATAACCCGTAATATATAATTCTCTTGCAGTGGTAACTGCTTTTTGCAAGCTCACTGTCTCTGCTTGCTTAAGGGTATATACTTCTTTATAATGGGCAATTCCATTGAGTGGTGTTAATACTTCTTGGTAAGCATTGATCAAGGTTTTACGATACTGTTGAAAAGCTTCTAATTCAGCTGCAGTAGCCAGATCATAATTTGCTTTTAACTGATTCCTACTTAGTAAAGGAGTTACCAATCCACCCAACACGCCATAGGCCAAGGATGCGGGGTTGATCCAATAGCTTGGATTAAAACTATTCAAAGCCATATAGGCATTGATGTTCACAGATGGAAGAAATGCTTTACGCGTTGCTTCCAGATCTGCACCATTTGCTTTGAGTAATAATTCCATTTCTTGAATATCAGGACGCTGTAATAAAAGACTAGAAGGTATGCCTGCGGCGATGGTAGTTGGCAGATTCAAATCTCCAATGGTGCTCCCTCTTTTAAGATTTAATTCAAATTTTCCACAGAGGGCTTTTAAAGCATTTTCTGTTTCTACTATTTGTTGTTTAACTACAAAGCTTTTGCTCTTGGTACTGAGCAATTGTGCATTGAATTGTTGTACGGCTAATTCAGTAGCTCTTCCCGCTTCCTTTTGTGCTTTTACAATTTCAAGTTCATTTTCTTGTAGCTGAATATTCTTAACAATAATCTCCTGTTCCTTATCCAAAGAAAGCAATTCGTAATATAGCGCCGCTACTTCTGCCACCAATTGTGTCATAGCCCATTGTCTTCCTTTTTCAGAAGCCAAATAACGCAGATAAGCAGCTTTTTTCTTCTCGGATAATTTACCCCAAACATCTGCTTCCCAACTGGTTTTCAAACCCAAGTAAAGGTCTGGCATACGCACAGGTACTTGTTGGTCTTTATTAATATTGGGTGATAAATTCATGTCATAATTACCCACCCCATTCATAGTATAGTCACCAAATTTGTCAAAGCCTGCAGAAAGAACGGCGTCTACAGTTGGCTTGGTACTACCATTGGCCAACAAACGATTGGCCCTTGCCATGGCCATTTTCTGCAAAGCAATTTGTAGGTCTGGATTGTTACGGATGGCCGTGTCTATAAGTGCTTGTAAATTTTTATCTGGAAAAAATATTGTTCTTGCTGTTTGACCAATATTGATGCTATCCGTTTTTCCCAAATATTGATTGGGTAATTCCGGCAAGGATAAAGTGCTGGTTTTCTTGGGCATACCACATGCTGCAAAAATCAGGGTGCATAACATACATTTCAAAATAGCTGTGTATTGCTTAGTCATGGTTGTTGGCATTGGTTAAGAAATTTTCTGGCTCTTCAATAAACTGAACTTGGGGTTGCTTTTTATTTTTCTGCAAGAATTCTGCAAGGCTAGCAAAAATGACATAAAGACCGGGGATGATGATCACCCCAAAAACAGTACCAAATAACATGCCTCCCGCCGATGCTGTTCCAATAGACCTATTACCCATGGCGCCTGCACCAGAAGCAATACAAAGTGGAATCAAGCCAGCAATAAAGGCAAAAGAAGTCATGAGAATAGGACGCAACCTAGATACTGCACCTTCCATAGCTGCTTCCAAAATAGTCAAGCCCTGATCTCTTTTGTGCATGGCAAATTCAACAATCAAAATGGCATTCTTGCCCAATAATCCAATCAACATCACTAGAGCTACTTGTGCATAGATATTGTTTTCTAATCCCAATAATTTCAAAGAAAGAAAAGCCCCAAATATGCCTGTAGGTAAAGAAAGAATTACTGAGAAAGGAATGATAAAACTTTCATATTGTGCCGATAAAATCAAGTAGACAAATAGTAAACAAACCAAGAAAATAATAGCAGCCTGATTACCAGAAGCAATCTGGTCTCTTGTAATACCAGACCATTCATAACCAAATCCTCTTGGCAAACTTGCTTTGGCAATTTTCTCGGCAGAAGCAATGGCTTCTCCACTACTAAAACCAGGTGCTGCATCACCATTCACCATGGCCGATGTATACATATTATATCGCGTCAGCTGTTCTGGCCCATAAACCCTTTCTAAACTAATGAACGTAGAATAAGAAACCATTTCACCCCGATCATTTTTGACATAGAGTTTTAAAATGTCTTCTGGCTTTGCGCGATAGTCTGGATAAGCTTGCACCATTACCTTATACATCTGTCCAAATCGAATAAAATTGGTGGCATAGAAACTACCTAATAGGGTTTGCAAGTCATTCATGGCATTGTCAACGGTAACCCCTTTTTTTGCCGCCATGTCATAGTCAATATGAATCATGTATTGCGGAAAGCTGGGATCAAATCCAGTACTAGCAGTTCCAATAACACCACCCGCTTTTAAGTCTTTGATTAATGTATTGGTTACATCTGCAGTTTTCTGCAAATTATCTGAACCCGTTTTATCAATGACGCGCAATTCAAAACCACTGGTATTGCCAAAACCAGGAACCGTTGGAGGAGGCATGAATTCTATGGTGGCATCGTGAATCTGTTTGGTCTGCTCTTTGAAAATGGGAATCAATTCTTTTACAGATGCTTCTCTTAGATCCCAAGGTTTTAAGTTAATCATGATCATCCCAAAAGAAGCACCTGCCGCTTCTGTGATTAAACTATAACCTGAGAGTGTAGTAATATTTTCTACTGATGCATTAGACTTAAGCGCTTTTTCAATTTGCATTAAAACCTGTTCTGTTCTTTCAACCGTAGCACCTGCTGGGGTAGTTACATTTACATAAATAATCCCTTGGTCTTCTGTAGGAATAAAACCAGATGGCAGTATTTTATTCAACCCAACTGTTCCTATAAAAAAGAAGGCCAATAAACCCAGTGTAACAAATTTTCTGCCGGCAACTTTTCCTAAGAAACCATGGTATTTATTTTCAGTTGCTTTATATCCTTTGTTGAACCAACTAAAAAATCTACCCAGGATGGTTTTTTGATTGGGGTGGTGGTTTTGTTTGATCATCAAAGCACAAAGTGCTGGTGTAAGTGTGAGGGCGTTGATGCCAGAAATCACAATAGATACCGCAAGCGTTAAAGAGAACTGTCTGTAGAATACTCCAGCCGGACCCGTTAAAAATGCAACAGGAATAAATACCGCAGACATGACCAAGGTAATGGCAATAATGGCCGAACTAATTTCATTAATGGCTGCAAGGGTAGCATCCATGGCAGACAAATGTTGTTCCTCCATTTTTACGTGCACGGCTTCTACTACCACTATGGCATTGTCTACCACAATTCCAATGGCCAATACCAAGGCAAAGAGAGTGAGTAGGTTAATAGAAAAGCCCATCACTTGCATAAAAGCAAGGGTACCCACTAAGGCTACGGGTACCGCCAATGCCGGAATTAAAGTGGATCTAAAATCTTGTAGGAAAATAAAAACTATGATAAATACCAGCAGAAATGCTTCTAACAAGGTCTTCACTACTTCATGAATGGAAGCGTCCAAAAACCTAGAAACGTCATAGGCAAAATTATAAGTCATGCCTGGAGGAAAACTGGTCTCTTTTAGTTCCGCCATCCTGGCTTTTACTTTTTGAATCACTTCTCTTGCATTTGAACCAGGTCTTTGCTTTAACATGATAGACGCAGAAGGCTTACCATCTGTTTTAGACACCATGCTATAAGTCATGGCTCCTAGTTCTACATCGGCTAAATCTTTTAAGTATAAGATGGAACCGTTTTTCTCCGCCCTGATCACTATGTTTTTATATTGTGCGGGGTCAAAAAACTTTCCGGTATAGCGCAATATATATTGAAGTGATTGTTCTGCTTTTCCAGAACTTTCTCCAGTTTTTCCGGGAGCAGCTTCTACGTTTTGATTACGCAATGCGTTCACAACTTCTTGTGCAGATACATTGTAGGTAAGCATCCTATCGGGCTTGAGCCAAACCCTCATGGAATATTCTTTTTGCCCCATGATCTCTGCAAATCCAACTCCATCAATTCTTTTGAGTTCCTGTAAAATATTGATGTCTGCAAAATTGTAAATGAACTGTTCGTCTGCTGCTGAGTCTTTGCTCATGACATTTAAGTAGAGCAGCATACTATTCACATCTTTCTCAGTAGTTACCCCAGTTTTGATTACTTCTTCAGGCAATTCATCTAAAACAGTGGTAACACGGTTCTGTACATTTACAGCTGCCAAGTCCGGATCCATTCCTACTTTAAATGAAATGGTGATGAGTGTAATTCCATTATTAGAAGATACACTAGACATATAAGTCATACCCGGTACACCATTGATGGCACGCTCTAAAGGAGTGGCTACGGCTTTTGCACATACCTCTGCATTGGCACCAGTGTATTTAGCGGTAACTGTTACAGAAGGAGGAACAATATCTGGAAACTGTGTAATGGGTAGGGTAAACAAAGCAAATACACCCAATAAGGTAATGATAATAGAAATGACCAAGGAGAGAACCGGTCTTTTGATAAAGTTGGCTAACATGTTTTGGTTTTGAAATCAAAAAATGGGTGACATTAATTCATGTTGGCACTAGCCTTCATGATACTATCCAAGCTCAGGTTACGAGGAATGATCAATGATCCCTCTTTAATAGACTGCAAACCTTCGTAAACAATTTTCTCTCCTGGTTTCAATCCGGTTTCTACTATATAGTATTGTGCTACGCGTTTACCTGTAGTGAATACCCTTGTCTTGACCCTATTTTTTTCATCCACTACAAATACAAAATTCTTGTCTTGAATTTCAAAACTGGATTTCTGTGGAATGATAATAGCGTTTTCTACTTTGCTATTTAAGCGCACTTTTCCAGATGCCCCGTGTTTTAATAATTTATTAGGGTTGGGAAAACTGGCTCTAAAAGAAATGGCTCCAGTATTGTCATTGAATTCTCCATCAATGGTTTCAATTTTGCCAGGGTAAGCATAAGAAGTTCCGTCTGCCAAGATTAAATGAATGGCTTTGTTTTCTTCCTGACCCTTGCTCAATGCTTTTCTATATTGGAGGTATTCATTCTCTGAAATATTAAAATAGGCATAGACCTGATGGATATCTGAAATAGTAGTCAATAATGCGCCAGGATCTATCAAGCTTCCAATCTTTAGAGGAATCCTATTGAGAATCCCATCAAAAGGGGCACGTACATATGTGTAAGAAAGTTTTGTTTCAGCTGTTTGTTGGAAAGAAAGGGCTTCGTCAATCTTGGCTTTGGCAGCTTTGAGTTTAGAAGAGGCCAAATCATATTCGGTTTTAGAAATCACATTCTTCTCTACCAAGATCCTAGTTCTATCAACTTCTAGTTCAGCCGCTTTGGCTTCTGCCTGAGCACTTGATACATTGGCCTTGGCTCTGGCTAATTCTGTTCTGAATTCTAGGTCATTGATCTGAAATAGGGGTTGGCCCTTTTTAACCTCTTTACCTTCATCTACAAAGATTTTTTCTAAAAATCCTTGTACCCTTGCTCTAATTTCTACATTTCTAACTGCTTGAATATCAGACACATAATCGGATTGTAACACGGTATCTTTTTCAACAACCGCTACTACGGGCAAGGCAATGGGTTTATTCTCTTCTTCCCAGTTCTTTTTAGAAGAACAGGCAGTTATCATAAGGATAATTACCATCAGTAGGAAGCATAGGGGCTTGTTACTAAGTAGATTTTTCTTCATGCTTTTCAATTACAATTACTCAAAAATATTGTTTAAGGTTTTTTTAATCTAATCTTTTTTAACCTTTTTTTAATATTTCTATAAAAGCAAGCAATCACCCTTTTAAGGGGCATGAACCATCTAACTTATAAGGGCAAACAGGCAGAAAATTGCAAAAACAACTGAATCTCAAGTAGTTCAAAAAATCGGTTGTACCTTTAAAAGGTATCTACATCAGTTGTTAGAAACCTGAAAATAGTCCTTTTTAAACATCTATATGTCTAAATACCTGATCTTTTTTTCCTTACTGTTTATTTTGGCTTGCAAGCAAAAACAGGAAAAAATCAGCCCCTCAATAGCTTCCATAACAGAATCTATCTATGCATCAGGGCTGATCAAGAGTAAAAATCAATACCAAGCTTTTTCAACAGTCAATGGGATTATTGAAACCGTATATGTCTCGGAAGGAGATACAGTAAAAAAAGGTGATCTCTTGTTCGCTATTTCAAATGAAACGCAACAATTAAACAAAGAGAATGCGGAATTAAGCGCAAGATTCTCAGACTTTAATAATAACCAAGGTAAACTCAATGATGCCAAATTATTAATAGATCAAGCCCGCTACAAAATGCGGAATGATTCCTTATTGTTTAGCAGACAGACTGCCTTATGGAAAGAACAGATTGGTACAAAAAATGAATTGGATCAAAGAGAATTGGCTTACAAAAGTTCTAAAGACCAATACAGTTCTGCCATTTTAAAATATGAAGACTTAAAAAAGCAACTAGACTTTAGTTCTGCTCAATCAAAGAAATTATTACAAATCAATTCCAAATTAGAAAATGACTATACCATTAAAAGTGAGATCAGTGGTGTTGTCTATAGTTTGAGTAAAGTGAAAGGAGAGATAGCTGGAACACAAAGCCCTTTGGCAATCATTGGCGATGCAAGCAATTTTATTTTAGAAATGCAGGTAGATGAATTTGATATTATTCAAATTAAGAAAGGATTACCCGTATTAGTGAGTTTGGAAAGTTACAAGGGACAAGTGTTTGAAGCTACGGTGACAAAAATTAATCCAATCATGAATGAGCGTAGCAAAAGTTTTATGGTAGAAGCTGAGTTTAAACAACAGCCCACACAACTCTATCCCAATATAAGTTTTGAGGCAAGTATTGTGCTACGTACTAAGGACAATGTATTATTGATTCCGCGCAATTATTTGCTCAATGATAGCACGGTAATAAAAGCCAATGGCGATAAACATATCATCAAAACCGGGCTTAAAGATTACAATAGTATTGAAGTGCTTTCCGGTCTCAGCGCAAAAGACGAATTGCTAAAACCAGCGCAATGAATTTCAAACTGATTGTAGACGTTTCCAAATCGCTCTTGCTAGCCAGGTGGAAACAGACTTTGGTGGCTGCTATTGGCGTTACGTTTGGGATTACCATGTTTATTACCCTCTTGAGTTTTATGTCTGGGTTAAACGATATGTTAGATGGGCTTATCTTAAATAGAACCCCACATATTCGGTTGTACAATGAGATTCAAGCCAGTGAACAACAGCCGGTTGATTTGTATCCAGCATATAAAAACCACCACAATTTTGTGCGGTCAGTAAAACCCAAGGATGAGCTTTTACAAATTCACAATAGTGCACCCATTATTGATGCCTTGAAAAAAGACAGTAGGGTGTTTGGGGTTGCTCCAAAAATTACTGCACAGGTTTTTTACAATGTGGGTTCTATTGACCTTACCGGTGTAATCAATGGGATTGATGTAGAAGAAGAAAATAGGTTGTTCTTTTTTAGCACTTATGTTACTGCAGGTAATTATATAGATTTAAAAAACACGCCCAATAGCATTGTATTGGGTAAAGGAGCTGCGGAAAAAATGATGGCCGCCATTGGCGATATCATACAAGTAACAACCAGCAAAGGAGAGCGGTTTCAATTAAAGGTAGTGGGCTATTTTCAATCAGGTATTAGCGATATAGACAAAGTACAGAGTTATGCCAACCTAAATACTACCCAAAAATTATTGGGAGAATCTACAGGGTATATTACTGATATTCAGGTGAAGCTCTATGACATTTTACAGGCCCCCAATATGGCCAAAGAATACCATGACAAATTTAATATTGAGGCCATAGACATTCAAACAGCCAATTCACAATTTGAAACAGGAAGTTCTGTTAGAACGCTGATCTCGTATGCAGTGGGTGTAACCTTATTAATTGTAGCAGGGTTTGGGATTTATAATATTTTGAACATGATGATCTATGAAAAAATGGATTCCATTGCCATACTCAAAGCCACTGGATTTTCTGGTTCAGACGTGAACAAAATCTTTATTACTATCGCGCTAAGCATTGGTATTTTTGGTGGGGCACTGGGACTCTTATTTGGATTTGGCTTATCGGCCTTGATTGACCAGATTCCATTTAATACCGCTTCACTTCCTACCGTAAAAACCTATCCCATTAATTATAACCCAAGATTTTATATGATTGGGGGTGTTTTCTCATTAGTAACAACTTATATGGCAGGCTATTTCCCATCGCGCAAAGCAAGCAAGATTGATCCTGTAGTCATTATCAGAGGAAAATAATATGAGCGATATTATACTAGAAGCAAAAAAAATTACCAAATACTTTCATGACCCACTCACGGTGCAGGTTTTGAAAGAAATTAGCTTTAGTATCAACAGGTCTGATTTTGTTTCTGTGATTGGGAAGTCTGGTTGTGGCAAGTCTACCCTGCTCTATATCCTTAGTACCATGGATACGGATTATGAGGGTGAATTATTTATAGATGGGGTGGCCATGCGTAACAGAAAAGAATCGGAACTAGCCAAAGTGCGCAATGAGAAAATTGGGTTTGTATTTCAGTTTCACTACCTGCTCAATGAGTTCTCTGTTTTAAAAAATGTGATGCTACCCGGTCTAAAATTGGGCAAGTATTCAGATAAAGAAGTAGAGCATAGAGCCATGGAAAAACTAAAAATCCTTGGTATTGACAATGAGGCCTTAAAAAATCCCAATCAATTATCAGGGGGTCAAAAACAACGTGTTGCTATTGCTCGTGCTTTGATCAATGACCCATTGATTATCATGGGTGACGAACCAACTGGTAATTTGGACAAAAAGAATTCTGAAATTGTGTTCAACATTTTTCAAGAATTAGCCGCCGTGTACAACCAATCTCTATTGATAGTGACGCATGACAATGAATTTGCAGCCAAGACCAAACGAATCATTGAAATGGAAGATGGGAACATCATTCGTATGTAGTATCTTAATCCCTCAATTTTTTATATGAAACTATTTCTCCTTGCAGGATTGATGGGTCTGTCCTTGACCCTTGCTGCTCAAAAGAAAAAAGAAGCAGCAGCCCCAGCTCCAGTAGTTAGCAAAAGTCCAGACAGTATGTACGCCGGTCTTAAATGGCGCAATATTGGACCTTTTAGAGGCGGTAGAGCCAATGCCGTTTCAGGCGTAGTAAAAAACGACCAACGCTTTTATGCAGGCTATACTGGTGGTGGCGTTTGGATGACAGATGACGGTGGAGGTTCTTGGAAAAACATCTCTGATGGATTTTTCAAAGTGGGTTCTATTGGAGACATTGCTGTTTCAGAATCTGACCCCAATGTGGTGTATGTTGGAACAGGTGAACACGCCGTACGTGGTGTCATGACCAGCTATGGAGATGGTGTTTACAAATCAACCGATGCAGGAAAGACTTGGAAAAATATGGGACTTGAAAAAACCAGGCATATTGCCGATGTGGTCATTCATCCCAACAATCCTGATGTGGTTTTTGTAGCTGCACAAGGAACCGTACATGGCAATAACAATGAAAGAGGCGTTTATAAATCAACTGATGGTGGAACTACATGGAAACGCACTTTATATATCAATGATAGTACGGGTATTGCTTCTTTGACAATGGATATGAACAACCCAAGAGTGTTGTATGCTGCAGCTTGGGAGCATCGCCGTTTTCCATGGACGGTTTCAAGTGGTGGGCCAGGTTCAGCCATTTATAAATCAATAGATGAAGGTAATACCTGGACCAAACTCTCTGGTGGACTACCGGCTTCTATGGGTAAAATTGGGATCAGTGTTTCCAGAGCCAATAGTAACAGGGTCTTTGCCATAGTAGAAACAGAGAAAGCCAAGTCTGGTTTGTATAGAAGTGATGACGCAGGTAAATCCTGGGCACTACTTTCCAATAACCAAGACATTAGTGCTAGGTCTTGGTATTATATGAAGGTCTTTGCTGATCCTGTAAATGAAAACTTGGTTTATGTATTGAATGCACCCGTGATGCGCTCTATTGATGGAGGCAAAACCTTTGCACCCGTTCGTGTAGCCCATGGCGATACCCATGATTTTTGGATTCATCCAACGGCCAATAATATTATTGGTTTAGCAGATGATGGCGGTGCAGAAATTAGTTTTGACAAAGCACGTTCTTGGTCTAGCATCATGAACCAACCTACGGCACAGTTCTATAGGGTTAACACAGACAATGTATTTCCTTATAAAGTATATGGTGGTCAGCAAGACAATTCTTCTGTGATTATTGCAAGTAGAAATAATTTGGGAGCGCTAACAGAAAGAGATTGGACTTATGGCCCAGGTTGCGAATCTGCATTTCTAGCTTTTGATCCAAATAATCCCTTGAATGTCTATGGTGGTTGCTATCAGGGATATATTGAACTATTAGACAGAAAGAATGGTGAGATCAAAAATATTCAAGCCTATCCAACCATGAACTTGGCCATTGATCCCAAGAACATGAAATATAGATTTAACTGGAACGCACCTATTGTGGTATCAGCACATGATCCCAACACAGTGTATCATGCAGGTAATGTATTATTTAAAACCTCCAATACTGGTATTAATTGGGAACTGATTAGTGGAGACCTAACCCGTAATGACAAATCCAAACAAGGGCCAGGTGGTATGCCATTTACCAATGAAGGAGCTGGTGGTGAAAACTATAATACCATTTTTTATGTGGCCGAATCACCCATTTCAAAAGGAGAAATTTGGACAGGTAGTGATTGTGGTTTTGTACAATTAACCCGCGATGAAGGTAAGACTTGGACCAATGTTACACCAGCTGGTTTACCTGAATCACAAATCAATAGTATTGAGGTTTCTGCCTTTGACAAGGGCACGGCTTATATCTCTGCTACGCGATATAAATTGAATGACTATGCTTCCTATACCTATAAGACAACCGATTATGGTAAGACTTGGACCAAGATTACAAAAGGTGTTCAAGCCGATGACTTTATCAAAGTGATTAGAGAAGACAAACAAAATAAGAACATACTTTATGCAGGTGCAGAAAGGGCTTTCTATTTGTCTAATGACGCAGGTAATAGCTGGCAACAGTTTCAATTAAATCTTCCTATTGTACCAGTAACTGATTTAATGATCAGAGACAATGATTTAGTAGCTTCTACTGCTGGTAGGGCATTTTGGATCCTTGATGACTTGTCTGCCATTCAACAAAGCGCTGCTAATTTAAAAGAAGCCAGTTTGCAAATCTTTCAACCAAAAGCCAGTTATAAATTTGGTGCTGGCAATGGTTTGCCAGAATCCAATTACAGTGCGGGTCAGAATGCACCAGAGGGTGTGATCTTGGATTATGTGCTACCAGAAATTGATGAAAAAGACACGGTTAGTTTAAGCATTGTAGATGCCAATGGAAAAACTGTGAGAACATATATCAATCACGCGGATGAATCATATAGTAAGTATCCTGGAGGACCAGCACCCAAAGAAGTATTATCTACAGAAAAAGGGCATAATCGTTTTCTTTGGGACTTTCGTACTGAGACCGTTACACCTGATGTAAAAGGGGTGTATATTTTCGGCGACTATCGCGGTTACGCAGTGGCTCCAGGAAATTATACGGCAAAACTCACGCATCATAAAACCGTAAAAGAAGTAAGTTTTAAAGTATTACCCAATCCAGGAATTACTGCAAGCGAAGCTGATTGGAAAGAGCAACAAGCTATTTTAGAAACTATTTCAACATCTATTAGTGAGATTCACCAATCTGTGATAGACTTGAGAAAAGTAAAACAACAGTTGCAGCATCATGCTACCATTTACAAAGACAATAAGCAAGCGGATACTGTTGTAAGTAAAGCCAAAGCGCTTGTTAAAACCATGGATGAGTGGGAATCCAATATTGTAGAAAGCAGGATCAAGAATGGTCAGGACGTAATCAACTGGCCTAGTAAAATCAATGCGGAGTTTTTCAATATCAAAGGCGTAGCCGATGCTCCCAATCCAAAAATCACCAGTGGTCTAAAAGCAAGACTGGCTGATCTTCAAAAAGAATGGGCTGCTGAAAAAGAAAAATTACAGGGTATTAAACAATCTATCAAAGCGTATAATCAATTGTATCAGTCTAAGCAATTAGATGCCATACAACTATAAAAGCTTGTTATGCAGATAAGCAAATATGTTTCCATTTTGTGCATGAGTTCTTTCACCCTGATGGTGACAATAACCCATGCACAAAAATCTTCCAAACCCAATATTGTCATTGTGAATTTTGATGACATGGGTTATGGTGACTTGGGCATTACAGGTGCCACTGGTTATCAAACCCCACAGATGGATCAACTGGCAAAAGAAGGAACATTCTTTAGTCAGTTCTATTCTGCCCAAGCGGTTTGTTCTGCATCTCGTGCGGGATTATTAACGGGCTGCTACCCTAACAGAATTGGTTTTAGTGGTGCATTGGACCATACGAGTAAAACAGGGATCAACCCGGATGAAACTACATTGGCAGAAATGCTCAAAGCCAATGGTTATACCACAGCTGCTTTTGGAAAATGGCATTTGGGGCATTTGCCAGCATTTCTACCAACGCATAATGGTTTTGATTATTTCTATGGGATCCCTTATTCGCACGATATGATTCCCAGTCATCCCAATACCAAAAACTATTATCCTCCCTTGCCTTTATTAGAGGGCGAAAAAACCATTGAAACCAATCCAGATAGTAGCAAATTCACTACTGCTTTTACAGAAAGCACGGTAGCGTTTATTAAAGAACATAAGAACAAACCCTTTTTTGTTTACTTAGCGCATCCCCTGCCACACGTGCCCATGGCGGTTTCCAGCAAATTCAAGGGTAAGTCAAAACAAGGTTTGTATGGAGATGTGATCATGGAATTGGATTGGAGCATTGGACAGATTAGACAAATCCTCAAAGCATTAAAACTAGAAGAGAATACATTGCTCATTGTCACTTCTGATAATGGTCCATGGTTAAACTATGGCAATCACGCAGGTAGTGCTGGTGGCTTGCGTGAGGGCAAAGGAACTTCTTGGGAAGGTGGTCAACGTGTACCATGTTTAATGGTATGGAAGGGTGTGATTCCAGCTGCTGCCGTAATGAATCAATTAGCATCTACTATAGATCTTTTGCCCACTATTGCTTCAATTACAAAATCGGAGCTACCCAAAAACAAAATTGATGGGGTCAATATTTTGCCATTGCTAAAAGGTGATGCTACTGCGCAGCCTAGAAAAAGTTTTCTTTATTACTATCGTGCCAACAATTTAGAAGCAGTTAGAAATGAACAATATAAATTGGTCTTTCCACACCCAGGTAGAACCTATGAAGGATTTGCACCAGGAAAAGATGGTGTACCCGGAAAAGCAAATGAGAATTTTGCTTTTGAAGGAGGTCTTTATGACCTGCGTAGAGATCCGGGTGAGCGATATGATTTGAGTAAGAGTTTACCGGAGGTTGTTGAGCTTCTAACCAAACTGGCCAATGAAGCCCGTGAAGATCTTGGAGATGCACTCACCAATCAACCAGGAAAAAATAGGCGTTCACCTGGCAAAGCTCATTAAATGCTATTGCATATATGCAACTAAACTGGGTCTAATTTCTTCGGTTAAAAACGCTGTCACAGTTGCCTGATCCTTTTTTTGATTCAATAAATGTATCATCATTTCCATGGCTTTTAATCCCTGGCTATAAGGATATTGTTCTACTGAAACCATTGGTGGATAAGCCGTGTAGCTAGTAATAGGCAGGTTGGCATAACTCACAAATGCCATTTCCTTATTCACTTCAATATGCTGCTTGTTGGCATATTGCACGGCGTCCATATGTACATAATCATTAAATGTGATTACAGCAGTAGGCGCTTGTTTTAAAGCCAATAATTTTTTCATGGCACGTTGCGTACTATCCTTACTAAAATCGGTAGTCTCTACTAATTGCATGTCTACTTTCAATTTTTGTTTTGACACACCATCAATATATCCATTTAGACGTTCCTTACTTGCTGCTAGTTTATCGGGACCGTTAATCAGTGCAATTTTTCTATAACCTTTGTTAAATAACCAACCCACCATATCCACCGTTCCTTTGTACAAATTGCAAAACACTTTATGTGCTTTATCAAGATTGGGTACTCTATCAAAATAGACAACTGGAATATTGTATTTTTCTAGTGCCAATAAATGGTCATATTTATTAGTTTCCTTGGCCAAAGAAATAATCAGTCCATCAACCCTTTGCTGCTTCATGGTTTCAACCACTTTCATTTCTCTTTCCAAATTATCAAAGCTTTGCCCAAATAAAATGGTGTAATGCTGTTCCATGGCAGCTGTTTCCATACCACTAATGGCTTGAGAGAAAAATTCTTCTCTTATAGAAGGCATAATTACGCCAATGACAAAACTTTTCTGCTGTTTGAAGAAAATAGCTTTAGGATTTGGCTCATAACCTAACTCTTTTGCTGTTTTCTGCACCAATTCTCTTGTGCGGAGTCCAATACGGGGATGATTGGTCAAGGCCCTAGACACTGTTGAAACAGAGAAGTTCAACTTGTCTGCAATGGCTTTGAGCGTAGGGATTTGGTCAGGCATATATCAGGATTGCAAAAAAAAGAATATGAGTATATCAAAAATACTCCTTTAGGGGTATATTTAACCAACAAGAATGGGGTATCTAGCAGACTAGATATTGATTAAAATATTTAATAGCTATTATGAAAAAAGGAATCCTATTTGTTTGCGTCTTTTTTATCTCTTGCATTTTTTCTGTAGCGCAGGTTAAGTATGTAAAAGGAATGGATTTTGACGATGAAAACTATGCCATTGTTCCCAAAAAAGCCAAATTAACTAGGAGTTTAGAATCCGTTCCCACAACGGTGAGTTTAAAACAGTTTACACCCTTTCCAAAAACACAGGGCCAATTTGGAACTTGTGCTGCATGGGCTAGCGCATATTGTGGTAGAACCATGGTAGAAGCCATCAAAAACAATTGGACTGATAGGGAGCTTATTACTTTAAAAGCATTTTCACCCGCTTTTTTGTTTAGGATGCTCAAACCAACCGATGCAGAATGCAAGGGAGGTGCCACTATTTCCAGTGCTTTTGAAATCATGAAGGACAAGGGATTGATTGCTTATACCAGTTTGGGAGTGACTTGCACACCGGCTATCATGGAATCTCAACTTGCCGATGCCAGTAATCATAAGATCAAAGATTATTTAAGACTGTTTGATCAGGAATCTAGTAGCTCTATCAAAATTCAATCAGTCAAAAAATCTATCTCAGAAAGCAAACCCGTTGTGTTTGGTATGATCTGTCCACCATCATTTGGTACAGCCAAGGGCGTATGGAATCCAATTGAAGCTGCAGATAGGAGTTTTGGCGGGCACGCTATGTGCGTGGTAGGTTATGATGATAACAAAGAAGGCGGTGCTTTTGAAATTCAAAATAGTTGGGGTAATTATTGGGGTAATGAAGGTTATATCTGGATCAAGTATGCAGATTTTGCCAAGTACACCATGTATGCTTATGAGTTTATAGACTTACCCGCACCAAGACCAGAAACGCCTGACTTATCGGGTTCTTTAAGGTTGGCTCTTGCCGATGGTACTAGCATGCCAAGCAATTTATTGGTCTCTACTAGGGGATTAACCGTGGTACCAGCAAAAACAGCACCGGGTCCACTCAGTTTGTATCGCACAGCGCAACCTTATACATCTGGTACTAGATTCAGAATTTATATTTCTAATAATCAACCAGCCTATGTTTATGCCATCAGCACAGATCTTTCTAACGAGATTACAAAGATCTTCCCTTATGAGGAGGGCATCAGCGCTGCACTAACAGATAAAAAGAATGATGTAGCTATTCCAGATGAAGACCATTTTATAGAATTTGATAATAAACCAGGAAAGGATTTTCTCTGCGTACTCTATTCTAAAACGGCTTTGAATATTAATGAGATTATTTCAAAAATTGCTGCCCAGCAGGGCGATAGTTTTAGTAAGAAAGTATTTGCTGTAATAGGCAATCAAATGGTTGAACCCAAGAATATTCAATTTTCAACAAATAATATTTCATTCACAGGATTCTCTCGTGGCAAGAGCATTGTTGCCATGATGGTAGAATTGGAACACAAATGAGTATGAGACATCAACTACTGCTGCTTTTGTCACTTATAGTGGCCAATAGTCTTTTTGCCCAAAAAGAAGACATATTTTATTATGATGGTTTCTCTGATAATAAACATAATTGGAATGTTAGCAGTGATGCAAATTCTGGTGCTCAAATTAAAGATGGTTCCCTTTTTTTTGAATCAAAAAAGAAAAATGCATCTTGGTTTAAGTATAATCCTAGTACACCCTCTATTGATGCAACTAAGGATTTTACAGTGGAATGGAGCTTTCAACAAATAGCAGGTTCTGAAGATTGGGGTACTGGTTTAGTCTGTTTTTTGGATGATAATGGAAGCAACGCTTTTGGTTTATGGATTTTGTCTAATGGTCAATGGACTATTACTAAAACTGGTGATCCGGCATTTGGTTGGAAATCAAGCCCTGCAGTCTTACCTGGAAATAATGTAATGAACACAGCATCCATTACTAAAAAGGGTGGTACCATTTCATTTGTAATTAATAATCAGCAAGTACACCAAATATCTTATAGTCCTGGATTAATTAAACATGTAGCATTTCAAATTGGCAGTGAAAAAACCATTGCAGTGGATTATTTAAAAATGGCCTATTTGAAATATAATAACGAAGCTCTAAGTAATAAAGAATATACCTATCAGAAATTCTTTGATGAGGGGAGGGCTTTATATAATAAGAAAGAGTATGATAGAGCAATTGTTGCATTTACAGATGGATTAGAAGCAAAAACAAATACTGGAGTTCTTTATAATTGGAGGGGATATGTATTTCATGCTAAAAAAGAGTATGACATTGCTATCAGTGATTATCAGGAAGCAATTAAGTTAGATCCAAAATATGGCAATGCTTTTTATAATCTAGCAATTTCCTATTCTATGAAAAAGAATTATGGAGATGCATTATTAAATCTTGATAAAGCTATTGAAATAGATAATAAGAATTTAAACAACTACAGTAATAAGGGCTTCATTTATTTAAAGAAAAAAGAATATGATTCAGCAATTCTTGTCTATAATCAAATCATTAGATTAGAGCCCAAAAACATTTTAGGATATCGTTTAAGAGCCAATGCTTATGTAAATAAAAAAGAGCATGAAAAAGCTATTAATGAATATACACAATACTTAAGGATAGATTCAACCAATGCAAGCGCTTATTCTAGTAGAGGACTTATTAATAAAACTATAAAGAACTATGAGGCAGCAATTAGTGACTATACAAATTTCATTAGGCTAAACCCAAAAAACAAAGTAGGCTATTCATTTAGAGGTGACATTTATAAATTAATGGGAGAAACTCAAAAAGCAATAGCTGAATATGAAGAATATGTAAAAGCAAATGAAACAAGTGGAGTTTTTTTAAATAGGGGCCGGTTTTATGCAGATCTCAAAAAATTTGATCTAGCAATTAATGATTACAACAAAGCAGTTTCCCTTGATACAAAAGGAATTAATTCTCGTATCACAAGAGCCTCTTTTTATGTTCAATCAAAACAATATGATCTTGCCATGATTGATGTAGACAAAGTGATAGAATTAGATCCTAAAAATACCTATGCATATTATCAAAAAGCTGTTATTTATAAGGAAATGGGGCAATATCCATTAGCTATTAAAGCTGGGGAGAAATCAGTTGAACTAGATGCTGAATCGTTTTCAGCCTATGCAGGAGTAATTTCTCCGCTTTTAAGAAACGGAAATACAGAAAAAGCAAGTTCATATGCTAAAAAAGCAATTTCTAATGGTGGTAACAAATGGGGAGACGATTACAATTTTTACGTGATTTATGTTGAGGTAATAGCAAAATACTTAACAAGTAATCAATATGATCTAGCTTTAAAAGGATTAGATGAATCATTAGTTGAATATGGCAATAGTCCTTTGGATAAAGATGAGACTAGCTCAGAATACATAGATATTTTAAGTTTAAAAGGATATGTATTAGAAAAACTCAATAGGTTTAAAGAAGCTAAGGAGGTTTATGAGCAGTCTCTCGCTATCAATCCAAAACAACAGGAACTAGTACTTGCTATTAATGGAATTAATAAAAGCACAACAGTCATAGCAAGCACTGATAAAACAGCTCCCGAAATTCAATTGATAAGTCCACAACCAAGTAGAGGTCTTCAAATTGTCAGTGCTAATCAAAACACTGAAGTCATTGGTAAAGCAAAAGATCTATCAGGTATTGCAAGTGTAACTATTAATGGAAAGCCAGTAACTAAAATTGAAGAAGATGGTTTATTTGTTAGCTCTCTGAATTTAAAATCTGGCTTAAATACCATCAATATTACCGCTACAGATAAGAAAGGAAATGTCAACACAAAATCTTTTCAACTGACAGGTAACACTGTTGCCAAAAAAGATGAAACCGACATCATTATTCCAGTGGTAAGTTCTGAAACAGCACCGCAGTTTCATGCATTGCTCATTGCTGCCAATGATTATGTAGATCCAAAAATAGCCGATTTAGAAAACCCAGTTAAAGACGCCACTGAATTAAAAAATATTCTTCAGGCCAATTACACATTCGCTCCCAAAAATATTGAAACGCTTTATAACAAGAGCCGAGAAGAAATCATGCAGGCCTTGGTTTTAAAAAGCAATGCCATGGGTGAGAATGACAACCTATTGATTTTCTATGCTGGTCATGGGATTGCAGAAAAAGACAAGTTTGGTGATGTAGATGGTTATTGGGTTCCTTCTTCTGCCAAGAAAGGATTAAATGCCAGTTATATTTCTGCAGATGATATTAATAAGGCCCTAAAGCGTAGCAATGCCAAACATATATTGGTGGTGGCCGATGCCTGCTTTAGTGGTGCATTCACCAGAAGTCTATCTAGCGATGCCAGTATTGGGGTACAAAAACAGTATTCGGTTCCTAGCCGCAAGATCATGGCAAGTGGAAATCTTGAACCTGTACCCGATAATAGCAAGTTTGTCTATTACCTGAAAAAGAATTTAAAAGAGAACAAGGAAAAATATCTAACAGCTAAAAAGTTGTTTGATAGTTTTTATGAAGCCATTCTAAATAATTCTGAAACCTCTCCTCAATACGCAGCCATTAAAAATGTGGGTGATGAAGGAGGTGAGTTTGTGTTTATTAAAAAATAGAATGTAAAATAATATGAAAAAGAATTTTGTTCTAGTGTTACTCTTATTGATTGGCAATATTCTTTTTGCTCAAAAATTGGATATTAAGGAATATAAAATAAGAGCTGATTCATTTATTAAAAATAATGAATATGAAAAGGCAATCAATGAGTATAATCAATATCTAACTAAAGACTCGCTTAATTATCTAACGTTTGAATATTTAGGTAAAATATATAACAAATTAGAAAGTTATAAAGAAAGTGTTGCATATTATTCAAAAGCTATAAAACTCAGCACTAAAAAAGCATATTTATATCGTGAAAGAGCTATGGTGTTTAAATTACTCAATGAAAATGATTTAGCATTAGAAGACTTAAACACTTACATCCTTTATTATGAAAACAATAAGGAATATGCTTTTGGAGAAAGAGGACTTTTTTATATGCATTTGAATAAGTATGATCTTGCATTATCTGATTTTAATAAAGTCATTGATTTGACAGCAAAAACATCATACGGCTATTTATTACTAGGAACGTTATACACAAAAACAAAACAAGATGATCTAGCAATCTTAAACATAAATAAGGCACTTGCAATTGATCCTAATAATGAACAAGTTTACTCTCAACTTGGTATTTTTCAAAAGAGCAATGGTTTATATTCATTAGCCTTACAATCTTTAGAAAAAGCAATTTCTTTAGCTCCAACAAGGTTCGCTTCTTATGCAGAGATATTATCACCTTTAATTAGAGTTGGAAATTATGCAAAGGCAGCAGAATATGCACAAAAAGCCCTTTCACTTGATTATACATATAGAAGTGAATTAAATTTTTACAAACATTATATTAATGTTGTTGCTTTTTATTTAACTACCAATGAAAATGAGCAAGCATTATCAGGCTTAAATAAATCACTGTTGGAATACGGAAACTCAGTAATTAACAAATCTAACAGTATTTCAAAATACACAGATGTATTAAACCTAAAGGGGTTAGTCTTAGAGAGACAAAAAAAATATAACGAAGCAAAACTGATTTATGAACAATCATTGGTAATTAACTCATCACAACCAGAACTGATTCAAGCCATCAATAAAATAAATTATACGTTATCAACCATTGCAATTGAGGACAAAATTGCACCAGAAATTCAACTCATAAGTCCTCAAGTAAACAGAGGTCTTCAAGTAGTATCTGAAAACACAATTATTGAACTAGTTGGAAAAGCAAAAGACCCTTCTGGTATTGCTACAGTTAGTATTAATGGTAAACCTGTTACTAAAATAGAAGAAGATGGTTTGTTTATATCACCCCTAACCCTGAAACCTGGCGTCAATAGTATTGTTATCAATGCTACAGATAAAAAAGGAAATAGCATTTCTAAAACTTTTACAGTAATGGGTAATGTAGTAGCAAAAAAACAAGAAACCGACATCATTATTCCAGTGGTAAGTTCTGAAACAGCACCTCAGTTTCATGCATTGCTCATTGCTGCCAATGATTATGTAGATCCAAAAATAGCCGATTTAGAAAACCCAGTTAAAGACGCCACTGAATTAAAAAATATTCTTCAGGCAAATTACACATTTGCAGCCAAAAACATTGAAACCCTTTACAATAAAAGCCGGGAAGAAATCATGCAGGCCTTGGTTTTAAAAAGCAATGCCATGGGCGAAAATG